>Ga0082335_1000750_pt1 | contig 77320 bp, 59 predicted proteins | sample Subgrocontami58m_FD_72375 | JGI IMG/M metagenome (GOLD analysis project Ga0082335, IMG submission 72375) | Subsurface groundwater microbial communities from S. Glens Falls, New York, USA - GMW37 contaminated, 5.8 m (SPADES assembly) (version 2) ... | reverse complement strand
GAGCAGAGCAGGTAGTCCGCTCGGTAGAGAGCATTGCCAGCATATCGGAGGAGAACTCAGCCGCAGCCGAGGAGGTATCCGCAGCTACCGAAGAGATGACTGCCCAGGTGGAGGAGATGGCTGCAACGGCCCAGACCCTGGCGGACATGGCCCGTAACCTGGAGGAGCTGGTAGCCAGATTCAAGATAGACGACCAGCAGGAAGAAAACAGCGTACCGGATCCCGTCCATCCAGCCTACGCTGCACTTCAGCCGGTCGCCCTAGAGGCCCTTAGCCAGAATCTTGAGCTCGTCCCGGTAAACGGCAAGAGGCACTAGGCCAGGCCGGTCAAGACCAGGCCGCCGGACACCCGAAAGAGACGGGGGGGGCCAGAGACTGATTACGAAAATACTGACGGACGCATGAACAGAGATAGGGCAGGAACCATGGATACGAAATTCACATCTGATTATGTTCCCCTGACGCTCCAGAGGCTTCGCGGGGACCTCCCGTTGGCATGTGATCTGTACGTTAACAAGAGTGGACGGTATGTATTATACAGAGAGTCCTCACTGCAGTTCACAGGCCGGGACTGTGATCGTCTCCTTGGCAGCGGCATCAAGCAGTTGTGGGTACGGGTCTCTGCGGAAGGGAGCAATGCCATCGGTCAAAGGCTTGGAGCGCTGCTCTCTTTACCTGATGAGCAGTTGCCTCCTCCGGCGAAGGCTCAAATCTGGTACGGCTCTGCCGTAGCCCTCGCCCGAAGATCAGTAGCCAGCACCGTGCTGCAGGATACATTAGAAGACGTGCAGTTGCTGGTGGAGTCCACGGTCACCTACCTGGCACGGAGCAAGGCAGCGTTCGAAGCATTGCTATGGGCAACCATTCGTGATTACTCGGTATACACCCACGCTGTAAATGTAGCCGTTTACGCGCTAGGGCTGGGGAGGTCCATCGGCATGGACGAAGGGGACCTCCGCGACCTGGGAATGGCCGCCTTCTTGCACGATATCGGCAAGACCAGGGTTGCCATCGAAGTACTGAACAAGCCGGGGCCACTAACGAAAGACGAATGGGCCATCATGCGCCAGCATCCGGTGTGGGGAGAGGAGATACTGTCCGATTCCGGAGACCTGCCCATGAACGTGCTCACAGTAGTGTCCCAACATCACGAGCGTCTGGACGGAATGGGCTATCCGCGGGGTCTTGCCGGGGGAGAGCTTCACCGGTTCTCTACAATTGTATCCCTGGTGGACGCCTTTGACGCCATGACGAGCAGCCGCTGCTACGCATCAGCGCGCACCCCGTACACAGCACTTACGCTGCTAAAGGACGAGGTGGGAGATAAATACGATCCGCATCTCTTCACCAATCTGGTCCACCTCCTCGGCGACCGCTGCAAGGTGGGTCACGCTTGACAGAGCGCGAGAGAGCCTGCTACCAACTTACGAAACAGACGTAGTGCGAGGGCGCGTCCCCCGCACTACGCTTATCCTGCCTGAGACGAGTCCACCATAGCACAAGCCCGCGCGCTACACCCCCGCTGCCAGGCCCAGCTAATCCCTCAAGGACCATCATAGTCAAGGTACTTCACCGCCCTCCGGCCCGGACCCAGCGGCCACCCGGCGCACCACATAATTAAGAATATGAAAGATATTCCCTAGACGATATACGGTGTATATACACTATCTAGGGGGCCTGGACGCAATGTACACTGCCCAAAGCTCACCGTTATCTACGTTCGGTGCACGCAGGCGCAATAGGTAAACCTGCCCTTGCCCAACAGTACGATTGCCTCATTGATAAGCCAGACATTGGAAGCTTGTCATTATCCTGCAATTACTTTGTAACAGCGATCCCATATTATGTTGCAAGATAGGGCACCAGATTAAGGGATGTGCTATAGCCATAAAGGGACATAGCACCCACCCGTTGTGAGTTGTGTTAGGGGCGCTGGACGCTGTAACCTAAGCCAGCCAAGATCGAGGTCGTGGTTCGTCAATCACTAGGTGGTGATGGATCGTGCAAAAGAAGATATTGATAATTGATGACGACGAAGAGATCTCTGAGCTTATCAGCCGTTGGCTGGAGCTGAGAAGCTACCGAGCTGTCACCGCCTACAACGGTACGGAGGGGCTGCGCCAGATATACAAGGAGCGCCCGGACTTGGTCATTCTTGACATCATGATGCCGGGGATGGACGGCTGGAGCGTATGCAGGCGCATCAGGGAAATGAGTGATATACCCGTGATTATCCTCAGTGCAAGGGCCGAGCCTGCGGACAGGATCATGGGACTGGATCTCGGGGCTGATGATTACATCACCAAGCCTTTCGAGTATGGCGAGCTGCTCGCCCGCGTAGCGGCCATATTGCGGAGGTCGGATAGCTCGCAGGAGTGGAGCCCTTCCCTGTTTGAGGTTGACGGACTGGCGGTGGATTTCCGTAATCGCAACGTCATGCGGGACGGGTGCGAAGTCAAGCTCAGCCCAAAGGAATTCAAGATTCTGGCCTACCTTCTTCAGAACCCAGGACGCGTGGTCACCCAGGACCAGATTCTTACACACGTCTGGGGGCCTGAATATGCTGGCGCTGCGCCCGGATATGTCAAGCTGTACGTGAGATACCTAAGAGAGAAGCTCGAAAAGGACCCCAGCCGCCCCAGGCTCATCCTCACGGAGCGAGGCGTCGGCTATCGGTTCGCCAGGATGGAGTGCTCCGGCAACTGACCGTTCCTTCCCCATAATCTAACCGGCTTCCTACCGTGTTCTAACCCCAATCTAACCTGCAACTGATAGCATCTTATCTGTCGATAGCACCCCAAAGTGGGTAAACCCTCAACAAATAGCGGTAAAACTACCCAAGCAAAGAACCTTCAGGCAACCGGCGACAGGAGAAAGATGCAGAAGCTCAGAGCTAGGGGCGAGAAGATCCTGATTGCGGACACTGATGAGGCTGTCCTGAAGATCCTCCGCTCGCACCTGGGCACGGCCGGTTACAAGGTGTCTGAGGTCACCAACGGGCAGGAGGTCTTGTCCACATCTGCAAACGAGAGGCCTGACCTGATCATCATGGAGTCAGCGCTGCCTGATATGAACGGCATCGACGTGTGCTGCAAGTTGCAGGAGGGCTTCGCAACCAGGCAAATCCCGGTAATGTTCCTCGCCTCCAGGCATAATGGCGACGACCTGCTGAAAGCCTTCTCGGCCGGGGCCTACGAATATATGACCAAGCCCTTTACTCCTGCCGAAGTAGTGAGCAAAGTCCAGGCCTATTTCCGCCGGTCAAGGCGTGACAAAGAGGCCAACCCACTCACAGGGCTCCCGGGCGGCCCGCAGATAACCGCCGAGTTGAACGAACGCATTGCTGACCAGCGCCTCTTTGCTTTTCTCTGGGCGGACCTGGGGAATTTCAAGGCTTTTAACGATTATTACGGCTTTCTCCGAGGCGACCAGGCCATTCAGTTGCTGGCAAGGACTGTAGAAGAGGCAATCCAGTTTCTTGGAAACCAGGATGACTTCCTTGGCCATATAGGCGGTGACGACTTCATAGTGATAACCACGCCAGACAGGGCCAGGGCACTGTGCACGCGCATCCTTGCGACTTTCGACGACAGGATAACATCTCTATACGATGAAGTAGACGCCAGGAGGGGATACATCGAGGCAGAGAGCCGTCAGGGCACCCTGGTACGCTATCCTCTGATGACCGTCTCGATAGGCGCCATTACCAACGAGCGGAGGCGTATCGACAGCTATCTAAGAGCCAGCTCGGTCGCCGCCGAAGTCCTCAGACACGCCAAATCTCTTCCAGGCAGCAGCTACTACTTCGATCAACGTGAGAACGGGGTCAGCCTCAAGGCTCCACCCGCACCGCCAGGCCGCAAGATACCCGCTGATAGAGAGCAAATGCAAACTGGCAAGCAGGGGGAGTTCGTCTCGCTTATCGCCCACGAACTGCGGACACCGGTCACCGCCATACAGACCAGCCTCGAAGACCTGATGCAGAGCATCCCGGAGGAGCTAACTCCTCATCACAGGGAGCTTATTGAGGTTGCCTGCCGGCGGGCGCGGCGCCTGGCAGCGACAGTGTCAGACCTGGCCACTTACGATCGTCTCGAGCGCGGCCAAATGGACCTTGCCCTCCACGCCGCGGACCTGTCCTCGCTGGTAGCCGGTGTCATCGAGTATTTTAGCTGGCTTGCCGAGGAGAAGGGAATCTCGCTGAAGGCCACGGTAGCGGACGACGTCACTCCCATCACGGTGGACCAGGACAAGCTAGTGCTGGTCTTACGCTACCTGGTAGAGAATGCCTTGAAGTTTACACCACCTGGAGGCGCAGTCACCCTCACGGCAAGCTCAGGGGAATCGGACTTCAAGCTGGAAGTGACCGACACAGGCATCGGTATTCCACAGCGAGAGCTGGCCACCATCTTCCGGTCCTTCTGCCAGGTGGAAAAGTCCATCACCAGACGTGAGCCGGGAATGGGGCTTGGTCTCTACCTGGCCAAGAAATTGGTGCGCGCGATGGGCGGTCACATGGAGGTGCAGAGCCAGGAGGGAAGTGGGAGCACTTTCACAGCAATCCTTCCCAAGAAGTGGAGCGCCTCTACCGCAACGCTTAAGTCGCTGCAAGACACTGCATCCACGACGCTTAATGGCATCCAATCTCAACTCCAGGGTCTAACCTACGATCTGAGAGGCAGGCCTGGCTTTCTCCCTGGCCTGGACCAGACCATTGGGGCGATCAAGTCAGGGGTCTGCCAGTTGGACGTGGTAGCCAGCCAGGCTGTATTGCTGGCGGAAGAAGCCGGCAAGCAGTTGCAGCGAGAACAGGAGAGCGTGCTGAGCCTGAGAACAGAGATTCTCGTAGTCCTGGAGTCGATATTGGCCTTAATCGAAAGGCACCAGCCATATTCACTGGGACTGTCAAAGCGCATCGCCAGGCATGCCCTGGCTATTGCTAAGGAGATGAGCCTGACCAAGATCGAACAGGAGGCTCTTTATACTGCAGCGCTACTGCACGATCTGGGCATGATGAGCGTACCCTGGCACGTGCTCATGAAGGAGGGGTCCTTGACCGAGAACGAATGGGAACTGGTTCGGGAGCACCCTCAGACCGCTGTCGATGTGCTATCGCATGTCCGGTTGCTTGCGCCCGTGCTGCCCACAATCTTGAGCCATCATGAGAGGTACGACGGCAATGGATATCCTAGACGTATCAAGGGCTGGGACATCCCGACAGGCGCCAGAGTTCTGACCGTCGCCTCCACATACGACGCGATGATGTCCCCACGACCTTACCGTCAGGCGTTGACCGCCCAGACAGCTAAGGACGCGATCACCTCCGAGTCCGGGAAGAGCTTCGACCCACGGGTGATAAAGGCCTTTCTTGAGGCCTGGGAGTCTGGCGAGATGGACTGTTCATAGAGGACTCAGGACAAGACTAATGAAAGCAGTGATTCTGGCAGCCGGCAAGGGAACGAGACTCCGTCCCCTCACGGATAGTTGCCCGAAGCCAATGTTACCCATTGATGGTAAGCCTCTGCTTCAGTACAGTCTGAACCTACTGAAGAATCACGGCATTCGGGAGATAGCAATAAACCTGCATCACCTGCCGGAGGTCTTTATTAACTACCTTGTCAGCAGTGGAGACCAGGGGCTAAGGATAAAGCTCTCTGTTGAACCTGGTCTGCTGGGAACAGCAGGAGCGATAAAGAACCTGCAAGCGTTCCTGGATGAGAGATTCGTGGTGGTGTACGGAGACGTGCTGACCAACATCAACCTTTCCGAGTTGACTGAGCAACACAAAAGGTCTCGCAGCCTTGCAACCCTCGCCGTGCATCAGCGAAAGGAATCCAAGGGTTGTGGCTTCGTAGTATTTAACGATGGGGGCCGGGTCTCCAGTTTCGTGGAAAAGCCCAGGAACGGAAGTGCGCCCTCACCATGGACCAATGCGGGAGTATATGTAATGGAGCCTGACATAATTTCCTATATTCCGGACGGCGTGGAGTATGACTTCGGCAAGGACCTGTTTCCAAGCCTCATCTCCAGGCGAGAGCGGATCCATGCCAGTCCTTTTTCGGGCTACCTGGTAGATATCGGCTCGCCCGAAGGCTACGAGCAGGCGAAGAAGGACCTACAGGAGGGGAGGTTCACACCATGCTAATAGGCAGAGCCCCATTAAGAATCAGCTTCGGAGGCGGAGGCACCGACCTGGAAGCTTACTACGCCAGGTACGGAGGTATGGTGATCAGCGCCAGCATCAATAAGTACATCTATGGCACCCTGACCAAGAACTTCGACCGGTGCTTTCAAGTAATATCGGCTGACCTTCAATCTGTCTATAACACCGCTAACAATCACGCCAAGAACGAAGCCACTGAACTAAGGCTGCCGAAGGCAGTAGTTGACCATTTTGATCTTAACGGCGCCTTTAATCTCTTTACTGCATCGGAGGTGCCACCGGGGACAGGGCTTGGCTCATCCGGCACCACTGCAGTCAACCTGGTCAATATATTCGCCACACTCACGGACCGGCCTATGACCAAGGAGCAGGTCGCCGAGACCGCTTTTCATGTTGAGGTCAGAAAGCTGGGTGCCCCCGTAGGCAAGCAGGACCAGTACGCTTCCGCCTTCGGAGGCATCAATTGCATCAAGTTTGAGCCGGACAAGGTAACAGTGGAGCCCTTGCGGCTAACACGTGGGACGAGGAGAAAGCTCGAGCGCAGCCTGATGCTCTTCTTCACCGGCAACTCGCGCCAGGCCTGGGCAATCCTGAAGCAACAGAGGGATGCCACCAGCAGCCAGGAGGGCATCGTAATCGAGTCGCTACATAACATCAAGACCCTGGCAGTGAACATGCGGGATGCCCTGGAGTCCGGGGACCTCGACGGCTTTGGACGGCTCCTCGATGAGTCGTGGCAGCACAAGAAGAAGCTGGCATCGAATATCTCTACTGAGCATATCGACCAGGCCTATGCCGAAGCGAAGGCGCAGGGGGCACTCGGGGGCAAGATCACCGGCGCCGGTGGCGGCGGGTTCCTCCTACTCTACTGCCCCCCGGAGCAACAGCCGGCTATGAGAATCGCCCTGGAAGCCCTGGGGCTGCGAGAGATGAGATTCGCCTTCGAGTTCCAGGGAGCCCGCGTTCTTATGAATACTACTTCTCTCGACCCAACCGACGGCTGGGGGGAGGAATGAATTGAACTTAGAGATCGACCGCTACCTGGGTGAGGTCAAGTCCGCCATAGACGGGCTACCCGAGACAAGAATCGAAGCTGTAGTCCAATTACTCTGGCAAGCCTATCTGGAGGAACGGCAGGTCTTCATAATTGGCAACGGAGGCAGCGCGGCAACGGCGTCTCACTTTGCATGCGATCTCTCCAAGTCGACCATCCGGGCCGGTATGGGGCGCTTCAGGGTAATAGCACTGACTGACAACGTCCCTCTCATTACAGCCTGGGCCAACGATTCCAGCTACGAGAATGTCTTCGCTGAGCAGTTGTGCAATCTAATGAACGAAGGGGACCTTCTAATAGCCATCAGTGGCAGCGGCAATTCACCAAACATCCTGAAGGCCGTGCAGGTGGCGGGGTCCATGAGAGCCGCCACGATCGGATTCACCGGTTTCATCGGTGGCAAGCTCAAGGACATGGTTGATCTGTGCGTGGTAGTCCCGAGCAACTGCATGGCCCAGATAGAGGACGTTCACCTGATACTGGAACATGCTATATCTACCTGTCTTGGGGAGGTTATAGCCAGTGAAGGCGGTATTTCTGGATCGAGACGGAGTAATAAACGAGAACCGTCCCGACCACGTGAAGAGGTGGGAGGAGTTCCGGTTCCTGCCGGGAGCCTTTGAATCCCTCGCTGAACTCCATAATGCCGGCTACCTGGTCTTCGTCGTGACTAACCAGGCGGCAGTCAACCGCGGCTACCTCTCTCATCAGGAGGTCGAGGAGATCAACGGGCGAATGGCAGAAGAAGTCCGCAGGAACGGTGGTTGTATTCATGAAGTACTCTATTGCCCGCACCGGCCTGATGAGGGCTGCCAGTGCCGTAAGCCCCGTCCCGGTCTCCTCCACACCGCAGCGGCCAGGCATGATATTGATTTGACCCGCTGCTACATGGTCGGAGATGCAATCAGTGACATCGCTGCCGGCCAAGAGGCAGGGTGCAAGACCCTTCTGGTCCTCACTGGCAGAGGTTGGAAGCATTTCATCTCATCGCAGGCGCGCCAGTTTCGCGGGTACCGAGTAGTCCGCAATCTAACGAGTGCTGTGAAGCATATCCTCCAGGAGGAGAGCCGTTGGAACACCGCCGCGCTGCCGACCACTGCCGCCAGCGTAGCCTCGACCGTCATGCTCCGGACGGAGCCTGCACTTGCAGTGAGACCGGCGAGATCTGCGGAGCCAGCCTCGTCCTGGGAACAGCATTTTACCTCTGCCGTCCAGTCCGCCTGGCCGAGGCAATCAAACGAACTGCGAGAGGCTCGCAAGCTGGTTCTGGCGGTTACCCCGCCGGACGGTTACCAGACCATGCCACAGATATTAGAAAAGGAGCCGGAAACAATGGACCTGGACACCTGCTACCAGAAGGTTCCTGCCGTCGTGGGCAGAAGGATCGAGGACGAGGTCATTCTGGTACCTATCGGGCGGAATATTGGGGATCTCCAGAACATCTACACGCTGAACGAGGTCGGGGCGTGCATATGGGAGTCCATTGACGGCGAGAAGACCCTGGCAGGAGTTGTAGACGTAATCCTTGATCAGTTCGACGTGGACCGGCCCCAGGCAGAAGAGGACACCGTCCAGTTCGTTCACCAGCTGGTTGAGATTGGAGGCGTAGTGCCCATCACGAGCGGGGCAACCGCCTCCTTGGTAACGTAGAGCGCCAGCGATGGACTGTGTCGGCATTCGCGTAGTGGACGGTGTGGAATTCCGGATGCGCTTCTTTGACAAGTTCCGGGAGAAGCGGATCCCTTTCACCGGCCAGATGGAAATTACGACACGCTGTAACCTCCGATGCCACCACTGTTATATCTGCGATAACAACAGTAAGGGCGAACTCACGCTGCCGGAGATACGCCGGATCATTGATGAAGTAGTTGATGAAGGTTGCCTCTGGCTGGTATTGACCGGGGGCGAGCCGCTCTTGCGTCCGGACTTCCTGGATATCTACACGTACGCCAAGCAGAAAGGCCTCTTTGTCGTGCTCTTTACGAACGGCACGTTGCTCACCGAAGCCATCGCAGACTATTTCAAGGAGCTACCGCCATACAGCATAGAGATAAGCCTGTATGGCCTCACCGAGAGTATTTATCAAAGTGTAACGGGCGTACAGGGCTCCTTTCAGCGGTGCATGAAGGGCATCAATATGCTAGTGGACCGCCACCTGCCCTTACACCTCAAGACGGTGGCAGTCACAGCTAACCAGCATGAAATCGGCGAGATCCAAGGGTTCGCTGAGAAGCACCATACCGGGTTCCGCTACGACCCACTGATCAACCCCAGGGTGGACGGAGGAATGCAGCCACGCGATCACCGCATGACCCCAGAGGAGGTTGTGACGCTGGACCTCCAAGACCCTGGAAGGGTAGAGGCCTTGAGGAGGCTACATGAGGCTGGTGCCAGGTGGCGGCGATCAGAGTTCTTCTTCGACTGCGGTGCCGGCAAGAAGGCATTTAACGTAGACTCCTTTGGCCGGCTGCAGTTGTGTGCGCTAGCACGCAGGTTCAGTTATGACCTCCGGCGTGGCAGCTTCCACGATGGCTGGCACAGATACTTCCTGGAGGCGCTCAATCTGAAGCGGGACATGTCCTCCGGCTGTGAAGACTGCAAGCTCTATCTTCTCTGCGGTATGTGCCCCGCCTGGACCGAACTGGAGAACGGCGGGAAACAGGGTCCGTCCGAGTATATCTGCAAGATCGCCCATCTCCGTGCCACGGCACTGGCTTCGAGCGTCCAGAACGAATCGGAAGAATCAAGGGCCGTGCCACTACAGACGTAGCAGATTGATCTACGAAAGGAGGTGATGAGATTGCGAGCATACGCAAAGCCTGAGATGGAGATTGTTGGACTCAAGGCAGAAGAGGCAGTGCTAACCGCCTGCAAGACCTGGTCCAGCAATGGCCAGGGGGCGTACATGGGTGGCTCCTTTGGCGGATTCGGTGACTGTCAGAGGATCGAGGGGCCGGCAACCAGGTGTAACATTGTAGGCTCATAGCTGCCATCACCCTGTCAGCTCAAACCCGGCTGCCGGTGAGGCCCAGGGGTACAGCGTCTGTTCGCATAGGCTAAAGGCCTGTGCGAACAGACAAAAAAGTCGGCAAACCATCAGCGCCATCAATTAAGGCCCGATGTCGGAATACCAAAGAAGGATATGAAGTTGAGAGAATTAAAGCTGAAGGTAGGGGAGCTCATCATCGAGTTCCGGGCGGCGGACGGCTTTGCCGGCTTCAAGTATCCCCAGGATCATCAGCCCTTCATTACCTCCGAGGGATCCCCGCGTTGCGTGGTAAACGTACACTACGGGCGGATCCCGAACATCAAACTGGGCACTCCGGTCTTTCAGTCCGGGGGGTTGTGGAGCCTGCACAAGCGAGATGCCAAGTACATAGTGCCGCTTGTCTCACCCGTGTGGGGACCCAGCCCATATCGCCTGGCCACTTTTGACGAATCTTTCCGGACTGGCGACCTCTATATCTCCAGTGCACCATCCGCAGATGGCACCCTGATACAGGGGACATTCGACGGCGGCGGATTCGTCCTCGACCCGCTCGCCTACCCTCTCGATGAGGTGCTGGTTGTTAACCTTCTTGCCTTAGAAGGAGGCATCAACATCCACGCTTGCGGAGTGGACCTGGGCGGACGGGGCCTGGCATTTTGCGGAACATCAGGCACCGGGAAGAGCACGACCGCCAGAATATGGAAGAAGCGGAATGTGAGGATACTCAGCGATGACCGACTGATACTCCGCAAGCGGGAAGGCGGATTCTGGGTCTACGGCACTCCCTGGCACGGTGAGGCAGCGCTCTCGTATGCAGGTGGCGTTCCCCTGGAACGAATCTATTTCCTGGCGCAGGCTCCGGCCAACGCCGCCAGACCTCTTTCTCGGGCCGATGCGGCGTCACGTCTTCTGGTGCACTCCTTCCCCACCTTCTACGATTCCGAGGGTATGGAAGTAACCCTGCGCACAATTGGCGAGGTATGCCGCACAGTGCCGATCTATGAACTGGGCTTTGTTCCCAATGAGACCGTTCTCGATTACCTGGACGGCCTGCACCGACTGCCTTCCACCGCAGCAGCACGGGCCTGAGATGATGTTGCGGCCGGTATCACTGATAGTGAAAACTGACCTGATGACTTGCTGGAAACAAGTCGATAACTACCTAGTACTTATGAATACAACCTGCCAATGGCTGAGAATATAACCGCTTTCAAACCCTGCTCTAACCGGATTCTTACCACCGGATGCTACGATAAACACCAAAGAAGGAGGACAGCATGGATCTAAGCACCTGTTATCAAAAAGTCCCTTCAGTCGTCGGGAGACGAATCGAGGACGAGGTCATTCTTGTACCCATCGGACGAAACATCGGAGATCTCCAGAACATCTACACGCTGAATGAGGTCGCGGCCTGCGTCTGGGAGGCAATCGACGGTAACAGGACGCTGGCGGAAGTGGTGGACGTAATCATTCAGGAGTTCGACGTAGACCGCCAGCGGGCGGAAAAGGACACCCTGGAGTTCACCGGACAACTGGTAGAAATCGGGGGCATAGCGCCGATTAAGAGCAAGACGGCCGCCTCCCTGGTAGCGTAGAGGAAGAGCGATGGACTGTCCAAGCATCCCCGTAATGGATGGCATTGAGTTCAGGATGCAGTTCTTTGACAAGTTCCGGAAGAAGAGGATCCCTTTCACCTGCCAGATAGAGGTCACTGCGCGCTGCAATGTCAGATGCAGCCACTGCTACATTTCCGACATCAACAGTAAGGGTGAGCTCACCTTCCCGGAGATACAAAGGATCATAGATGAGGTAGTAGATGCGGGATGCCTCTGGTTTGTCCTCACCGGCGGTGAGCCTCTGCTTCGCCCGGATTTCCTGGACATCTACACCTACGCCAAGAAGAAGGGGCTCTTTGTAGTAGTCTTCACCAACGGAACGTTAGTGAACGAGCGGATCTTAGATTGCTTCATAGATCTGCCACCGTACGCTGTGGAGATCAGTCTCTATGGCGCCACGGAGGAGACATACGAAAGAGTGGTCGGGGTACGAGGGTCCTACCGGCGGTGTATGGACGGCATCGAGCTGCTGCTCAAACACCATATGCCTCTCAGCCTCAAGACCGTTTCGGTTGCGGACAATCAGCATGAAATCCAGGCTATCCGCCGGTTCGCCGAGAAGCTGGGAGTTGCCTTTCGCTACGACCCGCTGATAAACCCCCGGATAGATGGCGGAATGGGCCCGTGCAATACGCGCATGTCTCCCCAGGAGATCGTGGCCCAAGACATGACTGATTCAAAGCGGTTTGAGACATTGCGCAAGATGTATGAGTGGAGTCTCAAGTGGCAGCGCTCGGACCTTCTCTTCGACTGTGGAGCCGGCAACAAAGCGTTCAACGTAGACGCCTACGGTCAGTTGCAGCTCTGCGGGCTGGCCCGCAAATTCAGTTACGACTTGCGGAACGGCAGCTTCCACGACGCCTGGCACAACTTCCTGCCCAAGGTACTGTCTATGAAACGGGAGAAATCGTCCCGTTGTGATGGCTGCAAGCTCTTCGTTCTCTGTGGCATGTGCCCGTCCTGGTCGGAGCTGGAAAACGGCGGCGATGAAGGCCCCGTGGATTTCATCTGCCAGGTAGCACACTTGAGAGCAAACGCGCTGGACGCCCATCCCAAAGAAGCCACGGAGGAATCGAGAGTCTTAACTTTGCAGAGTTGAAGCCTGGTTACGAAAGGGGGTGATAATGAATGCGGACATACACAACTCCTGGAATGCACAGGGTAGCTCTCAAGGCCGAGGAGGCCGTGCTGACAGCGTGCAAGCAGTGGAATGCTGCCGGTGGCAACCCCGGACCGACGGGCATCCCGGGGCCGATCGTACCTTGCCAGTCAGCAAGCGATCAGATCAAGTGTGAGACCATCGGATCGTAGGCAATAATCTCGATCAACAGTACCGCCGTCATGGCAAGGCGGCAGGGTCGAATGTCTGTTCGCACAGGCCCCCGGTCTGTGCGAACAGACTGGAACCCCGCTTGAGATTAAACATAGCAAGACTAGGGCAGCCCGCCCCGGCCCCAATGCCGGAATAACTTAGAAAGATACTGACATGAGTGATTTCAAGCTAAAGGTAGGGGGATTGATCATTGAGTTCCGGGTGGCCGGCGGATTCGCCGGATTTACCTGCGGGGAAGACCACCGATCATTCATTACATCGGAGGGCGATCCTCATTGCGTAGTGAACGTCCACTACGGGCAGGTCCCGGACGTGGACCTGGGACCTCAGGTCTTCCATTCCGGAGGACAATGGAGCCTTCATAGCCGGGATGGGATGTATCAGGTTCCGATCACCTCGCCCGTCTGGGGACCCAGGCCTTACCGCCTGGCCATCTTCGATCACTCCTTCCGGACCGGCGACCTTTACGTGGATAATTCGACCTATCCCGGCATGGAGTTGACGCAGGGCATCACGGACCCCGGCGGAAAGGGCACCCTCATCGATCCACTGGTCTACCCGCTGGACGAGGTGCTGGTCGTGAACCTTCTCGCCAGGGAAGGGGGAATCAACATCCACGCTTGTGGGGTCGAATTGGACGGCTGGGGCCTGGCCTTCACCGGGACGTCTGGCACCGGAAAGAGCACAACCGCCAGGATATGGCAAAAGCGAGGCGTCACCATCCTCAGCGATGATCGTTTGATACTGCGCAAGAAGCATTACGGCTATTGGGTCTACGGCACACCCTGGCATGGCGAAGCCGCGTTATCCTGTGCCCATGGCGTTCCACTGGAACGGCTGTACTTCCTGGTTCAGGCCCGTGAAAACTGCGCCAGGAAGATCTCCCAATCGGAGGCCGCCGCTCGCCTCCTGGTCCGGTGCTTCCCTACGTTTTATGACTCCCAGGGGATGGAGTCCACCCTTCGCACCATCGGTGAGGTGTGCCGAACAGTCCCCACCTACGAGTTGGGATTCGTTCCCAATGAGTCCCTGCTGGACTATCTGGACGGCTTGCATGCTGCTGCCTTGACAGCAGGGCGCCACTAAGAAGCAGCGATGGTCGATACTACCGTCCTGGCTACCGAGATTCTTAGCATGGGTCACGGGGTGCGCATTCCCACCATAGGGACCAGCATGCACCCACACATAAGATTCAAAGAGATAATACATGTTCAGCCGGCATCTATGGGCGACTTGAACATAGGTGACATTGCAGTCTACGCTTTTGGCTGCCGCATGGTCGCCCACCGCGTCCTCAAGAAAGGGCGGGACGGGAACGGGCCTTTCCTGATCACCAAGGGAGACTCGATGCGCTTCCGCGATGAGATTGTCCGACCCGAACAGGTCCGGGGCAAGGTGATTGCCGTGGAGCGGGGCGCCCGGCTACTGGATGTCTCTACCCCACGCATGCGCGCCCTTGGCCGGTTCTACGCATGGATATCGCCATTTAGTATTCTCACCTACCCTTTCCTTTGGAGAATAGAGAGAGCGGTGAGAATCATTAAGAATCTGGGCAGAACTGCCAGGGAGCGCAAGATAGGCCCAGCGGGACGTAACGATCATCCCCAGCCCATCAAGGCCTCGCTGGACAGCGACCTGCAACAGTCTGATTAGGGCTATGACTCCAGCAATCCAGATCAATCAACTGACCAAGCGGTTCCGCCGCTCCAGTGGTTACAGGGATCTTGTGCCAGGCATCTCCGCACGCGCCGAAGTCCACGCAGTCAACGGAGTCGATCTGAGCGTTCAAGAGGGTCAGCTTTTCGGACTGCTCGGCCCCAACGGGGCAGGCAAGACCACCCTCATCAAGATACTTTGCACGCTGATGCTCCCAACGTCCGGAGCGGCCAGCATCTTCGGTTTCGACGTCGTACAACAGGAGCAAAATGTCAAGAAGCTCGTGGGATTGGTGACCTGTGAAGAACGAAGCTTCTACTGGAGACTCACGGGCAGACAGAATCTGCTCTTTTTCGCAGCTCTCTACGGCATATCCGGCAGCAGAGCCAGGTCCAGGATCGACGATCTACTCGATTTGATGGAACTGACAGGTGATGCCGACCGGCGCTTCCAAGACTACTCAACCGGCATGAAGCAGAAGCTCGCCGTAGCCCGGGGCCTCCTGAGCGACCCAAAGCTTCTCTTTATGGACGAGCCTACTCGGAGCCTGGACCCAATTAGCGCCCGCGGTCTCCGCAAATTCATAAGGGAGGAGATCGTAGAGAGACAGGGACGTACGGTGCTACTTACAACCCATCTTATGGGAGAAGTAGAGGAGCTCTGTGACCGGCTGGCGATCATGGACCGGGGACGCATCGTTGGATCAGGCACGTTGGGCGAGCTCAGATCGCGCTTCCAGGACCATTCACGATACGAGTTGGAAGTGAGAGGCCTCGGAGAGGGCGGACTGCACATGCTTGAAGGATTGCCCGGCGTGCTGGGTTGCATCGAGACCCTCCGGAGCGACCGCACCTCGACCCTGGAGATCAGCCTGGCCGATGGGGCGCTATCAGGGGTGCTGAGGGAGATAATCAGCACCGGGGGCGAGATAAGGGCCTGCAATCTCCGGGAGAGCCGGCTGGACGATATCTTCGTGCACGTCGTCGAAGGTACCCGGGCTCAGCCCCAGTTAGCCGGTATTTCATGTTGAAGGAGCGGACTTGGCTACTGCTATAGCTTTCGTGCGCAGAGACTTTCTGGCCTCGGCCAGCTATCGTTTCTCTTTCGCGATGCACTTCGTGAGCATACTCTTCAGTGTAGGAATGTTCTACTACATCGCCGAGGTATTCGGGTTCGCCGCTGCTCCCATGCTCCAGGCCTACGGTGGTGATTACTTTGCCTTTGTTCTGATCGGCCTGGCTTTTTCCGATTATCTGGCCCAGAGCATCTCCACCTTCTCATCCAGCATCAGAGAAGGACAGACTATGGGAACACTCGAGGTAATGCTTCTTTCGCCGGTCCGGCTGTCTTCGATCCTGATCTCCTCCTCAATCTGGGGCTACGCCATGACCTCTTTCCGTGTGGTGCTCTACCTACTGCTGGGGACCTTCGTCTTCGGCGTAAGTATGGAACACGCAAATCCTGTAACCGCACTAATCATCTTCTTCTTATCCATCGCCAGCTACTGCGGGCTGGGCATAATATCAGCCTGCTTCATAATAGTCTTCAAGAAAGGCGATCCCATCGCCTGGGCGTTCGGCGGGGTTTCTGCGTTGCTAAGCGGGACCTTTTATCCTATAGGCGTCCTGCCGGAATGGATCAGGCCCCTATCTAGCCTTATGCCGCTGACATACTCGCTCGATGGCATGCGACTGGCTCTCCTCCAAGGTTATTCAATCCTCGCAGTCTGGCAGGACGTCGCTGTCCTGGCCGCCTTCAGCGTCGTTCTGCTGCCCGCCAGCATCTTCGCATTTCGGCTGGCAGTCCGCCAGGCTAAGAAGGAAGGGAGCCTGGCTCAATATTGATTCTTGCTCGCCAGGACGGCGGTTCTGAGAACCGCCGTCCTGGCGCAATTAGGTGGATGGCGAATCTGGCAGAGATCGCCAGGAAGGACAGGGAGATGAAAGTACTGGTAACCGGAGGAGCGGGGTTTATCGGGTCTCACGTAGTAGACGGACTGATTGCTCTGGGACACCAGGTGGTGGTAGTAGACAACCTCTCGACCGGATACCCTGAGAACCTCAATCCCGATGCCCGCTTCTACCAGTTAGACATCCGCTCCAGAGAGCTCCTGCGGGTATTCGAGCGGGAGAGACCAGACATCGTAAACCATCATGGCGCTCAGATGAGCGTGCGGGTATCCATGCAGGACCCATTACTGGATGCTCAAGTAAACGTGCTTGGCTCTCTCAATGTGATAGAGGCCTGCAAAGCATACGGGGTAAGCAAGCTCATCTACATCTCCACCGGGGGAGCAGTCTACGGAGAGCCCCAATACCTGCCCTGCGATGAGGCCCACCCGGTCAATCCCCTCTGCCAGTACGGGGCTACCAAGCACATGGCCGAGCATTACCTGTTTATCTACCGCAAGCTCTACGGGCTTAACTACACCGTGCTACGCTATCCCAATGTCTACGGCCCCAGACAGGACCCCTTCGGTGAGGCCGGGGTTGTAGCCATCTTCACCCAGCAGATGCTCGGGGGACAGCCCGTTATCATCAATGGCTCAGGCGCCCAGGAGCGAGACTTCGTCTACATCTCCGATGTTGTACGAGCTAACCTGCTCGCTCTTAGGTCCGGGGACGGGGAGATCATCAACATCGGCTGGGGAAAGGGAACATCCGTCAACCGCATCTTCCAGACCCTCAAAGCCATCACCAGCTATGCCATCAACCCCGTCTATGCCCCCGCTATCCCAGGCGAGGTCTTTAAGATCTGCCTCGATCCCTCTAAAGCCAAACAACTACTCGATTGGCAACCGTGTGTGACTCTAAAGGCTGGTCTCGCCTCCACAGTTGAGTATTTCCGTTCACACCCCAATCACTATGTAGCGCATTCTTTCAGCCCGGCGGACGCCAGCGATCTGCCTGCCCCGGTCCAAAGCTTCGACATAAGCCACGCAGGCTCCTCACTTCGGCATTCCTTGCCGTGGGAGCCGATTGCCTGTCCCCAACCCTCCTACCCGGAGCGCTAGAGCTTTGTTACAGATGTCTTGGTGGGGGTCATTGCAGGGAACGAAGCAATCTCATAACCCAACAGGTCATTGCGAAGAACGAGGCAATCTCTCGCTCTTTGTCTGTCATCCCCGCTCTTCTTCTGTCTCTCTCGCTCTTCTTCTGTCATCCCCGCGAAGGCGGGGATCCAGAGGGGTGGGGCGGGGAGATTGCCACGCCTACGCTATCGCTCCGGCTCGCAATGAACGTGGTCGTTTGATCTGTAACGGAACACTAGAGCGTCGCGCCAGACCGGGCAACGCACCAAACCGCAGCGGTTTCTGGAACCGCGGCGGTCTTCGCCTCCTGGCAACCCGCATCATACACCCCACAAAGACATAGGTAATTCTACCCTACGACTTCGAGTGCCGGCAGCCGGGTTTCGATAGCAGCCATCTGGGTGCTCTCTATCACCTCTCCGGTGCGCCACCTGATGTTCGGCAACGCGCCGCAACCGCTCCCCATCCTCAGCGCGCCGTAGACCGTAGTGCCTCTACTCGCTCTGATCGTGATCGCCTGGACAATGCTGTCAGGCAAGCACGCCAGGGTCGAGACCGGCGCTAATCTGTCCTAGCTCAGCCATTCTGGCCCGGCGCGTACCAAAGACCTCAGCAAGAGTCCCCGAAGATTCTCTCCAAGCGCAGTCGTTTCGCGCCAGGCGCTGTGGGATTCCGGAATTGAACTTCGAGATGGCCCTATTGTCGCCGCGCTGAACGGTCAGATCCCCGCGGAACTTGCCATGCTCTGAGAGGCGCCACCGAGAATGGAAAGCGTTCTTCCACACCAGGCAGAACTCCAGGCCAGTGGCACGCGGCCCGCCAGTGAACGTCCGAGCCTGTTCTTTCCGATGACCGTATTCCCCCTCCCTGCACCTCTGGATCCCCGCCTCCGCGGGGATGACAGAAGAAAGAAAGGGATGACAGAAGGAGGCGGAGCCGGTGGAAGCAGGCGGGGCCAGTGGAAGAAGAGGCGGGGATGAAAGAAGAGGCGGGGATGAAAGAAGAGGCGGGGATGAAAGAAGAGGCGGGGATGAAAGAAAAGGGGCGACAAGAGTGGGGGCTTTCGCCCCCACTCTTGCTATTCCTTACTTCAGTCTCCTTACTGCTAGTGAAGCCTGGTCACGAGCTGCTGGAATGGAAACTGCAAAGAATCAACGCATTCACGCTACGGTGCTCCGATGCCGCCGAAGAAGGCGGGGGTGGCGGTAACTACGTAGCGGTAGGTGTAGACGAGATCAGGATAGCACGTTACGAGGGTCAAAGTCTCGGACTTGGTCGGATACATGACCCACGTATCACTGGGCCTGACCACCTTGGTCTCCTGCACAACATAGGGCAGCACGCCGAGGTCACTCTGTACAAAGACCAGGTCACCTACTTTGACCTTCGGCAGACGGTTGAAGATGTCTCCCTCTCCCTTTACCGGACTGGACATGTGTCCCGTCAGGACCGTATTGCCTCCCTCTCCTGGATTAGCCGTTCCCTGGAGATGTCCTACTGCATGGTCGGGAGTCTCCCAGACCAGCTTCCCGCGCTCTTGCTTGATCCCCAGTTCCATGACCATAGAATCCACACGGATGCTCGGAATCACGATCCTCTCAGCGGCAGGGGCCTTTGGACCGTTGATGGAGGGCAGCAATACCGGCATTGGGTCAGGAGGTGTGGCCAGTTTGATATCGGCAAGTCCAGGGTAGTCGAGGGCGCCTATCAGCGCCACGTCTCCGGAGTTTGGCAACTCCTGGACCCGAGCAAGCACCTCGGTCGCCGGCTTGGGAGCCTGCGGTGCTGCTGGCTGAGGAGCCGGAACCTGGCTCACGCTGGGCAGTACCTGCGTCACCGGAACTGTTACTACTGGAGACGGGGAAACCGGTGCAGGCGCCGGCGGGGGAGCCTCCGGCTCAGGGGCTGGTTCGGGCAGGTCTTCCTCCGGTGCAGGGGTAGGAGTAGGGGGAACCGGCGTGGCAGTGGGATCCGGATTCGAGGGCCCGGGTACCGGCGTGGCTGTCGGCGGGACCGGCGTAGCCGTAGGCGGTACCGGCGTGGCTGTCGGATTGGATGGCACTGCCGTCGGTGTCGGGCTGGGCATTGCCGGCGCTGGTGTAACGGGTGTAGCTGTCGGCGTAGCGACTGGAATCACCGGTGTGCTCGTAGGTGTTGCCGTCGGAGCCGGCGTAGGAGCTGCCGGTACAATCGTGCCCATGGGCGTAGGCGACGGAGTCGCCGGTATGTTCGTGGGCGTAGGCACCGGCGCAACTGGCGTGTTCGTGGGTGTCGCGACGGGCATGACCGGGGTGTTTGTCGGCGTCGGGACCGGGACCACCGGGGTATTAGTGGGAGTCAGTGTGGGAGGCAACGACGTCGGAGTCGCAGTCGGCGCCACAGGCGGGACTGTGCCAGTTGGCGTAGGAGATACAGTTGCCTGCGGCGTAGGTGTAGCTGTGGGCCCTACCTGTCGGTTGCCAAAGTTCACGACCGCACTTCCGCCTGATAGCAGGGTTACCGAGACACTGGCCGGGGTGACATTGGTCCAACCGGCCTGGAGCGTCTCTGCAACTGTATAGTCTCCTGGCATGACATCGCTGAACGTATAATTTCCGTCCGCTCCGGTTGTCCCGGAGAGGTTCCCGGGAGTGAGGGTCATCGTCCACCCGGCCAGGTTCGGCTCTCCGCTGTCCTGGGTGCCGTTGCCGTTCAAGTCAGAGAATTTGTGGGCGGTGATGGGGCCCGGGGTCGCAATGATGGCGCTGGGTTGAATGCTTCGGTCCCTGGAGCAGGTACCGTTGCTGGGGCAATCGAATTGCATATGGAAGGGCGCACCGCTCACGCTGGCAGCCCCTTTGCCTGCCCCCCAGTCCAACGGCGAGGCCAGATGCCCGCCCCATGCCAGGGTGGCGCTGGCGCTGTTGGCGATCACGGACACAGTATAAGACTTCTCGCCCGTGCTGGAACACAATGAAGAAGGATTGGGACCGGCGGGAGCCCCGTTAAAGGTAGCCCCCCAGAGTGACCAGACACGGCTGCCATCGGCGTTGTCGTATGCAATGCTGGGGTCATCGCTGATGGGCGCCGTAACCGGGCTGCCACTGGGGGCCGTAGGCGACCTGTCTCGATTGTAGCGCGTCAGGAAATCGTAGCTGCTGGCGCCGCTCCTGTTGCAGTCATAATGTACACCGAACGTATAGGTCGTCCCCGGTTCGGCATTGGTGATGTCGATCTTAAAGGGAACTGACTGGCCTTCGTGGTAGGCTGAGTTCTGCGCGTTGAGATCGCCGTTCTGCCACTGGTTCTGGACATCAGACCATTGAGACAGCGTGAACTGGGTCGACGGCGCCTCTGCCGGTGAACCCCGTGCACCCTGGCTTGGCAGAGGTAAGAGAATCACCATTAGTACCAACAGAGCAAGCCCGGTAGTCCTCAAGCTTGCCTGCAACAATTGCCTTGGCGTTTTTTTGTGCATTCTTGACCCCCTTTCATAATGACTTGGCACACCAAGTATCAGTCCTGGTCTTCTTCACTAAAATGCTAGCTCAGGAGGGTGCTTGCCTCATGATGAGAAATACCCTAATGAAGCTGGGAGTTTATACTACGCCACCGCCTTGGCCTCAGTTCAGATTCGCGGAGCCAGGTCGTCACCTGGAACACCCGGCGAGCCAGCCGCGGCGGATAGTAGGCCTACCTGTGCCATTGAGGGAGTTTTGCTCATGAAGCGGGCAATCCCCTGACATAGGATGTTGAGCAGGAAGATTCGGACAAGTACTCCGTACTAAAAGCCTAGATCATGAAAGGAGATCGGGAATGGCCGCCAGAAACCGAAGGACCTGGCTCGACGCGAGCCTCAAGGCTACCGGGTTTGCATTGCTATTAATGATGGTGTTGTTCTTACCTCAGGCAGTCCAGGGCGTGATGGGCTCACCGGTCGAGGCGCCCGCGTCCGCCCCGGACACGATCGTAATCAATGCCCAGAACGTGGGACCAGGGAGCAGCAACAACCCGCCGCCCTGCCTCCTGGCCACGTGGCACTTCATCATTAATGGCATCGACGACCCGACGGCGACTAACGCCCCCACGGAAATCTCCGTCACGTTCAACACCGGAGTCACCGTTAGCCACGTCCTGCTGGCAGAGGTCAAGAACAGGGTTGCCTTCTACTACGTCGACGCTCCATCGCCGGGCGCCTACCCCGTCAGTGCCACGACCACGATCTACGCTGGTTGGTCCGGCAGCTTCGTACTCTCTCTGGCGTGCCCAACCAGTACGCCGACCGTAACGCCGACAGCCACTCCGATCCCACCAACACCGACGGCGACGACGGCGCCACCAACGCCCACATCAACCAATGTGCCGGCCAACCCAACAGCCACATCGGTGCCTCCGACGGCCACCCCCATCGCACCAACAATAACGACCACGTCAGTACCGCCGACGGCTACGCAGGTTCCTCCGACACCCACATCGACCAATGGGCCGGTCATGCCGACAGCCACGGCGGTGCCGCCGACTCCCACGCCGGTCCCACCGATGCCTACGCCGACTCGGACCGTTGTGCCGGTTATTCCTACACTCGTTCCGGCAGCTCCGACACCAACCGTTACTTCGGTGCCGCCGACTGCTACTCCCGCAGCGACGCTTCCCACACCAACGGCTACATCAGCACCCGCCATGCCCACCGCTACGCCGGTGCCGCCGGCGCCAACCGCTACGGGGGTCCCGCCCACTCCGACAGCAGTTTCCCCAACCGCTACACCGGCGCCTCCGACTCCTAAAGCTACATTGGCGCCATTGAATCCCGCACCGGCGCCGGAACCTGAGCCTGAGTCGTCTCCAGTCCAATCGGATCCTAAGGCGCTCCCTCCTGCTCCGGCCCCTGCTCCGGAGGTTGTCGCTCCCGCACCCGAACCTGTGACCGAAGTGCTGGAAGTCGTCGAGCAAGTACCGGAGCCGGCTCCCACACCAATTACAGAAGTACTTGGTGCGGTTAGTGTTCTGCCGTTCACGGGAGACGTCATGCTCGGTGCCCGGAAGGCTTCACCGGAAGACATGGCAAGGTTCTCCATCGCGACCGCTCCTCCGACGAACGTCCGCACCGGGCAGCCGTTCGCGCTGGCGCCAAAACGCATGCCCGCCTCACAGAGGATCGTGATTCCGAGCATCGGCGTCGATTCAAGGGTAGTGCACTTGGGCATCAAGCAAGACGGAGGCCAATGGACATGGGAGACTCCTGCCAATGCAGTAGGCCATCATGATGGAACCGCCAATCCCCTGGAGGGAAGCAACACCGTGCTCTCCGGGCACATATCCAGCCCGGTCAAGGGCGAAGGGTCGGTCTTCAATCGTCTGCCTGACCTGAAAGCAGGAGACCTGGTTTACGTGGAAACCTCCCAGGGTATGGCGCCCTATGTCGTGGACGACATGAAGCTAGTCAACCCCGACAGTCTCTGGGTCATGGCCCCGACAACCACCGAGACGCTGACCTTGATAACCTGCTATCCAGACCTGGTGTACAGCTATCGGCTGGTGGTAACTGCTAAACCTCTGCCGGCAGTCATCTTCTAAATAATCCGGCAGCGATTCCGCGGTCCCCTTGAACGTAGGGGGCGGTTCTAGAACCGCCCCCTGCAACCGACATTATCAACACCGGATCATCTAGGCGAGAGAGCAAACCTGAATAGAGGAGCAAGAGGCCGAATTCTTCGCCTCTCGCTCCTTGCCGCTTGCAAACTTCATTAACAGAATTCCCAATTTGTCAGGTGATGCTTTCTATCCCTTTCATATAGGTATTTCACCTCATGCTCCGGCATAGTGCTGCGTTTATTCTGAGGCAAGGAGGATCACATGCTTGTGAAAAAGATATCCGTTACGTATCTCCGGTGCTTGACAGAGTAGCGGAAATATACTATACACTATGACTATATATTCATCTAATACGTTCATCTCGAACGGTGATTTTGCTAGGGTATATAGCAATACAATATATCTATTCTATATGCTGCAGATAGATGGCATAACCCGCCAGCGAGCAGAGCCTGACAGCGACCATCACATAGCGCTGAGACGAGGAGGCTGCAAGTGCACCTAATAGGTAGATTAGGCCCCAGTTGGGCTCTACGCCTCTCAATGATCTTGCTGGCCTTATCGGCGCTCTCGTGTGCGGCGCCGAAATCTCCACCTCCGGCCGCGGAAGCCCCTGCTACTCCGCAGGCAGAGAAGTTGCCGGCCGGCGCACTACCTGACGAAAGAATAGTAGTGGGTAAGCCCGAGAGTATCATGGCTAATCCCGAGCCGGATAAAGCTGTCAACATTGAATTCATCCTGGATGCTTCCGGCTCGATGCTGGAGAAGGCGGGAGAGAGAAGCCGGGCAGAGATAGCCAAGGAGGTTATCTCCCGGCTGGCCGGAGAGATACCCCCGAACATCAAGCTAGGGCTGCGAGTATACGGACATCGATACCCCGAATCTGACAAGGCCCGCTCCTGCGAGGATATCCAGTTGCTTAGCCCGCTAGGTAGCGGCGATGCAGGCCGGATGGCTGAGCAGCTGAAGGGCGTACAGCCCCGCGGCTGGACTGCCATGGGCCGGTCACTGGAGCAGGCGGGGGAGGAGATGGCTGCCCACCTAACTAACATCAATAATATCGTCCTACTCAGTGACGGCAAAGAGACCTGTGATGGTAAGCCCGTGGAGGTAGCCCAGCGACTAAAGGAAGGACCAGCCCGCATAACGGTCCACACCATTGGATTTGCTATCGATGAGGATGCCCGTAAGGAGCTTGAGGAGATGGCCTCAGTATCAGGAGGCAGTTACAACGAGGCCCAGGATGCCCAGGGACTGCTTGATGCCGTAGGCAAAGCCCTGGTTGCGGCCAGGAGCGGGACGTTCCTGCGGGCGGAGGTAAGCGGAGAGGCCGGCAGGCAGGTAGGCCTGTCGGTATGGCTAATAGACCCCAAGAGCGGGAAGAAGGTACACGAGCTAAGGAGCTGGATTGATTCCCCTATAGCTCCGGGGGTCTATGACATCCTCGTGGGTACAGCGCCCCGGGTAGGCTACCGGGGATTGGAGATAAAGGAGCATACCCGCACTGCCATCCGGCTGGCTGTCGGAGGGATCAGATTGGAGCTGGTGGACGCTGGAGGGCAGTTCGTTAAGGTGATGGCCCACCTGGTGGACCGGGAGAGCGGGGCCGTGCTGCGGGACTTCTCTACCTGGTATAACCAGCCGGTATTACCGGGCAGCTATGACGTGCGGATTGATTCCAATCCCCCGCTATTACGGCGCAACGTCCAGGTTACCGAGCGGGACCTATCGATAGTCGGTCTGCGTAACGGCAGTCTGCGGGTGAACGCACTGGGACTGGGAGGAGTGAAGCCTAACTGGGAGATCGAGCTAAGGGACAGCCAGAGCGGCGAGGCAGTCTACAAGTCCATGGTAGGCCGGGAGCAGACCGTAATGAGCGGCGATTACCAGCTGGTAGTATTTAGCCATCCGCAGATAAGCATGCCGGTAAAGATCGGGCCCGCTGAAGTAAAGACGGTCAGCCTGCAGACAGGTCTGCTGCGGATAGAGGCGCTGGATAACCAGGGAAGAAGAGCTAACTACCCGGTGACCCTTGAAGATAGCTCGGGAAAGGAATCCGGCAGGCTGAACACCTGGGAGGATGCAACTCCGTTACCTGGCTCCTACCAGATGGTTATCCACTCCCAGCCCGAGCTGCGCCAGGGCATCCAGGTCAGCCCATCCCAGCCCACTATCCTTAAGCTTCGTACTTCCTAGGTACCAGACATGTGTTGGCAAGCGCCAAAGTCCCCGGTCAAGCTACCGGACCGGAAAAAGCTGACGGCCAGGTTTAGCAGCCGGCCTTGATAAGGAGGTCAGATTGGCAATCATATCTCATTTTCGTCTAGCGGTTGTCCTGTTGCTGTCGCTTCTCCTGACGGCGAATCTAGTCCTTCCGGGAGTTTCGCCGGTTCTGTCAGCGCCTGTCTCACCCACACGGCTCTCACCACCGGACGGCTCATCGACGAACGCCTTTACGACTCCTCCGTATGGTGTGCCAATGTTCGAATGGGCGGATGTAAGCGGAGCGACCAAGTATCAGATCCAAGTCAGCTCCACCATAGGCTTCACCCAAGGAACGATCTGGGTTGACGCCACGACGCCCAATACCAGATACACGCCTACGGTCAATCAATACCTGGTCAACGGCACGTTTTACTGGCGTGTTCGAGCCTGGGATGGGGTCGCATGGGGGAGCTACAACGATGTGCCATGGAGCTTCACCAAGGCATGGAACTTAACACCGACACTGCAGGCACCAGCTAACGGTGCCTCTTTCCAGAGCTTCGTCTTTCCAGTCTTCAGTTGGTCGCCGGTTGATGGCGCCGCACGCTACAAGTTCGAGCTTTCCAGTGACCCCACTTTCGGGACGAACGCTACCGGATACCCTGCGTATGCCTATGTTCCAACTTATACACCACCGGCCAAGCTAGGCAACGGCACCTACTACTGGAAGGTTACACCTCTTGATCGTTATGGCAACTCAGCGCAAGCCAGCGAGACCAGAAGCTTCACGCTCTCGTGGACGCTGGCGCCCACACTTCTGTCCCCACCCAATAACGCCAGCGGTGACCCCAACCAGGCCCTGCCCATGACACCCAGGCTGGCCTGGTCCGCCGTCGAAGGAGCAGACCATTACGAGGTACAGGTCAGCACGGACTCGGAGTTCGGCACGCTGATATCTCCGTACCTCCCGCTCACCACCGACAACACCAGTCATACGTCTGCCGTCTCCCTCGCCAACGACAAGGACTACTTCTGGCGAGTAAAGGCCGTGGACCTCAAGGGCAATGAGGGCCCGTGGAGCGCCACCAGCCGCTTCTACCTGCGCTGGAGCTACGGCCCCACCGGGAGCGCGCCCGACATGCGCCCGCAACCCTTGACCCCAACCAACGGCGCTCAGAACGTGGGAATGCCGATGATCTCCTGGACACCGGTGCAAGGGGCTGCCGAATATCACCTATGGGTAAGCCGGGAGCCGGATAGCAACGCAGTAGACCCTCAAGACAGGCAATTGGAGTTTGACACTCCGAACACGAGCTACCTGTTTAAGATAGACCTTCTGTGCGGTGCGTGGAAGGACTGCCTGGAGCCCGACACCTGGTATTACTGGTATGTGGAGGCTAAGGGACAGAGTGACAGCGTCACCAGACCGGTAAGAGGACAGCGCAGCGACATATTCTCCTTCAGAACAGGTAACGGCATAAGCCTGGCGCCGAATCTGATATACCCTAACTATTACTACGCCCCCGCCATACTGCAGACGGAGCCGCCGTTTGCACAGACAACGTCAGGGAGCTTCGCAAGTCAGAAGGCAGCAGTACCCACCTTCTACTGGGACCGCCTGCCCCGGGGCATCACCAATACTACTCAGCTCAGCTACACCATCCAGGTCGCGGCTAACTCAGCTTTCCAGCCGGTCACCTGGTCGGCCACGACGCAGAACCTCAGCGCCACGCCAACCCAGGCAAACCCCTTCCTGGCGGAGGACGGGGGAATGTACTTCTGGCGGGTCTCGGCTGACGGGGGAATCAGTTGGAGCCAGACCTGGAAGACACTCATAGATACCTCCCTGCTAACCGTTAGCGGGAGCCTGACCACACCCACACCGCTACGGCCGTCGTACGCCCCGGATTGGACAACCAAATGGGTGAGCGATGAGGTCGTGGACACCTTCCCCAACCTCGAATGGAGCGCCGTGCTGGCCCGCAGCCGGTTGCTGAATGGGGACCGCTACCGGGTGCAGGTGGCCAGGAACGCCGGCTTCAGCACGCTGGTTGAAGATGCCCTTACACCCTACAACAGCTATACGGCATTACAGCAACCTCCCTTCGGTACCTACTACTGGCGGGTCCGAGCCGAGGACGTCAGCGGACAACCGCTGACCGATTGGAGCAGCACTGCACGGTTCCTCCTGGAGAACCAGCCCCACTTTGTATGCTCGAGCCTTGATGTCACCTGTCAGGACGCTTACCCCATGAGTATGGACGGAGTCAATGACTTCCCGTCCCGGTCGCTGATGGCGGTGGACGCATCCGCCGACGTAGCAGATACCTACGACCTTAGGGATCTCTACACGGCCGTAGGCACAAACCACTGGCTGATTGGGTTCAGGGCAGCGCCGGGCGCCGGCCCAGTGCGCTATGCCCTTTACATCGATACCGATCACTCCGATGCCTCCGGCGCCGACACGGGACCGGCAGGCCTGACGATACCTACATCAACTGCCCACCGTCCGGAGTACGCCGTGCTCTGGGATTTCAATGGGGGTTCCGTGATAACGGCTACGCTGTACGCGTGGACGGACTCTGTAGGGTGGGGAACGCCACAGCCTCTCTCAGCGGTAGGTGCAGCTACCTACAACGCCGGAAGCAACTTCATCGATTATGCCATCCTCAAGACCATACTGGTAGAAGCCGGGGTGGGACCAGCCCACAGCCTATCACTGGCAGTAGCTGCAATCGACCTGAACAGCAGCAGCCTGATTGACTCGGTACCCACCGGACAGACCGGCCTGGACAACTTCGCCACCATGAGCCTGGCGCCCAGCCCGGTCATGCCTGTCAACGGAACAGGCTCCGTGCAGGCGACTACGCCACGGTTCGCCTGGAACACCTTGGACGGCGTCTGGACGTATCGCTTCCAGGCCGCCAAGGACTCCCGCTTCTCCACCGTCCTCTACTACGGGAATGTCCGGGAGGAGGGATGGGCCCCGAATACCACGCTCTATGACGGCAGAAATCCGTACTACTCCCCGAGGACCGCATGGGGAGACAACCAGACGGTTTACTGGAGGCTTAGCGCGGTAAACCCATGGGCAGGAGGCGAGTTCTGGGGCCAGGATTTCCAGTTCAGCCTGGCAGCCTTTGTCCCCCCGAATCCTCGCACTTCCTTTAATTACTCCATGCCGACCTTTAGTTGGGACCCGGTCGAAGGAGCCGCGGCGTACCAGTTCCAACTCGATAATGATGCGGACTTCTCATCGCCAATCAAGAGTATTGAAACCGAGTCCACGAGCTATACGCCGGAGACGTCTCTCCCGGCCGGTGACAATTTCTACTGGCGGGTGCGAATGAAAAAGGCCACCGATAACTTCGGAGCCTACACCGCCACGCAGGCATATACCAGGTCTTGGATAACGCCTACCAACCTCCGAACATATACCGATAACAGCGGGCTCCAGACGAACGACGTGGTGACCCGAACGCCAACCCTGGGTTGGGACAAGGTGTTAACCACAACAATCGGAGCATCAGCCTACAAGGTAGAGGTGAGCAAGCAATCAGACTTCGTCTCACTCTACGACTGGGAAACCACGGATACTACCTTCTATACCCCCAACAGCACCAGCGATGGCTCCAAGAGCACCTACGCCGACGGCACCTATTACATGCGAGTGCGTCCCGTGGACGGCGGGGGTATACTGGGCAATCCGTCATCATCGGTGACTGTTACCAAGCAGTACCCGCAGCCAGTCCTGCTCGAGCCCAGCGCCGGGAGTGCGACCATCAAAACGCCGACGTTCCGCTGGAGCACGGTGGAGGGAGCTGGGAAATATGAGATCCAAATCTCCACTGATGCTGCCTACACGCAGAACCTGATCAAGGTTACGACGGATAACACCAGCTATACCCCGGTGAATCTCCCGGCCTGGTCAGACCCTAAGAGCGTGTACTATCAGAAGCCGGTGTACTGGAGAGTGGCCATGATCGATGCTAACAGCAACTACGGACCGTTCAGCGGGTCCACGCTGGTGGTCGCCTCTTATGCAACCAGCATATTCCTGCCTACCCTGTCGAGGGCCTTTGCCAGCGGCTGGTAGAGAACAGAGAGTGCCGCCAGGGTATTACAGACACTCATCTGTCAAACCGCAGGCTTAGCGCCAACTGCCTTAGCAAAGAGAGTAACCTGGAAAGGCCGGGCTGGAAAGCCCGGCCTTTCCGACTCCGGGTGTTCAAGGCAAGCGCAATCCGTATAAGCTATCCGGCTCTGCTACAATGGTGTGAGAGGGGCCGTTGGCCATAATCCAGTGCGCTTGGTGACGCGATGAAATCTACACCCTTCAACAGTTGGCTAAGAATCTTTCTGGCAATTGTCTCTGTGGCGCTCCTCCTGGCTCCGGCAGCAGCGCCAGCCGGCGCCCAGAATCCGCCGGACTTTTCGATTCCCGGTGGCCACTTCTACCAGCAGACCAATGGCCTGGGGGGTGCGGGGAATACCGGATACTCCGTGAAGGACGACCAGGTCGCCCCATTCTTCTCTGAATTCCAGCGTCTTGGCGATGTCAGCGCCATAGGATACCCGGTTTCCCGCCGCTTCTTGTTGGATGGCTTCGTGGTGCAGGCCTTCCAGAAGGCGGTCTTTCAATGGAGACCGGATACCGGCCAGGTATTCTTCGTCAACATCATGGACAGGTTGCACGAGGCCGGCCTGGACGACCTCCTGTTTATCTCACGGGCAACCCCTCGCCAGATCGACCTGAGCGCGCAGGAACAAGGGCTTCCCTTTTCCCAGATCGTCCAAAACCGGCAGGCATTTCTCGATGACAACCCCCCCATCAGGTCGTTCTACTTCGCAGCCGATGACCCCGTCCTTCGCTACGGGCTACCGACGTCACGGATTGAAGACTTCGGTCCGGTCCTTGCCATACGGCTTCAGCGGGCCGTTCTCCAGCAATGGAAGGTGGATGTGCCCTGGGCCGCGGCTGGACAGGTAGTAATTGCCAATGGCGGAGATATCGCCAAAGAGGTTGGCTTCTACCCGAGCCAGGCATTGCAGCTCGAGACAGCCCCGGCGGCCACTCCTGCTCCCGTTCCGGCTTCCGGTTTCGGCTTTGGGATACAGATCGACCCGGGCAATGACCCGGCGAGGGCGCTCGACCTGGTACAACGGGCTGGCTTCAACTGGGTCAAGGTCCAGGTGCGCTGGGCTGACGTGGAGCCAAACCCCGGTCAGTTCAGCTTCGGAGCGTTCGATTTCACGGCTAACCAGGCGGCCGCCCGTGGCCTGAAGGTACTGATGACCGTGACAGCAGCCCCGGCCTGGGCAAGGCCTCCGAACTCTGACCTCAGCGTCAGCGGCCCTCCGGCAGACCCCGGCACCTTCGCCAGGTTCATGGCGGTGCTGGCAGACCGCTACAAGGGCCGGGTACAGGCGATCGAGGTATGGAACGAGCAGAATCTTGCCCGAGAATGGGGGGGCCTGGGCCGCAGGCTGTCGGCTACCCAGTACATCGCCCTACTCAGCCGCGCCTACGAGGCAATCAAGGCCGTGGACCCGAGCATAGTCGTTATCTCGGGCGCGCTCACTCCTACAGGCGTCAATGACGGTGATATCGCCATCGATGATCTCCTCTACTTCCAGCAGATGTATGATGCCGGGTTGAAGAATGTCAGCGACGGCATAGGGGAGCATCCTTCCGGCTACAACAACGCACCTGACGATGACCCGACCCACAACTCAACCAATACCACCAGCTTCAAGGGGCATCCCAGCTTCTACTTCAGCACCTTCAGGCAGTACCGGGAGATCATGGTAGCCAACGGGGACTCCGCTAAGCAACTATGGTTCACGGAGTTCGGCTGGGCATCATTACCGAATCCCTTCCCGGAATTCGCCTATGCCCGCGAAATCACGGAGCAACAGCAGGCGCAATACCTGGTCCGGGCCTTCGAGATCGGGCAGTCCGTGGAGTACATCGCCGCAATGTTTGTGTTCAACTTGAACTACGCGACCTCCGCCGATCCGCTCGACCGCTTTGGCAACCGGGCCTTCGCCATTCTGCGGGATGATTGGACGCCCCGTCCGGCCTATATCGCACTACAGACAATGCCCAAGTAGCCGCTTTGTAGAAAGACAAGTGAGTATGGCAAGTGTGTTATGAACTTGCCTGATAATAAGGAGCCCAAGGGAAAGGCGAAGCCGCGGCGTTAATCCGATCTGGATTCGCCCGGTCTCTGACTCGCCCGTTTGCCTGCCCCCGGGGTATCCTCTTCCTCGAAGGAGTAGACCAGCACATCCACAACCTCGGGGTCCCATTGCGTGCCCGCGTAGGTCTGTAGCACCTTTAGCGCCTCATCGTGAGTCAATCCCCGCCGGTACGGACGGTCCGTAGTAAGGGCATCATATGAATCGGCCACGGCGATAACCCTGGCCTCGAGCGGTATCTCCCCCCCGGCGAGCCCGTCCGGGTAGCCCCGGCCATCCCACCGTTCATGGTGTCCCCGGATCGCGGGCAGGACCTGGTCGAGGTCGGGCAGGTGGCGCAGAAGCTCGGCGCTGCGCTCAGGGTGAAGCTCGAACTGGGTGCGCTCAGGAGGCGTCAGCCCACCTTCCTTGCTCAAGAGATGCTCAGGGATGTTTATCTTGCCGATATCATGGAGTCTGGCAGCTCTTGCCAGGACCTCTTGTTTATCACGCGGCATTCCAAGGCGCGAGGCAATGCGCCTCGCGAGGAGTCCAACCCGCTCTGCATGCCCTCTCGTATACGGGTCTTTGGCCTGTAAGGCCAGGTTGAGGGTTTCTACTATGCCTTCCTGGGCCCTCTGCAGCTCATCACGCTGCCTCTTCAGCTCCTCGCTCAAGACCTCCAGCTCCGAGACACGGCTCTGCTCGGACCCATAAAGACGGGCGTTCTCCACCGCCGTAGATGTCTGCAGGCCCACCCCGTACAGGAATTCCCGCTCCTCTTGAGTGAAGCTTTGAGAGTTGTTGGTACAGAATAGGATGGCTCCCAGAGCCCTGCCCTTGGACGCCAGCGGAACGGCAAAGCATATCAATATCTCGCCGCGGTTTGGCTCGTTGGGCGTACCAGTCGTGTCGCTCATCAGATCGGTCATTGCAGGGCTCTTGCCCTGAATCACTTCACTGGCGAGTTTCTCCAGCTTGTTCCCGCCTGAACCCGTGACCAGCGGTCTGGCGGTTCCCCTGCTCATGACCGGGCTCAATCCACCCTTCTCGTCTACCAGGTAGATAGCCAGGCCGGTCACCATACCATGGTGCTGCATCTCCTCTGCCACAATGTCAAGGACCGCCGGCAGAGAGAGCGTCGAGGATATAGCCAGGTCCAGCTCCCAAAGGGTGTGAAGCCGTGCCTGCTGCTTGTCCTGGCGCCGACGTCCTTCGCCAATCTCCTTGACCATGGCATTGAAAGATTGAGTAAGCAGGCCCACCTCATCCCTTGTGGTGACTGCCAGTGGCAATACCTGTTCTCCCGCGCCGAAACGCCGGGCAGCCTGGGCCAGCTTCAGGATCGGCCTGGCCAGTCTTCGCCCGGTTACATCTGCGAGGAGAAGAGACAAGGCGAGCACCGCCACCACCAGACCAAGAACGATCCAGGCGTTCCTCTCCTCTTGCCCAAGCACCACGTCGGCCGGCGCTGTGACTAGCACGTGCCAGCCAAGGCTGCTCGTGCCGAGGGCATGGAACTGGCCGTTGCCTTGCCAGGTCTGATCAGGGGGCTGGCCCACCGGAGACGGTGAAGCATGGCACTGGGTACACCGAGAGAAATCGGCCGCCTCATTCTCAGACCCTGCCTGAAACACCAACTGCCCCTGCCGGTCGAATACTGTCATACGATAGGCCGGCTTCAATTCCAGCCTGGGAAGAAATGCCGGCAAATTGCCGAGATCAATGGTGACGCCTATCAACCCCACTATACTGCCGTCTTGTGGGTCGGTAACGGGATAAGAGACTACGATAGTGGCCCGCCCGTTGGCGCGGGAGATAAGCACGTCGCTGACTGCGAGCTGCCCGGTCTCTATCGTCTCACGTATATGTGCCCGATCGTCCACTCTGACGCCTATTGCAGACAGGCGAGCCGAGGCCACGATCATGCCCTCGGTATTTACAAATGAGATATTTTCATACTCCGGGTACTGCCGGCTGATGTGCTCGAGGAATAAGTTGAGCTGGTTCGGCTGGGGGTTTTCGACCTGTGGCGCATGGGCGAGAGCTGTCAATACCTTACCGGTGCGAAGAACAAAATCGTCCAACTGATGGGTGCCTTCGGCCGCCGCCTCCCTTGCGTCGGACATGGCTGCGCGCGGCATCACCACCCAGTAGTCATAGAGGAGCATGGCGCCCAGCACCATCATGGGAAACATGACCGCGATACCGAACAGTCGCAGCCTGCCTGCGATGTTCCGGCCAAAGGGATTACGCATTCAAGGCTCCACCGGCCAGACGGTCATGCCGCTATGGCTCCAAAATACACGACTTGCAGCAATTCCGCGCCGGTCCGGTCGAAGGTGCGGCTTTCGTTTCCCGCCTGGTCCCCGCACATTCAAAGCAATCGGCCTTGCTACGGGATGTATTATATCACGCCAATCAATAGTACTGGATGCGGCTGGACACGGCGTTACGGTGCCGTTTCGCCCGCCGGGTCATAGGCTGCCAATTTCGCTTATGCCATTGACAGTCCGTAGGGCCACATTTCGCGGCTCAATTATGGGACGATGGTTGCGCCCCTGACGTCCCCGGTATCCCTACCGGAATTACTGTCGTCAACGTATATGTCATCGATATTGAGGACTTTGCCAGCTCCAAACTCCGAGCCTGTCCAGACCCATCCCCACCTGACCAGAGATGGGTCGACAGTGGTTAAGGCGGGCGAGTCCTTCGCCGAAATGTCCTCCGCACCATTAACGAATACCGTGGCGGTGTAATGTGTCGCGTCAGTAAGGTCGTAAGCCAGGCCGAGTCTGTACCAGACGCCAGCGTCAAGGCGGAAAGTCCCCGTAGGTCCGAGCTGAACAACGTCTCTCACATTCCAGTTTAAGAGCTGTAGATAGCCCGCAGGAGTCACAGCAATTGAGAACACGCCATCACCTTTGGAATTGCCCACCTTCAAGATGGTGCTGTTGTTATCGGGAACACTGGCGAACCTCACATAGGTGCTGATCCTGGCACTGTTGCCGACCAGAGAGTCTTTCTGAACGTAGGCGTCAGTGCCCGGGGCCTTGCCAGTATTGAGCTTGATACTCCTGCGGCCAGTGTTCTTTTGATTGGTATCCGAGCTGAACATGCCAATTGTCACGCTATAAGCCTGGAAGTTGTGAGTCTCGTCAGTGCCAGGTTCAAAGAACAACACGTTGGGCAACGGACCATTCTCTGCGTCCTGGATCCGACCCGTAGACTGTGACATGCCGTTTGTAACGGTGAAGGTTTGAACGCCGTACGGCGCGTCAGTACCAGGCTCGGCCGACAGTGCATTAGTCGATGAGCCGCCCTCCGGGCCCAAGGTCCCGGCGGGAACCTGTGACGTGCATGCCGTTCCCGCCAGGAGAACAATGATTACCAGAGAACCGGCAAGAGTAGGAAAGCGGGCCAGATCTGCGACTAAACTGGACAGTGCCTGTAAGAGTGGGTTTACGGTTGCGCGGCGAAACTGGACTCGCATGGGACTTCCCCTGCCATCCTTGTGAGTGGATGGGCCCTCGATAGGGGCTATCGGTTCATAAGGGGCTATTAGCTTATGAATTGATGCTATCATTTGCGAAAGCCAATTGTCAAAGGGGTCCGCTCGTCGCGGACACCACCCGGTTGTATATCAGCATCCCACATGCTAACGTTAAGTTCATCTAATGTAATTCATTCCAGGCTGCTGTGATGCACTGCAAGGTTACTCGAGCCCTCGGCATAACAATACTCATCACACTACTGGCAGGGCCTTTCCCCGGCAGAGTGGAAGCAGCCGGGCCGGGCGCCATTATCGTCTCCCAGGTTGGATTTGCGCCGGGAGACTCCAAATCAGCGGTCTTTGCGGCGCCCGCCGGCACGGAGATGGAACCGTCTTTCAACGTGGTGGAGGAAGCGACCGGAGCGGTGGCCTACCAGAGCCAGGAGGGCGACGTGCAATACTACCCGAATGGGTGGTTCTCTTATAACAGCACCGGCGACACCTATCTCCTGGACTTCACCCGCTGGCGCGCCGCGCCTGGCCGCTACGTTGTGCAGAGCAATGGAGCGCGGTCTTTTCCGTTCGCAATCGGTCCCAGGGTTTATGATATCCGGAGGACGGCGCCTTTGGAATTCTTTAGCGTTCAGCAATCGGGGGTTTCCGTTAGCTGGCGATCCCTTGATGGCACCACCGGCAGCCACGGGCCCGACCACCTGGACGACTCCCGCCAGCCGCGTGGGCAGGATCAGGGAGGCGACGATGGGCTTTTGGTGCAACAGGACCTTATCCAGCTTCCCGGGGCGCACCTGGACACTACGGGAGGCTGGGCCGACGACGGCTCGTACAACAAGTACATGGGGAATACGCCCTGGGCCGCCTATCTCTTGTTATTGACGTACGAAGACTTCACGTCGTACTGGTCCGGAGTGGATGGCAATGGGAACGGCCGCCCGGACCTGTTGGACTATGTCAGACCGGCGCTGGAGTGGATGCTCAAGATGCAGCACAGCGACGGCTCGGTGTATGAGCGGGTGTTCAACGGGTTCAGGGATAACTTCAACGGCCGGCCTGATCTGGAAACGGACAATATCCCGGGCAACACTGACGACCGGCCGTTGGACACCGACCGCTATGCCGACATTACGGCCAAGTCCTCTTATGCCATGGCTACCGCCTATCGCGTCTTTGGCGATCCCAGGTTTCTGGACATGGCGGTCAGCGCCTGGGAGTGGGCCTACAATAACCAGGACAGCGTAAAGGCAAAGCGCTATGGTGGAGGCATGTACTTCGGGGACATCGAGATCGGGCTCACCCTGGGGGCTGTCGAGCTGCACCGGGCGCTGGCGGTTGCAGAGATCCCCGACCCAAAGTACCTCGACTACGCTATGGCTCATGTCCAGGACCATCTGGCCGCTGGCGATTGGACGAAACCCAGCACCTGGGACTACCAGCAGTCCTACGTCTTAATCCGCTACTTCGAGCTTGCTCCGGGCGCCGACCAGGTCCGTATTATTCAACAGCTTGCCGGACACCTGGACAGGGGCATCCAATCTCAGGAACGGAACGCCTATCGCATGAACGATGAATGGCTATATGGAGAGTTCGGTCAGAACGACCTTTCAACGTCCAGTGCGGGTGATGCCCTCTGGGTTTTCGGCAGGACCGCACAGCGCAAGTACTACGACTATGCAGTTGATCAAATGGCCTGGGTCTTCGGCCGGAATCCCTTCGGCAAGAGCTGGCTCGCCTCCGCCCTGATGAGTGATTATCCCCGGATACTTCACTGGCGGACCACGGCGAACCATCCGCTCGAAGGCGTTATCGTACCCGGAGCTGCCGATAGAGACGGGAACGGCCTCCCGGATTACACTGATACGGGTTTCTGGGCCTATAGCGAGCCGAGCATCAACCAGCAAGCCATGTTCATCAGGGTCATGAGCACCCTTTATGACGCCTCGTCCTGACGATCGCCAGGCAAGGCCAAGTATCATGTAGCGGTAGGGCACACACCAGCACAACCGGCACGCCGGACACCAGAAGCCTCCGGCAACTCACGCCGGCAGGGCGTTCGAGAGCCTCGGTAGAGCCTACGCTCCGCCGGCCTTCTTGAAGTTGCCCCGGATAGTGCGCTTGGTAAGAAACTGGACCGCTTCCGGAGACAGACCGTTACGGCGGTCGTGCTTGTTCTGTGCGAGGCGCTCCACAAGGCCCAGGTTCTGGATCGGCCTGGCCTCCAAAACACCCGCCTGGATCGCCCGCTGCAGGACTTCCTGTCCCACGGCGGAACGTACCAGCACCGTGTTCTCATCAGCCTTAGATCCCACCGCCCCAATAGACAGGTCAGACACCTCGGCAGTGAAATCCGGGCAGCTGTGGCAGATAGGCCAGGATAGGTGCTTGATCTCGGCCAGTGGCCGGGCTTCCACCCTTTCACCCTCGAAGACCATGAGATTGTTCTTCTTGATATCGAACCGGGTCACCCGTGGCAAACGCATCCCCAGCTCCGCCTCGACGAACTGCGCTACGCCGTGGCTCCCTACCTGCCCGTAAGTGAAGCTTTCGGCGCAGAAGAGACCGAGTGCGATTATCACCCGGTCCGCGGGATAGGCCGCGTCGTTCCGCTGTTGGAGATTACGCAGGGCGGCGATCTGGCAGGGCACACCCACAAAGGCCAGACGGTGGAAACGCTCCAGTGCCGGGCCCAGCGTGGACAGCGCAGGCGCCGACGTGTACTTGGACCCTGCGGCCTCCTCTACTCCGGCTTCTGTGGTTGCCACGAAGGGCCGAGGCTTCCATGCACCGTCACGCGCGGTGAGCAGAGCCGCCTCGATGATACCTTCACGGAGCATGAACTTCAGGAGCGCTGTTGTAGCACCGCCGTCCTGAATTCCTTCAACTGGTGAGGCCGCCTTGACAGCCAGAGCTTCCCGGTAGTATCCCAGTAGCTCACTGGTGCGGCTAGCCCCGAAAAGGGCCTCTTCGTTCTGCGCATAACGGCTCTGGGGTCGCGGGCAGATACGGAAGCAGACCATACACTCCCGGCAGATTACCGGTGTTCCGCTTTCGCCGGGATGCTCCCTCTCGAAGGCATCCCACTTGCAGAAAGACATACAGGCGCCACAGTTCTGACATGCATCGGTGTTTTTCAAGGACCCCTTGAATTCATCAAGCTCCACCGCAACTCTCCTGGCCCAATTGTCTCACGTCAATGTCTGAAGCAACCGTCCGGTCACTTCAGACATTGACGGGTACATGATCTAATGGTCTGTACAGTGTATCCCGTTGGAGGGGTGTCCGCCCAGCCTGCCGTATGGCTGCCTCGATGGATTGAGGGCTCAGATACTGGCCGTGGTCCGCCCCGGCGCACCGGGAGATATTTTCTTCCATGAGTGTACCACCGAAATCGTTGGCGCCGCAACTAAGCGAGAGCGCGGCGCCCTCCACTCCGATCTTCACCCAACTGTTCTGGATATTCGGCAGGTCACGTCCCAGGAACAGGCGGCAGTAAGCGGTTACCTTCAATACCTCCTCCAGGAATACGGGAGTTAGCCCGTAACGCCGCGCCAGGGGTGTCTGACCGGGCATAAAAGGAAGCAGCACCAGCTCCGTGAACCCTCCGGTCTCCATCTGGATGGACCTCAGGACCTCAAGGTGATTGATCCGCTGCTGCCAGGTCTCGATGTGTCCGAACATCATGGTGGCCGTCGTCCGCAGTCCCAGCCGGTGCGCAGTGGACACAACCTCGACCCATTCTTGAGTACTCAGCTTGCCCGGACAGAGCTTGCGCCTTACATCATCGTCCAGAATCTCCGCCGCCGTGCCGGGCATGGAATCGAGGCCATTGTCCCTCAGGGCGGCCAGTATGTAAGCCAGGCTGCGCCCAGTTTCTAGCGATATCCGGAAGACCTCCATGGGAGAAAAAGCGTGTACATGGAGATCCGGAAACGATGTTTTCAGCGCCCGGAGCAGGCCGGTGTAGAAGTCCAGCCCCAGCTCAGGGTGGAGGCCTCCCTGGATGCACAGCTCGGTAGCTCCGGCTTCGGCAGCCCCTCGGGCCTTTTCCAGCAACTGGTCAAGCGAGTAGAGATAGCCATCCGTGGACCCAGGAGAACGGCGGAAGGCGCAGAACCGGCACGACCCGGTGCAGATGTTGGTAAAATTGATATTGCGATTGACGACGTAAGTAACAACGTCGCCCACAAGCTCGCGTCGGAGAGTATCGGCAGCAGGTGCCAGATCGGCGCCACCCTCGGGGTGCACGGGCAGCCTCTCCTTGAGTGACATGCCCGCTGCAGCGACCTTCTCTTTCAGTTCCAGAGCAGAAGGCCACGGCTGATCGGGATTGATCCGGTCCGGTTCCGGCGATATTCCTCCCAGGTCCCGGACGCCGGCTTTCAGCAGGGGAGCCATGTCCGGATTGAGGTTAGGCGGTACCTGAACGGGAATGTCCTTCAGAATATGCCGTGCCTCCCGGACTGTCCACTCCACCTCATCTGCTGCGGGCTCCGGCCAGCCGGACATGGGCGTACCCGGATGAGGAACGAAATTCTGGATGATAACCTCCTGGATATGACCATAGCGAACGTGGACGTCTCGAATGATTTTGAGAGCAGCCCGCCGGTCCTGTCTGGACTCCCCAATGCCTATCAGAATGCCTGTTGTGAAGGGGATTCGCAGGGAGCCAGCCGCTTCCAGGTGCGCTATGCGCTTCGAGATATCCTTCCCCCCCCGGTGCGCCGGAAGGTCTATGACCGAGGTTTCCAGCATCAGTCCCATGGAGGCATTCACTTCCCGAAGACGGGCGAGCTGTCCTCGGGAGAGCACCCCGATGTTGGTGTGAGGAAGCAGGCCATTCCTCAAGGCCAGCAGACAGAGGTCGTAAACATAATCGAGGTATTCCCCCTGGCTCAGAGGGAACTCCGCCGTTTCCCACGGCCTCTCCCCGGACATAATAAGCGCTTCCCGGCATCCCATGGCCGCGCCCCGACGCAACATTTCCTCAGCGCTTTTTACGCTTAGAACCTCATCCGTGCGCCGGTAGAATGAGCAGTAGCCACAGCGGTTGGCACAGGCGCGCGTTGGCGCCATCGTGATGCTATAGGAGAATCTAACTACCTGAGCTGCCTTGCGTCCATGTCTCTTAGTGTTTAAGGGGATACCGTTAGCCAGCGCCAAGTCTCATTTCTGCCTGGGTGTAGTCGTAGTATCTATTCTACAGCAGCGCTAAGCGTTTTTCGATATCTGCCGCCTTAGGGCGCTGAGAGTTCACCCCGGCAGTTCAGTCCTTCCGTGATGGCAGTCGCCAGCTCCTCGGCAGAGAACGGCTTGTTCAGCAGCCCGGATATGCCCAGCATCTCCATCTGCGGTCCATTCTCCTCCAACGCACCCGGGCTGGCCGTCATGATCAGGACCGGGATATCGCGGATGCTTTCATCGGCGCGTAGCTCGCGTAGAGTGGCCACCCCATCCATGCCTGGCATCCTGAGGTCCAGGAGAACCAGTCCGGGCTTGTTCCGCCTTGCCATGTCCAGGGCTTCAACCCCGTCTCTGGCTTCCAGCACCTGATAGCCAGCCCGCTGTAGAAACCCGACGAGCAGCCGCCGTACATCTGTGTCGTCGTCCGCAACCAGCACCACCGGAGCCTGGTTCTTGGTCAGGACCCGCGCAACCCGCTTGAGCAGTTGGTGTTCCTCTGCCGGCTTGGTTATGAAGTCCACGGCCCCCAGCAGTTTCCCTTGGGCCTCTTCCGCGATCATTGAGATCATCACGACCGGGATAGAACTGGTTGTCGAGTCGCTCTTCAGCCATTCCAACACCGTGAATCCGTCTACATCCGGCAGCTTCACATCAAGAGTAATCAGGTCCGGCAGCTCGGATTTTGCCAACTGCAAAGCATCGGCGCCGTTACCGGCGATCAATACGTCGTAGCCTCCATGGGCCAGATACCGGCGGAGCAGATTCGCGATGTCCGGCTCATCGTCCACGACCAGGACCAACCCACCAGTTCCGACCGTTGTAGCCAGGCCTTCTATCCGAGGCGAATCATGCACTTCCTGCACGTCCTGGACTGCGGGCAAAGTAAACGCAAAAGTTGAGCCCTGTCCGGGAGCGCTGAAGACCGTTATCTTTCCGCCGTGCATCTCCACCAGCGACTTGACGATAGGGAGGCCCAGGCCTGTGCCACCCACTTCCTGCGTGGTTCTATTCTTGGCCCGGAAGAACTTCGTAAAGAGCTGCGCCTGCTCCTCTTCTGAAAGGCCAATTCCACTGTCCTGCACTTCCACCCGTACCCACTCTCCCTCGGTGCGTACCGATATGCCGATCGTCCCTCCAGCCGGGGTGTACTTGTAGGCGTTGGATAACAGGTTGGTAACTATCTGCGTCACTCGGTCCGAATCACCGGATGCCACCACGGGTATTGCAGGCAGGTCCAGAGACAGCTCTTGCCCCTTTGATTCTATCTGGGGCTTCAGCAGTGTCACCACACCGCGGATTATCCGTACGACATCCACGGAGGCGAGCTTTAATTCCACCCGGCCTGACTCTATGCGGGAGATATCCAGAAGGTCGTTTATCAGTGTTACCAGGCGATCAGCGTTGCTCTTAACGATGCCCAGGAACTCCAACTGTTCCTCCGGCACCTCGCCTACCTCGCCATCCATAAGCAGGTCCACATATCCCTTAATCGAAGTAAGAGGAGTCCTCAGCTCGTGCGAAACCAACGAGATAAACTCGGACTTCATCCGGTCGACCTCGAGCTCTCGCGTGACGTCTCGGAACACGTATAGCCGGCCAAGAAACTCGCTGTCCAAGCTTACTACCGGGGTTGAATAGAGGTGTAGCTCACGGGCCACCGGCCAGCGCTGGGATACCACCTGCGCAAACTGCTTCTCACGATCAGCGAGTGATTCCGACATCAGTGCCCGGAAGCCCTCTGCATCAGCGAAGATGCGGTCAAAGGCCGTGCTGAAGTCGTCGATATTACGCCCGATTACCGCCAGGGGGCTGCCTCCCGAGAAAAGGCCGTCAAACCTGCTGTTGACAGAGACAATCCGGCCATCGGGGGAGACCAACACCATCGTATCGCTAGCAGAGTCCAGAATGGCCCTGGCCTCGCTTCTGGCACGGCTGGAGGCATGGTACTGGATCTCAAGCTCTGACATGGCATTCCGCAGTTTCTCCTGCGCACGCTTGCGCTGGATGATGCCAGCCATTACGTCCGATACGGCCCTGAGGAAGTCCTCCTCCTCCTTATCACGGGTATGCCCTGCCTTCACCTGTATTGTCATGACGCCCAGAAGCTCGCCTCCGGAGAGTAGCGGCACACAGTAGTGCCCATGTGGAGCCATCGCGTCGTAAATGATCTCATGTCGTTCGTCAATACTGCCGGCGAACACAATCTCTCTAGTAACTGCCGCCCGGCCGCACAGACAGGTTCCGAAGGGCACCCGGGCACAGGCCTCGCTGGCCAGCCCGTCCAGATTCCTCTGGGCAGTCATCACCAGAGACTCGGAGTCGCTGTCTACAAGAAACACGCCACCCTTCGGCTGGACCGAGATCCACGGTACCGACACGAGCCCAGCCAGAAAACCGGACAAAAGGCTCTCCAATGGAACATCTTCGAGTGACAGGCGCAGTAGCGAATTGAGCGCCGACTGGTTGTCGTAGTGGCGCTGCAGGAGGGAAAGAGACCTTTGAAGCTCAATCCTGGCGGCGTTTGCCGCGTCTCTAGCCTCCCTCACCTGCTCTTCCGCCATCTTGCGCTGCGTGATGTCCTCGATGGCGCCGTCGTAGTATTGCACCTGCCCGTCGCCAGCGCGAACCACCTGGGCGCTGTTTCGCACCCAGATAACGGTACCGTCCGGGCGCTGAAGCTGAAACTCGAATCCGCGCATCGTGTTACTTCGCTCGGCCTCCTCACACCAGCGCATACGGTCATCTTGATTCACGTATGTGCTGGACACCGTAACCCCCATCAGGGAAGCCCGATCTGGATAACCCATTATGTCAACGAGCGCAGGGTTAGCATCCAGGAATTGTCCGTCAGGTGAAGTCCGGTAGAGACCAACAGGCACCCCGTCAAACAGACTGCGGTACCTGGCCTCAGCGGCCACGCGCTCGTCCTCTGCCCGGCGCTCCAATGCAGTAGCCATCTGCATGAAGACCCGGGTCAGGTCGGCGATTTCATCGCCGGTCCGGGTCAGGCTGACAAGGCGTTCCGAGTCGAAAGGCTCCCCTTTCTCGATCTTGTGAGCGCTATCTGTAAGCGCCAGTATGGGGCTAGTGATTCTTCTTCTGAGCCAGAGGGCCATTCCGGACACCAGTATGACCATGACGAGGGCAACGCCAATCACCGTTGCAAGTATCGCCGACCTGATCTGGGCGGCGATGATTCCCTTATTCATTCCAACGTGTACATACCCGGCAACTCCTGCCAGGATAGGGGAAGAAACATCCGAAAAATCGCCCACACCCTCTATGGTAATGGACCTGGTCACAAGCCCGGTCTTCCGGCCGCTTAGGGCAAATGCCTCCTTTGGTATGGTTGGCACGAAGGTATGAGCCACGATCTCGCCCTGCTCATCGACAATAAACACGTAGGAGACACCCTGAATCTCAGTGTACTGGTCGATTATGGACTGGAGGGTCGAGGCATCCCTGTTAAGGAGGATCTCAACACTCGAGCTGGCGATACTGCTCGCAATAGCCGCGCCTTTGCTCTCATACTGCTCGGAAAGGAGATTGTTGAGATTCCAGCCGGAGATAACCGACGTTGCCAGAACTACTGCACCGAAAAGGACCAGTACACCGAGGATAGTCTTCCGGACCAGCTTTGACACCTTCACTTAGACCATTGCCTCCAGTTCTTGATGGGGACAAAGCGTCCATCGCTCACGGTAGTGTAATACACCTGGTCGAGCCCCTGGTGCTTCTGGGGCCCGAACCCAACCGGTGCATCAAGCCCGATGTCAAGATTACGTATATTCTCGGCTGACTTCCTGACATTGGCTCTATCAGATGTATCTGTTACCCCTTTTAGAACTTCGACCAGGACCCTGGCATTCAGATACCCCTCGAAGCTAACGAAGCTGTACCTCAACGGCCGATAATCTTCTCGCATCAGATCGGCCGGTGGCATAGGATCAAATCTGTCCATCAATTCCCTATAGTCTCTTACGGCAGCCAGAGACGCGTCCTCGTAGCTTGGCACGACCTGAGAATTGATTAGATTGGAGGTATAGTCCTTACCTTTTGCCTTGCCACTCGTAAGCAAGAGCTCCAGTAAGCTCTCACTTCCTACAAAGGATACGTTGGCAATCGGAATGTCCCAGCCAGCCTCCCGAGTATCCCTGATGAAGGCGGCACAGGCCGCGTAGGACCCGATTGAGATTATTGCATCCGGTTCCACTTTTCGAAGCACGTCCACCTGGCTCTTGAGACTCTCGGAATACGGGCTTCCTCTCCTGTAGGTTGCCTCGCCGGCGATCTTGAGGCCGTGCTTCGCCAGGGCCCGCTTGACACCATCCCAACCACTTCTTCCGTAGGCATCGGCCTGATAAAATACTGCTATCTTCTTCCGCCCAAGCGCCACGAAGTTGTCTACTAGGCCTTCAGTCTCCTGGCGGTAAGATGCCCTGAGATTAAAGACAAACTCATCATACGGGGCCTCTCTCTGGGGCTGGGCTCCAGTGAAGGGAAAGAAGAGAGAGACGTTCCGGTCGCTGTATCTCTTCAGCAGAGGGAGTACCCGTGTAACCGTAGGAGTACCGACGTAACCCGTCAGAAGAAAGACATCATCCTCCTCCACCAGCTTGATCGTCTTTTCAATGGCGGGAGTGGGGTCATATCCATCGTCATAGGCTCGGACTTCTATTTTCTTGCCCTTGACTCCACCGGCCCCGTTAACCTGCTCGATGTAGGCCATCGCTCCCCGATAGAGCTCAATCCCCAGTCCTTTGGATGGTCCCGTAAAAGCAGCCGAGGTTCCAAGCACTATCTTGCCAGCGGAAGCATTGCCCGGAGCCGAAGCCTGCTGTGCCACAGGAGTTGCCGGCGGGTTTTGGGAGGAGCCTGGTGCGGTGGTCCCAGGCGAGGACTGCTGCGAACACCCGCCAAGAAGAAAAGCGAACAAAAGGAAGGTGCCAAAGAGCGAGGTTGATTTCACCATCGGATGCATTTCCTCTACCCTGGTCGCGCACCGGTCCCGCTTGTCTGCCTGCGACGGCCAGAATGTACATGTTTGCCTGCACGAGGTCCCCGGGCAAGCCCGCCAACTGTACGAGATTGTAGTTTGCTGAAGCGTGTCTGTCAATCGTTCTTTGGTCGTTATTTGGTCTCAATAAAGTTAATGTTACGACAAAGGCAGGGCACCGGGCACACAAAGGAGATTCGGGCATGAAGTCCGGTTACTTCAATAGCGGGCTACCCTTTAACCGTCTCGGCAACGGCCCCCGACGATTGGTTGTCTTCCAGGGCCGGCTGGGATATCCTCGAGTTCCTTTCCGCCGGCGCCTCATGAAACACGTAGAGCTTGACCTGGGCGCCACCCCCGTTGGATAATTTCCACATGACATTTGATGATCACTTAACCAGGTTGGTCACACAACTCTGGAATTACCGGCTCGAGAATTTTGCCGGCCGGGACCACCTGTTCGACGATCACCGAGAGCCCAGCCCACCGGTATTCGCGCCGGACCACGCTGATTGGAATATCCTTCTGCGTCCTGGCGCCGACGATGAAGAAACCAAGTCGGTGCTCGGGGCCCTACCAGCGAGCAAACGCCACCCATGGTTCCGGAGCATGAAGAGCACGCAGGCACTCGCTCAAAGCGTATTCGGTAACCTGAGGGCGAACAACAAGCTGGGCCTCCTGTCCTCACTCTTGGGCGACGACGGCCAGCCTCTCTTCTTCCGGCCTTCCGGCTGCGAGCCGCACACGGAGATGGAGCACGAGGTCGGCTATCTCAAGGAGAAGGGCCAGGGCGGAACCAACGTCGGGGTGCTCCTTAATCAGGGATCGTACAGGATTGCAGTGGAATGCAAGCTGGCCGAAGCCGATTTTGGCCGATGCTCGAAGCCTCTCCGCAAGCCTGAGGATACGGACTACGAGCATGACTACTGTAACGCAGACTACGCGCCTCAGCAGAACCGCCGGTTCCGCTGCTCACTCGCCGGACTGGGAGTGGCCTACTGGGAGTACATTCCTGAGCTATTCGACGGATGGTCTGCCGGGACCGACCATTGCCCGTGTCCCCTCAACCGGGCCTATCAGCTCACACGTGATCTCCTGGCAGCGTGCGTTCGCCCCGGTCTATCGGTCGACCCGGCTGGCGGGCACGTTGTACTGATCTACGACGACCGGAATCCTTCGTTTAGGCAATGCGGTGAAGCCGGCAAGATCTATGACACCGTGAAAACCTCCCTGCGGAATCCGGCGCTCCTGCAGAAAACCACCTGGCAGCAAGTTGTCGCATGCCTGCGTCCGGACCCCGAAATGGCCTGGCTGGCTGAAGCGCTTGCCGGCAAGTACGGGATTGCGTAGTGAGTACCGGGCCCGGCGACTAAGTAGCCAGCCTTGTGATCAGGAGGTCCATTCATGCGTTTCCTTCTTCACGTAATCTTGCTGCTCATTCTACTGTCTTCGGGGCTTACCGCTTTCTCGCCCGCGCTCGCTGCCGAGTGTAGCTTTGTCCTGGGATTCAAGACCCTCCACGATCAAATACCCGATGTTGTAGGCGAATGCGTGGTCGACCAGCGCTACAACCCTCGGAACGGGGATAGCCTGCAGGAGACCACCCGGGGACTTCTGGTCTGGCGCAAGGCCGATAACTTCACGGCCTTTACGGATGGATATCGCTCCTGGGTGAACGGTCCCTTTGGCGTCCAGGAGAGGCTCAATACACAGCGGTTTCAATGGGAGGCAGTCCAGCAGTTGCTCAATGCAGAGTACGTCTTTCTCCTGGTTGATCCGCAGGACCGGCGCGAAAAGGAAACTCGCATCCGATTGGTCGACGGAGAGTACACGCTGTCTTCGGACTCACCGCCGCAGCGGATCAGCGTGGGGCTCCTGAGCGACCACGTCGCCACCGGTGATCTCAATGGCGACACTGTACCGGACGCCGTGGCCCCTCTCTTCCTGCACACCGGCGGCAGCGGCAGGTTCATGTTCCTGGCTGCCATGATCGATCGAGATGGCACGCTGGTACAGGCAGGCCGGGAGTACCTGGGCGACCGCATCAGGCTGAACAGTATTACGATCGCAAGTAATGGGACAATCACTGTTGACATGATTGCGCACGGGCCGAACGACCCGCTTTGCTGCCCCACTCAACGCACTGTGAAGGAGTTTCAGGCTGCGGACTTGCTGACCAGCGCGAATGCTGTTTCAAGCCCGCTTAATGCGACATACCTCTACCTGAAATTCAACAGCGAGACACTTCGGCTGAATGAAGTTGCAGGGTGACTTCAGAGTCGGCCAGACGGCCATGGGCTGACAGAAAGACGCTTCGCCTGGGCCTGGACTCTTCAGCTAGCCAACCGGAGGGAAAAGCAAAAAGTGCTGCCCTTCTCCACTTCGCTCTCGACCCAAATGCGCCCACCGTGGGCTTCCACCAGCCCCTTGGCGATTTCCAGACCGAGGCCGAGACCGTCGGTCTTGCTCCTGCCCTTAACTCTATAGAAGCGGTCGAAGATGTGAGGCAAGTCTTCTGGCGCTATGCCGGAGCCCCGGTCAGCCACGAAGACAGTCACCCCCTCGTCGGTCGGCTTTGCCCCAATAATAACCTCAGTATCCGGTGGAGAATACTTGATAGCGTTAGTAAGCAGGTTCATGAGAATCCGCTCCAGCCGGTTCGCGTCGGCGGAGACCAGAGGCAAGTCCTTCGGGAAGTCAACCCGAACGCGCTGCCCGAGCAACTGCACGGACCGCGCCAGTAGCTCGGACACGAAGGGCTCCAATTCCAGTGGCTGCCTCTCAAGCTGCACTTGCCCGGCCTCAAGACGCGCTGAGTCGAGCAGGTCCTGAATTATCGAGTCCATGCGTTCGGTGCTTGCAATGATTCCCCGGGCGCTTTGCCATTCGCTGCCTTTGGAGCCAGCTTTTTCCAGCCTCCGGACCAGGAACTGGGCCAGTCCCTGAATGGCTGCCAGCGGATTACGCAGGTCATGAGATATGGAGTACACGCAGCCCTCCCGGAATTCCTCCAGTCGCTTGCGCTCGGTGATATCCGAGATCAACCCATCAGCATAAAGGACGCCGTCTCTTTCGTAGGTTGTCACAGCTCTATCGTGCAGCCAGACCCAATTCCCATCCTTCCTACGCAGCCTGTACTCAACGTCGAAAACGCGGCGTCCCTCAAAGAGCATCTGGTAAGCTGTCGTAACGCGCTGAACGTCATCTGGGTGGATTCTTGGCAGCCAGCCGGACGAGCCGGCCTCATAGAGCTCCGCCGGTGTGTACCCCTCTATTTTCTCTACGTTGGCGCTTATAAATACTACATTCCCATCCCGGTCGGCCGTCCAGGTGACCACCGGTAGATGCTGGACAAGCGAGCGATATTTCTCTTCACTCACTCGTAATGCCTCCTCGGCTTGCTTACGGTCAGTGATATCCCTGGAAACACCCATGACGGCGGTAACCTCGCCCGCCTCGGTCTTGATTGGCGTCAACCAGGTGCCGAGCCAGGCCTGACGCTGCAAGAAGTATGTTTCGTTCTCGGCATAGAGGGGGGAGCCACTCTCGAAGACCCTTTTCAAATTAAGCTCTTGACGGTCGTATCCGTAGCCAGGCGGGAAGAGGTCCCGGCGCGTTTTGCCTACGATTTGCTCTGGGGTTAGTCCGAACTGGCTCGCTGCATGGCTGTTGACGTACCTCACGCACCCGCCAGCATCGATCACGAAGATCATGTCCGGCGCCGACTCAGCCAGGGTTCGATAGCGGTTCTCGCTCTCGCGTAGCGCCTCGTCAGTCCGCTCGTATTTGGTGATTGCCACCGCCAAAGGGCGATGGACTAAGAGATACATTACGGGAAATATCAAGAGAATGAGTACGAGGGCCTCCAGCAGTCCCTTAACTGTACTCGGCAAAGTCCCAAGAAAGCTGGAGAAGGCAAGTACGAGGCAGAGATGTGCAACGAATACGGTTACGACAACGAGCAGCAGGATCCTGGCCACGGAGGGAACCTTTGTCCTCACCATCCGTCTCCGCTTATCTCTGGCTTGGATGCGAACCCTACGGGGAATGTAATCATACGAGCGACAGAGAGTCGAACTCTGCAATGAACAGCCTGCCTACTAAGATCCTTAGTAGGAGGTGCGGAGGGGGTCTCGGCACGGAAACATTGGCCAGCCCCCAGTTGTAGCACCTACCCTCCAACACCGGTGAACCGGTTTCTGGGCCTCCTGCCCTCAATGGTCAGCGGAGAAGGCGAAGGTGCTTCTCTTTATATCACCGCCATTCTTTGCAGTCAATTATGAGACGAGGGAATTCAGCGAGTTCCAGCCGGAGCCAGCGAGAAAGAAGAGCAAACCGAGAAATACGGATTCTGCCATTTACATATTAGTGTAGCGATTCTAACTTTGCTACAATGTATCAAGAGAGGCAGAAGAACGGTGAGAGTTACAGGCGGCAGGGAGGCATACTTCGCCATCGATGGGGAGCGTCGGGTGGTCTTGTGGGGGCCTGCCGCCGAGGCCCTGCTGGGATTTGGGACTGAAGAGGCTTTGGGCCAGCACTGCTGGCAGGTTCTGAAGGCAAATGGCGTCTTCGGCCGTCCTCTGTATTGTGATCGGTGTGCGGCATGCCTTAAGTCGGACGTCTTCGTGGCCCCTCCGGCTCACCACCTTCTGCTCACCAACAAGAACGGACACGTCACGCGCCTGGTACACGAGCTTGTGCCTCTGCCGTCCGGCCCAGGGGCCAGGGCACTGGTCCTTCTTTCGGAGACTCCCGCTCAACTCAGCCAGCCCGCTGATCCATCGCTGGTCGTCGATGAGACACAACCAGGACTGGGGACTTTCGGGACCGTCATAAAGGGGCTCGCTGCGCTTGGCATCCTGGCCGATTCCATGTCCTCTACCAACTTTTATCAGGCGCTCGATTCCACGCTCGATCGCGTCCTCGGACTGACTAGAGGCGAGGCGGCTGAGGTCTTTCTGCGTGACCGCTTCAGCGGCGAGATGTGTCTCACAGCCCACCGGGGACTGTTCCGCAGCGCCTTCCGCCAGATAACGCGTTTCGGGCCCAACCAGGGCTTCCCCGGCCTGGTTGCCACCACCGGCACGCCATTGTTTACCGACGAATTGAATCGGGATGACAGGTTCCTCCGGACCAGGGTCAAGGAGAAGGGAATACGCTCGTACATCTCGATACCCCTGGGGTCCGATGGAGGGACTATTGGGTGTCTGAATGTTGCATTCAGAAGACCGGTAGAAAGCAGCTCTTCCCATCTCCAATTGCTCTCATGGCTGGCTGCCCCGCTCGCCTCTGCCGCCGAGCTAGCCACCCTGCGCTCGAACGCGAAGTTAGACTGGCTGGATGAGGGAGACGCACCCCTCGGGGCAGTGCCAGGCCAAGTCCTGAAAGCCATGATGGATATTTCAGAGGCCGACCAGGGGATTATTAACCTCTGGTGGGCTGATGACGGTGAGATCTGCACCAGGGCCAGCTCCGGCGACGTTATTCCTTGCCTCAGCTCTCGGAACCGGTACCGTTGTCCCGTCCGCGCCCAGGGCCGGCCGGTCGTAACTTTGGGGCCCGGAAGCAACGGTCCGGTGTCATGCCGTGAAAGTCTGGGAGATGCCAGAACGGCGCTGTGTGTTCCAATAGGTGCTCCGGGACGCGTGATCGGAGCGGTGAGCCTGCGCTTTGCCCGGTCCCAGCCAGTGCCCACCCGGCCGATGGCCCTTCTTGGAGCCATGTCCCGCTCATCCGCGCGGGTCCTCAGGGCAGCACGGCCTTATTTGAGGCCAGACCGGCACCCGCCAGAGGAAACTTCTTACCGGCCTCTAGGGCAGCCGGTGGGCACGTTAGACAACAAGGAGTCCGAAGCTCCGGCACCGGCCGCTCCACCTTTCCTGGATATACGCTGCTTCGGGAGCTTTCAGGTGCTCCGGGACGGCCAGCCCCTTAGCCCCTCTTCTTTCGGCAGGCGCCAGTCTCTTACGGTCTTGAAGGTCCTGGTCACGCGCCGCGGCCGACCAGTGTCCACGGACTTCCTCTCGGAAGTCCTCTGGCCCGAGGCGGAGCCAGAAGCTGCCGACAGGCGGCTATGGGTGATCATCCACAGCCTTCGGACGGCACTGGAGCCCGGACTAAAGCACGGCCAACTATCAAGCTTCATACATCGCAACGGTGACGCTTACTCATTTGACCCCGCCATTCCCTACCGGCTGGACGTGGAGGAATTCATGGGCAGCCTGGCCCAGGGGGAGGGCGCGGAGGAACGGGGCGACACCAGAGACGCCGTGGCAAAGTACAGGGAGGCGGCGAGGCTTTATCAGGCTGATTATATCGAGGAAGAGCAGTACAGCGATTGGTGCTCGGCAGAGCGGGAGTACCTGCGAGAGGTCTACCTGGACCTTCTCAAGCGTCTGGCGTCACTGCATGCCTGCTTAAACGAGTGGGACCGGAGCATTACCTGGCACCGGCGTGCCCTTCTGATGGATGGCCTGCGTGAGGAAGTTCACCGCGAGCTTATGCGCTGCCTTTGGAGCGCCGGCCGGCGAGATGAAGCCCTGCGACAGTACCTGGAATGTCGTGAGGTACTTGCCAGAGAGTTGGGAGTAGAGCCCCTGCCGGAGACATCAGAGCTCTACCGGCGGATAATGGAGGAAGATTTGCGTAGTAGCCCCTTCTGACAGCTATTATCTAAGGGGCCTCCGGAGAAAACCGCAGGCCTCTGATTGTAAGTCTACTGTAAGCCCCGTCACTTACAAAGTGTACGGGGGTTTTGTTTTATGAGGGATGGGCAGGTAATAGCTAAGAAAGGGATGTCTTTCGTCATCAGACTCTGGCTGGAGCCCAGGGAGATGCCCGGAGACCCGCCGTGGAGATGGCATGTTCACCACGTTCAGAGCGGCGAAGAAGCGAACTTCACCCGCCTCGCTGATGTCCTTCAGTACATAGAGGAGAAGGCCGGTACTGCGCCGCCAAAGTGATGCAGTGCTTCAAATGAACGGACTATGAAGTGGCTACGCTAGAGGAGGTAGCGCCTATGCGTATTCTTAGCAGGATAACAATATGGCCGGCAGCCGCCAGGACGGCTGTCGCGGCGTCGCTGGCCGTCCTCCTCTTACTGGGGCTCGGCCTCATAGCCGAAGCCAATCCTCTGCCTCAGCCTGTGAAAGATGGGCAGACGGTCTTTCAGCAGAAGTGCTCATCCTGCCATACTATCGGCGGGGGCAAGACCGCCGGCCCTGACCTCAAGGGTGTGACTGCAAATCGGGACCGCGCCTGGCTCAAGAACTTTATCATGGCCCCGGACAGGCTGATTGCACAGAAGGACCCGGTTGCACTCCAGTTGCTCCAGGAGTACAACAATGTGCCGATGCCGAACATGGGGGTATCCGATGCTGACGCATCGGCAGTGCTGGACTATATCGAGGCCCAGAGCGGCGCCGCACCGGCGGCTAAGCCTGCCCAGGCACAGTCTACCGCGCAGCCTGCGCAACCTCAGGCAGCCGCTGCCGCTACGGGTGATCCAGCCTCTGGTCAGGCGCTCTTTACGGGGGCAAAGACGTTCCGAAACGGAGGCCCTCCCTGCATATCCTGCCATGATACTGCCGGCGCCGGGGCGATGGGAGGCGGGGTCATGGGGCCTGATCTGACCCAGACATACAACAAGTATGGCGGGGATGCCGGGATCGGCCCCGGCCTCGCAAGCCTACCGTTCCCCTCCATGAAACCTCTCTATGACAACCGGCCACTGGTCCCCGAAGAGCAGGCGGACCTCAAGGCATTCTTGCAGGCCAGCGCAGCGCAGCAGCCCTCCCAGACGGCATTAACGCTGGCCCTGCTTACGATCCTGGGTCTGGTAATACTCCTGGCCATTGCGCACCTGGTATGGCGGAGGCGGACGATATCCGTCCGCAGGTCCCTTGTGGGACGGGGATAAGCTAGAGGAGGCCTGACAGCATGAGCTGGATTCAAGATATCGTTAATCCCAAGGCAAGGCAATGGGAGGAGTTCTACCGGAACCGCTGGCAACATGACCGTGTCGTGCGCAGCACCCACGGGGTAAACTGCACCGGCGGTTGCTCCTGGATGGTTTATGTAAAGGACGGGATAATCACCTGGGAGCTACAGGCCACCGACTACCCCAGCCTGGAGAAGGGCCTGCCTCCATACGAGCCGCGGGGTTGCCAGCGAGGAATCTCCTTCTCCTGGTATATCTACAGCCCCATCCGGGTCAAGTATCCCTACATCCGGGGCGCGCTTGTAGACCTCTGGCGCGAGGCCAAGGCTGTAAACCCCGACCCGGTCGCCGCCTGGACCTCGGTTGTGGAGAACCAGGCCAGCAGGCGTCGTTATCAGCTTGCCCGGGGCAAGGGGGGCTTTCGACGCACGAGCTGGGACGAGGTCCTGGAGATCATAGCTGCCTCAAATATATATACGATCAAGAAATACGGCCCGGACCGTGTGATCGGGTTCTCGCCGATCCCGGCCATGTCCATGCTGAGCTACGCCGCGGGTTCTCGCTTCTTGCAGCTCATGGGCGGTGTGAACCTAAGCTTCTACGACTGGTACAGCGATCTGCCCCCGGCCTCTCCGGAGATATGGGGCGAGCAGACCGACGTCTGTGAGAGTGCAGACTGGTACAATAGCAAGTACATCGCCGTTATGGGCGCCAACCTGAATATGACCCGCACGCCGGATGTGCATTTCGTAGCCGAGACCCGCCACGCCGGAGCCAAGCTGGTGGTCCTCTCTCCCGACTTCAGCCAGGTCTCCAAGTACTCGGACTGGTGGATTCCCCTCAACTCCGGGCAGGATGGGGCCTTCTGGATGGCAGTTGACCACGTCATATTGAAGGAGTTTCACGCCGATCGCCAGGCTCCATATTTCATCGACTACATGAAGCGCTACAGCGACGGGCCGTTCCTGATTGTGCTCGATAAGAAGGACGGGACATACACACCGGGGCGCATGCTCCGAGCAGACCAACTGGCGCGCTATAAGGAAACCGATAACGGCGGCTGGAAGTTCCTGGTTCTGGACAAATCCGGTGAGCCGCGAATGCCTCAGGGAACTCTTGGCTTCCGCTGGCAATCGAAGAAGGGTCAGTGGAACCTTGAAATGAAGGACGGCATAGATGGAGCCGAGATCGATCCTCTGCTCACCTTCATTGAGAACTACGACGAGACAGTCGAAGTAAGCCTCGCCGATTTCAGCGCCGACAGCACCGTGAGCAGAGGAGTGCCGGCCAGGTTCGTCCAGACCACCAACGGGAAAGTTCTCGTCACCACCGTCTATGACCTGATGATGGCCCAGTTCGGCATCGGCCGCGGGCTTCCCGGCAGCTATCCCGAGAGCTATGACGATGAGGAGGCTCCTTACACGCCGGCATGGCAGGAGAAATTCACGGGAGTAGACCGGCAGACCGTGATACAGTTCGCCCGGGAGTGGGCCTCCACCGCTGAGAAGACCCAGGGCCAGTGCATGATCATTATCGGCGCCGGGGTCAACCACTGGTATCACAACAATCTCATGTACCGGGCAGGCATAGTGGCCCTGATGCTCTGTGGTTGTGTTGGACGCAACGGCGGGGGGTTGAACCACTATGTAGGACAGGAGAAGCTCGCCCCGGTGGCGCCGTGGCAAACCCTGGCGATGGCACTGGATTGGGTCAAGCCCCCGAGGCTTCAGAATGGCCCATCATTCCACTATGTCCACACCGACCAGTGGCGCTATGAGCGCAGCTTTACGGATTATCACCCGGTCCCGGAAGGAAACGACCTGGCCCAGGGACACACCATGGACCTACAGGTCCGGGCGGTACGTATGGGCTGGCTTCCATTCTTCCCGCAATTCAACCGCAATCCCCTGGGGATGGTGCAAGAGGCAGAGAAGGCCGGCGCCAAGAACAACCAGGAGATTATCCAGTGGACGGTTGACCGGCTGAAGGATAAGCAGATTCGGTTCGCAGTAGAGGACCCGGACGCACCGGAGAACTGGCCGCGCACCTGGTTCATCTGGCGGGGCAATGCTCTGATGGCCAGCGCCAAGGGACACGAGTACTTCTTGAAGCACTCGCTGGGCACGCACACCAATGCTATCGCCGACGAAGTTGCCGAAGGTTCTGTCAAAGAGGCGGTCTGGCACGAGCACGCGCCGGAGGGGAAGTATGACCTGATTGTAGACATCAACTTCCGCATGGATACCTCGGCGCTGTACTCCGATATCGTTCTCCCCACCGCCACCTGGTATGAGAAGAACGACCTGAACACTACCGACCTGCATTCTTACATGCACCCCCTATCAGCGGCGGTACCGCCCTGCTGGGAGTCCAAGAGCGATTGGGAGATCTTTAAGGCCATCGCCAAGAAGACAAGCGAGCTGGCCACCATTCACATCCCTGAGCCGGTCCGGGACATCGTAGCCGTCCCGTTGCTGCACGATACGCCAGCCGAGATGGCCCAACCGGAGGTAAAAGACTGGGCCAGGGGAGAGTGCGAGGCCATACCGGGCAAGACCATGCCCAACTTCGTAGTCGTCGAGCGGGACTACGTCAACCTGTACAACCGCTTCATCTCCCTCGGCCCGGTGGCACGGCGTGACGGCATCGGCGCCCACGGAGTTAGCTGGCCCATCGAAGACATGTACGACAACCTGGTCAAGACCGGTCCAGCCGTGCAGTGGAACGGCCAGCGGTACCCGTCGCTGGACGATGCTATCGAAGCGGCCAACGTCCTGCTCTATCTCGCCCCGGAGACCAACGGGGAGATGGCCTACCGTGCTTTCAAGCATGAGGAAGAGAGAGTAGGTCTGCCACTGGCGGACCTGGCCGAAGGCACCCGGCAGGTCGGCTACGGATTCAAAGACATCATACAGCAGCCGCGGAGGCTCCTGACGAGCCCTTGCTGGACAGGAATCACCAACAACGGCCGTGCCTACGCCCCGTTCGTCATGAACGTCGAGCGGCTGGTGCCCTGGCGGACCCTAACCGGGCGGCAGCACCTATACCTGGATCACGAGGGGTACATCGCCTTCGGCGAGCACCTGCCTACGTATAAGCCCAAGCCCGACCCACGCACTTACGGCGACCTGGTAAAGAGCCAGCCGCAGGCCAACTGTAAAGTGCTGAATTACTGGACGCCTCACGGTAAGTGGCATATCCATTCCACCTACTACGACAACCACCGTATGCTTACGCTCTCTCGCGGTATGGAACCATTCTGGATGAATGACAAAGAGGCCGCAGAGATCGGGATACGGGACAATGATTGGGTGGAGGTGTTCAACGATAACGGCGTAGTGGTGACCCGCGCCTGTGTCAGCGCCCGCGTTCCAAGGGGCGTGTGTATATTCTACCATTCACCGGAGCGGACCATTTCCGTGCCGAAATCACCCTTACGGGGACACAGACGCGCAGGAGGACACAATAGCTTGACCCGCACGCGACTCAAGCCGGTCCTGATGATGGGAGGCTACGGACAATTTACCTATGCCTTCAATTATTGGGGCCCGACTGGGGTCAACCGAGACACTCACATAATCGTGCGAAAGCTGGAAGGCGCACCCGAGTGGTAGCACAAGGACCCATGCTGGCGCGAACAGACGTAGCGCGGGGGCTTGTCCCCCGGCGCGGTGCGGGGGACAAGCCCCCGCGCTACAGACCGGCAGCGGTCTAAAAGGAGCAAGGATTATGGATATCAGGGCGCAAGTCTCGATGGTTTTCCACCTGGACAAGTGCATCGGCTGCCATACATGCAGCATCTCCTGTAAGAATATCTGGTCTGACCGTCTGGGCACCGAGTACATGTGGTGGAACAACGTAGAGACGAAGCCAGGCACCGGTTATCCCACCCTCTACGAGGACCAGGAGAAATACAAAGGCGGATGGGAGTTGAAGGGCGATAATCTCCGTCTGAAGATGCAAGGCCGCCTGGCCGGTCTGGCCAACATCTTCTTCAATCCCTTCCTGCCGACGGTTGATGACTATTATGAGCCGTGGACCTACCAGTATGACGAGCTGTTCAATGCTCCTGAAGGTGACGACCAGCCAACGGCCCGCCCCATCTCGGCGATCACGGGCGCACCCATAGACATCGAGGCCGGCCCAAACTGGGACGATGATCTCGGAGGTTCTCCCATCTACGCCGCAAACGACCCTAACCTGGCGGGGCTGACCGACGAGCAGCGCCTGCAACTCTTTGAGATGGAGCGGGTGGTGTTCTTTCATCTACCGCGCATCTGCAACCACTGTCTGAACCCGGGTTGCCTTGCAGCTTGCCCGGCAGGCGCCATCTATAAGCGGGGCGAGGATGGCGTTGTCCTTGTGAAACAGGACCAGTGCCGGGCATGGCGAATGTGCATCTCCGGCTGCCCCTACAAGAAGACTTACTACAACTGGTCTACCGGCAAGTCCGAAAAGTGTATCCTATGCTACCCAAGGCTGGAGACCGGACAGGCGCCCGCCTGCTTCCATTCCTGTGTAGGCAGAATCCGTTACCTTGGCGTGCTGCTTTACGACGCCGACCTTATAGAGGCAACCGCCAAGTTCGCCGATGCCGACCTGGTCGATGCGCAGCGAGCGATCATCCAGGACCCGTTTGATCCACAGATCATCAAGTCTGCCCAGGCTAACGGCGTCTCCGATGCGATGATCGATGCCGCGCAGAAGTCACCGGTATATAAATTCGTAAAGACCTGGAAACTGGCGCTGCCGTTACACCCGGAGTTCCGGACGATACCCATGCTCTTCTACGTCCCGCCGCTCCTGCCGGTCATATCCACCAACAACGGAGGAGGAAGTCAGCGACTGGCCAGTGATTTCTTCAGCTCGCTGCAGAACGCCCGGCTGCCCATGCGCTACATGGCTAACCTCTTTTCGGCCGGAAATGAGGCAGTGGTCACGGAGTCCTACGTGAAGCTCATGGCCCTGCGCGTCTACCAGCGAGCCCAGCGGGTAGGCGATATCACTCCAGAAGAAGCGGACAAGGCGCTGGCCGAAGCCAGAGTGACTGCCTACGAAGCCGAAGACATCTACAGGCTGACATCCCTGGCAACCTTCGAGGACCGCTTTGTGCTTCCCGCCTTGGCCCGTGAGAGTGCCGTCGAATCGTTTATAGACCCCTTCAGGCACAAGATTCAGGCGGGCTTCGGATTCCGCGAGTCCGCGAAGAGAGGATGGTAGCACATGCGACCCATTGGGCGAAACGGCCACATTAACAGCCGCGAGACGATGGAGCGGACCGAATGAACAGACAAAAGTACCATCTTTTTAGTGAGATCCTGGAGTATCCTGGTCCCAAGCTGGTCGAGCGTGTCAGGGAGTGCCTGAGCCTGCTTGTGGAAACCAACCGGGAGGCATCAACAAAGTTGCAGCAGTTCATCTCTCTTGTTGAGAAGTTGCCGGCAGGGCGGCTGGAAGAAGTCTACACGGGTACCTTCGACCTCCAGGTCGTCTGCTATCCCTACGTGGGATACCAGCTCTTCGGCGAGAGCTACCGGAGGGGCGCCTTCATGGTCGCTCTAAAGGAACGGTACCGGGCATGCGGGATCCCAGAAGGCAGCGAACTTCCGGACCATCTGGCGCTGGTCTTGCGCTTCTTAGGTGTTCTCGATGACGAGGCCGAGCGTGAGGAATTTGCTCACGAGTGTCTGATCCCGGCACTGGAGAAGATGGCGCAAGGCTTTCGGGACAAGGATAACCCCTATCGAGAGCTATTGGGAGCGCTGCTGCTCCTGATGCAAGAGGCGTACCCCGGGAGGCCGGAAACGCGAGTTACCCGACCGGAAGACTTCCTGGGTAATCGCCACGGCGGGGCAGAGGGAAATGAAAGCTGCGCTCAATGCTTGGGCCCAGCGACGGCGAGTGAGGAGAGATGAGAGATGACTGATGCTCTGCTTTTCGTAGCCTTTCCGTACGTGGCCGTGGCCCTGGCAGTGGCGGTGGGCCTTTACCGCTACTTCTATGACCGCTTCTCTTATTCCAGCATATCTTCCCAGTTCCTGGAGGACCGTGCGCTCTTCTGGGGCTCGGTACCCTGGCACTACGGGATCGGGATCGTATTGCTTGCCCACCTGTTAGCGCTCTTGCTCCCCGGGCTCTGGGGAGGACTCCTGGGCGCTCCGGTGCGCCTCTACCTGCTGGAGATCACGGGGTACGCCCTTGCCGCGATGGCGGTCCTGGGGATACTGTTGCTGCTCGTAAGGCGTCTGACCAACCGCCGTATCACCGCCGTGACATCGGCCATGGACTGGGTATTCCTCGCTGTCCTGCTCGGGCAGGTGACGCTGGGCCTGGTAGTCGCGCTGTTCTATCGATGGGGGTCTCAGTGGTATCTCTACACGGCTGTACCCTGGCTCGTCTCCCTGTTCACGTTGAACCCCCAGGTGCAGACTGTCGCCGCACTGCCATGGCTGGTCAAGCTGCATTTCCTCGGAGGCTTCGTCATCGTTGGTCTCTTCCCGTTCACCAGGCTGGTACATTTCATCACCTTCCCGATTACCTATCTATGGCGCCCGTACCAGGTAGTGATATGGAACAGACGGGGAAATCGCGCCCTGGAGAGAAGATGACGGAGGCAGAATCTGTGGGTGGAGGCAAGCTGTGAGTATCCAGGCTGGCAAAGCAGACTTAAGAGGACGGATCGAAAGGTGGGAGCCAGAAAACGTCCATTTCTGGGAGACGGTTGGGAAGGTCATAGCCCACCGGACCATAGCGATTACTACCTTTGCCCTGGTTCTCTCGTTCGCGACCTGGTACGCTTGGAGCGCCACAGTCGTCCATCTCAACAGCATCGGATTCCAGTTGAGCGTGAACGAGCTTTTCTGGCTCACCGCTATGCCTGGTCTGACTGGAGCCACCCTGCGCTTCATCTACAGCTTCTTGATCCTGAGATTCGGAACCAGGACCGTTGTCACGCTGGGCACAGCATCAATGATCATTCCCGCCGTCGGGTTGGGAATTGGTGTACAGAACCCGGACACCCCGTTCTGGGTGCTCCTGGCGCTGGCTGGGCTGGCCGGCTTCGGCGGAGGTAACTTCGCCTCCTTCATGCCGAGTACCAGCCTGTTCTTCCCGAGAGTCAAGCAAGGGACAGCTCTGGGAATCCAGGCCGGCATCGGGAACTTCGGCGTTGGCCTGGTGCAATTCCTGGTCCCGATCGTCATCGTTATGTCGATATTCGGGGGACTCGGCGGTGAGGCGCAGACCTGGACCAGCGGCGGCGTAACCAGGCCCATGTGGCTGCAGAATGCGGGCTTTATCTGGGTCATACCGATAGCCATATCAACGGCCCTGTGCTGGTTCGGTCTGGTCAATCTGCCCATAAGAAAACCGATCAGTAAACAGCTCGTTGTTTTCAAGCGCAAGCACACATGGATCATGCTCCTGCTCTACGTCATGACATTCGGTTCGTTTTCTGGCCTTTCCGCATCGTTCCCGCTGCTAATAAAAGAGCTATTCGGTCATCTGCCGAACGCTCCTCAGCCTCTGGCGTATGCCTTCCTGGGGCCTCTGATCGGCTCGTTAGTACGGCCCCCGGCTGGGTGGATATCGGACAAGGTCGGCGGTGGAGTGGTTACATTCGTCTGCAGCATCCTGCTCTGTGTCGGGGCCATAGGGGTGACCTTCTCGACATCTCCGCAGACGGCGGCGGATTTCACACCGTTCCTCTTCTGGATTCTGCTCCTGTTCTTTGCAGCGGGCGTTGGCAACGGGTCAACCTTCCAGCAGATCCCATTTATCTTCCCTCCGGAAGAGGCTGGGCCTGTCCTGGGCTTCACTTCCATTGCGGCCTACGGGTCATTTCTGTTCCCAATCCTCTTTGGATGGTCGCTCACAAGCTTTGGCTCGCCCAACGTAGCCTTCTACATGTTCTTCGCCTTCTTTGCCGTTTGCCTCGTCGTGAATTGGTGGTTCTATACCAGGCCGGGCTGCGAGAAGCCCTGCAAGTCATGCTAGCATAGGTCATACTAGTAGTGGATCAACACTTACTCCCCTCTCCCACTGCGGTGGGCGAGGGTCAGGGTGAGGGCAACCCAGCATATCCCTTGGCTCCCAACTGACCACGCAAGTGGCCTGCTTCGGCATCCAAATACGCTAGCTTAGCCCTTCGCAGTTTGTTACAATCATAACAAGCTGGGATTGCCGCTGACCAAATCCATGACGCCGGCAAGCGGCCTTGGCCCTTCCCGGCATCCGGTCGAATTTACAGGCTTAATCGGGATCAGGGGCAATGCGTATGAATAATCCGGGCGCCAACAAGAACCTGGCTCTCGCCACAATTGCGTTCGCCGTGTCCTTCGCGGTCTGGGGCCTTATCTCCGGTCTGGCTCCCCTGCTTACGGCTGAGCTAGAGCTGTCGGCGACGGCAGCCAGCATTATGATTGCTATCCCTGTGCTGCTCGGATCAGTAGGCAGGATTCCGGTTGGCCTGATTACCGATCGTTTCGGGGGCCGTCGCGTATTCAGCATTCTATTGATCTTCGGTATTATTCCAGCCGCCGCGCTGGCTTTAAGTGATGATTATTCGGCATTCCTCTTCTGGGGATTCTGGCTTGGACTGGCGGGGACTTCCTTTGCCGTAGGTGTAGGGTTTGTTTCTCGCTGGTTCCCGCCGGAGAAGCAAGGGATGGCCCTGGGTGTTTTCGGCGTTGGCAATGTCGGCCAGTCCGTAGCTGTGTTCTTCGGCCCTGTGCTGGCCAGGGAGATAGGGATTTCGTGGACGTTCTTGATCTTCGGCGCAGCCTCTACAATATGGGGCATCGTTTTCGCGATCTGGGCCAGGGACGCACAACGCAAGGCTGCCCCAAAGACATTTCAGGAGAATATCCGCGTGCTGCGCACGGAGCCATTATCCTGGGTGCTGAGCCTGTTCTACTTTCTGACCTTTGGCGGATTCGTTGCGCTGGGCATATACATGCCCACTCTGCTAAAGAGTATCTTTGGCTTCAGTCCGGAAGAGGCTGGGGCCAGGGCCGCCGGCTTCGTCGTCCTGGCTACAGCCTCCAGACCGGTCGGAGGCTGGCTCAGCGATCGCATCGGGGGCCAGCGTTTGCTGGTGGTGGTATTCGTGGGGATAGCTGTTATCGCCTGGCTCATGGCGTTACCCACAATCAGCCTATTCACAGTCGGAGCCCTGGGGTCCGCGGCCCTGTTGGGGCTGGGAAATGGGGGAGTCTTTAAGCTCGTCCCTCAGTACTTCCCCCTTCAAACTGGGACCGTGACCGGCCTGGTAGGGGCCGCCGGGGGCATCGGTGGGTTCTTTCCCCCCATCGTGATGGGGGTCTTAAGAGACCTTACCGGCTCCTATACCTTTGGGTTCGTCTTCATGGGTATCTTCTCCCTTGGCTGCTGTTGGGTCCTGTGGCAGGCAATCATCAAGGGTGTTGGACTGGGCCCTCCCAAAGAAGTTCGGGTTGAGACGTAGTATCAGACGATTTTGTTCACACAAATGCGTAATTCCGCTTCTTTTCGCGTGTGACACCATTCGTGGCGTCCCCATTGACAACTAGTGCTCGTCGGTATACTTTTATACGAGAATGCCTTTAGGTTTGCCATCCGACGCACGGACGCGTGAAGCCTGGCGTCCTCGGTTCCGGAACAGATGTCCGGAGATAGAAAGGATACTGCCAGTACATGGGGCCCGTACGAGTCTTGATTGTCGATGACCATGAGGTCGTAAGAGAAGGCCTCAGGGCGATTCTGGAAGATGAAGAGGGCATCGAGGTGGTCGGTGAGGCAGGAGATGGTGCGGAAGCCCTCTCAATAGCCAGGCAAGTGACCCCGGACCTGGTGCTGATGGACATCAACATGCCTCGCATGGACGGGGTTGAGGCTACACGCCGCATGAAAAGCCTGTTTCCCGCTACTTCGGTAGTGGTGATTACGGTATTTGATGACGAGGCACACGTCATCGATGCTATTCGAGCGGGAGCCGCCGGCTATATCCTCAAGGACTGCTCGCGCGACTTAGTGGTACACACCGTCAAAGCGGTGAACGCCGGCGCGGCGCTCCTAGAACCGGACCTCCTGAGGCAGGCGCTGGAGAGCGTAGCGTCACATCCAACGCAACCCGCACCTGAAATGACTCAGGGCGCTGAAACCCTGACGCCCCGCGAGCTCGACGTGCTTAGGCTGATAGTCGATGGTCTAACCAACCGGCAGATAGCCTCGCGGCTCCACCTGTCCGAGGACACGGTCAAGAAGCACGTTCAGAGCGTAATTGCCAAGCTGCAGGTGTCTGACAGGACCCAGGCGGCCGTAAAGGCGGTACGGACGGGCATTGTTGGAGACCTGGGCCGGTAGTCCTTCCCTTTTCCGTACGATTACGTTTCCCGCTCGGATGAGCAGTTCTTTTCGACCAGACGCATCAATTGCTCCAGGTCCAACGGCTTGGTTAACATCGCTACTGGACCATACCCGGCAACCTCGCTGCCCCATTGTTCAACCGGGTACGCGCTGATCATCACCACAGGCGTGTCCGGGCGTAGCTCTTTCATCTCCTTCAGCGCCTGGGGGCCATCCTTCCGTGGCATGCGAACGTCCATGATTACCAGGCAGTATGACCTGCTCCTCACCTTACTGACTGCCTCACTCCCATCCGAAGCGGTACCGACCCGGTAGCCTCTAGCTTCCAGAATGTCCACCAGAGTGAGCCGGATGTCCTCATGGTCATCCGCGACCAGAATGCATTGACTGCCAACCATCGGCGGTGCTCCCTTCTCGGCCGGCTACAGGCAGGCTAACGACCGCGGTCGTCCCTTCTCCGGGCTGACTCCTGAGCTCCAGGGTGCCTCCGTGCTTTTCGATGATCTCCTTACTCGCATACAGTCCCAGGCCAACTCCCCTGGGCTTGGTGGTAAGAAAGGGCTGAAATAACTGATCTATAAGCTCCGCCTCAATGCCGTTCCCGGTATCGATCACCTGGACCTCTTGGAATGACCCGTCCGTCCGGGTCTTTACCGTTACTACGCCTCCCCCCTCTGGTATTGCCTGTATGGCGTTTAGCAGCAGGTTGGAAAACACCTGCTTGAGCATCTCCGGGTCAGCGCTTATCAGGGGAAGCTCCGAGTGCATCTCTGTAGTCAGGACCACGTCCTGCGGAAAGGCCACCTGGGCAATAGCCTCATGCACGATAAAGCGCAGACTGCACGGCTGGAGGACCGGGGTCTTGGGGCGAGCAAAATCCAGCAGCTCATCCGTGATATGGCTGGCTGAAGCCACTGCTTTGGAGATGATTTCAAGATGGCGTAGGACCTTCGAATCGACGTCCGTCCCTTCCAGACGCATCTTCAGGTAGTATAAGGAGTTGCCGATAGCGCCCAGGGGGTTGCGGACCTCATGGGCGACCACAGTAGCCATCTGACCGATTGAAGCCAGCCTCTCGGCGCGAGACCGCTCCTGCTGAAGCCTCTTGATCTCCCGGAGGTCTGTAATCACGGCAAATATGCCGGTAATGTTCCCGTCATGATCACGTAGTGGTGCACCACTGGCAAGCACCGGAACTAGCCGGCCATCCCTGGTCACTAACTCGGCTTCGTAGGTCGAAGAAATACCTTCAAACCTTTTGGCAGTCTCAGCTCTTACCTTCTCAGCACTAGAAGGCGCCAGGAACACGCCGAGATCGGTGTCCAGTAGCTCTTCCAGGCTGTATTCCAGCATATCCGCCAGGGCCTGATTCACACGGATTAGTCTACCGGCTTTATCCCGCTCCAGCAGACCATTTGGTATCGTTGCAGTCAGCGTATTGAAACGGTGCTCAGATGTAGATAGCCGCTTGAGGGCTTCTGCCAGGTTAGAGGCCTCAGTCCTGGCCGAATCGTAAAGCAAAGCGTTCTCGATGGCAAGGGCTGCCTGCGAGGCATAGGCCGATAGGAGGCGAATGTGGTCACCAGTGAACGCATCTTTCTTCCTGTTGGCTACCACTACCGTCCCAAGGAATTTATCCTTTACTTTCAGCGGAACGCCTACCATTGACCGGTAACCGAGTTCAGGCCCATAGCAATCGACTACGCGTGAATCAGCAGCTATGTCTCCGGTAACGAACTGGGCGCCGTGTTGGGCCACCCACCCCGAAACCCCTTGTCCCTTCTTCCAGGCGGTCCGCATAGGCAGGAAATTGTCGCCCCAAAGGCTCCTGGCAACCAAGTCACCGCTAACCGGATCGAGAAGCGCCACCCCTCCATGGTCGGCCCCCACCTGCATACACATGATCACCAGTGTGCGGTCCAAGACCGCCTGCAGGTCCAGCGTGGAGGCCAGCTGACGAGTAACAAAGCTGATAGTACCAAGCTCGCGGGCGCGGTCCTGGGCTTTCTGGAGGAACCGCGCCCTCTCTATCGCCACTCCGACCTCATGGCCTATAGAGATGAGGAGACGCTGCTCCTCCGGGCCAAACTCCCGCACTTCACTGCCGCTAACAGTCATCACCCCAAGGATCTTGCGCCCCGAGACCAGTGGAACACAGGCCAGGGCCCTGAAGCCCTCCCGCGCGGCGCTATGGCGCGTGAGCCTGGGGTCTTTGGTGATATCCGGCACGAATACCGGCTCTGCGTTCTGGGCTACCCAACCACCAAACCCTTCTCCCATCGCCAGGTTATCGACAGCCATAAGCAGGCTGTTCGGAGCGGTCTTATGGGCCCTTATTGTTAGCTTGCGCTCACTCTCGTCCAGCAGGTAAACCAGGGCACGGGACTGGCCGGTTATCTCCAGTACCTTCTCCATGACCTCGTTAAGCATACAATCCAGATCGGTAGAACGGCTGACCAGGCTCGCCACGGAATACAGGGCCTCCAACTCTCGGTTCCGACCGAGAGCCTGCTCTTGTATTCTGATAGTGTCCGTCTGATCCCGCATGGCAATGATGCTGCGAAGGGTCCCGGGAATCATCGCCCCGGTCACGCTGGCCAGCCAGCGCTCTCCTGTCTTGGTTGTGACCCAGTTGTGGTGATGAGGCATGACCTCAGAGGGCCTGCTACGACGCAGACGGTGAATCGCCAGCGCCTGCTCTCTGTTCTCTTCCGGCACGAAATCAGCCAGACACATCCTGCCCTCTACCTCATGCCGACGGTAGCCGGTCATCTCCTCGAACCGGCGATTGACAGCCACCAGGGTAGTGTCATCTTCGACCACCATCATGGGATCGCCTGCCGCCTCGAACATAATACGGTAAAGGGCGAGCTCTTGTGCCTGCTCGCTGATGAAATCTTCCCGTTCCTTCCTACAGGTGATGTCCCGGACGGTCGCAACATAGAGAGCGCCGCGGGCTACTGGCATCAGGCTGACAGCCGCCTCCGCCATCAGTGCGGAGCCATCCTTCCTGGCAAGGCTCAGCTCGATGAAGGGTATCCCCCTCCTGGCAGAGCCCCGGAGAGCCCTTGCCAGCTTGGGAGGCAGGAGACTGGTGACCGCTAGCTTTGTAAGCTCGTCTCTCCGGTAACCCAGCATCTCGCAAAAGGCCGAATTTGCCTCCACAAATCTCCCATCACGCGTTAGCACCGCCACGCCGTCCCGCATGGTAGTGAAGATGCGCCGGTATAGGCCTGGCTCTGCGGAAGGTTCTTCCACGGCCAGACAGAGGACGGCAAGGACCTGTCCGTCCGCATGTTGCAGTGGAAGAACTTCTCTGCCAGCACATGGGAGAGGGCAAGTAGCGTCAGTGGCGTTCTGAGTGACCGTTGCGGGCTTGCCGGTTTCAACGGCCGCGGCGATAGGGCAATCTTGGCCGGACGGGAGGCAACCTATCTGGTTGCTCTGGAAAACCTGGAAGCAAGGCCGGCCGATCAGGTCGTTCAGAGGCTGGCCCAGACGCCTCAGGACAGGCTCATTGGCATAAATAAGAGCACGGTCGGGCCCAACGACCACCATCTCGCCTCGCAAACCTGAGACAGTGCCCGACAGGGGAAGTGATTCCAGTCCCGTTGCCAGCCTACACCCCGCACTCTCGGTGGATTACCCTGCCCTCACCCAAGGCAGATCTCGTGCTCCATCAGGCGCCTCTGCCGCACCCGCCAGTATGCAACATTAGGGCCTGACGCCATCGACGAACAAATAACGATCACATTCTGCGATCATTATTTTCCATTCTGCAACCGGAGTCAATAGGACTTTTTCGCGGTTGGCTACCGGCTATTCATGTTCTTCACTTGCAGTCTGAGACCGCAGCTCCGTCCGTCTCATCCTCGCTGGCCCGTGCCAGAAGCTCTCGCGCTGAGTCCAGCATGGACCCGTCCGTATAGCTGCCCAACATCACCGCCAGCTCCCTGACGCGAGAATCGCCCGCCAGCTCCTCGACTCGGGTAGAGGCCCTCCCGGATTGGATGTCTTTGTGGACCTTGTAGTGATTGGTGCCGTAGCAAGCGATTTGAGGCAAATGGGTAATGCAGATGACCTGCCGGTCTCTCGCAAGTCCTGCCAGCTTCCTTCCGACGATATGCGCTTTGCGCCCTCCGACGCCCATATCAATCTCATCAAATACCAGCGTGGGAACAGAGTCCGCCTGCCGCAGCGCCGAGTTCAGAGCCAGCATAAACCGGCATGTCTCCCCTCCCGAGGCGATATCCGCCAGGCGCTTGAGAGGCTCTCCCGGGTTGGTAGACCCGAGGAACTCGGCGCGGTCTATGCCATACTGATTGGAGAGGTATCTGCTGCCAAGGGCTGGCAATCCGTCCGGGCGCTCCTCTTGCCTGATATTGATATCAAACCTGGCCCAAGGCATCCCAAGATCGGATAGCTCTGCATTCACGCCCTGGACCAGACCGGCTGCCGCCTCCTGCCGCGCCGTGGAAAGGTCTCCGGCAAGACGGCCCGCCTCGGCCTCGATGTACTCTACTCGTTCTTGTAGAAGACGACGGCGCTCGTCAAGATTCTCCAGGTCGCTTAGCTCCTGCCTGGCCCGGTCGGCAAAAGCCAGGATATCTGCAACGCCGGTCCCGTACTTGCCCTTCAACTTGCGCAGCAGCTCCAGACGCTCCTCCACCTGTTCCAGGCGGCCGGAGCGGGCTTCCACTGATTCGGCATAGGAACGGATGTCCCTGGCTGTTTCCTCCAGGTCTACGGCAGCCGTTGTCAACGCATCGAGATGTTGGCGTAGGGCCGGGTCTATCATAACCATGCTCCGAAGGGCCTTTATCGCCTGGTGGACCAGAGTGGAGGCGGATTGGGCATCCCCATAAAGTGCACCGTGAGCAGAGTAACACCCTTCCTGGAGGGCCTGGGCACGGTGAAGAATCTGCCACTCCTGTTGGAGCTCCTCGTCTTCTCCCAGATTGAGCTTCGCTCCGTCTATCTCTGCCACCTGGTATTCCAGAAGCTCGCGCTGACGCTGAGCGCCCTCGCCGGTCATAGAGGCCAGCTCCTTGCCTACCTGGCGTAGCTCAGCCAGCTTCCCGCCGAGGGTTCCCCGAGACTCCAGAAGATCGGCATATGCGTCCAGGACATCGAGCTGGCGCTGGGGCTGGAGCAGCGACAGGTGTTCCATCTGGCTGTGAACATCCATGAGGCGCTGGCCCAGGTCGCGTAGCAGCGCAACGGGGACAGCCCTGCCATTGACCCTGGCTATGCTCCGGCCCTGTTCCTGGACCTCACGAGCCAGAATAAGGCTGCCATCAGTGTCCAGCTCAAGGCCCGCCCCTTCCAGCAATTCATTCAGGCCGTCGTCGTTCTGGGGAACCCAGAAGATGCCTTCCACCAGAGCGCTGGAGGTAGCTGTACGCACCAGATTGGTTGATGCTCGCCCGCCCAGGAGGAGGCTCAGCGCATCAACCAGCAATGATTTGCCGGCGCCTTCGTCACCGCTCAAGACGGTGAGGCCCGACCCTAGCTTGAGACGCACTTCCTCGATTACGGCCAGGTTCTTGACGTAGAGCTCGACCAGCATGGTCCCATCCTCCTTCAGTCCCGCGCCGCCCCACAGTCTGCAGCACTGATGTTCTACATATCAAATGTGCCACAAGTGAGAGTCGATGTCAAGGAAAAGTTGAACCCGTCAGGGCAGATGATTTCCGCCCGTCCGCCGGCGCCGTTATTGGGAAAGACGAGGACTAAGCGGGGTCCGCCAGGACTATCTCTTCTTCGGTGATGACTTCGTCTTCGATACGAAAGCCCCGGATGATCGGATTATCGGGGTCTTGGAGTGAGACTATTATGTAGATGGAATCGGGGTAGAAGGCCAGCTTCACATCGGTAGCTGAGGGATAGGCCTGGCTGTGCGTGTGTGAGTGATAGATAGCTAGAAGATCCCAATCGTGCTGATCTATCTCCCTCAGAATACCCAACAGCTCTTTGGGGTCTATGGAATAGAGGACGGGGCTGTGCTCGGAATTGGCAACCTGGTAATGCTTTGCTATCCGACCGCCGGAGCCCGCCAGCAGGCCGCAGCCTTCGTTGGGCGCCTCTGACCTGAGGTGGGCGATGATCTCCTCAGCATATTGAGGCGGGAGGCAGAACATCAGGGTCTAAGATGCCGGCTACGGCGCTGCTCGCTCCCGATTCCCTGTTCCTTGCCCACCGGAGACGCCACTTCTACCACCAGACCTTGCCCTCGATCAGCTTATTGAGCTTGTCCGGGTCGGCCCAGATAGGAGCGCTGAGATACTTCCATCCACCGTCCGCCAGGAGGCAGACGATATTCCCCTGGTCCATACGCCTGGCCAGCTTTTGAGCACTCCTCAGTACCGCCCCCGAGGAAATGCCGGCGAAGATGCCCTCAGCCTCCACGAGCTCCTTGGTGGCCGCAAAAGCATCCTGGGTTGTCACAACCATCTTGGAATCGAGCACGCTGAGGTCCAGCACCGGGGGGACGAAGCCGTCATCGAGGCTACGCAGCCCCTGCACCAACTCGCCCGGATGGGGCTCGACCGCGACAATCCGCACCTTCGGATTGTGCTCCTTCAGACGGCGTCCCACACCCATGAGAGTCCCGCCGGTCCCCAACCCAGCCACAAAGACATCCACATCAGGCAGGTCCCGGATAATCTCGGCGCCGGTCGTCTCGTAGTGGGCGCGTGGATTGGCGGGGTTGCCATATTGAAAAGGCATGAAGTAGCTGCTGTCCTTGGCCAGCTCACACGCCACCTCGATCGCACCGTTGGTGCCCTTGCTACCGTCGGAAAAGACGACCTCGGCGCCGTAGAGAATCAGCAGATGGCACCGCTCGGGGCTGACGTTCTCCGGCATGACCACCTTGACCTGGTAACCTTTACGCCGGCCGATCATGGCCAGAGATATGCCCGTATTGCCACTGGTAGCCTCAAGAATCGTCTTGTCGGGAGTAAGCAGACCTCTGCCCTCTGCATCTTCGACCATGTACTTGGCTATGCGGTCCTTCAGGCTGCCGGTGGGGTTCTGGCCCTCCAGCTTCACGTACATGTGGACCGACTCCTTGGGGCTCATCCGGGGTATCTCCACCAGAGGGGTATTTCCGATGGAAGATATGATACTATCGAACTTCATTAATGTGTCTCTAGCCTCCCGCTATGGCTGGGAGGATAGATATGACGTCACCGTTCTGTAGCGGTGTGTCCATCTGCTGGAGAAACCGAATGTCCTCGTCGTTTAAGTAAATGTTTACAAAACGATGAAGCTGGCCGTCCTCGCCGGTGAGCTGCTGCCTGATACCGGGGTATTCCCGGTCCAGGTTTTCCAAGAGCTCGCGAACTGTCTGCCCGTCTCCCTTTACCGACTTCGCACCGCCGGTTAGCTTCTTGAGGACGGCCGGAATCTGTACATCGACGGTCATGGAACCTCCTAGACTAGGTTGCCTTGCGGATGGTGATAGTCCATTCCTTGGTGCTAACCTCGGCAACGCCGAGAATCTCCTGGCCCTCGTTCTGCATGCTCCGCGGAACGTTGTCTACGGCGGGCCGGTGGTCGACCAGGACCCGCAGCACCTGGCCGGTCTCCATTTCCTCGAGCGCCAGCTTTGACTTCACAAAGGTGTAAGGGCAGACCTCACCCTTAAGGTCGAGCTCCTGGTCAATCGCTACTGAAGTAATATCCATGTTCCCCCCTTGCATATGCAAGTTCCGGTATATTCTACCACATTATTACTCGGTCGTGTCCAAATATCATCCGAATGATGTCCTTGTATTCCACCTCCCTAGCTTTGGATTGCGCGCCGCGGGCCTCCAGGTCCTCCCGGCACACGCATACCTCCCCGTCCCACGGGAAGCGGCCCAGCACCGCGTCCTGAAGCAATACCAGCGTCACCTCGTGCTCCGCCGCATGGGCGCGGGCCGTCTCGAGGGCCCGCCCGTCAGCTATCTCTCTTACCATGTGCAATATCTTCATGCCAAGAAACCTCTTACCTGAGCCACGTCAGAATCTTATCACCGCCTCGGCATCAGCCAGCTCCTGCTCGATCTGCCGCCTCGATACCAACTTCACACCGGGCAGCACCTGTTCCGGGCTGATGCCGAATTGGGCCAGTGATTCCTCCTCGGCCCATACCTGGTGCTTGAGCAACATGAGGGTATCTATATGCTTCTTAAGCTCTCCTCCCTTGACCATTGCCGGCTTCAGCGAAGTCCCTGCCCAGATCCCGGCGTCGAGAAGCAATACCGTTATCTGGTTATCAGCCATGGTCTGGCCCACAGCCATGCGGAGCCCTTCCGATGCCTTATCCGTGTTCAGCGGGGAGTGATCGATGATCACCGCAACTTTCTTAACCAAGGGAGATCACCCGGTCTGCTTCGTTCACCGCCTGTGCCCAGTCATACTGGCTTCCGAAGAGTACACCCTCAGTCTTTTCCAGTCCACGCTGGTAGGCATTGTGGGCGCATAGCGCCACCTCGAGGCCTTTCTCCTGAAGATCCTCGAAACCCCGCACCTGGTAAACGCCATCGTCCATCAGGAACAGGGATACCTGATGGCCCTCTTCCAGGGCCGCCTCAACGAGACGGCAGGCGGTGTGCAGGTTCTGCGAGCCAAATCCTGTCGTTAAAATAATTCCTAGCTTCACTCCCACCTCCATCTGTTCAGACGCAGTGTGCGCCTTATGTCAAGTATATCATCCCTCTCCGGCAACAACGGGTAATTCCGGAACGGTTCCCCTGGCCGGGAGTTGGCGAAGGGCCGGGTGCAGGCAAGCCCGCCATCTCGACTGGGGCAACCTCCGGTCACAAAGGGCCGGCCGGAATCGATTGCGCCATCAACCACCTGCGGCGGTAGCCTTAAACCGGCGATCCGGTCCTTGCTATCATAGATAATCTGCTCAGAGGCAAGCCCCTCGTTTTCGATAAGGTGCTTGACCAGTTGCAGCCGGCGATAACGCACGATGGGTGGTCTGCTCCTGTGCTCCATGGTCGACCCGGCCTCCGGGTAGAAGGAGAAGAAGTAGGCGAAAACCTCCCGGCCTCGCAGGTCATACAGGGCATTGACCATTTCTCTATCTGTCTCACCTATGCCCACAATCAGGTGACAGTTGACCTTCCAGGGCCCGAAGACCTCCCGGGCGTGCTCTATGACATCCCAGTGCTTCTGCCAGAGGTGCGGTCCTTTCACGCCGCGCCCGCGAGTCCGTAGGAAGACCCGCTGGCTGGCGGCGTCCAGTCCCATGCCGATCATGTCTACGCCCATCTCTCTGAGTTCCATGAGGCGCTGACTGTCCATAAGTGTGGCGGTGATAAGGGCCGACACAGGACGGTCGACTCGTTCCAGAACCAACCGGGTCACCGTCAGCAGGTCGGCGTATGCCCGCGGGTGCTGTACTGTCGATATGCAGACTCGTTTCACGCGGTCCTGGTAGCGAGCCATCCTGGCTACGACATCCTCGGTACGAACGGCCGGCCAGTCCACGCGTATAAACGTGCTGCCGTCATCTTCGGAAGGACGGCTGCGGGCCAGTCCGCAATAAGCGCAATTGGCGCGGCAACCACCTTCGTAGTGCAGCAAGAGATTGATGCACCCGCAATGGATGTCCCGGTAAAACCTGCCGGGAGCCATGCGCAGCGTAATGGCAGCCGCCAGGCTGGTACGGACAAACGCCGGGCTCTCCACCAATTCCGGCGCGTCAGCGGCTGTAGTATTCATCAAAGGCAATCCAGCTCTCCCTTATACTTCTGGAAAGGTCCCCGGTCGTCGAATTCCACACTCTTTCCAGCCCGGCCCGCTTCTCTCGAGCCCTGGCCAGCGACGACCCGAGGACCAGATCGACGTCCTCTTCGTAATCATGCAGCGCCGCCGGGTCCTGGGTCAGGCAGGCCCGGGCTGCCGCTCGTCCGGCGGACTCGCCGGCGATTATGGCATTCAGAATGCCTGCCCCCGTAATCGGATGTGCATGCCCCGCCGCATCCCCCACTAGCAAGACGTTTCCCCGGCGGACCGGCCCGGGACCTCCCACGGGCACAAAACCCGAAACATAAGAAACAGCGGAGTCCATCAGCCGGCCCTGGTCCTGAAGCTCCCTCACTAGCTGGCACAGTCCGTCCTTGCCCGTCCGGTTGTCCGCATCGAAGGAAGCTCCCACCCTGGCCGTTTCGCCGGCCGGGAACAGCCAGGCATAGCCACCCTTAAAGGCAGGCCGGAAGAATACTTCAGCCTCCTCCAGCCTCCGGGGCAGGACAACCTCATATTGCATGGCCCTGGCCAGAGGGCCGGGCGTCAGGCCGGCCCGACGGGCCACAGTCGATTGTGGCCCGTCGGCGCCTATGACGACCCGGGCATCCACCAGGACCTCCCGTCCTTCGCTCATTAGTGTCGCTGTTAAGCCTCCGAACCAGGCAGCCTTTTCCGTGACGGCCTCTCCCATCCGGCAGTCAGACACCCGGGCGGGTTCCCCGAGTCCCGTGACAGCCGTACGGAGGAGAAGCCTCGCTCCGGCCCTTACTGCCTGCAGCGACAGTTGCCGGTCAAGCAGAGCCCGGTTCAGAAGATACCCCGGCATCCTCACTTCGTGTGACGTGCCGTCGGGCAGCCAGGTCCGCAGCAGGTTGACCTCCTGTGCCACGCACTCGCCAGGCAGGGTCACGTGCCGGCGGATCGCCTGGGCAACATAGCCGGCGCATTGTTCGGGTACCCCGACCTGGGTTTTGCGCTCAACCAGGATAACCCGCGCACCCTCCTGAGAAGCCACACGAGCCGCGGTGCTGCCCGCAGGGCCGGCCCCGACAACCAGGATGTCGCAGGCGAGTGTTTCCACCCTACCCCAGCCCCGCCAGTAGTTCAATAGTGCTTCGGTTGTGGCTCAATGGTTGTTCAATCGTTGTTCTGTCGTTCGGACGCTGTTCCTCTACTGGACGTTTGACTGCATCTATTACCTTTGCCAGGAGGTCCAGGCGCAGGTGGGTCTGGCGCTCGAAGCGCCCCTGGTAGGCGAGGCTTTCCTCACCCAGGTCATAGCAGGTTGAGCTGTCGATATCCACCAGCACGCCCGGCAGGCCGGCCTCCTCGAAGTCCTGCCGGTGCTTGGCATAGAACGCCTCGCAACAGGTGCCGACAAACGCCTCCACGCCATCCCGCCGGCAGCCGGCCAGGGTTTCCTGCAGGTGCTCATAGTCGGTGATGCTGATCGGGCGCAGTCCTTTTTCATTGGCCAGCCGGTAGGCTTCGCCCACCGTGCAGAGACCGCACTCGGTACACCCATCCCCGTACCGGAACTCACAGTCTACCAGTTTGGCGCAGTAAGGAAGCAAGAGCACTGAGCAAGTGGGCATCTCGGCCATGGGGACCCCTACGGTGAATATGGCTCCAGCCTCGAGCGGCGTAATGCCGTAGCGCCCGTATTGGCCACGCTCCAAAGCCTCACCCAGAGCATTACAAAGGTCTGACGGCTCGACCCCCGGGATCAGTCCCTGCCCGCGGCTAAAGAAGCCATTCACTATCTCGGCTACAGCCTCGTTATCCGCGGGGGCATCCTTGAGAGCCGCTTCCAGGTCCAATACAGCGCGCCTGGGATAGGCAAAGAAGTCGCCGGTGATAACGGCTGCCCTGATACGCTTCATCCGCGAATCGACTATCAAGGCAATTCGCACCAGGCCACCATGAGCCTTGTACACAGAGCGCAGTACTTCCTGGCTATCGGGGGTTTGAACCTGCCCGACCCAGTCCTCTGACATGTAGTAAGGAAGCCTGTCAGCCGCACACACCGTCTCTTCCGGCGCCAGAGGGCCCTCTTCGAAGCAAACACCCAGTGTCTCCTCGAAGCCGCGGCGCAGGGCCGTCTTGACCTCGTTCAACGATGGCACCCGGCCCAGCTCCCGCCCAACCCACGTGACGCGGTCGCGAAGAGAGCGTATCTCCTTGTCAGCCAGCTTCTCGACCGGTATACGCAGGGCGCGGAGCATTGTATCCACTTCAAAATCCAGCAGCAACGTTCCCTGAAAGAGGAAGGCCCCATCTCCCTCGGCGCCGCCCATGCCGGAGATCTTGCGCCCCGCCACCTCAATATCGTTCCGGGGGCGGAAAGAGGCCTCTATCCCCAGCACTCTCAGGCCGGCGACCATGGCTTCGGCAATCCGGTTGAATAGCCGCGTCCGGTCCCGCGAGACGAAGGGACCATCGGTCCCAGCAATGACCTCCCAGCCAAGCTGGCTCTCGTCGAAGTAGATGGCGCCGCCCCCGGTCATGCGACGGTTGATATCGATGCCGTTACGATGGCAGTACTCAGTCCGCACCTCCTGGGCCACCGATTGGTGGTATCCCACCAGGACCGCCCTCGGCGAGAACTGCAAGAAGCGTAGGGTATCCGGGACTAACCCGCGACCTCGGGCATCGAGAATGGCCTCATCCAGGGCCATGTTCTCCGACGCCCCACGAACGCCGGTGTCAAGAAGACGCCAGGGTGTCACCGGCACGGCCCCTCCATGCCTCTTTGTAGACCAAAGAGCAACATTCCTCGTGGAAGCACGGATCGAGACCTTTTTGTCTGGCGTACTCCACAATGCCATCGGCAGGATAAGCGATGCCATCCAGCCCGGCGTCCACCGCCATGCGGTCTACGGCCCATTTGTACGGGCCACCTGGCCGTGAGCAGCCTAGGAGGATCGGCGTGTTGGGTAACCTTCGGCGTGCCCTGTTGAAGAAGGCGCCGACCTCGGCCGGTTCCGGCGGACGCACGCCGGCCATGGGAGTCTTGTCCCACGGCGTGAAGATGACCAGCACCAGGGCCGCCACAGGGTAGCGGGCAACCATCTCCAGTGCAGCATCTTCTCCAAGCAACCGCCCGTAGTGCAGCCCCAGCACGATGTGGGGAATTGTTGGCAGAGCGTAATCGGTCAGGGCCGCCAGGGAATGGGAATAGTCTTCCACCCTGGCCGCCAGGTGATAAACATCCCGGATGGTCTCCTGAACGCCCAGGATGTCGATCATGGCCCCGTCGATTTGCGACCGGGAGAGTGCACCGGCCAGCGCCCGGCCGACCAGGCCGGTGTGGACCACGACCTGCAGGCCAAGCTCCGTCTTTATGCGCCCGAGGTCGTCTGCGACATCAAGCAAGGGGACCTCGCCCTGGGAATCGGACCCGCCAGTCACCAACACGCCATGCGCCCCCTTCTCTTTGAGCGTCTGGCAGAGATCGAACAGGCGCCTGTGACCGAGGGGGACCATGGACTCCAGTAGCTTCCCGCGGCAATGCTCGCACTGCAGCGCACAACTGGAGCCGGTTAGACTGATAGGAATGAAGCCGCGCGGGTTTACCTGGACGTAGTCCTCCGTCTCATAGCGCTTCAGGCCGGGAGCGTAGAGGTGCAGGGTCTTCCGGTCATTGGTAGATTCCATCGCGCGGGGTTCCCTCACCCTAACCCCAATACGGTTCAGTTAAGAAGAAGGGATGACTCGGTTGTCGAATTGCGAGTAAGCTTGGATTGAGAGAACCAAGTTGCCACCAACAACTCGATGAAGGAGTCACCCCTTGGTATTTATGAT
>Ga0082335_1000749_pt1 | contig 77360 bp, 59 predicted proteins | sample Subgrocontami58m_FD_72375 | JGI IMG/M metagenome (GOLD analysis project Ga0082335, IMG submission 72375) | Subsurface groundwater microbial communities from S. Glens Falls, New York, USA - GMW37 contaminated, 5.8 m (SPADES assembly) (version 2) ... | reverse complement strand
GCTTAGAAACGCTTTAGCAATAACAACAGAATCAGGTAACGGAGATATTAGATTGACTCCGAATGGAACAGGGAGGACTTTAATAACAACCGGCAACGTCGGCATCGGGACGACCACGCCGCTGGGAAATTTGGTGGTGGCGGGAGCTTTGCCGATTTTCGGGTTGGAAGAGACTGATCAATCAGCAAACAACAGGGTCTGGCAAATTCGCCAAAATGGCGGTGCTTTCCAGCTTAATGCCGGAAATGATCTATATACATCGTCGCAAAATGCCCTTGAAATAACCAGGAGTTCTACTTCAGGGTATGTGGGAAATATCAACTTTTATACCTCAAACAGCCAGCCGCGGGTTACTATCTTAGAAGGCGGCAACGTCGGCATCGGGACGACGAGTCCGGGTATATCAGGATATGGAAAACAATTACATTTGGTAAGTTCTGCGAATGAATATCCAGCAATAGTTGTGGAAAGCACAAGTAATGGAACTGCGGCAGGAGCATTTTTTAGACAACGGAATGATGCTACTTCGGATTTAGCTTTTGGGACTTATGGAAGTGGGAATACAGATAGTGCTTTATTTGGTATTGCCCGTGCTAATCATAGTTTCATTTGGTCTACAGGTGCAAATTCAACTGGTATGACTATTGGAACGGGAACTGACGATGACCTTACTTTTGGAACTAACTATTCAACAAATGTCACGATAAAATCCGGCGGCAACGTCGGCATCGGGACGACGAGTCCGGGGTATAAATTACACATTGAAAACAATGGTGATGCGCAAGAGTATATTAAATCTACTAACACAGCAAATGTTGCTGCATTGTATCTAGGAGCTGCAAGTAATTTATATCTTAATTCTTACGGTTCTACCGCAGCATCTACTAACTTTGGAATAAATAGGGCGAGTAACAAATTTATTACTGCCGATGGGGGAATTTTGGCAATTGGCCCAACAGCAAACACGGACTTAGTATTTGGCACAAATAATCTGGAAAGGGTACGAATTACAAGCGCAGGCAACGTCGGCATCGGCACGACCACGCCGCAAGCTAAACTGGATATTGCGCAGGCTGCGGCGGCTTCTACTTACACGTCTGATTTAAGATTAACCTCAACAGGCACACAGGGTGATTCCTCGCATGGAATTGATTGGTATGGTTATGGTACTGCATGGAATGAAGCAAGAATCGCCTCAGTCAGAGAGGGCTCCACTTCAGGATTTGGCTTAGGGTTATCGACCAAAGCCAATAATGGGTCGCTGGCGGAAAATGTCAGAATCACCAGCACCGGCAACGTCGGCATCGGGACGACGAATCCGGGGGCAGGTAAACTCGTTGTAATGACAGGCTCGCAAGGTGATGCTGGCATTGTGGCAGCTAGTCCGGTAACTGGCATTGGTATTGGCCCAAGATATGACTTTAATTTTGGCAATAGTACAAATACCATGAGAAAAGTTGCAATCGTTGGGTATGATAATTGGGGTCAATCTTGGAATAGAGGATCGCTGGCATTTTTGGTTAATGGTGTGGCTGACAATTCAAGTGCCACAATGGCCGACGCAAAGTTATATATCAATTACGGCGGCAACGTCGGCATCGGGACGACGAGCCCGGGGACAATTTTAGATATTTATTCTACTGCGCAGTATCCCCGCATGAGAATAGCTTCCACGCATGGGGCTGGGGCAGCTGGAATAGAATTTGCAGATGCAAGTGGTGATGAATGGGCTATGGCTTATTCTACAGAATTCGGGGGTCTTCAATTTTTTGAAGAGGGCATCGGAACAAATGTGTTTTTCAAAGACGGCGGCAACGTCGGCATCGGGACGACGACGCCGGAGGAAAAACTCTCTGTAGTTGGAAATTTAATGTTAAGCGGGTCTGCAAATGAGTATATTAAAACTGATACTAAAGACGGTTCTAACAACTCCGGGATCTACATTCAAGGGGCGGGAACAAATTTGGGAACAGTCATTGTTGAGGGAACGGGAGCCAGTTCGATCGGACAAATTATAGCCCAATACGGTGGAACGTGGGGAGTGAATCAAGCATACGTCAGGCACAATGGAACATATGGCGAAGTGGGCACTGGGGCTGGCCACTTGGTGTTGAGTCCAACCGGCGGCAACGTCGGCATCGGGACGACGAGTCCAGGGGCACAGTTGGAAGTAGTTAATGCTTCCTCTGCTGACCAGGCTCTTGTTCAGACATGGAGGTATCCGGGCAGTCCAACGTATAAATTGGATTTGAAACAGACAGTTACCGCTGGGGTGGTGCGATGGACATTTGACCAGACGAACAATAATACTGCGTACTCAAATGTGTTAACAATGGATCGCGGCAACGTCGGCATCGGGACGACGACTCCGCAGTGGTTATTAAACCCCTATTCTGCAACGGCAGCACAACTCTCTTTGTCCGCAGGTGCCGGAGTGTCGCAGTGGGCATTCAGGAACGCAGGAGGGAATCTGTATGTAGCACCAACTACTGTCGCAGGCACCGCAACCTCTACTACGGCACTGACTATATTAAACGGCGGCAACGTCGGCATCGGGACGACGAATCCGGGGAGCTTGTTTCATGTGTATGGTGCTGGGACAGCGATTACGAATGTTGGATATGCTCATGCTTACATAGAAGATTCTGGATCAGCCATTGATAATGGGGGCGCGTTAGTATTTCGTGGAGGAAGTGGCTCAGGACAAGTTGGACTGGCCGTGCTTAAGGGCGGAAAAGAAAATACCTCTATTGGCGATTACGCATCCTATTTTGCCGCTTTTACTCGGGCTAATGGAGGAAACTTTACGGAAAAGATGAGAATAACAAGCACCGGCAACGTCGGCATCGGGGTAACGGCACCAGCATCAACTTTAAATATAGCAGGCACACAAAGCACACGCTTAACATTGACTGCTACAGCAGGTGGAGAATATGGGTATTTGGATTTTTCTCGGGCAGGTAATTCTGTATTAAGTCTAATAAACACTTATGTGAATGACGCTTCAAGATTAGATTTAGGTTCAAGTAATGCCGTGAAAATGTCAATTTTAGGCAACGGCAACGTCGGCATCGGGACGACCACTCCGGGGGCGGCTTTGGAAATTTATAAAAACATTTCCAGTTATACGCCGATAACGATTTTTAGGAATACAAATACGAGCGGGTATGCTACGAGGTTGGCAATTGCGGCCCATGATTATGGTCAAATAGGATTTTATGATGAAGCAGTTACTGACTTTACCGGAAATCCTGCTTTCAGTTTTAGTTATGATACGCAAAATGATAAGTTCTCAATGAAGCAAGGAAGCGCGACCAGGGTTTTGATTGATAATCAAGGCAACGTCGGCATCGGGACGACGAGTCCGGGCAGTAAATTGGAATTATATGACACCACTACCGCAACCGGTTTGAGGATAACTAATGCGACAAATAACGATGTCGATCAAACATTAGCATTTTGGAAAGGAGCCACTCCAGCTTCTCAATGGATAATGGGGAATGATGGAACGACAAATAATTTTGTCATCTCCGAAGGCGGAACGCTGGCGAGCGGCAATAGTTTTGTGATTCAAGATAGCACCGGCAACGTCGGGATAGGGACGACGAATCCGGTGCACAAGCTTGATGTTTATGGAACAACCGGCAATACAATACTCGGAGTTGGAGATATCCCTAATTCGGGAGAACCGCTTGTTTATTTAATAGCTGATGCGACAAACAACGAGGGCTGGATTCAGACCCGCAGTAATCATCCTCTGGTTTTTGGCGTAAATGACGCGGAAAAAATGAGAATTACAACCGCCGGCAACGTCGGCATCGGGACGACCACGCCGACGGCAACATTGCATGTTAAATCTACGGGCACGACCTATCCGATAAAGATAGATGACGCGAATAACAGGAATCTGTTCCAGACGGACTATCTGGGCTCATCAACCTTTACCACGCCTGATGGGTCGGGCAACGGGTCGCAGTATGTATTGAATGTCTATAACAATGATGTCACGGGCGGCAATCAGGGCAGTGGCCTGTTTATCCAAAGCGGCCCCAGCAGCGCTACGTCTAACGCCCTGCTTATTCAGAACCAGGCAACGACGAATTTGTTGACGGTGAGAAACGACGGCAACGTCGGGATTGGGACGACGACTCCGTCTGGAAAACTGGCAGTGTCGGGTGGTGGAAGTTTTGGTGCTGATTATAATTTCGCACCTCCTACAAATGGATTAATCATACAAGGCAACGTCGGCATCGGGACGACGAGTCCGGCGGAAAAGTTGCATCTTGCTGGTGCATTTCGTATCGCGAAATCAGATGGGACACAGGCATATACCACAATAGGGCAAGCTATAGCCGGAGTTACTAATAGCGGGACAATATTCGCAAACAACTCTGATAGTACTGGCAATTCATTACACGCAACGGCTGGTTCAATGGCAATGCAATTTGTAAATGGATATTTAGCTTTTCATACGGCTGGAGCAACAGCCGTTGGCAGTCCTATAACTTGGGCAGAAAAGGTTCGAATAACAAACGACGGCAACGTCGGCATCGGGACGACGGCACCAGGCTATAAATTAGCTGTTACAAATAACTCTTCTGTAACCTCAACCTTATTGTCGTTGCAAAACGATTATGGAACGGCAGCTGATTTAGCCGGAAGTAGTATTATGTTCAGTAGGGCTGGTACTAGCGGAAGTATTTGGGCGTTAATAACAGGTAGTCAGCAAACTGTATCAAATTATAATTTTGGAAGATTAGATTTTGGCACACGAACAAGCGATGCACTAGGAGTAGAAACAAAGTTAAGCATATTAGCAAACGGCAACGTCGGCATCGGGACGACAAATCCCGCCACAAAACTTGATGTAAACGGAACTATTACTATTTCAGGAGCTGCTCCTAAAATTTTGATGGATTCTGTTGATGGTGCGGATAATAGAGAATTTTCCATTGGCGCCAGTAATGCGATTGATGTTGGGAGGTCGGCGTACCTCACTCTTGAAGGGAATGAAGTAGCAACTGTTGGTGGAACGGCTTATTTGGTAGCGGGAAATGTATCAACTGGGAAAATAGCATTTTATACAGGAAACTTTTCTGAAAGGATGACCATACTAAACAATGGCAACGTCGGCATCGGGACGACGGGACCGGGGGCGAAGTTGGAAGTGGTTGGTGGGTTAACTAAAATAAGTGCGGGTTCTTCTGCTGGCTTAGATTTTGGAAGTGGAAATAAACTATATGATGCTGGTGCAAACTATCTCTGGTCAGATACTTTTAATTTGCATCTTGCAGGAAAACTTGAAATTGCTGGGACGGGGAATAGTTATATTCAAGGCAACGTTGGCATTGGGACGACCACGCCGGGGGCAAAATTACATATTATTGGAAGTGAAGTAAGACAACAAAACAATTCTGCGTTTTATAGTTTTTATAGTACAGCCGGTACTCGAACTGGATATATTCAGAGCACTAGCGGTGGAAATTTGATCATTGTTCAAAATCAAGATAAAAATATTGATTTTTACACTGATAGCCAAAATAGGGTAACGATCCAAAACGACGGCAACGTCGGCATCGGGACGACGAGTCCGAGTTATCTTTTGCATGTTGAAAAGAATCAAGATGCAGTTACGAGGGTTCAAATAGCTAATTCCAATACTGGGACTTCGGCACAATCAATACTTCAGCTTGGTGATATGCCAGGAGGTAACAACCTACAGTTTGGGTATATGGCAAATGGAACTATAGCAGGGCTTCCAACTGGTCAATATGGTTACATGCAGGAAAATGGGTCTCTTATAGACGGACTAGTATTTAACACGGTTCAAACCGTTCCAATAGTTTTTGGTATTGGCAGTAATGAAAAGTTTCGTATAGATAGCACCGGCAACGTCGGCATCGGGACGACGAGTCCGGGAACGTTATTGCACTTACAGCAAGCGAATAATACAGAATTAAAAATTGAAGGGACAACGGGTGGAGATAGAACCTCTGTTATTTTAAGCGGAACAGCGGGTGATTGGTATATGCAACAGCAGGAAAACGTTTGGAGTGGGGCTTTAGGTTTTGGTACTTCTGCGGGAACGGCAGCTATGGTCATTCAGAGAGGCGGCAACGTCGGCATCGGCACGACGGGACCGGGGTATTCATTGGAAGTAAATGGAAGTGTAAAAATTGACACAAATTTAGGCGGATTAGGAGTGGGTATTAATCCAAATGCCAGTTATGCCATTGCTGTTCCATCAAGCGGAATTACAATAGGCTCTACTGGAAATTTAGATTTTGGTTCAGGAAACAGCAGAATTACCGACGGAGGTAGTGGTTTTTATATGGCATTTAAAACTTGGGATGGGGCTGCCGTTACAGAAAAGATGCGAATAACAACAAACGGCAACGTCGGCATCGGGACGACCAGCCCCAGTGTCGGCCTGCATATCGGCAGTGCGGCCGCGGGCAAAAGCGTCAGGATTGCCAACGGCTACCTTTGCGTGGACACTGACGACTCCTGCAGCGCCGCTAATTCGGCCGGCGGTATCTATTCGGTCTCGGCCGCGACCACCGGCGCGGATTACGCCGAATATTTCCGGACTCAAGACTCGGCTTTACAGTCCGGTGAAACCGTCTGCATTGACCTAACCGAACCTAACTCGGTTAAACGCTGTTATCGCGGCCATGACAACAACGTCATGGGCATTGTCTCCTCCAACCCCTCAATCGTCGGCAACGCGCTCGCTAAGGCCTATAACAACCCAAATTATGTGGTCGTGGGCATGCTGGGGCAAGTGGACGCCCTGGTCTCGGCTGAAAACGGGCCGATCGCGGTGGGCGATTCGCTAACTTCAGCCTCGTCTACGCCCGGCTACGCCATGAAAGCGGACGGCGGCGATTCAACCATGGGCGTGGCCTTAGAGCCATTAGCCGCGGGCCTAGGCAAAATAAAAGTCTTAATTTCTCGCAGAAATAAATCTTTAGCCGTGGAAGAAGTTGAAGCCCTGGTCGTAGAAAGAATTGCCAACATGAAAATTGAAGATCAGGTCCAGGCCATGATCAAACAGGCGGTGGATAATCTGAATCTGGATCCGAAAATCCAAAAAATCGCGAATGAGGAAGCGGGAAAACTGGATCAGATTTTGTCCGTGAAATTGGATGATGTCAATGGAAAAATTTCCAATTATCAGTCGTCAATCGCCGGTGAATTTGCAAAAATAAATTCTAAGATTGACGCTCTGGCCAGCGGTTTCCATATCACGGATAGCCAAGGTAATGCCATTTTCTCTACAAATCGTGATATAGAGGCGTTGCCAAACCGTGAGATGAGCCTGACCGCTTCCAACATCTTACTAAACGGCAATGTCGGTCTGGGAACCACCACGGTTTCTAATCTATGCCTGGCCGGAGTCTGCAAAAGTTCCTGGCCGGAGCTGACGTTGGAAGATAATATCAGGGTGGATGAATCTGGAAAGATTGTGATCGGGAAAAATAATCCCCCCGACCCCCTTTATCAAGGGGGAGTTACTATTGTTGATATTACGACCATCACGGCCAGCTCCACGCAAACGGCGTTCGTGGTTAATCAGGTGGGCATGGGCGATATCGCCGACTTCCAGGCCGTCGGAGTGAGCGTCATGACTATCGCCCAGACTGGGGAAGTCAAGGTGGTCGGCTCAATGCTAGTGGACGGCCGGATCATGCTTTGCAGCGGCGGTCAATGCTCTAATGCTTTAGATAGCGCGACCGACGAAACCATGGCTGATTTAGGCGTTGAAGGAAAAGTCGTGGCCGGAGCGTTTGAAGGCTACTGCGAAGACGGCTACTCTTGGGTGCCGGGTTCGGCTGAATATGGAACTTTGCCCGGGTTTTGCGTGATGAGCGATTTAAAAGGCATGAACGTTTCCCAAGGCGAAGCGCAAGTGGCTTGTCAGACTCTGGGCACCGGCTATCATTTAATCGGCGAAAACGAATGGCTGACCATAGCGGCCAATATTTTACAAGTCGCGGAAAATAATCTGGCTTCGTCAAGCGCTCTTAAATTGACTAATGATAATATTATAAATAATTTAACCGGCAGTCTTGCCGAGTGGACCAACAAAAATGTGCCGGCAGCCGGCTTGCCGATCGCGCCGAGCCAGGACGCTTGGTATGAATATAATGAAGTAAGCGATTTTAAGGGCCTGAACCTCGCTCCGGCTTACTATTTGACCGACGTTAATAATCAGATTGGCAAAATTTACGTAGGGTCGGGCAACGTCCTAAGAGGCTTTGTGCGCGGCCAGGGCGGAATTTACGGCTTAGACCTGTCGCATGCGCCGAGCGAGCAGAGCGAGACTATCGGCTTTAGATGCGCGAAGTAGAATAGTATTTTAAATTAAAATAAAAATTTATGAAAAAAGATGAAAAATTACCGGCAATTTTTGAGGGGAAAAAAATTAGAAGAATTTGGGATGAGAAAAATGGAAAATGGTATTTTTCGGTGGTGGATGTGGTTGAGGCTTTAACTCAAACCGATCGCCCAAGGAAATATTGGGATGATCTAAAAAGAAAGTTAAAGCAAGAAGGCAGTGAGTTGTCCGAAAAAATCGGACAACTGAAATTAATGGCTAGCGATGGCAAATATTATTTAACTGATGTTGCTGATACGGAAGGAATATTTAGAATTATTCAATCCATCCCTTCGCCCAAAGCTGAGCCTTTTAAACTCTGGCTGGCGCGGGTCGGCTATGAAAGAGTTGAAGAAATCAATGATCCGGAAAAGTCTATTAACAGAGGCAGAATGAATTGGCAAAGAATGGGGCGGAGCCAGAAATGGATTCAGCAAAGAATGATGGGGCAGGAAACCAGGAATAAACTGACCGACTATTGGAAAAATAATGAAGTAAAAGAACGGGACGAATACGCCATACTCACTAATATTATTCATCAAGAATGGACCGATTTAACGGTCAAACAGCATAAAAACTTAAAAAATTTAAAAACTGAAAATCTACGCGACCATATGAGCGAAGCCGAGCTCATCTTTACCGCTTTAGCCGAATTTTCCACCCGCCAAATCGCCGAAACTGTAAAAGCCAAAGGCTTGGAAGAAAATAAAATTCCGGCGAAACGGGGCGGGCGAGTCGCTAAAAGCGCGCGGTTGGAATTAGAGCGGAAAACCGGCCAAAAAGTAGTAACCGGCAAAAATTTTTTAGAAAGTAGAACAAAAAAGTTATTAAGATAGTTTGAATATATGGCAGAGCAGAAAAAGAAAAAACTAGCTGACAAAAAACCACCGCTGAAAGAGGAAATTATTGGCGTTGCGCCGGTTAAGCCGGATACGGCAATGAAAAATTCAGTCTTGGAGCTGGCCTGCTCGTACTGCCAAAGCCAGGATTTCGTCAAGCGCGGCACGCGGCTGAAAAAAGGCGGTAAAACCCAGCTGTATTTATGCCGCGCCTGCAAGCGGACGTTCACGCCCAGCTGGTTTAAGGGCCGTCAGCATAGCTGGCAGGTGATTTTGGACGCCATGAGTTATTATAATCTGGGATTTTCGCTTGAGCAGACCGGAAAAGTGATGAAGGAAAAGTTTGGCGTGGAAATAATGGCCTCAACTTTATCAGCTTGGCTTGTAAAATACGGCCAGCTTTGCGCCTATAAGCGCATGCGTTCGTTCGGCATGAAAATGTATTCGCCTTATGAGGTAATTGAGACCTGCACCTTGGCCCACCGCCAGCTATACCGCTTCCGCTACCATAAAGCCAAAACCAAATTGATTTTAGCCGATGACTTCAAACATTATAAATTCAATCCCCTGAAAGAGTTTTTGGATAATGTCACGGCCGAAACTCCCCATCAGTATTTTCAGGAAGGCGAGCGCGCCTCCGAATCGCCATTGAAATTTTCTAAGACCGAGATGATTGTCAGAGCCAAGCATAATTATGCCTGCGCCCTGGCCGGCTTGGTGTTTCAGGGGGTTTCGGACAACAAACAGCGCCATGAAGCCTTGCAGAAATTTTTTCTGGCCAACGACTCGGTAACCGTGGCTACCGAAGTGCCGGTTTATCTTCGGCGGGAAGATTTGGAACATATGCAGACGCAGTTAGGGTTTAAATTATATATAAAAAACCAAGAAGCGAAAAAGGATGACGATGCCAATTCCTTGCGGGAAATAGACAGCAATGAAATTCCGAAATTAATTACCGGCCATGTTGATTTTTTGCAGATCAGGAATGGCGCTATTCATATTTTGGATTACAAAGGCGCGGGCGCGGCCAAAGAGCGGCCGATTGAACAGCTTACTTTATATGCTCTGGCTTTATCGCGTTTAACCGGTTTGCGCCTGTTTCATTTTAAATGCGCCTGGTTTGATGAAAATGATTATTTTGAATTTTTTCCTCTGCATGTGGTTTACAAACGGGGCAGTAAGCGCCGGAGAATTAAAACCATAGAGGGAATTTATAATTTAAACGAGCAGGTTAATAAAATAGAAAATTTAAGGCCGATGGCTTAAAATTTATGGCTTATAGTAATTATACAAAATACAATAATTATAATAGATCGGGCGGCGGCAGTTATTCGCCGAAAAAGCCCGTTAAGACCTTTCAAGACCTGGAAATTTATCAGAAGGCCCTGGAAGCGAGCGTGGCGGTCAGCAAAAATTTGATGAAAAAAGAAAAAAGCAAAAAAAATAAACCGGCAGACGAAGCCGGGGATTTGATAAAACACAACCTGCTGCCCTGCGCCTTGGGACTGCCGCATCTGATCGCCGAAGCGCATTCTTACCGTTTCGGCTCGGGCACAGACTGCCTGGTGCTTCTGGAAAAAGTCATGGTCAACTGCAATAAACTGGTGGTCTATACCGAACAGGTGCGCGACATCTGCCAGACCGGACAAGAGCATGAATGGTTTGAAGAATTAATAAAAAAATATTTATATATCAGGCGCAAGACCTTGAATCTGCAAAGAGTCTGGAAAAAATATATCGAGCATCCGGACGGCAATTTCGGGTTCGGGAATGAGAAAAAATCGCCGAATCTTTAATTTTTTTATAACGGCGGAGCGGTAAATTTTAAAAATTAAAAATTAACTAAAACTATATGCTAAACAACATCCTTCATTTCATCAAGTACAATAACGCCACGGTCATAATTTTGGCTATCGTCCTTATGCTGGGCGGCGGAGCGCTCGCGGCCGGGCCGGAAGCGATCGGTCAGAGAGAGACGAGCGTTACCGGTTTGGACAACACGGCTCTGTTGGCCGCTGATTTAACCAACTTCAGCATGGACTTTAAAATTGAAAACATCCAGGCGGATGAAAAATATTATTACGTGACTTACAGTTTTATGGATTTGGCCGTGATTGACAGCGCCTGGCAGTATCAATTAAGCCAGCGCACGCAAAAAGTAACCAAAAAAATCAAACAGGACATCGGTGAATACATGGCCAAGTTCATGGCCAAGCATTACGAGGCGCGCTTACGGGAACTGACCGGTGAAAAAAATCGGGCCGAATCAGCCGGCGAGCAGAAAAGAATAGAGGTAACCGAGTATAGCGGGCTGGTCGGCCGGACGCTGGATTTAGCGGCCAAAGTTTTTCCCGGCTACGAGCCGGTGGTGAAACGGGAATTACCCGCGCCTGATTTTAATTTAGAAACTTCCCCCAATCCCCTTGATCAGGGGAGGGTAGCTGCGAGCGCGGATAATTTAACTCAAGTCTATAACGACTATGTGGCGGCGCATCCGGATTTAATAAGTTCGCTTGAGCTTGACGCGGCTACCACAACGGAGCAAACTGTAGACGCGGCTGTTACGGAAGTTCCGGCGGTTGAAACTCCGGCAGTTCCGGAAACTCCCGCGGCTGAAACACCGGTCGCGGAAGAGCCGGCTAACGTGGAAGTGATTGAACTGCCTGTTCCGAGTCCAGCCGAGGCGCCAGTGGCTCCGGAAGCGCCCGCGCCAGAGGCTACGCCAACGGCCGAACCAGCACCGGTTGAAGCGGCACCAGTGTAATAATTTTAAATTTTGTAATTATAATAATATGGATAATTTTCAACAAACCGTGGATTTAAGGGAAAAAATGGAAAAGCGGAAAAGTCCTCCGCCGCCCAAAAAAAAGGAAGTGGCGTCTGACGCTTCGGCGGACAGGCTGGAGGAAATTTTTACGGCCGGAGCGGCCCAGTCCAGCCTTAAAAAAATCAGCCGGCCGGCCTTTAAAGAGCCGCGCGAAGGCCTGGTTAAAATCGCGGTTTTTACTTTAGCCATTTTAGTGGTCGGCGCTACGGTTTATTTTTTATTTTTTCGCTCTAAAAGCGCGGCCGTAGACACGCAAGGCCAGGCCTGGTACGCGATTAAACTGGTTAATGGGGAAATATTTTTCGGACAGGTGGCGGACGTTAAAGCCGACCCGGTGATTATCAGCAACGTCTACTATAATTACGACCAGGCCAAGGAAGCGGCGGCCGGCAAAAAAGACTTAAGCCGGAGCGTTGAAGAGACCGGCAACATCCGCCTGGTTAAGCGCGGCCAGGAGACTCATGGCCCGGCCGGATCAATGGACGTGGTTCGGGCGCAGGTCTTGTTCATGGAGCCGCTAAAAGCCGATTCTAAAGTTTTAAAAGCGATTTTAGACTACGAGAAATAACTTGCTAAAATTAAATTAAAATTTCGCATCGCCTTATCAAATTATTAGCAATTATTACCTGGCTCAGAAGCTTGGCAACAGTTAAACTAAATTTATGCCTTATAGTAAAAACCCCTATCTGCCAAAAGTGCGCGCCCAAGCCGTGAAACTGGTAAAAGCCGGCAAAGGCATAAGGCTGGCCGCGCGCCATTTCGGGGTAGAGGCCAGCACGGTCAGCCGCTGGGTTAAAAGGGCCGGCTTAACCGGGTTAAGCGAAATCCCCACCCGGTCGTCCCGGCCGAAAAATCCGAGAACCATCAGCCGGGAGATAGCGGAACGGGTTATAAAACTGCGGTCCGGATTTGGCCCCGGCGAGATTGCGAAAAAACTGCGCGCTGCCGGAATAAAAATCAGCATGAGCAGCATTAAGAGAATTGTAAAAAAATAAATTTTTATGTATAAAATAAAAACTTTGACATCAGGGCTGGAAATCGTTTCCGCGGCCGTCAGCGGCGCCAAAACCGTCACGGTTTTATTCATGGCCGCCACCGGCTCGCGGTTTGAAAATAAAACCAACAGCGGCGTCTCGCATTTCCTGGAGCACATGTTTTTTAAGGGCACGAACCGGCGACCGACCACGCTTAAAATTTCTTCCGAGCTCGATAAGATCGGCGGCGAGTATAACGCTTTCACCGGCAAGGAATATACCGGCTACTACGTTAAGGCCGAGGCCAGCAATTTAAAACTTTGCTTGGACGTGTTAAGCGACATGCTGCTTAACTCAAAATTCGCGGCCGAAGAAATTGAGCGCGAGAAAGGCGTGATCATCGAAGAGCTTAACATGTACTTAGACAATCCGCTCTATTATATAGAAGACTTGTTTGAAGCCTGTCTCTACGGCGATACGCCGGCCGGCCGCGACACCATCGGCACGAAAGCCACCATCAGCGGCCTGTCGCGCGGCGAGCTGGTTAAGTATTTTAGCGCCCAGTATTCTTCGGCCCAATCCATCATCTGCTTAGCCGGCAAGGTCGGCGCGGCTGAAGTTAAACTGGCGGAAAATTATTTCAAGAAGTTAGGCAAAAAAAATTATTCTGATAAATCGTCGACTGATGATCGCCAGGCCGGCGCTAAAGTAAATTTGCATTTTAAAAAAACCGACCAGGCCCATCTGTCCTTAGGCGCGCGCGCTACGGCCTACGCGCACGCGGACGAACCGGCGGTAAAACTTTTAGCCATGGTGCTCGGCGGCTCCATGAGCTCGCGGCTTTTTACCGAATTGCGCGAACGCCATGGCTTAGCCTATTACGTGCGGACGCACGACGAGGCTTATACCGACTCGGGCTACCTAACCACCCAGGCCGGCGTGCCGGTTCTGAAATTAAAGCAAGCCGTAAAAATTATTTTAAGCGAATATAAAAAAGCCGCTAAAGAGCTGGTCGGCGCGGCCGAGCTAGATCGGGTCAAGCAATGTTTAATCGGCCGCACAGCGCTGCAGTTAGAAGGCTCGGATGCGGTGGCCAGCTGGTACGGCCGCCAGGCGATACTGCTTAAAGAGCAGAAGAAAACGGGAGAAATTTTAACGCCGGAGCAATACTTCTCGCGTTTGAAAAAAGTATCGGCCGCCGATATTAGGCGCGTGGCGCGGCAGATATTTGTTCCGGAAAAATTGAATCTGGCCGTGATCGGACCGTACAAAGATGAAGGGGAGATGGGGAAGATGCTGTCGCTATAATTTTCAATTTTCAATTTATAATTTTCAAACAATTTTCAATGAATTAATTTATCAATGATGTAAACAGGATAGCCCTCTGTTTGAAGAATTTAATAATTTAAGAATTGTTTAGAAATTGAAAATTAATTATTATGGATTTATTAAAGAATCTAAACCCTGAACAACTTAAGGCCGTTCTGCATAAAGACGGGCCTTTATTAATCGTGGCCGGAGCCGGTACGGGCAAGACCACGGCTATCACGCAAAGAATCGCTTATTTGATTGAGCAAGGTCTGGCTAAGCCGGAAGAAGTTTTGGCTTTGACTTTCACGGAAAAAGCGGCCGGCGAGATGGCTGACCGGGCCGAATCACTTTTGCCATACGGCTGTTTTGATCTGTGGATTTCCACTTTCCACGGCTTCGCCGAGCGCCTAATAAAAGAACATGGCTTAAGCATCGGCCTGTCGACTGATTTTAAATTATTAAATAGCTTTGAGCAGTGGGCTTTGGTCAAAAAAAATCTGGATAAATTTGAGCTGGATTATTACCGGCCTTTAGGCAACCCGACAAAATTCATCCATGCTTTAATCAAGCATTTTTCACGGGCTAAAGACGAAGACATTGACCCGCTACAATATATTAATTTTGCCAGCGAACTGCAAGAAAATTTTGATGAGAAATTAAGCGGCGCTAGTTTAAAAAGACGCGGGAATGACCAATTTCCAATGACCAATGACCAAATAAATGCGCAGGAAGTCGCTCGTTTAAATGAAATCGCCAACGCTTACCATGTCTATCAGCAGCTGCTGTTAGATAATAACGCCCTGGATTTCGGCGACCTGATTAATTACTGCTTAAAGCTTTTCCGCGAGCGGCCGGCGATTTTACAAAAATACCGCCAACAGTTTAAATACATCCTGGTGGACGAGTTTCAGGATACCAACTGGGCGCAGTACGAGCTAATCAAGCTTTTAGCCGCGCCTAAAAATAATTTAACGGTCGTCGGTGACGATGATCAGAGCGTGTATAAATTCCGCGGCGCTTCGCTGTCTAACATCTTGCAGTTTAAAAAAGATTTTCCCGAGGCCCAGGAAATAATTTTAGTGAAAAATTACCGCTCGCGCCAGAATATTCTGGATTTGTCTTATGAGTTTATCAAGTTAAATAATCCGAACCGGCTGGAATGGCAGCTGGAAAATGAAAAGCTAAGCAAAAAGCTGATCGCTCAAGAGGCTGGCGTAGGCGAGATTGCGGTAATCAAGGGCGCGGACCTGGCCGATGAAATAAAACTGGTGGCGGATAAAATTATTGAACTTAAAAAATCAGATAAAGCGGCCAGTCTTAACGACTTCGCGGTATTAGTGCGCGCTAACGACTCGGCCAGCGGCTTTACTTCAGAGTTTGACCGGCGGGGGCTTACCTATATCTTCGGCGCCTCGCGCGGGCTTTACGCCAAGCCGGTGATCATGGACGTGATCGCTTATTTTAAACTGCTGGACAATTATCATGAAAGCTCGGCGGTTTACCGGCTCCTCAATCTGCCCATGTTTAATTTTAGCGAGGCCGAACTCATAAATTTTAACTATTTGGCGTATAAAAAAGCCCTATCGCTTTATGAAGTTTTAAACCAGGCCGAGGTTTTAAAGTTTGAGGCCGCTGTAATAAAAAAAATCAAGCCGGTTTTAGCGCTCATCGCCAAGCACGCGGCGGCCGCTCGGGAAAAACCGGCCAGCGAGATTTTTTTGGCTTTTATGAATGACAGCGGTTATTTAAAATTATTAACTAATATAGAAAACCAAAAAAGCTTGGAAGCCGTCAGCCTGCTCTCCCAATTTTTTAAGCGTTTGCAAAAATTTGAAAACGCCTCCGATGACAAAAGCGTTAAAGCCTTTTTAGCCGAACTTAATCTGGAAATGGAAGCCGGCGAAGAAGGCGCGCTGGCGCCGGATTTAGAAGCCGGACCAGAAGCCGTTAAAATTTTAACCGCGCACGGCGCCAAGGGGCTGGAGTTTAAATATGTTTTTATCGCTAATTTAGTGGATAAGCGTTTCCCCACGATCGAGCGCAAAGAAGCCATAGAGTTGCCTGATGCTTTAGTTAAAGAAATTTTGCCGGAAGGCGATATTCATTTAGAGGAAGAGCGGCGCTTATTTTACGTGGCTATGACGCGGGCCAAGCAAGGGCTTTATTTTTCCTGGGCGCCTGACTACGGAGGAGCGAGAGACAAGAAGCCGTCGCGTTTTTTAATAGAATGCAATTTAGTAAAAGCCCAATCTCAAAAATCCCAAATCCCAATTTCCAATAACCAAACAAATCCCAAATTACAAATTCCAAAACAAAAACAAATTCAAACTCAAAAGGCAAATACAGTGCCGACTCATTTTTCCTATTCCCAGCTGGCGGCGTATTCCAGTTGCCCGTACCAGTACCGCTTCGCCCATGTCTTAAAAATTCCGACTATGGGCAAAGAGCAGTTTTCTTTCGGTAAAACCATGCACGCGACTTTGCAGAAGCTGTTTACTCTAATAGAAGAAAAAAAAGGAATGGGGCAGGCGGAATTGTTCGGCAAAACCAGCGGTCCGACCGCTTCGGCCGTAACCCTGGATGAAATCCTAAAACTTTACGAGCAGAGCTGGATTGAAGACTGGTATGAGTCCAAGCAGAAAAAAGAGCAGCGCAAAAAGCAGGGGCAGGCTATCTTGAAAGATTTTTACGAAAAATACAAAGATAACTGGCCGAAAGCTTTATTTTTAGAAAAAGGCTTTAACTGGAAAATCCCGGAGGGTAAAAATGCCTACGCGGTGCGCGGCGTGATTGATCGGATTGATCAAACCGACGGCGGCATTAGGCTGGTGGATTATAAGACCGGCGCGCCCAAAGCCAAATTAACTTTTGAAGAAAAAGAACAGCTCTTAATTTATCAGCTGGCGGCCGGCGAATTATTTAAACAACCGGTTGCCGGATTGGCGTTCTATTATCTGGACAACAATTCAGAGGTGGAGTTTTTAGGCACTTCGGCCGAGCTTCTAAAGGTTAAAGCCAAAATCATTTCTACTATCGAAGAAATAAAACAGGGTAAATTCACGCCTAAGCCCAGCCAGCTTTGCAAATGGTGCGACTATCAGGGGATTTGCGAATATAGGGGTTGAAAAAGCAGATTAAAAATGGTAAAGTAATATTAGGAATTTTCAATTTTCAATTTTCAATTTTCAAACAATTTCCAATGAATAAATTTTCAATTATTTAATTAATTGGAAATTAAAACATTAAAACATTGTTTAGAAATTAGAAATTAGAAATTGAAAATTAAATTCATGACACTTCGTTCATATTTAACCGTTATGTTAGCCATGACTGTTTTATGCGTCACGGCTTTTATTTATATTATTACCACGGTTGATCCGGAAACAACCAATAGCGCCGGCTTCTTTTTATTTTATCTGGCTTTATTTTTGTCGCTCATCGGTTTTACGGCGATTATCGGTTTCATAATCAGGTTTATCTTTTTGCGCCATGAACTGCAGATTGATAACGTAACCATCGCTTTTCGCCAGTCATTTTTATTTTCCGGCTTTATCGTCGCCCTGCTCTATCTTCTTTCCCGCTCGCTTCTAACCTGGCTGAACGCAATTATTCTAATCATCGGCTTATCGGCGCTGGAGTTTTTTCTTTTGAGGTATGGGAGAGCCAAATTTGTCATTCCCGCGCAGGCGGGAATCCAGGAGTCAGAGGAGTAAATGAGTTTTATCTTATTGCTGAGTAATCATTTCAACCTTATCGTATACTATATTTAAATTATATGGTTCGTATCGCTACCGCGGGTCTTACTTTTTATGACTAAAAAGTAAGCAAAAAGTCTCGGGGGTCGTCGATTGGCTAGCGCGTTGATTAATATAATTGCTGTAAGCAGTAACGCCAACTCCTACCCCCGAACCCCCGGGTGATTTATAAATGTTATTTAGGAAATGATAATAACAATATGGAATCTAAATTAAATAAACTTAAACAAGAAATATCAGATCAGCTGGAAAAAGTTAAAGACTTGTCCGCTCTGCGCGAGCTGGAGATTAAATATCTGGGCAGGAAAGGCGAGCTGACCGCGATTTTGCGCGGCGTTGCCGAATTAAGCGCGGAAGAAAAAAAGACCGTGGGCCGGCTGGCGAATGAGATAAAAATCGAACTAGTAAATAAATTCGCTGAAGTAAAGCTGGGCCTGGAAAAATCAGCGGGTCGGATATTTATTGATCCGACTTTGCCCGGCTTAAAGATTGAAGCCGGGCATTTTCATCCGATTACGATTTTACAAAACGAAATTGAAGAATTTTTCGCTGCGCTCGGTTTTATGTCCTTAGACGGGCCGGAGCTGGAAAGCGATTATTACAATTTTACGGCTTTGAATATTCCGCCTTATCATCCGGCGCGCGACATGCAGGATACATTTTATGTTGATCACAAAAATAAAGCCGGCGAGTATGATCTTTTAATGCGCACCCAGACTTCGCCTATGCAAATTAGGGCCATGCGAAAATACGGCGCGCCGCTCCGCGCGATCGTGCCGGGACGATGCTTCCGCTCCGAGGCGACCGACGTGCGCCATGAGCATACTTTTTACCAGGTGGAAGGCTTGATGGTTGATGAAAATATAAATTTCAGCCATTTAAAAGCGATACTGGAAGCTTTTGGCAAAAAAATATTCGGTCCGGATACGGAATTTCGGATGCGGCCGAAATTTTATCCTTTCGTTGAGCCGGGAGCTAACGGCGAGTATTCCTGCTTTCTCTGTTCCGGCCGAGGCTGCCGTTTATGCAAAAATTCCGGCTGGCTGGAAATCGTGGGCTCGGGACTGGTGCATCCGAATGTCCTACGCGCCGGCGGCATAGACCCGAAAAAGTACCAGGGTTTTGCCTTCGGCTACGGCTTGGATCGGCTGGCCATGCTGAAATACGGCATTAATGATATCCGCCTGTTTCACAGCGGAGACATGAGATTTTTAAAGCAATTTTAAGATAGAAATAAAAAAATTTCCATGGAAAAGTTAAGAAATTTTAGAGATAGGCTGATAAATTTAATAAAAGCTTTTCCAAAAAGCGCCGCCTTAGCTTTAGTTTTTTTGATTTTTTTCTCAGGCTATTTAGCCGGGAATTTTCAAGCGGCAAGCCGGCTTATCAAAAAAAATCAGGAAAGTTCCCAGCTGAGGCAAAAGGGCAGCTATAAACTGGTCAATCCGCTATTGGAATGCGATTTTTATAACGAGGGAAATTTTCTCCGGTCAAAAGAGCTGGAAGACAAATTAAAGCAAGTGGCGGAAAAAATGACTGACCATTACAACGTGAAGCATGTTTCAATTTATTTTCGCGACCTGAACAACGGCCCGTGGCTGGGCTATAATGAAGAAGAAAAATTCACCCCGGCCAGCCTTTTAAAAGTACCGATCATGATGGCTTATTTTAAGCAAGCGGAAAGCGATCCGGAGGTTTTAAAAAAGGAGCTAGTTTATAAAATCAGCGCTGATGACGCGCGAAATTTTTCAAACATTGAGCCGGCCGAAAAATTAGAAAACGGAAAAAAATATTCCATTGAAAAAGCGATTGAAACCATGATCCGCTATTCGGATAATAATGCCGCCAATTTGCTTTTACGCGAAATCGATAGAAGTTTTTTAGAAAAAGTCTATTCGGATTTAATGCTGCCTGTTCCCGGTAAAATGGGCGAAACAGAGAATTTCATGACAGTTAAAGAATATTCTTCTTTCTTCCGCATTCTCTATAACGCCTCATATCTTAGCCGTGAGATGTCAGAAAGGGCCTTGCGGCTGCTCACATTTTCCGATTACCGGAAAGGGCTGGTGGCTGGAGTGCCGAAAGATGTTTTGGTAGCGCACAAATTCGGTGAGAGAAGGATCGATGAATCGACTCAGTTGCACGATTGCGGCATAGTTTATAACGAACAAAAGCCTTATTTGCTTTGCGTCATGACCCGCGGCGGCAATTTGGGCCTATTGGAGAAGGTAATCAGTGAGATTTCCGCCAAAGTATGGGAGGAAGTTAAAAAGCCGTAAGCGATAAAATTAAAATTTTAATTAATCAGGCCGCTATCCAGCGGGAAACAGCAAAAAGCTATGAATTTATCCCTAAATTGGCTTAAGGAATTCGTGGAAATTCCGAAAAATTTAAAACCGGAAGAATTGGCCAAGAAATTAACCGATCATACGGTTGAAGTGGAAAAAATTGAGTATCAGGCGGAAAAATACAACAAGGTGGTGGTGGGAAAAATTTTGGCAGTCGGTCCGCATCCCAACGCGGACCGATTAAGGCTGGTTAAAGTTGATCTGGGCGCGGAAAAATTGGAAATCGTCTGCGGCGCGCCGAATATTCTAGCCGGGCAGTTAGTGCCGGTGGCCTTGGTCGGCGCGGTTTTGCCCGGCGGCCTGGAAATCAAGCCGGCGGAAATCAGAGGCGTAAAATCAAACGGCATGCTGTGCGCGCCGGATGAGCTGGGCTTGGGCGATGATCATAATGGCATCTTGATTTTAGACAAAGCCAAGGTCGGCCAGAGCTTTGCCGAATACTTGAAACTGGACGACGTAATTTTTGAAGTGGACAATAAAAGCATAACGCACCGCGCTGATTTATGGTCGCATTACGGCCTGGCCAGGGATATTTCGGCGTTTTTGAATGTAAAGTTTAAGGCGATAAAATCCCCCCGTCCCCGCTTTGTTAAAGGGGGTATAAAAGTGAAAGTGGAAGATTTTAAATTATGTCCGCGCTATATGGCTTTGGCTTTGGACAACATCAAGGTCGGGCCTTCGCCCGAGTGGCTGCAAAACAGGTTAGCCGCGGCCGGCATGCGGCCGATTAACAATATCGTGGACGCGACCAACTACGTTATGTTGGAAGTCGGCCAGCCCCTGCACGCTTTTGATAAAAATTTTATTGATCAAATCGTGGTGCGGCGGGCCAAGGGGGGCGAAGTTATGGAAACGCTGGACGGGGTGAAAAGAAAACTGGACGCGGACATGTTAGTCATCGCTAACGGCGCCAAGCCCGTGGCCATCGCCGGGGTGATGGGCGGAGCGAACTCGGAAATCAGCGCCAACACCGCGGCGATTATCATTGAATCGGCTAATTTTAATTTTGATTCGGTCAGAAAAACCGCGCAAAAATTAGGTTTGCGCACCGAAGCCAGTATGCGCTATGAAAAAGGCCTTGACCCGAATTTAACCGAATTGGGGTTAGCCAGGGTAGCCGAGCTAATCATGAAAATCTGTCCGGGCGCACGCGTGGCCAGCGGCTTGGTTGATGAAAAAAAATACAAATTAAACTTAGGGCCGATTAATTTTGAGTTAAGCTGGTTGAACGGCCGCGTCGGTCAGGAGTTCAGTTTGAAATATGTTAAACAAGTATTGGAAAAATTAGGTTTTATGGTAAAAGCCAAGGGCAAAAAAATTTCCGCCACCATCCCGACTTGGCGCGCGGCGCGCGACATTTCTATCGCCGAAGACATTGTGGAAGAAGTGGCGCGGGTTTATGGCTATAACAATATTAAGTCGGCCATGCCAAAAGTGGAAATGCGCCCGCCGGCGGTGCTTCCGGAAAAAGAGCTGGAGAAAACCATAAAAAATATTTTATCCGTCGGCGCCGGCCTGACTGAAGTTTACAATTATTCTTTTACCAATCTGGATAAAATTAAAAAAATTAATTTTAATCCGGCTGACGCGGTTAAGTTGGCCAATCCATTAACCGATGACATGACCATGCTTCGTCCCAGCCTGGAAATCGGCCTTCTGGAAAATATAAAAACCAATCAGGCCGAAGAGGCGGCGATCGGGCTTTATGAAATCGGCCGTATCTTTTTAAATAAGCCTGGCGAGAACGATCTGCCATTCCAAGAAAAACAGCTTAATATCATACTGGCCTGCCTACCGGACAGGCAGGCTGAAAACGGCGAGGCTGATTTGTTCAGAAAAGTTAAGGGTATAATTGAATATTTGCTTAAGGCGCTTAACTTAAAAGTTAATTTCACGCCGGACGCTTACGGCCCGCCTGCCGGCGAGGCAGGCGCGAAAATTTTTGCTCATGGCAGGGAAATCGGCTGGGTCGGGGAAGTTTCCGCCGGCACGCGGGAGGCTTTTGGTATAAAAAAGCGCGCGGCTCTGGCCGAAATCAGGTTAGCCGAGCTGTTTTCGGCCGTGAAAAACGCATCGGGCAAGGAGTATCGCGAGCCGGAGAAGTACCCGGCCGCGGTCAGGGATTTGGCGTTTGTGGTAAACGAGAAAATATTGTATAATAACATTGTAAAAGAGCTGGAAAATTTTAGTGATTTAATCAGGCAGGTTGAATTGTTTGACGTTTACTCCGGCGGCAAGCTGGCGCCCGGCGAAAAGAGCCTGGCTTTTCATATTATCTATCAAGCCGACCGAACCTTAACTTCACAGGAAATTGATGAAATACAGGGTAAGCTGGTAAAACACCTGGAAAAAGAACTGGGAGCTAAAATTAGAAATTTTTGAAGAATTTTCAATTTTCAATTTTCAATTTTCAAACAATTTTCAATGTCGCAATTTTCAATTGAATCATTGAAAAATTTAAGCATTGTTTAGAAATTAGAAATTAGAAATTGAAAATTAGCTCAAGTTCCCATGCTTGAAGACGAACAATTTGACGAGCAGGACGATGGCCAAGAGCCTAGGCCGCCTGCGCCATTAGACAAACACCAGAAAATCGCGGCCGCGAGTCTGGCGGTTTTTGCTATTTTAATCGTGGTTTTATGGGTAGCGCAGTTAAGAAGCAATATCTACGGTCCGTTTAACTCGCCGGCCGGAAATCAGACCGCGGCGCCGGCGCAAAATAGCGACGCGGCGCTTAAAGCCAAAGACACGGACGTGGACGGCCTAAGCGATTATGACGAGCTCAATCAATATAATACTTCGCCTTACCTCTCCGACACGGATTCGGACGGTTTTAAAGACTCGGAAGAAATAAAAAATAACGCTGATCCGAATTGCCCGGCCGGCCGAGATTGCGCCGCGGGCAGCCTTATCCCGGAACAGGGCGGAGAAAACGCGGCGGCCGACGATACTTTAAATAATCTTTTAAACCAGTTCGGCCCGCCTGCCGGCGAGGCAGGCGCCACCGCTCCGGCCGCCGCGCTCAACAATGACCAACTGAATGCCCTTAAAAATATCGACGCGGCCAGCCTGCGCGCGCTCCTCATCCAGCAAGGCATGCCCAAGGAAACGTTAGATAAAATTTCCGACGCGGATTTACTGAAAAGCTACCAGGAAACGCTGGATAGCGGGCAGTAAAAATACCCCTTCATGGGGGCGAGGGGTTTATGAATAAAAAAATTAAAAATTTAATTCCGCTTGATAAGATTGAAAATAAAGTAATTTTAATGCGCGGCCAGAAAGTCATGTTGGACAGAGACTTGGCGGAATTATATGGCGTTGAGACTAAAGTACTAAATCAAGCAGTCAAGAGAAATAAAGAAAGGTTTCCTGATGATTTTATGTTTCAGCTGACTAGAATGGAAGCGGAGTATTTGGCATTACAAGACGTGATACCTTTAAGGTCACAATTTGTGACCTTAAAAAAAGAATATGCGAAAGATATAGGAAAAAGAGGAAACTCAAGGTCACAAATTGTGACCTTGAAAATGGGTTGGGGAAAAAATATTAAATTTCTGCCTTATGTTTTTACCGAGCAGGGAGTCGCCATGCTGTCCAGCGTGTTAAAAAGCCAGAGAGCGATTCAAACTAATATTGTAATTATGCGAACCTTCGTTAAGATTAGGAATTTAGTTTATTCCTATAAAGATTTGGCGGAAAAAATTGAACGAATAGAAAGAACATATAACAAAAAATTCAGCAAAATTTTTGAAATATTGAATCATTTAAAAAAAGAAGATTCTGGTGAAAAAAACGAGATTGGGTTTAAGGTTTGAAAGTAAGTAAAAAGCCTCGGGGATTTTTTGCTGACTTGTCACTTAGTCGGCATAAAATCCGCGAGGCATGAGCGGGGAGAATGAGCATGAGCGGGAGATCCTTTCACAGAGCGAAATGGAGGTTGAAAATCAGCGGGGCAGTTTTCCGGGAGCGAAACCGGGCATGGAAACGCCCGGCGTGGTTGAGGGTAAGGAAACGGCTTCCCTGGGCGCTTCTGTTTCGGTGGGGTCGAGGTCGATGCCGGTTCGTTCCTTGAAATAATTCCGGACATGGGCTTTTTTCTGATCAGCACCCATTGTTCGGTAATTATCAAGGTTGAGGTTGTATTCGGTTTTGCCGATAAATTTCATGTTTTTTTCTCGAAATGCCCAGATTTCGGTTCGGTTTCCTATTTTGTAAAATCCACCGTAAGCTTCCGGAAGTACCCAGGATTCCACAATCTCCATTTTTTCGTCCGCTTTGCTCGGGGTATTAAAAGCAGCTTCCGTGGCTATCTTACCCGCCATCAAAGCTTCCGCACAGCCGCTAATAGTGATAATCACGGACAAACCTACTAATACCCACAAAATTCTACAAGTTTTCATGATTTTTCTCCTTTCCCTTGGTTGAGAATGAACGTATTTTTATAAATATAATATAGCATAATATAAAAAAGTTGTCAAGTAGGCAATTTTTATCCTAAAATGTTTTTAAAAAAATATAAAATTTTAATATCAGTATTATTTTTATCGGTTGCTTTTATTATTACTCCGGGCATAGCAAAGGCGGATGTAATTGATACGGTTGGTCAATATATTTTTGGAACAAGCCAGACAGATTTAGCGTCAATGAAACTGCAAAGGACAAGCTTGGAGGCTAAATTAAATGCTCTGAAGACTATCGGAATACAAGTTGTTGATAATGCCCAAATAGTAGCGCTACAAGAAGAATTAGATAGGATGGATAAACAAATAGCTGATGCGCAATCCAAATGGAACTGGGAAAAAATCAAAGCGGCCATGGAATTAAAGAATAAGGATTTTGCCGGTATTTTTTATAAGAACATGGTTGGTTATTTTTTGAACACTTTGGCGATTGATACCGCGACTTATCTGGCGACCGGCGATAAAGGGCAACAACCGATGTTTGAGACTGATGGCTGGGGCGCGTATATTAAAAATACGGCCGATGAAGCTACGGGAAGTTTTATAGAGGCTTGGGGCAAAGAGGGGCCGTTAAAATTTAACCTTTGTCAGCCCGACCCCTCGGTTATGATAAAAATTGGCCTTGGCTTACGTCAAACTGCCAAACCAAAAAAACCAACTTGTACTTTTTCACAGCTTGCGAATAACTGGGAAGCGGCATTAAAAGATAAAGATTTTTTGCCCAAATTTCAAGACATGTTTAACCCATGGTCTAATGATTTAGGCATAGCTTTAACGGTACAGACCGGTATGGAGAGCGATCTAAGTAATCAAGTGAATGAAAGAATTTTGCAAAGAACTGAAGGGCAGGGACTTAAGGCTGTTACTGATCCTATTTCTAAAACAATCAAAAGCCCTTCAAGAATGGTGGCTAGCTTCATGGACCTGCCCATAGCTCAGTCAACCGCCAAGGAAACTACTTTTACTGGCACCTTGGCTGACGCGGTGGATATTTTTATAAATACTCTAACCGGCAAGTTGATAGATAAGTGGATGAAGAAAGGTTTAATAACAGACTTCCCCAATGCCGGCAGATGGAATAGCCTAACCGACCCCAACGCCCAAAATCAGAACGAAGGCATTGCCGGCGCGGAAAACCGGTTTAGAAGTTTAACCGAGCCGAATTTTAAAGTCAGGGGCGATTATGACATTTTGGCCGAGCTGACCATGTGCCCGAATCCGAATAAGGCCGGGCCGACCAATTGCGTGATTGAGGAAAAGTTCCGCCAGGCGATTGAAAAACGGCTGACGGTCGGGCAGGCCATGGACCAGGGCTACTTAAACGCTAACGGCGTATTCGGTTTTACCTCTAATGGCCTGGAACCAAGATACAATGAAGGCTACCCTTATCGCTCGATGCTGATTTTAAGAAAGTTCAGAATCATTCCGGTGGGCTGGGAAATCGCGGCGCAGAAAATCAAAGATCGGCAGAGCGACGTGAACGGCACAAAAAATTTAAGAGATTTGGTTGATTGTTTTTCCGCGGCTGATGAATATGGAGATAAAAATGCCGTGCCAGGCTGGTGCGAAGGCTTGGTTGATCCCAACTGGGTCTTAAAAGCGCCGCAGAATTTTTGCAAAAAAGAAGGCGCCGGGCCGGAAATACTGTCCGAGCAGGTAACGGGCGAAGGCGCTGGTTCCAGCTTATCCATACTGCGCAACGATGCTTACTGCGCGGACGAGCAGAGTTTGATCAAAGAAAATTCGGACGGCTCGGATCCGCATTACGGCTACTGCGTTGAAGAACGGCGCACTTGGGATTTTAACGGCAAGTCCTGCCAGCCGCGCGATAACACCTGCCAGACTTTTCAAAATGGCGGCCAAACTGTGTCTTACTTGCAGAACACTTTGGACTACGGCAACTGCAGCGCCAGCAACGCCGGCTGTACCAAATACGCCGTGACCGGAGCTTACTCGAGTGGCACGGTCAACTGGAGCCGGGCTCTAGATGATCAAATTTATTTAAACAAAAACGCCGAGTCCTGCGATGCCGCGGATGAGGGCTGCCATGAATTAATCAGAATAACGCCGGGCCGAGATGAAACTTTCGAGCAGATTGAAGGAAGCAATACCAGGGCCGACGTAGATAAAGCTTACGGCCGATTCGCTTCGGGCGGCCGGATTTATGAAAAATTACTGCCCGATTACTTTGTTGATAAGGACGCCAATGGCAACCGCAAAGCCTACGACGAAGGCGACTGCTATGACGGCGAAGGGCGGCTGAAAGCCTCGGCGCCTGCCCGCTGTTTTGATTTCGCGCGGCAATGCGCGCGGGCGGAAGTCGGCTGTGAAATGTATACGGCGGCAAAAGACGGCTTAAATATTCCGGCCAAAGTCGAGCCGGAGAATTATTGTCCGGGTGAATGCTCGGGCTATAATACTTTCATCCAAAGCCAAACTTTTTTTGAAAACCGAAGCGATAAATATTTCATCCCTAAAACCGCGAAAAGCTGCGGCGCCGAAACGGCCGGCTGCGATCAATTCACTAATTTGGACGAAGTTAGCAAAGGCGGCGAAGGCATAGAGCATTACAGCTATTTAAGGCAATGCGTTAAGCCGAACGCGGGAACGACCTGCGGCGAATTTTACAGCTGGGAGGGTTCGGACGAATCAGGCTTCCAGCTAAAAAGGCAGAGTTTAGCCGCCACGGCCGAAGATAGCGGCGAGCCGATTTTAACGGTTGAACATGACGAAGAGCAATGCAACGCTTTAATTTATAATTTACCGCTAAGCGACCCGCAGCACAACGGAGATTGCCGCCAATTTTATAACCGCGCCGGCGGAGTGTTTTATCGCTTGTACAGTTCAACTAAAGACTGCGCCGAAGATTGCCATCCGTATCGGCGCACGGCCGATGACGATACTCAAGCCAATTGCTTAAGCCATGGCGGAGCCTGGCTGAATAGCGCTTGCGTTTATCAGGCAGTGCCGAACGGCGGCAAGGTTTGCTCGGCCGCGCAGGCCGGTTGCCGTGAATACGCGGGCAACAGCGCTTATGATTTAAGAAATATTTTTACCGATGATTTCGAAGACAATACCAGAGGCGCCTGGGATGGAATTGGCGGATCAGTGGTAGCCCCCAGCAATACTTCGCGCGTTTCCGGAGGCCATTCAATTTTAATTAATATCAATTCCGCCAATAAAGCCCGCGCCATGAGGAAAGTCGGCGCCGCGGTAACAACAGGCAAAAATTATATTTTGAATTTTGAAGCCAAAACCGCGGCCGCGGCCGAGATAAGCTTTAGTTTGATTAACGGCCAAGGTAAAAAGTCCAGTTTCGGCAAAGCGCGCCTAAGCGCCGGCGAATGGGCAACATATAAAACCAGCCTGGCTAATTTAGCCGAGCAAGTTTCGGCCGATGAATATTTATCGGTTGAAGCGGATAAAGATATTTATCTGGATAACATAACCCTGGTTGAAAGCCCGGACAGGTATTATTTAATTAAAAATTCTTGGAATACGCCAATCTCCTGCGATAACACTTTAGCCGACCCGGCGGGCGCCGGCTGTTCAAATAAACGCTGCAGCCCGCTGGAGATGCTTAACTGCTCCCAATACTCCGACCGCTCCAGCCGAACCCATTATTTAAAGGAATTTGCCAGCGCCTGCTCCGAATCGGCAGTGGGCTGCGAGCTGATGATTGACACGAAAAATTCAACCGCTACCACCACGCTTAATTTCAATAACTCGGGTACGGAGGTAAGCGTCGGGCCGGACAGCTTTATCTACGCGGTTTATGACCAGAGCAAATTATGCGCCCGGTCGCAAAAAGGCTGCGCGCTATTAGGCAAAGCCTATAGTTATGAAAGCCAGGAGATTTACGGCGATGTTTATTTAAAAAATAATCCGGATAATTACGGCGCCAGCTTATGCGGCGCTAACGCGGTCGGCTGCCAAACTTTCGTTTATGATCAAGGGGAAAAATATTTTAAGGATCCGGGCGACCAAGTTTGCGAATGGCGGCGGGAGTCCGGCGCGGGCGACAGCTGGGGCTGGTTTAAGAAAAAAGTTAAGCGCTGCGGCGGCGCCGGTTCGGTCTGCTTGGCCGATAATGATTGCTCGGGCGCGACCTGCCAGCCGGAAACAACTAAAGATGAAAATTTGAAATGCGATACGACTGATGAAAAAACCTTAGGACTTGGCGGAACGGGCGGACGAGTCAGCCAGCCGAGCGACTGGGCCGGAGTCTGCACGGCCGCGGCTTCGGGCTGCGGCGAATATATTGATCCGATGTCCAAGTTCAATAACAATTTAATTTTTAACGGCAGCTTCCAGAATTTGGCAACTAGCCCTTGGGACGGCTGGAGCAATCAGGCTCAAAATGTAACTTTAGAGCCTAACACGGTTTATCGTTTGGCGAGGATCGCAGGCAGCGGAACTCTTACTTTAAGAAATTGTCCCAGGTCGCTTTATGAAATAAAAAATGATGATAGCTTGCCCCGCCAGATTTTGGCCGATCCGGAAACTGAAATAAGCGTGGCCAACGCCAGCAGTAAAATTTTCTATTACCGCGGCAGCGCTGACGCTAGCTGCGAAGTTTGGACCAGCGCGGCCAATGGTTCGGTGGAACTGAAAAAAGCTGTGATAGATTATCAATTAAAACAGAATTTAGACAGCGGCTCCTGCAACGGCCAGGTTGATTTTAATAAAGGCTGCGTTTTGTTTAATGAACGAAGCCAAGCCGGAGCGAGTTTAGCGCCGCTTAAATGGGATGCCCAGTCCGACTCTGTCAGTTCGCCAACGAGCGGCGATAAAGCCAATCTTATCTTAAAAGTTACGCCGGACCGGGTCTGCGATAAGTGGCTGGCGCCCAGAAGCTACGCTAAAGATGAAAAGGGCAATAACGTGGTTTATGACGTGGGCCTGTGCGACGCTATGGATGATAAAGGCGACTGCGCCAGCTTCTTAAATTCGCCGAAAACCAACCAGACTATCGGCAATGGGGAGGCGTCTAAAATCAGCAACCTGTCTGGCTATGCTACGGCCGGCATCGCGGGCGGAAGCCTAATTTCCGACTATTATCCGTTCGGCGCCATGGCGCAGGTTGGCGACGTGGCCAACTTAGCCAATGGCGGCTTTGAATTTTACGGCTCAAATCTTTATCCGGTGGGCTGGAGCTGGAGCGGCGCTAATAAATCTTGGGACGCTAACGTCTTCTCGGTCGTTAGTAACCCGATCGCGGCGCAAACTGAAGGCATCGGCCGGGCGCCCGAAGGCCGAGCTTTTATAAAACTGGGTTCGTCATATAACGCGACCAGCGAAGAACTAGACGTCATGCCCAATACCGATTATATCATCACCGCCTACGTCAATACTAAAAATTTAAAAAGCGGCGCGGCCACGATTGATATTAACGGAGCGGCTGACAAGCAAAATATAACCCAGAATATAGGCAATGATTGGCAGTTCCAAGTGGGCAAGTTTAAAACTGGCGGCAGTTCAAGAATAAAAATTGTGCTTTCTGCGCCTGGCACGAGCGGTCTCGCCGGCTCGGAAGGCAATTTCTATTTTGATGACATAAAAATTCGGCCGGCGCTGGAATCGCGAGATGATACTGCCAATAACCGAGACTGGTATACCACCCAGTCTTGCCGGCTGTATTCAAAAACCGATTCGCTGGCCTGCGATTATTATGAAGACTCGGGCAACCGGCAGAAAGGCTGGTACGGCTACTGTTTGCAGTACGACCGCGCGCCCGGCGATCCGAACGCTTGCCTGCTCTGGTACCCGATTGATAAAGTCAAAGGCGACGGCATTGAAGAAGGCGCGGGCTACCAGGGCAAAGCGCCGGTCTATTATTGCACGGAGGCAAAAGCGCTGATGCCTGTAGAATATAGGGGGAGCAGATACTATTGGACTTCTGGAGAAGGCAACGATACTCCTCCGGAGCCAACGCCAACCGGTTATAGATCGTGTTGCGCCGGATGCGGAAGTCTCGATACGCCGCCGAATTATTTTGTTCCAGATAGCGTATGTTTGAGCGATTGCTCTGGTAACGTTACAGATTGTAATGACCAGGTTAGTGGCTGGTACCCATTTAATGGTTTTCATGAAAAAGAATCTTCAAAAGGCGTAAAATTTTATGACCCAGTTACTAATAAATTATTTGACGATACTTTTGCTTATTGCTCAAAAGTCGTACAAACCGTCAATACTATCGGCGACAATAAATACTGGTCCAGCCGGGTATATAAAGGCTCGGACTGGAAAGTTTTGCCGTTTAATTACCAGTATAATACCGATGGCGCGCCGTTCGGTGCGATTATGGCTCCGACCAGTAATCCGTACGACTGGGACGGCGCCGCGGCCGATGGCATCCAGCCCTTATTAGTTCAAAGATCAAGTAGCGGAGGAGCCAGAGCCTCAAGTCCGTATAATATTATTGGCCCGACTTTAACCAGCGGTTATAAAATAGGAACCTGCGAGAAAACCGGCAATCTTTGCTTGCATATAACCGGCATTGAGACAACCGCCGCCACCTCGTCTTATGAATTGAATAAAGCCGATTGCGCTCCGGGCGAGGGCGATTGCGTTGAGAAAGTTTTCAGCGGCAACCCGGTCGAAAAATTAAGAATGCTGTTCGCTAAAAGTTACGGTGCCTGGAAATGGAACGAGGATGCCAATTCGTCAAGATATGTTCCAGACAATTCTTTATATACGCCTTCTAATACCTCGGGCACGAATTGGGAATTGCCGGGAAAATGTTCTAATAATATCAGAACCAATCCGACCGATTTTTGCGCGGTTACGCCATCAATTTCCAATATAAAAATCAACGGTTCAGGCTCGGACGTAACTTTAACCAAAAATGGTTTTGTTAATCTGACGTTTAACTCTGACGTTGATTCCAACCAATTGCCTTTAACCATGTACGCGGTGGACTGGGGCGATGATTCAAAAACCACGGTGACGGGCGTGGAGATGCGCGACCGGCCTGAAGCCGGCGGCAACCCGCATTCGCTTTATCATTTATACAGCTATTGGGATTTAAAGGCTAAGGCCAACCGCGGTATACCTGGCGTAAATTGTTCAGTGGTCGGAGAATGCCGCGTTCAACCCAAAGTCCAGATTAAAGACAACTGGGGCTGGTATAGCAAAGGTACGGCTATCAATCTGGCTGGCGGCTGGGACAGTTTCGGCGGGCAGGTGGTGGTTAGGGAAAAGTAAAAAAATTATTATGAATAGCATTGATGAAAGATTATTAGCCGGCGCGGGCGCGGATAAAGAGAGGCAGGAGGAAATGGCTTATAGCGACGAATTGAGGCAGAGGCAATTGGCGCAAACTGATAGACAGAGGCAGGCCGCGGATGCTAAGCAGAACTCGGAAAATAATGCCGTAGGGCCGGCTAAGACAGGCAGTAAATTATTGTTGAGAATCGCTTGGCCGCTGATGGCGGGATTTATAACCTTTATTCCCGGAGTATTTTTGGCTGATTTGCATGTTTTTGGCAGACTGGTCTTAGGCAAAAAGTTCTTTTGTGACTTGGGTGAGGAGTGGCCGGGGTCAAATATGGTAAACGCTATGGGGCCGGCTAAAATGATTAAAGGTTTGGGAGAAAAAATGGCCTTGGCGGTCGCGAATCTTGTAGCTTTATTTATAGTAATCGCGATTATAAGTTTATTAGCTTGGATGAATGATAATTTATTATTTAAAGTGATAGATAAAGCGACCGGAGTCGGTCAATGGATATTTTAAGGTAATATTCAATAGTTATGAAAGATTTTTGTAAAAAAAACAAAAAAATAAGCAGTCTGTTTTTAGTCGTAGCGTTAGTTATAGTAAGTTTTAGTATGGCGCATTTTGCTTACGCCGGCGCGATTGATAAGGCGGTAAGTTTTGTCGTCGGCGCGATTGCCAGCTTAATCCTCGTGGTCTGCGGCTGGATTTTAGGGCTGGCTATAAGCGGAATTATTACTATTTCCAGTTATAATAATTTTGTTAATGAACCTTCAGTAGTCCAGGCCTGGGTAATTATCAGGGATTTATGCAACATGTTTTTTATTCTGATTTTATTAGTTATCGCTTTTGCCACGATTTTAAGAGTTGAAACATACCAATGGAAAAAAATTCTGCCTAAACTTTTAATCATGGCGGTTTTAATAAATTTTTCTAAAACGATCTGCGGTTTGCTTATAGATTTTTCTCAGGTGATTATGCTAACTTTTACTAACGCCTTCAGCGACGGCGGTGGAAATTTTGTTGACGCGCTTCGTGTTAAAGATTTTTTAAAAATTACAAAAGATCAGGCTTCTTGGTGGGACGGAAAACAGGATCTAAATTTAACTACGACTGTCGCGGCCATGATGTTTGTCATAATATTGATAATTATAGCGACGGTAACCATGCTCGCGATAATGGTAATATTTTTAATGAGAATGATCATGCTTTGGATTTACATAATTTTATCGCCAATCGCTTTTTTAATGATGGCTTTTCCGGAAGGGCAAAAATACGCTTCGCAATGGTGGTCCGGATTGGTCCAGTATCTTATTAATGGTCCGGTGTTGGCGTTTTTTGTTTGGTTAACGCTTATTGTGATGAATCAAGCTCCTCAATTTAAAGACAATGTCTTCTTTGATAAAGCAACTGGTACGTTGGCCGGCGGTCAAAATACTTTAATTCAAGCTCTGCAAACGGGAACTTTTATAAGTTTTATTATGGCCATCGGCATGCTGGTCGGCGGCCTGATGATCTCCCAGCAGATCGGCGGACTGGGCGCGGCCTGGGGTATGAACGCCTTAAGCAAGGTAAAGAGTACGGGCTTAAGCATGGCCAAAAAAGGCGGCCTGCTTGCCGGCGGCGGAGCCTTGATGTTGGGGGGTTGGATGGGCAGAAAAATAAAATCCGGCGCGATTTCAAATATGTTTGCTAAGCAAGAGGTTGATGCCGAAGGGAACGTGATTGGTTGGAAAGGCAGGGGTAAATTGGGTAAATTTGGCTCAGGCGTCGCTAGCGCTTTATATGGTTTAGAATTGCGGCCGACCAAGATAATTGAGGGCATTAAGGAAGGCCTAAAAGCTACGGCTGAAAAGGAAGAGGCGCAAGCCACCGGCGCTTCGGCGATTTCTTTAAAAAAAGGCGGTGTTGGAGGCCTAATAAAAGGCCTTGGAGTTTCCAGGGATTTGACGGAATCGCTAGTCGGTCCGGGAGGTTTTCTTTGGCACAAAGGTTTTCGTCGAGTTTATGAGTCTACTTTGAAAGGTGGACCCAGAGGAGTAGCCGATACAGAAAAATTAATTGAAGAAAAAAAGAATAGTAGAGGAGTAAAACAAGCGGAATACGATGCTAAAAGAAATGAATATGATGAAAATTTAAAGAAAAGAGATGAGGCATTAAAGTATGGCGATAAAGTTGGAGCAGGTAAAATAAATGAAACTTTGAATAAATTATGGCCAGAAGTAAAATTAATGAGAAGTAAAATTATTGATGATAGCGTCAGAGATAATCAAGATTTAGAAATTGAGAAACTAGAAAAGAGATTATCGCAAAGAAAACCAATCCAAACTTTTTATGCCGACCGCGCTCGTGAAGAACTAATCAGTAAGTCATCAAAGATGCTCGGCGATAACGATAATGAGGAGTTTTTGCAAGAGACACTTAGAGACGCGATTGCTAATGGTAATAAAGAAGTTGCCCAAGCGGTTATTATCCATGCCGCCAAAGTCAGTCATCTAAACGAAATGATGCATGGCTATAGAAGCAAACGAGATGTTTATGAGTGGAATGTAGATAAAGATGGCAATAAAGTTAAAGGAAAATTATTAGCCAAGAAAGGACAAGCATTGCCCCAAGGCGGCGCTGGGCTTAACGAACTAATTAAACAAGCCTTAATAGAAGATTTAGGTATTGACGAACAGACGGCTTACGCTACGCAAAGCGAAGCCAGCACTTTAGCCAAATCAGTTAAGCATATGAATATGGCGGAAAGCGTTGGCAGTAAAAATGGCTTCTTTTATCAACGCCCGACTAACGGTCCGGGCGGTCAACTGACCAGAGCTAAAGGCGAAGCCAGAAAGGTTGATGCCGAAAGCTTCATTAGAAATTATAACCGCATCGGCTGGGGCGATGAATTTGTAAATCCTGACGGCAGCAGAACTTTTAAATTAAACGCCATGGGTTTAGATACTTTTACCGAGTTAGCCGATATTATTAATAAAGAAATTGGCGGAAGAAGAATTAACAAAAATGCTGCTTTAAATATTTCTGAAGATGCTGATACCCTACGCGCTTGGGCAAAAAAATTAGAGGATGGTGGTATAAAATATTATGATGGGAATAGTACTAAAGCAGATAAAATGGAGTCTTATGTAGAACTCGCTGAAAAATTGATTTCTTATGGAAAAAGCGTAGCTCAGGCGCAAAAAGGACGGTCTTCCAGTGGCGAGGGAATAAAACAAATGCAGGCAGAAGTTTTAAATAATCAAAAAAGGCCTTAATTTATGATACAAGAAAATGATTTAACAAAAAAAGAATATTTGGATGAGCTTAAATTGGAAGTTCAGGATATTATAAATGAAGATAGGTTTCGCGAGGCTTATGATTTGAGCAAGTCTTTAAGCTCTGCGCTTGATAGTCTAAAAAATTTTAAACAGGCTAATAATGACTTGTATAAAGAATATAAAGAGTTGATTAGGAAATTAAGATGGATCGGTTTGCCGATTGTTGTGCCGGAAAAGGTTGTTGATATGTTTCAATATCATTTTTCTGTGATTTATGATATCCCGGAGTACGATGTGTTCGCTAAATTGAGAACCGTGCTTTTAGGAATTATTATTTTAGACGAGCGCGATAAGTTTAAAAAACAATTGCGCGAGGCTTTGCTTAGAAACGAAGAAAAGCTGACTAGCAAAAAGCTGATAATGAATAATGTAATGAAAGATCCGACGGCAGGCAACTGGCTGGCGGATTATAATCAGACCTTGGGTACGGGCAAAATCAACGGTTTGGCCCGGACTGAATATTTAGTAAATGGGCAGAATATAAGAAATTTAGCTGATGAGGAAAAGAAGAAAGTTAAATTGCTGTTTGATTTATATGAAAGATTAAAGTTGTCATCGCAAACTTTTGAAGGTTTGGAAGATGAAATAACGCTTGATGAAAAAGAAGCTACCGGAGTAATTAAAAATGGTGTTTTCGAGCCTTTTAAACAGACTGAAAAACAAAAACAGATTTGGCAAATGATTGAAGATTTTATGAAAGAGCGGGGGGGCAGTGAAACCGCTGCAGCCGAGAATAATAACCAGCTTGAGCAGTTAAAACAACTGGCGTCCCAGTATCCGGTTGGGTCGTTTGAGCGGAAAGCGGTGGAGGAAGAGTTAGGGAAACTAAATGACAAATGACAAATTTCCAATGACAAAAATTTTGGATTCCCGCCTGCGCGGGAATGACAAAGTAATAATCTGCGGCGCTTTAGCCTACGATCGGATCATGGATTTTCCGGGAAAATTTTCCGAGCATATTTTAGCCGGCCAGACGCATATTTTGAATCTGTCGTTTACGGTCGGCGGAGTTAAAGAAAGTTTCGGCGGCACGGGCGGCAATATCTCTTATAGTCTGGCCCTGCTCGGCGAAAAGCCGAAGCTAGTAGCCGTGGCCGGAAAAGATTTTGTTAAATATAAAACTTGGCTTTTAAAAAATAAAATTGACTTAAGCGGAGTGAAGGTGACGAAAGACGAGCTGACGGCCAGCGCTTATATTTTAACCGACCTAGACGATAATCAGATCACGGCGTTTTATCCGGGGAGTAAAATCCCCCTAGCCCCTAATGTTCGCGGGGGTAAGAATGCCTTAGCGATTATCGCGCCGGACCTAGTTGCCAGAATGGTAAAATATGCTAAAATATTCAGACAAAAAGGGGTGCCGTATATTTTTGACCCGGGCCAGCAATTAGCCTATTATAACCGAACAGATTTGCTTGATTCGGTTAAGGGCGCGATTATGACTATCGGCAATGACTATGAAATTGAAATGATGAGGCGAAAGCTGGCAGTGAAACTGGAAAAATTGGCCGAGCTGGCGAAAACTTTGGTCATTACCAAGGGCGGCAAAGGCACGGAGCTATATAATAAAAATAAAAAAATATTCATTCCGGCGGCCAGGAAGAAAGCGGTCGTTGACCCGACCGGCGCCGGCGACGCTTACCGCGCCGGCTTGATTAAAGGCTTGGCGCTGGGGCTGGAATTAAAACAATGCGCTCGGCTGGCCTCGGTAACGGCGGCTTACGCCGTGGAAAAGCAGGGAACGCAGAATCACCGGTTTAGCTGGGAGGGAGTGAAGAAGAGATATGAGGAGAATTATCATGAAATAATTTAAAATAAATATAAAATTTTCAATTTACAATTTTCAATTTTCAAACAATTTCCAATGAATTAATTTTCAATTAATTGGAAATTGAAACATTTAAGCATTGTTTAGAAATTGAAAATTAGAAATTAGAAATTATTGAATTATGAACTACGACGTTAAAGATTTGAAACTAGCCGAGGGAGGAAAAAAGAGAATTGAATGGGCAGAGAAAGACATGCCTGTTTTAAATTTGGTTAAAGCCAAATGGGCCAAAGCCAAACCGTTCCGCGGCATGAAACTATCGGCCTGTTTGCACGTTACGGCCGAGACCGCCAATTTAGTGCGCACGCTTAAGGCCGGCGGCGCCGAAGTGTTACTTTGCGCTTCCAATCCGCTGTCCACCCAGGACGACGTGGCGGCCGCTTTAGTTAAAGAATACGGTATCGCGGTTTACGCTATCCATGGCGAAGACAAAAAAACCTATTACGCTCATCTTAACGCCGCGCTTAAATTCAGCCCTAAGATTACCATGGACGACGGCGCTGATTTACTGACTTTGCTCCATACCGAATATAAAAGCCAGGCGAAAAATATCTGGGGCAGTATGGAAGAAACCACCACCGGCGTGATCCGGCTTAAGGCTTTGGAAAAATCCGGGAAGCTGGCTGTGCCGATCATGGCGGTCAATGACGCTAAGACCAAAAACATGTTTGATAACCGCTATGGCACGGGCCAGTCCACGCTGGACGGGATCATACGCGCCACGGATATTTTAATCGCCGGCAAAACCGTGGTGACGGCCGGCTACGGCTGGTGCGGCCGCGGTTTCGCCACCCGGGCGCGCGGCATGGGCGCTAAAGTGATCGTGACCGAAGTTGATCAGATTAAGGCTTTGGAAGCGGTGATGGACGGCTTTGACGTCATGCCGATGCGGGAGGCGGCTAAAGTCGGCGACCTGTTCTGCACTTTAACCGGCGACTTGAACGTTATCCGGGGCGAGCATTTTAAGCTCATGAAAAACGGCGCCATGGTTTGCAATTCCGGGCATTTTGACGTGGAAATAAACGTTAAGGAACTAAAAAAATTGGCCGGCAAAGTAATTAAAAATGTCAGGAACAATGTTGATGAATATGTGATAGGTAAAAAGAGCGTGTATTTATTGGCTGAAGGCAGGTTAGTTAACTTAGCCGCGGCCGAAGGCCATCCGGCTTCGGTCATGGACATGAGTTTCGCCACCCAGGCCCTAGCCTCGGAATTCGTGGCCAAAAATTATAAAAAATTAGACAAGAAAGTCTATAACGTACCGGAAGAAATGGAACAGTGGATCGCTGACTTGAAACTTAAGTCCATGAATGTTAAAATAGACAAATTAACCAAAGAGCAGGCGGAGTATTTAAGAGCTTGGGAGGTAGGAACCTAAAATAAATTTTCAATTTTCAATTCTCAATTTTCAAACAATTTCCAATGCTATAATTTTCAATGAAGGCTTAATTGAAAATTGAAGCATTAAAGAATTGTTTAGAAATTAGAAATTGAAAATTAGAAATTTTAATAATAATTAATTAAAGCATTTTTCGGTTGTTTTGATTTTAATCTTTGTCGTTTTGAACTTTGTAATTCGGGAGTTCTGGGAAAATATCCATTGTCCCCCTGCGGGGATAAAATATTTTTCTCCCGCTTGGTTTTTAAGAAAGCGGGTAGAACGACAAAGCGAAAAATCGCCAACAGCTAAATGATGCAAAAAAATTATGCCTGACAAAAATGTGCGACTGATTACTTCGGAGTCCGTAACCGAAGGACATCCGGACAAGGTTTGCGACCAAATTTCGGACGGCGTTTATGACGCTATGCTTAAGCAGGATCCGGACAGCCACGCCGGCGTGGAAACTTTCTGCACCACCGGCCTGGTGGTAGTGGGCGGCGAAGCCCGTACCAAGGCTTACGTTGATATTGAAACCGTGGTTAGGCGAGTCTTAAAAGATATCGGCTACGATAAACAGGAATACGGCTTTTGCGCGGACGATGTCGGCGTGATGGTAACTTTGCACGAGCAAAGCCCGGACATCGCCCAGGGAGTGGACGAAGGCCGGGGCGAATTTAAGGAGCAGGGCGCCGGCGACCAAGGTTTGATGGTCGGCTATGCGACCAACGAGACTCCCGAGTATATGCCGCTGCCCTTGGTGCTAGCGCATAAATTGACTAAAAAATTGGCTGAAGTCAGAAAAAAGAAAGTTTTACCTTATTTAAGGCCGGACGGAAAAAGCCAGGTAACCGTTGAATATCATAATGGCAAGGCCAAGCGGCTGGAAACCGTGGTAATCGCGGCGCATCATGCCAAAGAAGTCAGCACTAAAAAATTGAGAAGCGATATCTTAAATAAAGTCATAAAACCGGTGGCCGGAAAATTAATGGATAGGCATACCAAGGTTTATATTAACGCTACCGGGCGCTTTATTATCGGCGGACCGCCGTCCGACGCGGGACTGACCGGACGAAAAATCATTGTTGATACTTACGGCGGAGCCGCGCCGCACGGCGGCGGCGCTTTTTCCGGCAAAGACGCGTCCAAGGTTGACCGCTCCGGCGCTTACATGGCGCGCTACGTGGCCAAAAACGTGGTGGCCGCAGGCTTAGCCGCTCGCTGTTTGGTCCAGGTGGCTTACGCTATCGGCGTGGCCGCGCCGGTCGGAATTTATATTGATACTTACGGCACCAACAAACTTGAGGAAAATAAAATTTTACAGTTAATCCATAAGCATTTTGATTTCCGGCCCAAGCAGATTATCAGCCAGCTCAAACTGAAGCGCCCGATTTACCAAAAAACCGCGGCCTACGGTCATTTCGGCCGGTCGGATAAAGATTTTACCTGGGAAGCCATAGATAAGGCGAAGATTTTGAGGAAAGAAGCGAAATTATAATCTTATGTTTTCCGGCATCGTGGAAAAAATGGGCGAGCTTAAAAAGATTGAAAATAAACAAGGCAAAGTTTATTTTACCATTAACGCTGAAAAATTTTTAAGTGGCGTAAAAATCGGCGAGAGCATCGCCCACGACGGCGTTTGCTTAACGGTCATTAACCAAGCCGGCGGAAATTTTACGGTTGAACTCATGCCGGAAACTTTGCGTTTGACTAAATTTGTCGAGTCAAAAATCGGCGAGCGGATTAATCTGGAAAAATCTTTGCGCTTGGGCGAGCGGCTGAGCGGCCATTTTGTGATGGGCCATGTTGACGCCGTGGGCGCGGTTAAAAAATTTGAGAAGCGGGGAGCGGATGTCAGCTTAACCGTTAAAGCTCCGCCCAGCATCATGAAATATTTAGCCTATAAAGGCTCGGTGGCGCTTAACGGCGTCAGCCTGACTGTCGGAGAAAAAGGCCAAGACTGGTTTAAAGTATATTTAATCGGCCATACCTTGAAAATTACCAATTTGGGCAGGTTAAAGGCGAAAGATAAAATAAACATTGAGGTTGACACCATCGCTAGGTATTTGGAAAGTTTATTAAATAAATAATATGAAATCAAATAAATTCACCAAATTGGACGGGAAAAAATTAAACATTGCCATCGTGCAGGCCAGGTTTAACCAGCAAATTACGGATAATCTGGTTAAAGGAGCGTCGCGCGGACTCAAGCAGGCCGGCGTTTTAGCCGCGAAAATCAGCCTGTTTAAAACCCCGGGCGCGTTTGAAATTCCCTATGTTTGCCAAAAATTGGCGCGCTCCAAGAAATATCATGGTATAATAACCATAGGAGCGGTGATTAAAGGCGAAACCGCGCATTTTGAATACATTTCTTTAACCGTGGTTGAGGCCGTGATGAAAGTTATGCTTAGAGAAAACTTGCCGATTGCTTTAGGCGTTTTAACCGCCTACAACGCGGCTCAAGCCAAAGCGCGCAGCCGCGACAATCAGGACAACAAGGGCTACGAGGCCGCGCTGGCTTTAGTGGAAATGATAAATAAGTATAAATAGATGGACCGTTATAAGTTCAAGGCAAAAGTCATCGTCGGGCGGGGGCTAGGCGGGCGAATCGGTTTTCCCACGGCCAACTTAAAGGTAAGCGACTTGCCGCTTAAGCATGGCGTGTATTTAGTGGAAGTTAAACTGGCCGGCAAGCTTAAGCCGGGACTGATGCATTGGGGGCCGAAAAAAACTTTTGACCGGGAAGTGTCTTGTGAAATATATCTTAAACATTTTAATAAAGACATTTACGGCCGCGAGCTGGAAGTGGAGGTAGGGAGAAAGATTAGAGACGTGAAGAAGTTTAAAAACATTGAAGAGCTTAAAAATCAAATCAATAAGGATTTGTTAGAATTGGATAAGGCTTAATATATTAAAGCATTGTTTAGAAATTAGAAATTTTTCTATAACCCCCATGCTGGCTTATCTTGAAAAATTCAATCAGCTGCCGGCGGCGACCAGAAGCAAAGTGTCGGACAGCCGCGCCATGGCAATTATCGAAGATTTGGAAAAAAAATATCAGGTAACGCTGGCTGCTTTGATTATGAAAGTTGTGGTGGGTGAGATATCGCTTAATGATTTGACGGCTAACTTAGTAAAAGAAAATTTGGCTAAGGAGCGAGCCGAATTACTGGCGCGAGAACTTAAAGAAAAAATATTTTTAAATTTCGGCGATAAAATGCCGCCAGCCGAAGCGAAGGTTGTGAACGAGGCGCCGGCCGCTGACATAAAAGTCAAAGGCGCAAGTTTTTTCTTTTCGCCGGAAGACGAATCGGAAATTAGGGAATTAGCCAAAAAAATAGAAGAAGGCGAAAAAATTCTACTGTCCGCCGAAGCGATTGAGATAAAACTTGGCGAGATAACTGATCGCGCCCAAATAAATTTTGGTTCCGTTGAATTGTCCGAGCGATTTAAACAGATTTTAAAAACTTATTTGCGCGGCATCCGCAACCGCTTGGAAACCAGGGTCGCCCTAGTTAAGCCGTTCGCCAACGGGGGGCTAAGTTTTGACGAAGATTCAGCTGATAAAGTCATGTCGCTGGCCGATAAAGTTTTGAATGGTAAAAAAGTTGAGTCAATGAAGCCGTTGGCAAAGATTAGGATACCAGAGATGGAAGAGGCTGCGGCCGCGGTAAAACCAGCGAGGGTCGAAATCGCGCGCGACGCGGTTTATGATTTTTCCAAGCTTAAAAAAACCCTCGGCGACGCTCGGGACAGACAGACCGAAACAATTAAAAATGATTTAAAAAAATTAGACACGGGCCATGAGCTGTCCGCTCCCGCCTCCGCTAAGGCTCCGACGAGCAAGCCCGTTTCAGCCGCGCTTAAACCAGCCGCGCCCGAGATTGCTCCTTTGGCGGCGCAAATGCCGTTAATTAAGCGCCGTTTTGAGGCCGAGAATTTAAGCCAAAGTCCGAGAGCTAAATTGCAAGACGTAAAATACGTGCCTAAAGTTATGGGTCCGCTGGATGAAATTAAATACCTTGACCTTACCGGTTTTCGCCGGTTGGACCGCGATCCGGCACGAATTATTGATAAGATAAAAAGCAAGATTGACTTATTAGCCGAGGAAGACTACGCTAAAAAACTTGAAGGTATCAGATTTTGGCGTTCAAGCCCGGTTAATAGGCAATATTTGGAAATTGGCCATTTAAGCATTAGCTCGGGAAAGCCGATTGATGTTATAATAGAAGAGAAAAAGGCCAGAGGAGAAGAAAGTTTAACCGCGCAAGAATTTGAGGCGATTATGGATTTAAATAAAAGTTTAAGGTTTTAAAGAATGCAACAATTCGTGGTGCCACAATTTATTGACGTGGAAGATAAGATTATCGGCCCTATAACTACTCGGCAATTTATTATAATGCTTGGGGGGTTTTTGCTTATCGCCGTCTTTTATAAAATATTTGATTTTAGCTTATTTGTCGCCTCCACCTTGTTTGTTGTGATTATGGCGGGCGTATTCGCTTTTTTAAGAATAAACGGCCGGCCTTTTCATTTTTTTGTCTTAAACCTATTTCAGACCTTTAAACGGCCGAAGTTAAGAATTTGGATTCATAATTTAATGGAAGCGGAAGCGGATTATGGCATCCAAAAGGGCGAATTAATCCCGGCCGCTAAGCCGACGCAAGCCAAGAATTATTCAACTTCACGGCTGGCGGAATTATCTTTAATCGTTGACACCAAAGGAGCCTATAAGGGGGAGTCGGGAAAAAGCGAGATAAAAATTTTAGAGGTAAAATAAGCAATTTTTATGGAGAATAAATTGGTTAGGAACAAAATAACCGCTGGCACGCAACAATATTTGGATATTGCCGAATTCCGAGAAGATACCATAATCATGCGGGACGGTACCTTGCGCGCCGTGCTCTTGGTTTCCAGTATAAACTTCGCGCTCAAAAGCGAAGATGAACAGAATGCCATAATTTCCGCTTACGTCGGCTTTTTAAACAATTTAGATTTCCCTTTGCAGATTGTCATCCAGTCGCGCGAACTAAAAATTGATAATTATTTGAATTTTTTAAAACAAAAAGAAAAAGAGCAGACTAACGAACTTTTGAAAATGCAAACTTCGGAATATTTGCAATATATCGGCGAATTAATTTCTTTGGGAAAAATTATGAGTAAAAAGTTTTATTTGGTTGTTTCTTATAATCCTTTGTCTGATAAGCAAAAAAAATTTTTTTCCCGGCTGCTTGATTCCATGAGGCCTTCCACGCTAATTAAAATGAAAGAAGAAAAGTTTTCAAAAAGAAAGGACGAGCTGGCCCGCCGCTTGGATAATGCGATAAGCGGCCTAGCCTCCATCGGCATTAATTCGGCCGTGCTGGATACGCAAAGCTTGATTGAATTATTCTATAATACCTATAATCCGGGAACCTCGCCTAATCAAAAATTAGTTGAAGTTAAGGAATTGAGAGTAGCCGAATAAACACATTACATTATGTTTAATCCAGCCCAAATAAAAAAACAAGACGAGCACGCGGCAGGAGGCAGCGCCAGAATCAGGGAGCAAGAGGCAATTAACGCCGAAGAATCGGTCGGACTGGCCCGCGAATTGGTCAGTGAAGAAAAATCCTACCGCCGCGGCGCGTTGTCCATTCAAGACCTAATCTCCCCGGCCTCAATTGAAGTCAAGCCGGACTTTTTAATGCTGGGTGATAAATTTGTGCGTACGATTTTTGTGGTAAACTATCCCCGCTATATCAGCGTCGGCTGGTTCGCTCCAATCATCAATTTGAATTCAACTTTTGATATTTCAATGTTTTTTTATCCGGTGGAAAGCGCGGTTGTTTTGAATCAACTGAAAAAGAAAGTCGGCAACCTTGAAGCGCAGATCATTTCTGACGCGGAAAAAGGCGCGGCTCGCGACCCTCTGCGCGAAACCGCCTTGCGCGATATTGAAGCTTTGCGCGACGCGCTGACCCAGGGAGTAGAAAAATTTTTCCAGTTCGCTTTGTATCTAACGATTTACGCCGATTCAAAACAGGAGCTTGATAAATTAGCGGATGAAGTGGAAAATATTTTCGGCTCGCGCCTGGTTTATTCCAAACGGGTTTTCTACCAAGCCGAGCAGGGCTTTAATTCAACTCTGCCCCTGGCAAATGACGAGCTCTACATCGCTTTCAACATGAATTCCTCGCCCGTGGCCTCGTCTTTCCCTTTTATTTCCTCTGAGCTGACTTCCGATTCGGGCATTCTTTACGGCATCAACCGCCATAATAACAGTCTGATTTTATTCGACCGCTTCAGCTTGCAAAACGCCAATAGCGTGGTGTTCGCTACCTCGGGCGCTGGCAAAAGCTATACCATCAAGCTGGAAGTTTTGCGCAGTTTGATGATGGGGGCTGATGTTATCATTATTGATCCGGAAAATGAGTACAAGCATTTGTCCGAAGCCGTGGGCGGAACTTATATTAATATTTCCCTGGCTAGCGAGAATAAGATTAACCCGTTTGACCTGCCGCGTTCGGTTTCGGGCGAAGCCAAGGCCGAGGATATTATCAGAAGCCAGGTTATTACGGTTAAGGGTTTGGTTAGGCTAATGCTCGGAGAACTAACCCACGAAGAAGATTCGATTATTGATCGGGCGCTGCTCGAAACCTACGCCAAAAAAGATATTACGCCGGATGCGGATTTAACTAAGGTGGAGCCGCCGATTATGCAGGATTTAGAAGATATTCTGGAAGGCATGGAAGGCGGGGCCGAACTGGCTCTACGCCTTAAAAAGTATACTCAAGGCACTTTCGCCGGCTTATTTAATTCGCCGACCAACGTTAAAATGGAAAATCAGCTGGTTAGTTTTTCGGTACGCGACCTTGAAGATGAATTAAGGCCGATCGCCATCTACACGATAGTTAATTATATCTGGAACGTGGTGCGCTCGGAAAGCAAAAAAAGGATTTTAGTGATTGACGAGGCTTGGTGGCTGATGCAGCATGAAGACAGCGCTAAGTTTATTTACGCCCTGGTTAAGCGCTGTCGTAAATATTATCTGGGAGTAACCACCATTACCCAGGATGTTAATGATTTTTTGGCTTCGCCTTACGGACAAGCGATCGTTAATAATTCTGCATTGCAGATTTTACTTAAGCAATCGCCGGCGGCTATCGGCTTGGTGCAGAAAACTTTTGTTTTAACTGAAGGCGAAAAATATCTGCTGCTGGAATGCGGCGTTGGCGAAGGGATCTTTTTTGCCGGCTCAAAACATGTGGCCATAAAAGTAGTTGCTTCTTATACTGAAGACCAGCTAATTACCTCCGACCCGCAGCAGCTATTAGAAATTGAGCAGGAGAAAAAAGAATTCGCCGCCAACATGCTTAATGGAGGGGAAGAAGCTGTCAAAGAAGTTGATTGATTGCAAAATTTTCAGTAAATTGATTATGAATAAACAAATTTTTGGTGTAATCATCGTAATATTTTCTTTAGTTTTAATTGTCGGCATTGTTTATATTATCTTTTTTTATAAATTTTCAGCACCCGCGCCGGTAGACGAGCAGCCGATAGTAGAACAAATTCAGCCAGCCGCTCTGCCGAGCCAGGGAACACCCGCAAATCAAACCATAACCAGCCAGCCGGTCGCGCCTGCCTCGCCGGCAGGCGGGCCCGTGAAAAAAGCGGAAGTGAACGGGGAAGATTTAGCGCGCCTGGCTTCGGCTTTTGCCGAAAGATATGGCAGTTTTTCTAACCAATCAGACTACGGCAATATACGCGATTTAGAAATTTTTATGACTTCAAAAATGAAAGATTGGGCGGATAATTATGTAGAGGACGCCAGGGCCAGGAATGCTCAGACCGCGATTTATTACGGCATCATCACTAAGTCAATTTCTTCCGAGGTTAAGCAGTTTGATGCCGATACCGGCCAGGCCGAGATTTTGGTTCGTACTCAGCGCCGAGAATCAGCCGGAGTTAGCGGCAACAACTCAACTTTTTATCAGGACATTATCGTAAAATACTCGCGCGAGCAGGGCGTCTGGCGCGTTGATGGCATTTATTGGCAAAGTCGTTAAAAACCTTTTTAAAAAAGGTTTTCCCCCTCCGGGGATAAATAATATCTTCCAAAAATATAACGTATCAAATAAAATTTTATAGCGAGCAAAGCTCTACGGCCATAAAATTTATATTTGATGATTATTATGATTAATAAATTACGAAAAATAACCGGCCGAGCCTGGTTATTTTTTTTAGACCTGATTTTTCCCATAGAATGCCTAAACTGCGGGGTTGAAGGAGCGTGGATTTGTAAAACTTGTTTTAAAGAAATAAAATTAAAGCCGGAGCAATACTGCTTGCACTGCAAAAAAGCAAACGACCTAGGGCAATTTTGCGCGCCTTGCCAAATTATTTATAGCTTAAACGGGGTTTGGGTCGCCGTTTTGTATGATGAAATTTTGGTTAGCCGAGCGATTAAGAGCTTGAAATACCTTTTTGTGAGCGGCCTAGCCGTAGATTTAAGCAAGCTATTAATCGCGCAGGTTGATAAAACGCTAGAACTGTCAAAAATCGTTAAACCGGGGCTGGCCGTCGGCTTGGAACGAAAAATTTTTGAACAAGCAAAAAACACGCCGGCCGCGTTTTTGAATTTTAAGGAAAATTTAGTCATGCCCGTGCCGCTGGCCAGCAAACGTTTGCGCTGGCGCGGTTTTAATCAGGCAGAATTATTGGCGCTAGCCGTCGCGGAAAATTACAACTTGAGGCTGGACAATAAAAATTTAATCAGAATTAAACATAAAAATCCCCAGGCCAAGCTTAATGAAATAGAGCGGCTCAAAAACGTTAAAGAGTGCTTCGCCTGGCAAGGAGGGGATTTGAACAAAAAAAACATCATCCTGGTGGATGATGTGGTTACTACCGGCGCGACTTTAAACGAATGCGCCAAAGTTTTAAAAGACCATGGCGCCGGCGAAGTCTGGGGCTTGGTGGCGGCCAAGGGGTAAAAATAATTATTTTAGAGTTTGGGCTAATTTGTCGAAAGATTGGTTCCAGCCTTGCTCAGCGCCGTCTCGATTTTCCCCGGCCGGTATGCCGACGTGCCGCAAAGTCATTTTTGCCTGGTTTTCATGCTCTTCCAGCGTGATGGTAATCAGGAGTTCCAGCGGCCAAGCTCCGCTCATGCCGTAATGGGCGGCCGGCACAATCTTGCCTGTTTCATCGGCGAAACTATCGGTAATTTTGATTAGTTCAAACGGAACAATCTCGCGGTAAACTCCCGTGCCCCAATAATCTTTGCCTTCGGGCGAGCGCATGCAGTAAAGATATTTGCCGCCGACTTTAAAATCAATTTCGGCGAAAGGCACGGTAAAAGATTTTGGCCCCCACCAGCGCTTTAAAATCTCCGGGTCGGACCAGGCCTGCCAGACCCTCTGGCGCGGCGCGTCAAAAACTCGCGTGATAATCAGCTCAATGTTGTTTGACATATTCCCAAGTTAATAATAGTTAACTTTATCTTACTGGTCGCGCATTAAATTTTTATTAATTTAAAAACAGCCTTGGTCTAAGGCTGTTTTTGCGTGCGGAGAGATAGGGATTTCCCCCTACGCTTCGCTCCGGGGGACTTGTACCCAGGGGGTGAAAACTTCTCATCCCTTTTTATAATAATGCGGAGAGATAGGGATTTCCCCCTACGCTTCGCTCCGGGGGATAAACTTCTCATCCCTTTTTATAATAATGCGGAGAGATAGGGATTCGAACCCTAGAGACCCGTGAAGGCCTAACGGTTTTCAAGACCGTCCCATTCGACCGCTCTGGCATCTCTCCATTTATTTCTCAAATTTTAAAAAGTATTCTTTGGGTTTTAACTCTCGCTTAACGATTTTCGCCCAGCCTGGTAAGCCTTGCGACAGTCGTTTTATTTTGTCCTTGTCCATATACAGCGGGTCAACGATTCTTGATTTGCAATAAATCCGCGCGTCGTAATTTTTACGGGTTTGCTTAACTTTAATCTTGCCGTTCATCCTCTGCCAGAGCAAGTTTAAACGCTTATCTTGCTTTAAATGCTGGTTAATTTTTTTTATAACGATTTTGTCCGTAGTGTACAGGTCGCTCTGGCTGATATATTTTTTACGCAAAGCGTGTTTCAAAAAATCACCCACGGCGGCGAACATAACGGCCGTCTTTTGTCCGGAATAATGCGCTTTGTTCGTTTTAAAAAATAAGCGGGAAAATTTTTCGGCTGAAGCATAACCGTTAAAAATCCAGTTGCCATTTTCAACCGATAAATTATTTAATATTTTTCTTGCTCCGATTGCGGAAATTTCTCTAAAAATAATCGCGTCGCGCAGCATATAGTCTATCCGGTCGGCGCATAAATCGGGCAAGTCTTTCTCTTTAAGCGGGAAATTTTTATCGTTTAAAATATAGCTTAAATTATAACCATGTTTTTCCAAAATTTTCGGTATGGCCGTGCGCCTGATAAAATCATCATGAATATTGTCTTGGTGCTTTTGTTTTTTCTCGTCAACTCCTTCTAGGGCGAACTCAACGCAATGGGAAAAGGCCGAATGCGAAATGTCGTGAATCAGGCCGGCCACCTGCTCGCTTAAGGGCGCGTTAAATTTTTTTAACAATAAATAGACGCCTAAAGAATGGGTATAACGGTTTTGTTCATGCGCCGCCAGTTTAATTTTCGGTTTGGCTAAGAGCGGTTCATAGCCGTATTGGTTGATACCCTTCAGCCTTTGCATGGCCGGAGAATTGATTATTTCCAATATCACCGGCTCGCTAATTTCAAATTGTCCGTAAACCAGGTCGCGATAGCGCATAAATATTTGGAATCGGGATTTCCGCCTCGCCCCCCGCATCAAGTGCGGGGTCGGGCTTCGTTGCCCTGGGCAGCGCCGAACGCTCCTTTGGGTCGCGTTCGTCGACGCTCGACAGCGCTTTTCGCCGCCGGAATAGCGGCTTAAAGCTTGTCTCGCTTCTGCCCGTTCGAATCCCCCTCAACTTAAAATATTATATTCGGCTTAGCGCCGAATATAATATTTTATGCGGAGAGGGAGGGATTCGAACCCTCGAGAGCCGTTAAGCCCCAACACCTTAGCAGGGTGCCCCTTTCAGCCGCTCAGGCACCTCTCCAAAATGCAAGAAAACAAGAAAACCAACTTTCTTGTTTTCTTGTTTTATGCTATAATAAATATATAGAATTTATTCTATTCTGTCAATCAAAAATATGCCCCAGTCAGCCAAAACAATCGACTACGGTAAAAAAATCATGGGCTGGAAAATTCCGGAATACGATAAGCATGAGCGTACGCAGAACTGGTATGTTATAGCCGCGATTGTCGGCGCACTATTGGTTATCTACTCTTTTTTTAGCGGCAACTTTTTGTTCGCCGCTATCATCATTATCGGCGCTTTCGTCATCATTATGCACGACGGCCAGGAACCGGTGAAAATTGATTTTAACATAACCGATGAAGGGGTAATCGTGGGAAAAAATTTTTACGCTTATGACACGCTGAAAGATTTTTCCCTGGTGTATAAGCCGAACCAGAAAATAAAAAATTTATATTTTGAATTTAAAAGCGCGGTCCGGCCCAGACTGTCCATTCCCTTGAATCGGGAGAACCCCTTGCCAATCAGGGAAAATCTGCTAAAATACCTGCCGGAAGACCTGGAGCGCACAGACCAGCCGTTATCCGAAGCATTAGCCAAGTTGTTTAAGCTGTAATTGCGATTAAAGATAATTATTCTCGGCACAGGATAATCTCCTGTGCTATTAAATATAATAAGCACCCGTCGTTTCCCCCTGCGTTAAAACTCCGGGGGACAAGCAGTATAAACTAAACATTTATGCATAAATGCTCGTCCTACGAAGTGTCAACGAAGTAGGGCACCCGTCGTTCAATGGATAGGACGCAAGCTTGCGGAGCTTGTGATGTAGGTTCGATTCCTACCGGGTGCACAAAATTCCTGAGCCATTTATGGCTTAGAAATTTTGAGTAATCGGCAGATGAGAGAACCTACTGCGTCGGGGTGGGGCTTCCGCCCCTTCGATTCCTACCGGGTGCACAAAATTTGACAGATTAACCCATTAATGCTATATTTAGATATTATTAACTAATATATTAGATCTCTCGTCATTTTAGTCATTTTGTCTGTAAGTGGCCTAAGGGGTCACTTATTTTTTATGTCAGAACAAACGACACAAATTGAAACAGGTTTTAAAGAATTGGGCGTCAGTCCTTCAATTTTAAACGTGCTTAAAAGCATTAAAATAGAAACCCCGACGCCAATTCAAGTAAAGTCCATTCCGGCGGCTTTAACCGGCCAGGATTTAATCGGCGTGGCTCAGACCGGCACGGGCAAAACTTTCGCCTTCGGCATCCCCATGATTGAGCGCTTAGCCGTAACCAAGGGCAATGGCCTGGTGTTACTGCCGACTCGCGAATTGGCTTTGCAAGTTGATGAAAATTTGCGCCAGCTGGGCGGCCGTTTGGGCCTCAGGACGGCGGCTTTAATCGGCGGCCAGGCCATCGGCGGACAGCTGCAAGCTTTAAAAAGAAATCCTCATATTTTAATCTGCACGCCGGGCCGGTTGATTGACCATTTGCAAAGAGGTTCGGTCAAATTAGACCGGGTCAAAGTTTTAGTCCTGGACGAAGCGGATATGATGTTTGACATGGGTTTCGCGCCGCAGATTGAAGAAGTCATGAAACGCATACCCAAAGAACGCCAGACCATGCTGTTTTCCGCCACCATGCCGGCGCCGATTTTAAGGCTGGCCGCTAAGCACATGACCTTACCGATCCATATTGAAGTGGCGCCCCCGGGTACGACCGTGGAAATGGTTGATCAGGAAATGTACGTCATGAAAAAAGAAGAAAAATACGCGCGGTTGGAAGAAATTTTAAAAGATCATCGCGGCTCGGTTTTAATTTTTACCAGGACCAAGCACGGCGCCAAGCATCTAACCCATAATCTTAAACAAGGCAGATACACGGCCGCGGAAATTCATTCTAATTTATCATTTAATCAGCGCAAAGAATCTTTAGCCGGCTTTAAAAGCGGCAAGTACCGCATTTTAGTGGCGACCGATATCGCGGCTCGCGGCATAGACGTTTCCGGCATCGAGCTGGTCGTCAATTTTGACCTGCCGGACAACTCGGAAGATTATGTGCATCGCATCGGCAGAACCGCCCGGGCCGGTTTGTCCGGCAAGGCGATTTCTTTCGCCATTCCCAGCCAATGGAAAGATATCAGGGACATCGAGCGGCTGATTAACAAAAAATTAAATCTCGTAAAATTCGCCGAACTGGAGCAGGCCGGTACGCGCCCGACGTTTAGGCGCTACGGCTCGACCATGAGCTTCGGCCGGTCAGCCGCGCGGCGGCCCGGCGGCATGGGCGGCAGGCGGCGGGGCAGATAATTTGCTATAATTATCATATAGTTAATTTTTCCGCGCCCATAGCTTAACGGATAAAGCGCAAGCCTCCGGAGCTTGAAATTGAGGTTCGATTCCTCATGGGCGCACATGTTGACGCTTGAGACCGACATCATCAATATCAATCGCGTAGGCGCGGCCACGGCTAAGAAGTTAAAAAAATTAGGCGTCCTGACGGTGCGCGATTTATTATTTTATTTTCCTTTTCGCTATGACGATTTTTCGCGCGTTACGCCGATCAGCAAACTGGAACCGGGCTTAAGCGCTAATGTCGTCGGTCAGATTGAGCTGCTGCAAAATAAAAGAAGTCCGCGCCGGCGCATGAACATTACCGAAGCGCTAGTTACCGACGGCACGGAAACTTTGAAAGTCATCTGGTTTAATCAGCCGTTCATCGCTAAAGTTTTAAAAGTGGGCGATCGGCTGTCTTTAGCCGGCAAGATAGAAGACGATTATGGCGGCTTAATGATGAGTTCGCCGGTTTATGAAAAGGTTTTTCAGGGCCAAGGCGTGCACACCCAGGGCTTGGTGCCGAATTATCATCTGACCGCCAATTTAACCCATAAGCAGGTCAGGTTTTTGATTAAACAAGTTATAGAGCTGGCGGCGAAAGTGATTGACTGGCAGCCGGTTGAGGTGAAGCGAGAAATAAAATTAATCAGTTTGACCGAAGCCATTAAAAAGATCCATTTTCCTCATAATAATTTAGATATAACTAAAGCTCGCGAACGTTTGGCGTTTGATGAGCTTTTTTTAATTCAGTTGCAGGCGCAACTGGCTAAACGCAGTTTAAGCGCCAGCCGAGCGTCGGCCATTTTTTTTCATGAAGCCGAAACTAAAAAATTCGTGGACAGCCTGCCGTTTAAGCTGACGGACGCGCAAAGAAAAGCGGCCTGGGAAATTTTGGGCGACATAAAAACAGATAAGCCCATGTCCAGGCTGCTCGAAGGCGACGTTGGGTCGGGTAAAACTTTAGTGGCGGTTATCGCTATGTTGAATGTCGCGTTATCCGGTAAACAGGCGGTGTTGATGGCGCCGACGGAAATATTGGCAAGGCAACACCTTGAAACTATAAAAAAATTTATTGGCGAATATTCATCGGTGGCGCTTTTAACTCGTTCCCAATTTTCAATTTTCAATTTTCCCTGGCAGAGCCAGGACAAGCAATTTTCAAACAATGAAAAAATTTCTAAAAAATTTATTCTGGAAAATATTAAAAATGGTAAACTGAAAATCATCATCGGCACTCATGCTTTAATTCAGGAAGACGTAAAGTTTAATAACCTGGCCTTGGCTGTGATTGATGAACAGCATCGCTTCGGCGTGGAGCAGCGGAAAATTTTAATAGAAAAAAGCGATCATGGGCTAACGCCGCATTTACTTAGCATGACCGCCACGCCGATTCCGCGCAGCCTGGCGCTCGCTCTGTATGGCGACTTGGAATTGTCCATTATTAATGAAATGCCCAAAGACCGGAAGAAAATCATTACCGGCGTGGTGCCGGAGGCTAAGCGGGCCGCGGCTTACGGCTTTATCCGCGAGCAGGTTAAAGCCGGCCGGCAGGTGTTCGTGATTTGTCCGTTAATTGATTTATCTGATAAGTTAGGCGTTAAGTCGGTTGAGTATGAATATCAGAAATTGGCTAAAATCATTTTTCCCGACCTGGCGATCGGCAAACTTCACGGCAAGATGAAGCCGGCGGAAAAAGAAAAAATTATGAGCGAATTTTTAGCCGGCAAAATTAAAATTTTAGTGGCGACATCGGTGGTGGAGGTGGGCGTGGACGTGCCTAACGCCTCGATTATGATGATTGAAGGCGCGGACCGTTTCGGCTTGGCCCAGCTCCATCAGTTCCGCGGCCGGGTGGGGCGGAGCGTTTATCAGTCTTATTGCTTTTTATTTACGGATAATGATAAGGAAAAAACTTTGAGAAGGCTGGAGGCCGTGGTAAAATATAATAACGGGTTTGAGCTGGCCAAAATTGACCTTAAATTCCGCGGCCCGGGCGAAGTTTACGGTCTGGAGCAAAAAGGCTTTCCGGAGCTCACCATGGCGTCGCTGTTTGATTACGGCCTGATGAAAACGTCGCGCGAGCAGGCCATGAAAGTGATTGAGCTGGACGCGACTTTAAGCCGCTGGCCGGCTTTAAAGGAAAAATTGGGGGAGTGGGAGAAGCGGGTGCATTTGGAGTGACACGCAGCTCATAACTCGCAACCCATAACTCATAACTCAAAAATACTTTTGTAGAGTTACGAGTTATGGGCTATGAGTTGCGAGACTCTTGACCAAACCGGCTAAATGGTGTAGACTAAAAAGTTAAAAGTTTTTAAATAAATCCAGGAGGGAAGGAGGTGAACTTTAAAAAGTGGCAGGGTGCGAAAATGTTTTTTGATTGCTAACAATTTTTTGAAAGGAAGGGTGAAAAGAGATGGACGGAAATTTTGTATTAGGCCAAAATGTCGCTGGAAACATTTACGTTAAAAAGGGCATTCAGAGTTTGGCTGGTAAAACAGTAGTTCCCACGGGCTTTGAAATGAGGGCCACTGATCCGGAGAAATCCGTGAAAGTGCTCGTGGAAGGATTAGGCGGCTGTCGTCAACCACTTTCTCTTTGCTACTTCAGCCAGCATCCGCCGGTAGAGGATTTGCGAAAGAAAGCCGTTGAGGTCTGAACTGCCTGGTCGCCATGGTATTTAGATAGGAGTGCTCCAGGCGCATGGAGCCTTTAAAGATTTTATCTAATTGCCATGGCCAAAGTTTTGGCCAAACCGTAGTCGGGAGCTTTAACCCGCCATCGGGAGGCTAGAGGGTGGATGTGTGCAATCGCATATCCGCCCTCTCATTATTTTTGACTATTTTTCAGATTTAAGTTAAATTTATATAAAATATAAGCTTAAAAAAATAAAGAAGGAGGGATTGAACATTGGAAAATGATTTGTTATTTGGGAAGAGGTCGGCATTAAGTCAAGAGCATAGAAGGCCTCATTTTTTCAGCCGCGTAGCGAGAAAGCCTAGGCCCAGCCAAGCGGTTGATCCGGCGTACTACAAAAAGCGGGGGGAACGCGATACTTCCGTCGCTTGCTCCTGCGGTTGCGGCATTATGCTAAAGCCAACACATAGTGACGCGTATGAGACGATCAACGGATTGGCGCATTACGCTTGTGTTGTGGCCAAAGTTGTAAAGTTGTTAGAGGCAACTAAATTGCGGAAGTTAAAACGATTCGAAAATTGGCGGGATATTCGGAATCATCTGCGGGCGCAAGCCGAATTTCTAATGAATCGGCCCCTGAACAGGTGGGTAACATGGAAACTAAAAATAGTTAACGAGGCTTGCGAATTTATGAAAATTGAGCCGATTCGCTTATCAAAGCTGGCGCAGGCTAAGCCACGTACCGAGCAAATGGGTTTTAAGGAAATGAAAATATCTCCAGCCAATGTAGTGGGTTTTAGAAGGCCGGGGAAAGATCATTATGAATTTCATGGCCTGATTTAAAAATTTTAGGGCGTCTCAAATCAACGAGCGCCCTATTTTTTATTTTTTTGAAATAAATTTACTGTCTTTTAGATAGAAGCGCCAAAGTTTATTTTTGTAAGCGCCGGCGTAGTCCACGCCGATTCGTTTGGCGCGGATGATGTTATTTGGTTTGATGGGCTCGGCTTTGGGCTCAAGCCAGAGTCCGTGTTTTTTTGTAAAAATTGGCAGGCGATTAAAGTTTTTTTTAATGGCTAACCCTTTGGTTAGTCTGGCTGGACCGTTAAAAGGTTCAACAGCTCTGATTAAAACTGCCGCCGGATAACCGGGTTTACCGGTCACAATGTTTAACATGAAATGCAGGCCGTAAGTGAAATAAACATAAATATAACCGGCCGGACCGAACATGACCGCATTTCTATTCGTCCGGCCGCGGCTGGCGTGCGAGGCCAGATCGCGCGGGCCGTCGTAGGCCTCGGTTTCCACGATTTTGGTTTTAATAATTTTTCGCCCGATCTTTCTTATAAGAAAACAGCCCAATAAGTCTTGGGCCACTTTGATCGCTGAATGGTTGAAGAATGCTTGCTTGATAATCATGCGGTTATGAGCTTAATCAGGTCGGCTACGTTTTTAACAAAAAAAGTTTTTAATTTTTGCGTTTTTAATTCCGCTGTTGGCCCGCCTGCCGGCGAGGCAGGCAAAATCGCCTTAACAAAGCCCAGTTTTTCCGCTTCTTTTAAGCGCGTTTCCAGCTTAGACACGTTTCTAACTTCGCCGCCTAAGCCAACTTCGCCCAAGACCAAAGTCTGCCGGCTAAGCGGCTGATTTAAAAGAGAGGAAGCGATGGCCGCACAAACCGCTAAATCCAAACCGGGCTCGGTAATTTTTAGTCCGCCCACCACATTTAAAATTACGTCCTGGTTGTTTAAATTCAAGTTGGCTCGCTTGGTTAAGACCGCGATTAAAACCGACAAGCGGTTTAAGTCAAAGCCCGAGGCTTTTCTCTGGGGATAGCCGAAGACGGTTTTAGTGACTAAGGCCTGGACTTCAATTAAGAAGGGCCGAGTGCCTTCCATCACGCAGCTAATCACCGAGCCGCTTAAATTTTGGCTGCCTTCAATAAACACTAGCGATGGATTGGCCACTTCTTTAAAGCCGGACGCGGTCATTTCAAAAATGCCGATTTCGTTGGTTGAGCCGAAACGGTTTTTGCTGGCGCGCAAAACCCGGTAATCATGATTGGTTTCGGCTTCCAGGTAAAGCACGGTGTCGACGATATGCTCAAGCGATTTCGGTCCGGCCAGCGCCCCGTCTTTAGTGATGTGGCCGATCAGGATTATGGCAATACCGCTCGCTTTAGCCGCTTCCAAAAAGCAAACAGCCGAACCGCGAATCTGGCTTAAGCCGCCGGCCTCGCCGGCCGCGGCCGAAGAAGAAATAGTTTGGATAGAGTCAATTATCGCCAAGCCCGGTTTTAATTCTTTAATCGTGGCTACGATTTTTTCCGCATTGGTTTCGCTTAAAAATTTTATTTTATCAGTTTTAACATTAAGGCGGGTTAGCCGGGCTTTAATCTGGGCGGCTGATTCCTCGCCGCTTGAGTAAATAACCTCTTGGTTTCGGCCGATCGCGTCCGCGATTTGCGCTACTAAAGTAGACTTGCCCACGCCCGGCTCGCCGCCTAAGAGCACTAAAGAGCCGGGCACAATTCCTCCGCCCAAAACCCGGTCCAGTTCCGCCATGCCCGTGATTAAGCGTTCGGCCTCGGCTTGGCCGTTTAAATTATCAAGGCTAATTGCCTGGGCCGGCGCGACCGCGGCGGCTTTAGCCGCGACCTTCTGGTCAACGGTTTTAAGCTGGAGCGTGCCCCAGCCGCCGCATTCTAAACAACGCCCGCTCCATTTAGGAAACTGGGCGTCGCAGTTGGCGCAAACGTAAACGGTTTGGGTTTTGTTGGACATCGCTATTTAAGCTTTATCTTATTAATCTTCTCCGTATTGGCATCAGTGAAATATAAATAAAAACCGTTATCCGAGATAATCAGATCGGCCATGGAAAATTGGCCGTCCGGCAGAGCCACTAATTTTTTTAGTCCGGTTTGAATATCAATTTTGTATAAGCTGTCTTTTGAATTTTTGGCCAAATCCGGAAATAAGCCGGCGCCTTCTTCCAAACTATCAGGCACGGCGCAGTAAAGTTCGGCGGCCGAAGCAAAGACGCATTTATTCGCCCAGGTTTGGACGCCCAGTTTAACGCGGCCGGTGCCGATGCTTTCGCCTTGGGCATCCGCCACCCAAAGTTCCGGTTTTAAGTCGCTGCCGCTTGAATAAACGCTATAAAGCAGGCGGTCGCCGCGCGGCGACCATTTCGGCTCAAAGCCGCGGCCTTCAATAGTCAAAGCCTTGAAATTTTCATTATTTAAGCCTACGAAATAAACTCGTTGCTGGTCAAAGCTTATTCCTTCGGTATATTCGGCCACGGTTTGGCCGTTGGGCGACCAGGATGGATAAACCGTCTCGTCTTTATCTCCCAAAGCCGCTACTCTTTGCGCCGATGTGCCGTTGGCATCGACCACGGCCAGCCAGCGATTGGCTGGGTCGTCGGCTAGGCTTTTCATGACGATTTTTGAGCCATCAGGCGAAAAACTGAAATCTTGCCAATGCTTAGGCAAACTGATTTGTTTTTTACTGTTAAAATCATAAATGATTTTCGCCTGGTCGGGGTATTCTAAAATCGCTTTATTTTTGTCCGGCGACCAGGTAATATTTTGTACTTCATAAAACGCGCTATCGGACAGCAAATTGGCCTGGCCGTCTTTTGTCAGGCGGTAAAATTTTCCATCCTGCTTATTGTAATACTGCAGTTCTTGGCCATTGGCCGAGAGCGTCGCGGCTAAGCTGGGCGCTTGGCTTAGCTCGGTTGTCTGGGTTAGGCCGCCCGAGGCGATAGGATTGGCTCGGACTCCGGCCGGCGCTTGGCTGTCAGCCGGCAGTTCTGTCTGGCCGGCAGGCAGACCACCAACCGTCTGGCCGGCAGTTCCTGTCTGGCCGGTACCGGTTTGCGCCTGCGGCAAACCGCCGGAAACAGTCGGGCTTACCGTTGCAGTCGTTCCCCCCGGCGGTTCGGTTGATTTAAAAAAAAGCGCGTAAAGCAAATAGCCAAAAACAAAAATTAGCGCGATAAATCCGGCGACCAGGATAATTTTTTTGTATTTTTCCCAAAAGTTCATGAGGGTTTTTGTTATGTGGGATTTTATGGTATAATAATGTAGTAAATTTATTCAGCCGTCGGCCAATCTTTTGGCGCTATTATAACTAATTATATAATAGAGAGGACTTAGTGTCAAAATTTTATGGGATTATTTTCATTAAATGAAAGTTGTTTGGGCATAGATATTGGCAGTTCAAGCATTAAAATCGTGGAGCTTAAAAACCAGGGCGGCAAGCCAACGCTTTTAACTTACGGCTTTAGCGAGAATCTTAAGGACCTGGATCAAACCGACCCCAAAGAAATCGCGGCTATTATTAATGAAATTTGCGCTCAGGCCAATACTATCAGCCGCAAGGCGGTATCGGCTTTGCCGACTTTTTCGGTTTTTTCTTCAATTATTAATTTAAGCGGCGTCAGCAAAAAAGATTTGCCTTCGGCCATAAATTGGGAAGCAAAAAAGGTAATTCCCATGCCGCCGGAGGAAATGATTTTAGATTGGAAAAAAATTGAAAATACCGACCCGGCCGCGGATAAAAATAATATAAAAATACTCTTGACCGGAGCGCCGCGCAATCTGGTTAAAAGGTATATTGAAATTTTTAAAAACGCCCAGATAAATTTATTAAGCCTGGAAACCGAAACCTTCGCCCTAATCAGATCGCTTTTAGGCAACGATAAATCAAGCGTCATGGTAGTTGAAGTCGGAGCTAAGACCACCAGTATTACCATTATCGAGCAAAGTATTCCTATGTTAAATCGCAGTATAGATATTGGCGGCTGGACCATAACCAAAACTCTGAGCCATAGCCTTAATATCGGCCTGGAGAGGGCCGAACAATTTAAATATGATTTGGGCGTCGGCTCAATCGATGTCGCGGATAACGCCATTCCTAAAACCATTACGGAGAGCATCTCGCCGATCGTCAATGAAATTAAGTATGCCTTGAATTTATACCAAAACAAAAGCAATAAAAAGGTTGATAAAATTATATTGAGCGGCGGTTCAGCCTTGCTTATAAATTTACCCGCTTATCTGTCGAAAATATTAGATGTAAACGTGCTGGCCGGAAATCCTTGGCCGAAAATATCCTATCCGACCGACCTAAAACCGCTCTTGGATGAAATCGCCCCGCGTTTAGCTATCGCCATCGGCTTGGCGCTAAGGGAAGCGGAATGATAGAAAACGTAAAACATAAATTTCGAAATGCAAAACGGCGATAAAAAATTTAATATTTATTTAGACTATTACGTTGTATGTCTGATATAGATTTTCTTGATAATAAAAAAAATAATAAAGAAAACGGGGCTGAAGCCGACAAAAAGCAGCCGGAGGTAGTTTGGTCAGAACCGGAAAAACACGCAAAAACCGAGGCCGGAGGAGCTTTCGCCTTTTTACCGTTTAAAAAAAGGCGAAAATCAGCTAGCACCGAGGCTGTTTTGCCGATTGATAATAATAGAATTAAAGAATCGCGCCAAGAAATTTTGCGCCTGATTAAAGACCATGAAAATTCAAAATCTTTAAGCGGCAAGAGTAAAAACTTATTGTCGTCCCTAGGGGGAAAATTTAAAAAACAGCCTGGCCATAAAGAGGTTTTGATCGATTATCAACGAGTGTTTAATCAGGAGAAAGAAAAGAAAAACTCGGCCGGCCAGATTTTTTCCGCCACGCCCCCCTCTCCCGAAAAGGCGGGATCCGCCAATAAACCCGTTCCGCCTTTACCGTTTGTTTTTATAGAGGCGTGGCTCGATTATTTTAAGCGGTTTTTAAAGTCCGGAAAAAAAATCGCGCCTTCTTTCGCGTCAGTGGAAATCGCGCCTGCCGAACCAACCTTTGAAAAACCTGCGGCGAAAGTTTTTTTTAAAGCCGAAGAGCCGACTGCCGCGCCTAAAAAAGAAGATATAAAAATTAAATCCGAAGAACCAAAATTTCGATTGGACGAAAAACAGTACGTTTTAGAGACCAATTTAATTAATGAAGAGGTGGTAACCTTTTTTGATTGGCGCGATAAAATAATTCCTTTAACCGGCGCTATTTTAGCGCCGCTAATCGCTGTGGGCGCGATTTATTACGGCATTTTATTTTACCAAAAAAGCAGCCAATCGAAAAATATGGCGCAAGCGGAAAAATTCAGCGAACTTGAAAGGACGATCGCTCGAGAAGAGGCGGGAGTAAAAGAAATAAAAGCTTTCGGCCAAAAAATAAAAACAGTCAGCCAGATATTCAATGAACATATTTATTGGACTAATTTTTTTAAATTTTTGGAAGACAATACCATCAAAAAGGTTTATTTCACCGATTTTACCGGCGATACCGGAGGCACATACACCCTCAACGCGCTAGCGTCCTCTTACGGCGATATTGATGAGCAGGTTAAGGCGTTAAAGAGCAATAAGCATGTCGCCTTGGTTGAAGCAAGCGGCGGCGAGATGACTGATGGGGGCGGACAAGGCGACGCCTTGGTAAAGTTCGTTTTAAAATTTTCAATTTCAAAGGATATTTTCTTTGAGCAATATGGAAACTAAAGACAAAAATAAAATTAATTTTCCGGCTGCCGATAAAATTGGACAAAAAAACCGGAGCGTTGAAATGCTAAAATCAAAAATTAGCGGATTTTTAATAAGCTACTTTAATTTTTTAGTTTTGGCGCTGGGCGGGGTAATTTTCGCTCTGGGTTTGTTTTTGTTAGTCTTACCTGAATATAGTCAGCTGACTAAGGAAAACGAGCGGGCAAGAAATAATTTGCAAATTGAATTTCAGGAAAAAACCAATTATTTAAACGCGATTCTCGAATTAAAAAAAATTGACCGGTCAATTGATCAAGCAGATAAAGATAAGGTAGTTAATATGGTGCCGACGGGCGTTGGCGGCAGCGACATGATTACCGAAATTGAAGCGATTATAATAAAAAACGGCGCTATACTCAATTCAATTAAGATAGACAGCCTTGATACCGGCCGTAAGTCAGTTTTAGCCGCGGGCGGAGAAGAAACGAAAGAAGCACCGGCCGGAATTTTCGGACATTTGCCGTCCGGCGCGGGCCGGATAAAAATGGAGATTAATTTAAGTTCGGTCAGCTACCCGGTTTTTAAGAATATCATTAAAGCTCTGGAAAATAATTTACGGCTGCTCGACATTTCCAATATAAATTTTAGCTCTAGGGAAAATAAAGCGGTTTTGGAAATTTATAGTTATTTTTTAACGCAATAAAAATATGCTGGCGCAAAAAGAGATGCCGAAAAAAAAATTGATTATCTATATCTGCATTATCGCGTTCATGTTATTGGGCACGGCTTTTATGCTGTTTTTGAATAATCGACAGACCCGGCCGAGCCTGATTACCGGCGAAGATCCAACAATGCCCAATGCCATAGTGCCGATTACGGAAAACGCTATCGCCGGCGATAGTCTGCCGGCCGCGGCCTTAACTCAAACTCCGGCCGCCGCGGCGCCAGCCGAGCAGATAGGCACCGGAAAAAACAGCGCCGGGTTTGATTTGACTATTTTTACCAGCGAAAAATTCAAGCGACTGAAGGCAAGCCAGCCGGTTAGCCAAACCGCTGCCGAAGTGGGCAAACGCGACCCTTTTAAGCCGAATTGATGCCTTTAATCGGCGGACCGCGGCCATAAAATTTTATTTGATTATAACTAACATGAGCAAACAAGAGCAACTGATTGATTTATTGGTTAAAAACAAGCTCCTGGCTTTAGAGCAGCTTGAGGCAATCAAAAAACTGCCAGCCTACGCGGCCAATCCCGAAGCGGCTATAGCCGCCAGCGGCCAGGTTGATATTGAAGATTTAACCAAATATAAGGCAGAAGCCTATGGCATGAATTACCGCAGCCTGATCGGCGTAAAGATTTCCGATCAGGTATTAAATTTGATTCCTGCGGAAGTGGCGGAGAATTATAAAATAATTTGCTTCGAAGTGGCGGGAAATAAGATGAGGGTGGGCATGGCCGATCCGGAAAATTTTAAAGCGATTGAGGCCATTGATTTTTTAGCTAAAGGCGACAATCTGCAGCCGGAATATTTCTTAGTGTCGGCCTCAGGGCTGGATAGCGCGCTAAAACATTATAAAAGTTTGGGCAAAGAAGTTTCTCGCGCCTTGAAATCCAAAGAGGAGGAGGAAGCGCTGGAGCGTTCCAAGCATAAATCCAAAGAGGATGAAGTCGAAGAAATTACTAAATCGGCGCCGGTATCTAAAATCGTGTCAGTAATTATCAGGCACGCGGTTGAAGGCCGCGCCTCCGATATTCATATTGAGCCGATGCAAAAAGAAAGCCGCGTCCGTTATCGCATTGACGGCATTTTGCATAACTCCTTAATTTTGCCGAAAAACGTGCATGGCTCTATTGTCGGCAGAATTAAGGTTCTGGCCGACCTGAAGCTTGATGAAACCAGGATGCCGCAGGATGGCAGAATCAGAGTCAGCGTCAATAATAAAGATATTGATTTAAGAATTTCCATTTTGCCTCTGATGGACGAGGAAAAGGTGGTTATGAGGATCTTAGACGTAACCAGAGGAGCGCCGACTTTGAAAGATTTGGGCTTTATGGGGCGCGGATTGAAAGTAGTCGAAGAAAGTCTGAAAAAAACCGATGGCATGTTTTTGGTTACCGGACCGACCGGGTCGGGTAAATCAACCACGCTATTCTCCATTTTAACCAGCATGAATGAAGAAGGGATAAATATCTCAACCTTGGAAGATCCGGTGGAATATTTCATCAAAGGCATTAATCAATCGCAAGTCAGGCCGGAAATCGGCTTTACTTTCGCTTCTGGCTTGCGCTCGCTTTTAAGGCAAGATCCGGACGTAATCATGGTAGGCGAAATCAGGGATAATGAAACCGCCGAACTGGGAATTCACGCCAGCCTGACCGGCCATTTTGTCTTATCGACTTTGCACACTAATGACGCTTTGGGCGCCATACCGCGCCTTTTAGATATGGAAGTTGAGCCTTTTTTATTGGGCTCGACTTTGAATATCGTCTTAGCACAGCGCCTGGCCCGAAAAATTTGCGGTTTTTGCAAGACAGAATATAAACTGCCCGATGATATATTGGCGGACATAAACAAGGAATTGGCGGCCACGCCTGAGGCGGTAATCAAGGAAATGCTACCCAAGGTTGATATTAAAAAACCCAAATTTTACAAAGGCAAAGGCTGCGCTCGCTGCGGCATGACCGGCTATACCGGCCGGGTGGCTTTGGCTGAAGTACTTGATGTTAACGATAGAGTTAAAGAAATTATTATGGACAATAAAGTCAATTTGACCCTTGAAGAGTTGATTAAAAATCAGAATTTTATTACCATGAAGCAAGACGGCATCATTAAAGTTTTACTCGGTCTTACCACTATGGAAGAAGTTTTAAGAACTATTCACGTTTAATACCTTTAAAAACTTTTTCAAAAAAAGTTTTTAATATTTTCAAAAATATAACGTATCGAGTAAAAATTTAATAGCGAGCAAAGCTCTACGGCCATTAAATTTTTACTCGATGGATAAACATATGGATAAAATAAAAATTTTATTGGTTGAAGACGATTCTTTCTTGCTCTCAATGTACGCCACTAAATTTGAGCTGGAGGGCTTTAAAGTGATTATGGCGGAAGACGGCGAAAAGGCCGTCCGCCAGGCGATTAAGGAGACGCCTGATATTATTCTTTTGGACATAATTTTGCCCAAAATGAACGGTTTTGAAGTTTTGCGCCAGCTAAAAGCCGAGCGGCAGACAGCTACAATACCGGTTATTTTACTGACTAATTTAAGCCAGAAAGAGGAAATTGAGCAAGGGCTCAAGATGGGCGCGCGGGACTATTTGATCAAAGCGCACTTTATGCCGTCCGAGGTAGTGGATAAAATAAAAAAAGCGCTAAATAAATAGTATGGAAGTGCCGTCAATTCTATTAAACAGAATATTATCGGAAATGGTGCAAAAGGGAGGATCTGATTTGCATTTGGCCTCGGGCAGTCCGCCCATGGCCAGGGCGCAGGGGCAATTCGCTCCAATGACCGGCCAAGAGATGCTGACCGCGGAAATAATCAATAAAATTGCGGAAACTTTTTTGGCCGAGCAAGAGATTGCCAAATTGAAGGAAAATAAGAGTTTGATTTTGGTCAAAAATATTTCCAATTTCCGTTTTCGCGTCAATGTTTTTTATCAAAAGAGCCAGCTGGCTTTATCTTTTCATTATATACCCGGCGCGATAAAAAATTTTTCCGATCTGGGACTGGACGCCGCCTGCCAAAATTTTCTCAAGGCCAGCTCCGGCTTGCTAATTATCGCCGGCGCTTACAATAGCGGTAAAACTACGACCGCCGTTTCTTTAATTGAGGAGCTTAATAAAACTTCGGCCAAAAATATTATAACCATTGAGGATCCGATAGAATATTTGTTTGTCAGTAAAAAAAGCCTGATCACGCAAAGGCAGATTGGCGAGGATGCCAATACGGCGGTCGAAGCGCTCAATTATGCTCTAAGCGAGGACGTGGACGCGGTTTACGTCAATGAAATAAAAGATGAAAAAATATTAAATTCCGCTTTGCCGAAAATTTTTGAGCTGGCCGCGGGCAATTGTTTGGTAATTTTAGAAATTAACGCCGACAGTTCGGTCGGAGTTTTAGAAAAAATACTGGCAGGCGTGGCCAGCATTCTGCCGGCCGAAGCGGCGCGCTATAATTTGGCCGATATTTTAATCGGCGTTTTGATACAGCGACTGGTTAAGCGCCGTGGCGGCGGATTGATTGTGGCCAACGAAATACTGTTAAATAATTCCGCGGTCAAGTCTTTAATCAGGGAAGGAAAAATATTTCAACTTGAATCTGTCATGCAAACCTCGAGGCGAGAAGGCATGATCAGTTTGGAAAAATCTCTTAGCAATTTAGCCGATGCCGGAGAAATTAGGCGGGAAGAAGTTTAAGTTAATTAAAAATTACGAATTATCAATTAAATATATATAAAATCGTAATTTGTAATTGATCATGTATGCCGATTTTTAAATACAAAGCGTTAGACTCGAATAAACGGGTGCAAGAAGGCATGGTAGACGCTACCAGCAAGGAATACGTGGGCGAAATTTTAGCGGAAAAAGGATTATCCGTAGTTTCCATCGCTGAAGCCGGGTCGGGCAAAAAAATTAATTTGGAGTTTTTGAATCGAGTTAAGCCCAAAGATATCGTAATTTTTTCCCGCCAATTTTCGGTTTTGGTTTCCGCCAACGTGGCTATGGTGCAAGCGCTTAAAATTTTAGTTGATCAAACCGCCAATATAACTTTAAAATCAATCTTGTCGGAAGTGGCCGACGAAGTTGATTCCGGCTCAACTTTGTCCGAAGCTTTGGGCAAACGGCCAAAGATTTTCGGCAATTTTTACATTAGCGTTATCAAATCGGGCGAAACTTCCGGCAAGCTGGATGAGGTAATGAATTATTTAGCGGATGAAATGGAAAAAGATTACGATATGATGAGTAAAATCAGAGGCGCTATGATCTATCCGGCTTTTGTTCTGTCCGCCTTGGTGGTTGTCGGCATTGTGATGATGGTTTTCGTGGTTCCCAAGCTGACCGGCATATTAACCGAAAGCGGCGCTGCTTTGCCCATTACCACCAGGATTTTAATCGGCACTTCCGGTTTTATGACAAAGTATTGGTGGATCTTAAGCGTAATGGCGGTGGGATTGATTGTGGGTTTCAAATTCTATACCAGCCAGCCGGCCGGCCGGCGCCAGCTTGATTATCTTAAGTTAAAACTGCCAGTTTTCGGCCATTTATTCCAGCTGATTTATTTAGTCAGATTTACCCGTTCCATGAATACCTTAATCGTGGGCGGCGTAACCATTTCCAGCAGCTTAAAAGTGGCCGCCGAAGTTGTGGGCAATAAAATTTATCAGGAGCTGATTGAAGAGACGATTAAAGAGGTGGAAGACGGCAATTCAATCTCCAGCGTTTTTATCACTTCCAAGACTATTCCCAAAATGGTTTCACAAATGCTTAGTATCGGCGAAAAAACCGGCAAGATGGATGTTATTTTGGAAAAAATTACCAATTTTTACGGCCGAGAAGTAGGCAATATCGTGGCTAATTTAATGACTTTGATGGAGCCATTGATTATGGTGGTCATGGGCGTGGCCGTGGGGATCATGGTGGCGGCTATAATTTTACCCATGTATAATCTGGCCACCCAGTTTTAAAATTATTAATAATTTAAGTCATAATAATTATGAAACAAAAAAAATTAACGGGGTTTACTTTAATTGAGCTTTTGGTGGTTATCAGTATTATCGGTATTTTATCTTCTTTCGCCGTGGTGTCTTTAAACAGCGCCAGAAATAAGGCCAGGGACGCTTTAAGAAAGGCTGACATGACGCAGATGAGAACCGCTCTTAATTTGTATTATGATGAAAACAATAAATATCCGGCCTGCGGCGCTTGGGATTCGGGCGCGGCTGATTTCGGCGCTAATGTTACCGATGGCTCAAATTGTTATAACGTCGCTTTGAATACGGCCTTAACCGCCGGCACCAAGCCTTATCTGGGTAATTTGCCTAAAGATCCGAAAAATATCACGAATAATCCGGAAGTTGACACAACCTATCTTTATCGTTATGTGGGCAAAGCGGACGGCACAGAATACGCCCTAGTCTATCGGATTGAAGATAATGTTAATTTGCAGATAATCAGAGGCTGGTAAAATCTTACAACTCGCGGCTCATAGCTCGTAACTTCCAAAACTCAGCATTTTAAGTGAGAAGTTGCGAGCCGCGGGCTACGGGTTACGAGATTTGATATTTTATGGTATAATTGTGGATAAGTATTATAATAAATTAATTTCACGATTAAATTCCCATGCTTGTTAATTGGGCAATAATTCGTGTAGACGAGAGGGGAGGTGAACTATGAGAAAACAAAAAGGTTTTACATTAATTGAATTATTGGTGGTTATTGCCATTATCGGACTGCTGTCAACTTTGGCCGTAGTCGCCTTAAATAACGCCAGAATGAAATCCAGAGACGCTAAGCGCGTTTCGGACATTAAGCAGATTCAGACGGCTTTGGAGTTGTATTATAATGATAAAAACGCTTATCCGGTAGACGCGAGCGGCGGGGTTTTGGGCGCAACGGGAAAAACTCAGTTAACTGACAATGGTTTCGCAGCCCAAACATCAGTTACTTATATGGCCCAGGTGCCTTCCAATCCGACGCCGTTAGACGTGACCGGAGCCACTGGCTATACCTACAAAACCAACGCTGGCGGCAGCGCTTATTCCATTACTTATTATTTGGGAGGAGCGACTGGAGGCGTAGCGACTGGAGTCAATACTGCTTGCTCGACCGGTATTTCCGGCTGTACCGCCCAATAAGAATAGGCAAATTTCAGAAATTTCTAAAAAATTGTCTCGGAAAAAAGCCGGGGCAGTTTTTTATTTGTTTGATTATGATATAATAAAAGCATGAAAAATAGGGTAATTTTAATCATTGATCAAGCGTTGATATTGTTGATCCAGGCCGTATTTTTTTTAACGCCTTTATATTTTTCCTTTTTTTACAATGATTTTTCGGTTTTTTCCCTGGATAAGACTGTACTGTTTAAAATTTTAATCGGCAGTTTATTTATTTTAACTCTGATAAAATTTTTGATTGCCGGGGAAATTAGGGGCACGTTTAAGTTTGGGCGGACTTTTTTTTATTTGCCATTTTTTTTAGTTTTGATTATTACTACATTTTTTTCTACTGATCCGGCTAATAGTTTCGCCGGTTCTTACTGGCGCCAGCAAGGCCTCGTGGCTTATTTATATTATTTATTATTTATAATACTTTTATTAATTACCATAAAAGAAAGGCGGCAGATTGATAAAATAATTAACGCCGTGCTTTGGTCCAGTTTAATCGTCTCGCTTTACGGCATATATCAGTGGCTGGGAATGGACAGTTTTCCCTGGCAGAAAGCGGTGGCGGTCGGCGGCCGCGTCATTTCAACTTTCGGCCAGCCGGTGTTTTTGGGTAATTTTCTGTTGCTAGTCATTTTTTTGGCCGTCTATAAGTTTGTTGTCGCGGAGAGTTTATATAAGCGTTTTTTCTTCGCCCTGCTGTTCGCCGCCCAGCTATTATGCCTGATTTTTACTTATACCAGGGGAGCTTGGCTGGGTTTTGCGGCCGGCTCGCTAGCTATTCTGTTTTTTATTTTTAGAAAGTATAAACTAAAAAAGGTTATCATTTCTTCTGCGGTTTTATTTATCTTATTTTTATTATTTTTAGGCAAAACCAATAATTTTTTCACCTTCCGGATTAAAAGCATGGCTGATTTTGGCTCAGGCTCGGTGGCTTTAAGGCTTAAATATTGGGAGGCCGGCGTAAAAGCGATCGCCGAGCGGCCGCTGACCGGTTATGGTTTGGAGAATGAACAATCGGCGATTTTAAAATATTATGATCCTTCCTGGGCAGTTTTTGAAACTATCGGCTCTTCGCCCGACCGGCTGCATAATGAGCTTCTGGATTTAACGCTTCAAGGCGGAATTGTTTTGGCTTTATCGTACTTATATATTTTATTTTATTTATTTTATAAGGCTATAAATATTTTGCCAAAACTCGACCGGCGGGACGGCTGGCTACTAATTGCCTTGCTGGCCGGGTTATTCTCTTACCAAGTTGCCTTATTGACCAGTTTTTCCACGATAGACACCAATCCGCTTTTTTGGGCTTATACGGCGTTTATTCTAATTATTATTAACGGCCTAGACTCGGAGCCTCGTAGGTGGAATAAACCAATAAACTCAGGTTTGGCGGTTGTCGGAGTTATGGCGATAATCTGCGTAGCTTTTTTAATTTATAATGATGTGGCAAAAATTAGGGCCGATTATCATTTTAGGCTGGCGCGGGTCGCTTACGCCCAAGAGAATTATCTTTCCATGGTCAATGAGTATCTTAAAGTTTTTGATTATAATTCCAAGGAAAAATTCTACGGCTGGTTTTTTTCTAACGATATTGAGGCGGCCTTAAACACAGTGGAAAACCAGAATTTTAAAAAAAGCATTTTGACGTATTTAAAAAATTATTTAGCCAATAACCAGTCGGTTGCGAAGAACTATGAGGAGCTTTTAAAAAGGGGGAAGATGCTTACTTTATTAGGTTTTTATGAAAATGGGGAATATTTTGAAAAAGCTGAAAAGATTTATGAAAAATTGGCCGGCTTTAACCCGTATATTTATGATACATATAATGCTTGGGCCAGGCTGGCGGTTTATCGAGGGGATTATTCAAGAGCATTGGCTTTATATGATAAGGCGCTCTTTACCATACCGCCTGCTAACGACCCTAAATTAAACGATGAACACAGACAGGAGTTAAATCGGGCTAGGGCCGAAGTTTATAAGAGCATGGCTTATTGCTACAAGGAGTCGGGCCGGATGGATGAAGAAAAAAGCGCGTACAAAAAAATATTAAACCTTGATCCTTATCGGCTTGATATCTATGATTTGCTGGCGCGAGCTTATTATGGAGCGGGGAATATTGATTTGGCGATTTTATATAATCAACGAGGCCTGTCTTTGGACGCAAAAAATTTTCATTGGCCATGGGCTTTGTCGCTTTTATACCGGGAAAAGGGGGATATGTTCAGGGCCGAAAAATATCTGGCAGACGCTTTAAGTCTGGCGCCGGAGGATCAGGAGCTTAAGCAATATGAAAAAGAGATAAATAATAATCAATAACCAATAATCAAAAAAATTGTTTGAAATTTGAATATATAAATTTGTTTGGTTATCGTATCTTTTATTTTATGCCATTATATTTTAATTTAATTTTTGTTTTTCTTTTCGGTCTGATTATCGGCAGCTTTTTGAATTGCCTGATTTGGCGGCTGCATACGGGTGAGAGCTTGTTCGGCCGTTCGTATTGCCCGAAATGTAAAAAGCAAATCGCCTGGTACGATAATCTGCCGGTCGTAAGCTATTTTTTGCTCGCCGGAAAATGCCGTGAGTGCGGAAAAGCGATTTCCTGGCAGTATCCGACCGTAGAGCTGGCGACAGGTATTTTATTCGTTCTGGCCTTTGTAAACCATTTTCAATTTTCAATTGAAATTCTGCGGGATTGGTTTATTATTTCCGTCATGATCGTGATTTTTATTTACGACCTACGCTGGTATATGATTTTAGATATCGTTACTCTGCCCGCTTGCTTAATTATTCTGATTGCCAATCTGATATTAGGCCTTAGTTTGTGGAATTTATTAATTTCTGGTATAATTGGAGGTAGTTTCTTCCTCATTCAGTTCATTATTTCACAAGGCAAATGGATCGGCGGCGGCGATATCAGGCTGGGTTTGCTCATGGGGCTAGCCTTAGGCTGGCCGGGCGTAATCATGGCCATAATTATTTCCTATTTTTTAGGTTCAATCGTGGGCCTGGGCCTGATCGCGGCGGGTAAAAAGCAGTGGGGCTCGGAGGTGCCGCTCGGGGTATTTTTAGCTTTCGGCACCCTTGTTACTTTATTTTGGCAGGCAGAAATTTTAAATTGGTATTGGAATTTGTTTCTATGAAAATGATAACGCGTATGCGTGATTTTTTCAGAAAAAAAACCTGGATAATAACCGCGCTGATGTTTGTCTTGGCTTTTAGTTTAAGTTTGGTGATAGCTTATTTTGAATTCGGCTTAAGGCAAAATGTTAAGACCACTAGCGCCAGTTCAAGCAATAACGTAACCGGCTATGCTTGGAGCCCGAATATCGGCTGGCTTAGCTTTAATTGCACGGGAGATAGTCCGGCTTGCGGCGCTAGCAATTACGGCGTCAGTATTGATTTAACCTCCGGTTATTTTAGCGGTTATGCTTGGAGCCAGTCAGTCGGCTGGGTCAGTTTTAATCGCAGGACTTGTTTGGGCGGGAGCGATAACGGGGCTTCTTGCAAGGCAAACAGCGATTGCTCTTCTAATAATTGCCGCTTGGATGGTCCGGGCGCGGCCGGCGCTCCTCTGCAGGCGCCTTACAATACACCGGCTAGTTTAGATTATAACGCGATTTATGATTATAATACCGGCCTAATTACGGGCTGGGCGAAAATTTTAAGCTTAGGCGATAATGGCTGGATAAAATTAAGAAAATTTGCTTCCGATAGCGGTTCGGATTATGGTTTGTCAATTGATCCGGCCACGGGCAACTTCAGCGGTTGGGCCTGGAACGCAAACAGCGATAGTTCGGGCATCGGCTGGTTAAGTTTTAATTGCGCTAATGAAACTCCGGCTTGCAGCGGCACTGATTATAAGGTGGTGGGCGATGTCAACCGTCCGCCAACCGCCGATAGTTTAACCGCGCCAAATTGGAACTATGTTGACGCCGGCGGAATTTTCGGCGCGCGCAACGCCAAGTTGAATTGGATTTTCAGCGATCCGGACGTAGGCGCCAGCGAATCGGCTTACCAGATTATTTTTGACGACGACAATGACCCGGCGGCGCCTTTGTTTGATACGGGGAAATGCCTAGGCTATAATAACCCGATCGCCGCTTGCAAAATCAACGCCGGAGCCGGCCAGTACCCGATCAACGAAACAGTTTTAAATTATGATGCGCCGTATTATTGGTGGGTGAAAGTTTGGGATAATCATGGCGCGGAATCGGCTTTAACGCCGTATAACACCAGTCCGGATACGGATAATAACGATGGCACGCTCAATACTTTTACTACTTATAAGCACGAAATGCCGGATGTCAGCTTTAGCTGGTTTCCGGTTGAGCCGAGCAAGGGCGAAGAAGTTAAATTTATTGATGCTAGCCGGGTATATCTTAGCGGTGCTCCCGCTACGGCCGTGAGTTGTAATAACAGCATTTGCGACTGGGCCTGGTCGGCTTCGGGCGGAGCCGTTTTCAAAGACAACGATACCGCGACTTCATCTCCGACCATCACTTTTAATTCGGCCGGCAGCGCCACAGTAACCTTAACTGTAACGGATGATGACGGCTATTATATTTCTCGTTCAGAAACCATTAACGTTAACGCCAAACTGCCTAAATGGAAAGAAGTTAAGCCGGAATGATAGATAATAAATTATTGCGCGAGCTACAGACGTCCGGCGTCTTGGAGACGTCGGACGTCTTTATTAACATAAGGCCATGGATAAAAAAGCAAATAAACGAGGCTTTACTTTAATTGAATTACTGGTCAGTATTTCTATTATCGCGCTGTTAAGCGGCCTTTTTTTGGTAAATTATAGAAGTACCAATAAGCGCTCGGAGCTCAATATGGCAAAACAGCGGCTAGCCTCGGATATCAGGCAAGCTCAGAATAATAGCCTGGGCGCGAAAACCTACGACGGCGTAAATACGCCGGCCGGCGGCTGGGGCGCGCATTTTGAGCTAACTTCGCCAACTAACTACATAATTTTTGCCGACAAGGACGAGGATCAGGCTTATGACCCGAACGACAATGAAATGATGGAAACCAGAATTTTGCCGACCGGCGTAACTATCAGCGCGTTAAATCCGGCCAATACGGTTGACGTAGTTTTTTTGCCGCCTGACCCGAAAACTTATGTTAACGGCGCCGATGATATTGACGCCCAGATTACGCTTGAGGAAAATATCGCCAGCTCAACCGCCACGCTGTCGATAAATTTTTTCGGGTTGATTGATACCGATTAGCATAATTACATGAAACTAAAAATAATAAAAAATAAAAGAGGCGTCAGCATGATTGAAGTTATCGCCGCCGTTATGATTATTGCCATGGGCATGATCGGCGTTTTGTCGCTGGTGATCCAGAACGTGGAGGCTCAGTATATCAATAAAAACGTTTTAATCGCCTCCGGGCTGGCGCAGGAGGGGCTGGAGCTGGTAAGGAATATAAGGGATAATAACTGGCTGACGGCCGGGTTTGATCCGATTACCGGTTGGAAATTGGGAGCAGGCGCCGGTACGAATAGTGATATTGTCCAGGACGGTACTTATGCAATTGATTACCGTAGGTTTAGCAGCCTTAACGCAACGGTTGATTCAATAACTGATGATGGCGCCAGGCTTTATCTTAACGACGAAGGGCTTTATACTCATGTTTCAGCCGGCAATATTGAGACTAATTTTTACCGATTGATTACCATAGTAGACGACTCCGCTAACCCGGCTTATCCTGATTTACTTGATATTAAATGCACAATCCGCTGGAAAGACGGCACGCAGGACCATGATTATACGGCGGAAACATCTTTATATAATTGGCGGTAAGCCTTTGAAAACTTTTTCAAAAAAGTTTTCAATACTTTCCCCCATACGGGGATAAACAAAAAATATAAGGTATCAAATTAAAATTTCATAGCGGGCAAAGCCCTACGGCCATTAAATTTTAATTTGATGATTATAAATTGTGTTTATGGCTTTACATTTAAAAAAATTAAAATCCGTAAAAGGCGTAAGTTTGATTGAGCTGATGCTGGCTATGGCCATTTTTTCGGTTTTAATTTTAGCCGCGACCGGCATTTTTAAAATGGTGGTTGACGGGCAAAGAAATTCTTTGAGCGCGCAGAATGTTCAGGAAAACATCCGGTACGCTATGGAAAAAATGAGCAAAGAAATGAGAATGGCCGGGATTAGCAACGAAGATTGCGAAGCTATGTTTTCCCCCCGGCCAACCGCGGTTTATAAAATTTTTAACACTACCGCTGATGCCGGCAAACTTTATTTTAAAAACCAGTACGGCGATTGCGTGGCCTATTATTTGGAAGGCGGCCGTTTAAAAATCATGCTGGATCAAGGCGGCAGCTCGGTGTCGGGCTTTATTACCCCGGCTAAAGTTACGGTCAGCGGCTTAAAATTTTTTGTTGACGATGACGAAATCGGAGAATTTCATTCTAAACAGCCGTATGTTACCATGAAAATGAAGATAATAGCGAGCGGTCAAGGCATGTCCAAGCAGGAAATGGATGTTCAACTGACCGTGTCATCAAGATATTATGAATAAAGCCTTTAAAAACTTTTTTAAAAAAGTTTTTAATATTTTCAAAAAATATAAGGTATCAAGTGAAAATTTAATAGCGGGCAAAGCCCTACGGCCATTAAATTTTAACTTGATGATAATTATGAGTAACCTTTTTAAACAACAAAGAGGAGTGATTTTACTTTTAACCATGTTTATTTTAACCGGTATTTTAGTGATTACTTTAACCGCGGCCGATTTGGTTTTAGCCGGAATCAGAATGAATCGGCTGACCGGTTATTCAACTTTGGCTTTTTTCGCCTCTGAGGCCGGTCTGGAACGGTCGCTTTGGGAAGCCAGAAAAAATGGCTATGTTTACCCGGACATAGATACGCCTAACGTTTTTACCAGCGATCTGGCTAACGCCAGTTCATATAAAGTTGATTTTGCCACTTCTTCGCCAAATGTAACTTTTACTTCAATCGGCGATTTTAGCGGCGCCAAACGGTCGGTTGAAAGCACTTACGAGACGCAGTGATATGGCTAAAACGGAGATAAAAAAACGAATTATTAAACTAAGAAGCGAAATTGAAAAATACCGCTATGCTTATCATGTCTTGGATAAATCGCTGATCAGCGACGCGGCTTTGGACAGCTTAAAAAACGAACTGGAAAAATTGGAGCGGGAATTTCCTGAATTTATTACGCCGGATTCGCCGACGCAAAGAGTGGGCGGCGAGCCTTTGGAAAAATTTAATAAAGTTAAGCATTCCGCGCCCATGATGTCGCTTTACGACGCGTTTTCGCCGGACGATATGCGGGATTGGGAAAAAAGATTGGATCGTATTCTGCCAGGACAAAAATTTGATTATTACGCTGAGCTAAAAATGGATGGGTTGGCTGTAGCGCTAGTTTATGAGGGTGGAAAATTCGTTCTGGGCGCGACGCGTGGCGACGGCGAGGTGGGCGAAGAGGTGACGGCTAATTTAAAAACCATTGAAGCCATTCCGCTGAATCTGCGTCGGCCGGACGAGACGGAACTGAAAACCATCGGCTTAAGCGCCGAGTCTATAAAATCGGTCTACCTGGCTCTGGAGAAGGGAAAAATAGAAGCGCGCGGCGAAGCCATCATGACGGCCAAGGTGTTTAACGAGCTGAATGAAAAAAATAAAAAAATGGGAAAAGCACCATTCGCCAATCCTAGGAATGCCGCGGCCGGCTCAATCCGCCAGCTTGATTCCCGCCTGACCGCCGCGCGGCGCCTGGATTGCCATATTTATTCTTTGGCCACGGATTTTAATCTAGAAACTCATGAGCAGGAGCACGAGCTGGCGCGCTCGCTCGGTTTTAAGGTTTTAAAAGAAAATAAATATTGCCGTAATCTGGACGAAGCCATAAAATTTCATGACGGCTGGGAGGAGCGCCGCGACAAATTACCGTTTGAGTGCGACGGCGTGGTAGTCGTGATAAATGACCTAGCGCTTTGGCCTAAGCTCGGCATTGTGGGCAAGGGGCCGCGCTATATGATGGCTTATAAATTCGCGGCTATTCAGGCCACGACTAAAATAGAAGACGTGATCTGGCAGGTCGGCCGCACCGGCGTTTTAACGCCCACGGCGGTCCTTAAGCCGGTTCAGGTTTACGGCGTAATGGTCAGTCGGGCGACTTTGCATAACTTGGACGAGATTCGCCGACTGGGCTTAAAAATCGGGGACACAGTGATCCTTGAGCGCGCCGGCGACGTCATTCCCAAAGTGGTTGAAGTTTTACCTAAATTAAGAACTGGAGTTGAAAAAGAAATTAAAGTGCCGAAAGCCTGTCCGATGTGCGGCGGAGCGGTAGAAAAAGTCGGAGACGAAGTGGCTTATCGCTGTGTCAACACAGATTGCTACGCCATAAACCTGCGCCGTTTAGCTCATTGGGCTTCAAAAAACGCCATGGACATTGACGGCCTGGGACCGAAAATTATTGAGCAATTATATAAAGCAGGCTTGGTGCGCGACGCGAGCGATTTTTATAAATTAACGGTTAGTGATCTTAAGCCTTTGGAAAGATTTGCTGATAAATCGGCCGATAATTTAGTGGCGGCGCTAACGGCTAAAAAGGAGATTGATTTAGCCAGATTTATTTACAGCCTGGGCATAAGGCATGTGGGCGAAGAATCGGCTTTGGCTTTGGCCAAACATTTTGGCAGTTTGGAAAAAATTAAAGTAGCCAGTTTGCAAGAGATTAATAATATTTATGATTTTGGCTCGGTTATGGCCCAGAGCGTCTATGAATGGTTTCATGATAAGCATAATTTGCGGTTATTGGCCAAATTAGAGCAACTAGGCGTTAAAGTAAAAAGCCTTAAGCTAACAGCCAAAAACGCCAAATTGGCCGGTCAAACCTTTGTTTTAACCGGCGGACTAGGGCAATTGACAAGAGACCAGGCCAAGGCTAAAATAAGGGAATTGGGCGGCGACGTTTCCTCGTCGGTCTCTAAAAATACTGATTATGTCGTGGCCGGAAGCGAGGCCGGCAGTAAGCTGGCTAAAGCGAAAAAGTTGGGAGTTAAGGTAATAGACGAAGAGGAGTTTATGAAAATGATTTAATAGGTCGGCTTGGAAAAATTATTTTTACGCTTAGATAAAATTTGGGCGTTTTTTACAAAAAATTAAGAGGTAAGAAAAGTAATTTTTTGTAAAAAATCGCTACAATTTTATATGAGCTAAAAAAATAATTT
>Ga0082335_1000748_pt1 | contig 77380 bp, 88 predicted proteins | sample Subgrocontami58m_FD_72375 | JGI IMG/M metagenome (GOLD analysis project Ga0082335, IMG submission 72375) | Subsurface groundwater microbial communities from S. Glens Falls, New York, USA - GMW37 contaminated, 5.8 m (SPADES assembly) (version 2) ... | reverse complement strand
TATATAGAATGGCAAGGAAAAAAAGACAAGCCGCAAAGACTGCGACTATTTTGAATCCTCATGCCAAAAAAGGAAACCCCGGGCGTTAGCCCGGGGAGGAGGTCATTTATGACCCTTGTATAGTTCAGGATAAGGAGTATATGCTTTAAATAGTAGCTTAATATGAATCTCTGGGGATGGAGGATTTATGGAGTCCGATGATAGAGGAAAAAAGGCCGAAGCGGTTGTGAGGCAAGTTCTGAGTATAATGGAAAAAGAAAGGGAAATAGCCGGATCATACCAGAATAAGCAGCACGGTGAAGTGGACGAGCTCGGAATAGACTTTATTGTTTATTTAAAGAACGGATTCATTTTACCAATTCAGGTAAAGGCGGGTTCAAAAGATAACGAGAATCGCCGCGCGAAGCATATGAAAAAGCACCCCAATGTAAAGTTCATGATTTTCGTAAATCTTGAGCTTTACAAGGTTCGCCCCGAGAAAGTCCTGGGCTGTATTATGAAAGAGATCGAGGACTTTTTGAAGGGATAGTATATACGATCCCGCCGAGAAATTGGCGGGATTTTTTTTGATGGAATTAGTGAAATCGCATATACTTTTAATATTATGAGCAAAAAGATACTAGTTGCTACGCATAATCCCGGTAAAATAACCGAGTATAAAGAAATTTTAGGCGGTCATGCGCTTGAGTTTTTATTATTGAGCGATCTGGGCATAATTGATGAGCCAGAAGAAAGTGGAAAAACTTTTGAAGAAAATGCGATAAAGAAAGTTGAGTTTTATTCTCAATTTACTGATCTGCCAATTTTAGCAGAGGATTCCGGATTAGAAATAGATTTTTTGAACGGCGAACCAGGCGTTTATTCTCGCCGCTGGCCTGGACATAAAGCCACGGACCAGGAATTGATCGATATGACTTTGAATAAATTAAAAGGCGTTCCTTTTGAAAAACGTGGGGCGCAGTTTCGCGTCTCAATTGCTTTTAAGAAGAATAAGACGGATAAAGTTATAATCGCCGAAGGTGTTTTACGGGGAATCATTTTAGAAAAGCCTGGTGCAAAAGTTATTCCCGGATTTCCATTTCGTTCTTTATTCTATTTGCCGGAAATTGATAGGGTGCTTGGAGAAGCGACAATGGAAGACGAGTCAAAGATCGCGCATAGACGAATAGCTATACAAAAGCTTTTGCCGTTTTTAACTGATCTTTAGTGATATTTTGATTTGTGTGTAGATCGGTATAATTTATGAACGGATTGTGCTCATTTTTTTGTTTTTGACAAAAAATGTTAATTGTGCCAATATATTAAAATAAAGTAAGATCTTTTAGAAGTTAATATTTCAGAAATTTAGGAGGAAAGACAGATGGAAAGACAACGACGGGTATCTTTAGCGTCATATGTAATAAAGTATGCAATAGTAGTGTTCATTGGCATCTTATTCGTTTGCACGCTCAAAAGCCTTAATAGTTCTAGTGATATAAAAAGCGTTAGGAATACAGAGGTGGTCTCGCCGGTTGATTATAAAAACGGCGTGTTCTACTTTGAAATAAATACAAATGTGCTGCCATCGCCATTTGGTAATTCTCTGTCCAGCTTCATTATTAAGCATCCGGAGCTTGAGCTTGTATCAATAGCTCCAGATGGTACGTATTATAATGGACGGACGTATATGGGTTACTTCGTAGTCTTCAGGAATAAAGGGGGAACAAAAAAATGAAAAGAAATAAGAGCGTGCCTGCCATCGAGGTCAAAAGTCCTGATAATGATTTCGTTGTCGTCAAAAAGCTGGGATCAATGAAGATATTAGCGCGTTCAAAGACCGGATATGACGGGGCAAGGGAAAAAGCTATTGTCCTTGGGCTCGAGAATCCGCACATTACCAGGGAAAAGAACCTTAAAAAAGAAGCAGAAAAATATTTTAAAACTAGCTAGTTTTACTACAAAAAATACCATAGTCTTCGGACCATGGTATTTTATTTTTCATTGATCGTTAAATGTGGCGTTGATTCATTAGCACTCTTGACGTTAGATTGCTAACGAACTAAAATAATGAAGTCGCAAATAATAGTTGATTAGCGACTAGTGATTAGCAACTAGTAGGAAGTATGGGTTAGTGATAAAAATACATTCTTATTTCTAGTGACTAGTGGCTAGTGGCTAGTTCCTAATTTTATGAAATTAAATTTAAAACCTTTAAATGATCGTCTTTTTATAGAGCCGATTGCAGAAGAAAAAATGACAAAGTCTGGCATAGTTTTGCCTGATTCAATTGAAAAAGAAAAACCAATGAAGGGTAGGGTTGTTGCCGCTGGACCCGGAAGATTAAATGAAAAAGGCGCTAGAGTAAAAATGTCAGTAAAAGTTGGAGATATGGTGCTTTTTAAAAAATATGGACCGGATGAAATATTGATAGACGGTAAAAAATATTTGGTCGGAGAAGAGGCGGATATACTCGCGATTATTGGATAACTTTAATTCCGTCATTGCGAGGAGTCTGCGACGTGGCAATCACTGTTCCCTCTGTCATTCCGGCCAACGAGCCGGAATCTAGAAAACTTGGATCCCGGGTCAAGCCCGGGATGACAGAAGGGGATAGGTTCCTGCCTGCCGGCAGGCAGGGCTTCGGTAGCACTCGCAATGACAGATAAAAATTAAAAAAAACTATTAAAATGGCAAAACAAATTTTATTTAACGATAAAGCCAGGACGGCTTTAAAAAAAGGAATAGACAAATTAGCCGAGGCCGTAAAAATGACCCTTGGTCCAAGAGGTCGTGCAGTTGTAATTGAAAAAGGATATGGCGCTCCCCAAGTTACTTTTGATGGCGTAACTGTTGCCAAAGAAGTTGAGCTTGAAGACAAATTTGAAAATCTTGGTGCGGATTTTTTAAAGCAGGCAGCAAATAAAACCAATGATAATGTTGGTGATGGTACAACCACTGCTGTGGTTTTGGCACATGCCTTAATTGATGCCGGTGAAAAAGCTATTAAAGAAAAAGGATTCAATGTTATTCAGTTAGCCGAAGAGCTTAAAAAGGGTAGCGAAGAAGTATTAAAGGTTTTGGAATCCCAACGCGAGCTTATTAATGATAATAAAAAAATTCAGGAGGTAGCTACGCTTTCAGCGAAAGATAAGGCTATTGGCGCTTTAATTGCTGAGGTTATGGGTAAGATCGGCAAAGAAGGCGTCGTAACCATTGAAGATTCTAATACGGTTGGCAATTCTTATGATCTGGTTGAAGGCATGCAATTTGATAGGGGTTTTGTTTCTCAATACATGATCTCTAACCAAGAAAGAATGGAGGCTATTTTAGAAAAACCATATATTTTAGTGACCGATAAAAAGATCTCGGCTATTAGCGAGCTTTTACCGCTTCTGGAAAAATTAGTTCAATCCGGTAAAAAAGAATTGGTTATTATTGCCGACGATCTTGATGGCGAAGCTTTAGCTACCTTGGTAGTAAATAAGCTTCGCGGCATTTTCAATGTTTTGGCTGTTAAGGCTCCTGGCTTTGGCGATAGAAGAAAAGAAATGCTTCAGGATATTGCCATCGTGACTGGCGCTTCATTTATTTCAGAGGATTTAGGTAAAAAGATTGAGGGGGTAGAGATAGCAGATCTGGGTAGGGCTCATCGCGTTGTCGCAAATAAAGACAACACTACTATTGTTGCCGGTAATGGTGATAAAAAATTAATAATGGAAAGAGTCACTCAACTTAAAGCCCAGCTTAAGAAAACTGATTCTGAATTTGATAAGGAAAAACTGCAGGAACGTCTTGGAAAATTATCCGGAGGCGTAGCTGTTATTAAAGTTGGATCTCCAACCGAGTCTGCTCAAAAGGAATTAAAACAAAGAGTTGAAGATGCGGTGTCTGCTACTCGTGCGGCTATGGAAGAGGGTATTGTTCCTGGCGGTGGTATGGCATTGTTTAATGTAAATTTATCTTTAGATAAATTATTTAAAAAAGCCGAAGGCGATGTGGTCAAAGAAGCCTGGTCTATATTGGGAAAAGCTTTAAGAGCTCCTATTGAAGCTATTGTTGTAAATAGCGGAGAATCAGTGGTCAAAATTGTTTCTGAGCTTGAAGCTAAGAAAAAGAAAGGTGGAAATTGGATCGGATTTAATGCAATTCAAAATAAAGTCGGTGATCTAAAAGAGGCGGGAATTGTTGATCCGCTTAAAGTTACCAAAACAGCTTTTGTTAATGCCATTTCAGTTGCCGCTAATTATCTGACTATTGGTGCGGCTATGACGGAAAAACCGGAACCAAAAGATAGTCATAATCAAGGAGGAATGCCGGGCGGAATGGGTGGGGGGATGGGGTACTAAAGTAAATTTTTAATTTAAAATTTATAATTTACAAATTAAGATTTAGAGAATGAGAAACAATCTATAAAAAATAGGGAATTTTTAATTTACATTTTTAGATTATGTAGTAATATATAGAAATATAGTACATTCAAAATAGAAAAGGAGAAAAATATGTTAAAAATACCCTATACTTTATGGGATCTGCGGATCGCAATGATCAGCCTTGATGAAAGCAAGTTCGACGAAAAGAAATTAAAAGAAGTAGAGGACGAATTCGAAACTCCGTCGCATGATAAAAAAGATCTTAACAAGCAGATAGCCGATCATCATGGTATAAGCGTAGAAAAGCTTACGGATAGTCCGAATTATAAAGTTTTATACCAGGAATTTCAGGAGCATAAAATTTATCAATTTGTTAACATACTTATTTCAAAACTTGAAATAACAGAAAAAGAAGCATGGGCTTTAGTAGCTCATTTTTTGGGAATATTGGATCAATAGATAATATCCCGCCAAGAAATTGGCGGGATTTTTTTTCCATTATTTATTTTTTACAGGGGGCTTGCCCCGCACCTTTTGAAGATCGCTTTATAGCTTATTGAATTTATTAGTTTTATTTTATTTTAAAAATAATTTTACAAACTAATTTCTACTCCAATTAAATAACTTGTCCAATCCTCAAAAGGTGCGGGGTTGACTTAGTTTATTAGAGGAGTCTAATTAAGGCAGAAGCATTGAAAACTTAAGAAAAAAGGAGGTGATTCAAATGAAGGCTATTTTGATAAGCGGTTTTGAAAATAAAAAAGTCAAAAAAAATAATTTGACTCAGGATTTTTTGCATGACACGAAAAGATTCGCAAGATATCTTATTTTAAAAGCCGCCTTAAATATTGAAGATGTTTTTGTTTTTAAGCCGACAAGAATAAAGGAAATTAATCTTTGGGGAGTATTCGAGTGTATAAGGCAAATCGTTGATCTATATCCGAAGGAACCCCTGATAATTTATTATTCCGGTCATGGTGAAAAAAAATACTGGAATTTGCGGGCAAATAAGAAAGATGGAGAAAGGGCGTATTTTTTCAAATTCAAGAGACTATTGCGCATCTTGCAAAAAAGATCAGCCCCGCTTATTGTGATCGCTGATTGTTGTTACGGTATGTCTTTAAAGAAAGAGCTGGAGAAACTTTCATATCCATGGCTTCTTTTGGGACTTGCACCAGAAACGCGGATCGGCTACGGCAGCGTGGAAAAGCAGATCGAGCTGTGTTGGTCTAGGCGTATGTTGGCTAGACCCAGATATGACAACGATACTAGATTGGTAAGTTTTATAAAATTTAAAAGCTATAATAAAAATTTTTATGGCTTTAAATATGGAGATGGCAAGCATTTCCGAAAATTCTTTTTTATCTATCGTTATAAAAAAGTTAAAGTGGTTTTGCGGGCTGGTTCCGACTTGGATCACTTGATGTTTCCCAAAAAATGAACCGCTTCTATAGAGAGGCGGTTTTTTATTAATTTGCTTGACAAGGCATAGAAACAGTTTCAGTATTTAATAGGGTTCTTTAAAATTTAAAAAATAGATAAGGGGGTAGTATGAAGATCATAAAGGATAAGACTAAACAAGGCGTGCCTATTTATGCCTATTACATTCCTCACGCAAAAAGCGTTACTTTAACGGTAGTTGTTAAGGCGGGAACCAGGAATGAATTGTGGCCTAAAGAAGCGGGCTTGGCTCATGCCATGGAACACATGGTTTTACGTGGCACAGAAGACTTTGCTAACGAAAAAGACCTTTCTTTTTTTGTAGAGCATATTGGTGGCTCGGTTTATGCCAGTACTTCAAAAGAATGTACAAAATATAAAAGTTGCGTGCCATCGACCCACATAGAGAAAGCTGTTTATGTGCTCAGTCAAATTGTGAGAAAGCCCTTGCTTCGCAAAAAAGACGTTGGGATAGAAATGAATATCGTGTTACAAGAATTAATGGCCGATAATGATTCTCCCGACGAGTTAACGAATATTGAATACATAAAGGCAATTTTCGGAAAACATCCATTGGCGCTTGAAACAGGCGGTCTTAAAAATACCATCCTTAATTTAAGAAGAGCGGATTTTAAAAGATGGCAAAGAAACTTTTACCGTCCAGAAAATCTAGCCTTTTTTGTAATCGGCAATTTTGATATGCGAAAGCTTAAAAAGCTTTTTGAAAGATATTTTCCAGAAAATATTAAATCGAAAAATGACGCTAATTTTACTTTAGCGCCTCAGCCGGTTAAAAAATCCTTATATTTTATCCGAAATACTAAACAGGCTTACATTTATTTTGGAGCAATGACTCCCGGAGCGGATCATCCTGATAGTCAGCCTTTGGACATCTTCGATATAATGATCTCTGGGGGAATATCGTCTCCTCTTTTTCAGGAAATTAGAGGAAAAAGGGGTTTGGCTTATTCGGTAAGAGCAATAAATTTCATATATAAAGAGGCCGGATTCTTTGTTACGCAGATAGAAACGGATCCTCATAAGGTGGAAGAGGTGATCAAGGCAAGTCTGGAAGTTATGAAAAGATCAAAAAACTCTTCTACTTTAATGAGCACGGCAAAAGAGATGACTATCGGTCAGTTAAAAATAGCGTCTGATAATTACGATGACTTCTTAGATATGGCCATCAATGATTTCAACGTTTTTGGAAGGGTCGTAACCCTTGAAGAAAAAATTAATAAGATTAAAGCCGTGACGATCGAACAGATATCTCAAGCAGTAGAAAAATATCTATTAGATGAAAACCGTCGCGTAATAGTTGTCCTTGGACCTAAGCCTAAAAGAAAATAGATACAAATATAGCCGTCGCCAGATCTGTCTGGGGGCGGCTTTTTATTTATTTTTTACTTGTCGCGATGGTTTCGACTGAGCTCAGCCGAATGTTCTTGCCGAAGGAGCTTGTCCTGAGTCTGTCGAAGGATTATAATATATAATATGAATACATTAAATATAATTTGGTTAGTTCTCGGTCTGTTGGTGGTTTATTTAATACTCTTATTCAATCGTTTGATTGTTTTAAGAAATAGAGTCAGGGAGGCGCTTTCAGATATAGACGTGCAGTCTAAGAGGCGTTTTGATCTTATTCCAAATTTAATAGAAACAGTGAAGGGTTATATGTCTCACGAGAAAGGCGTTTTAGAAAATATTACGAAAGCTCGTTCTGCGGTAGCCGGCGGCGGGAGCGCTTTGGAAAAACAAGGCGTAGAAAACCAACTTTCCAATACTTTAAAAACTTTATTTGCAGTTTCAGAAAATTATCCTGATTTAAAAGCCAATGCCAACTTTTTAGATTTACAGAGAGAATTGGCTGATACCGAAGATAAGATGCAGGCCTCCAGAAGATTTTATAACAGCGTGGTAATGGAGCTTAATAACAAGGTTCAGACTTTCCCGGCAAATTTAGTTGCGGCCAAACTTGGCTTTAATGAAGAAAAGTTTTTTGAGGTTTCTTCTCAGGCTGAAAAAGAAGTTGTGAAAGTTAAGTTTTAAAATAACGATTTGTAGCTAGTAGATTGGTATTAGATTTTTGTCTAGGATTTTATCACCCTGGTAGCTTGTAGCTAACATCTAGTGCCTATACCATGAACTCTTTAAACAAAATATTTAGTGGCGAGAAAAATAAATCACTATCTTCTGTGAAGGAAAAAAGCGAAGAAGCTGCGTTAGAGTTAGCGGGAGAGGGTAAGTTTAAACATCTAAGAGCTGATATTAGACCAATTATGACGTGCGTTGGCACCCCAGATGAATTTAAAAGTTATCCGGGTCCGATAGTTGCTATGCGCAATGCTGATGAGGCCAAGAAAGCTCATTTTATAGATTATTATGCTACTAAGACAGAATTAGATAATAATAAATTTAAGAATGCGGGCGAACAATCATACGTTATTTCTACTATAGACAAGAAAAATAAATTTTCCACATGGTTTAAAGATTGTACCGGTTTAGTGGTTGCCGGTAAAGATAAAGAGACTGGCGATAATATTTCGTTTTTAAGTCATGAGGATCCCCAATATTTCTTATCAGGAGAAAAAAATAAAAATAAGTTCATAATCGATCTAAGACAACGACTCAATGAGTTGAAAGAAAGATGTGTCGACGGAACTATCGATGCCAGGGTCTTTGGTGGTAATTATCTTGATTATGACGAATATTCCAAAGAAAATTATTTAGAATCAATAAAATTGCTATCCTCAACTGTAATAGAAAGCCTTAGATTTGAACCAATTGTTATTACGGGGCCCAAGATAGTCCGCGGAGCCGGAGTGTGCGATGATATTTTTTATGATAATGATAACAGACGGCTTTATATTATGAGGCCTCGAGTTGGCGATTCTACTACCGAAGCTTTTGTTCTAAGAGATATTGAAGAGCAAGAGAAAAAATGGTTATAATAAATTTTTAAATTACCTCCTTTTATTAATTATGTCTACTATATCTTTATATTCTAATAAGGATTCAAACATCCGAAAAACTTGGTTGCTTTTTACCATATTTCTTTTGGTTGTTATTGGTTTTGGTTACACATTTTCATATATTTATAATGATCAGAGTATTTTATTGATCGCAGTTATCTTTAGTATTGCAATGAGTTTTACCAGTTATTGGTTTTCCGACAAAATTGTTTTGAAAATGTCTAGAGCCGAGCCGGTAACTCATGAAAATGCCAAAGAGCTTTATCATATCGTAGAAAACTTAGCTATTACAGCCGGTATACCAACGCCAAAGATCTATATAATTCACGAGCAGGCGCCAAATGCTTTTGCAACCGGCAGAAATCCGGAACATGCAGTCGTGGCTGTCACGGAGGGTTTATTGGGCAAATTAGATCGGGCTGAGTTAGAGGGCGTGCTAGCGCATGAAATGTCCCACATAGGTAATTACGATATGCTTATTTCTACAATGGTGGTGGTTTTGGTTGGTTTTATTTCTATTGCTTCGGATATGTTTATGCGTTCAATGTTTTGGGGCGGCGGTCGTAGTAGGGAAAATAGGGGCGGAGCGAATGGGGTTGTGATGCTTATCGGAATTGTCTTAATGATCTTGTCACCGATAGCTGCCATGCTGATACAAATGGCTATTTCCAGAAAAAGGGAATTTTTAGCTGATGCTTCCGGATCTTTGTTGACGCGTTATCCTGAGGGCTTAGCCAAGGCTTTAATTAAAATATCATCGGATACCACGCCTTTAACCGTGGCAAATAATACTACTGCACATTTATGGTTAGATGATCCATTTAAAAAAAATCAAAAAGGTAATTGGTTTCATGGATTATTTCAGACTCATCCGCCGATCAATGAAAGGGTGTCAGCTTTGCGTGGGATGAAAATCTAATAAAACAGGTCGCCTAAGCGACTTGTTTTAGTACTAACCTCTTGCTAAATTTGACATTTAAATTAAAAATTGTTATAATTTCAGTCTAAAAATATGATAAGAAGATTTACTAATCAAAAACGTTTTAGCAGCAATAGCGCTTCGGGCAATCGAGGCGGATTTTTTGGTGGCGGTGGTGGAGGTTTAAGGGGTAGAAATAGGCCTGCTAAAAAAATGAGGGGTGAATATATTGATATTTCTAAGTTTGTTAAAAAGGCAACTATAAGTACGACTTTAGAACCTGTAGTTATTGAGCACAAGTTTTCAGATTTTGGGTTGTGTGGACAATTGGAAAAAAACTTGGCAGCTAGAAATTATATGTATCCAACGCCTATTCAGGATCAATCAATCAAACACACTATGAGCGGTAAGGATATTATTGGTCTTGCCAATACAGGAACCGGTAAAACCGCTTCATTTTTGTTGCCTATGATTAACAAGGTTTTTCATGACAGAAATCAGAATGTTTTAATTGTTGCTCCAACTAGAGAGCTCGCTATTCAAATCGAGGAAGAGTTTAAAAAGTTTACTCCATCGCTCAATATAGGCTCAGTAGCTTGTGTTGGTGGAGCGCCAATTTACAGACAGATAAATGGTTTGAGGCGTCAGCCGAACTTCGTTATCGGAACACCGGGAAGACTTATGGATCTTAATGAAAGAGGCCTCCTTCCATTTTCAGCTTTTCAAAATGTTGTTCTCGATGAGATCGATAGGATGCTTGATATGGGTTTTATAGATGAAGTTAAAAAGATGCTTGCAGATATGCCCAAGGAAAGACAATCATTGTTTTTTTCAGCTACCATGCCTCCGAAGATCAAGGACCTAACTAAGCAATTTTTAAAAGATCCAATTACAGTTAAGGTTTCAAGTGAAGGAGCTTCTGAAAATGTTGATCAGGACATTGTTAAATTTATAGGCAGGCAAGTTAAATTTGATAAATTAAAAGATCTGCTTATTAAGACTGATTTAAAAAAGGTTTTAATATTTTCCGAAACAAAAAGAGACGTAGAAAGACTTACTGAGGGTTTAATCAGGGATGGTTTTAAGGCGGATTCAATTCACGGAGATAGAAAGCATAACCAAAGGCAAAAAGCGCTTTCAAAATTCAAAGAGGGCGAGGTACAGATCCTTGTTGCAACAGATGTTGCCGCTAGAGGCCTTGATATCAAAGACATTACCCACGTTATCAATTTTACTGTTCCGCAAACCTATGATGATTATATTCATAGGATTGGCAGAACTGGAAGGGAAAATAAAAAGGGTTTTGCTTTAACCTTCGTAGAAACAAGTTAAAAATACCGCTCACGCGGTTATTTTTTTAATTAATTTATTTTGAATATAATTATTTATATCAGTAATATATTTTCGACATTGATATTTCTGGATTGCATCTAGAAACCACTATATGTGTGCGCATTTATTGTAAAGCACCGATTTAAGAATAGTGTTATATTTAAATTAAAAGGTAGACATTTTTTTTAAAGGCGATAAATAGATTCAATATCTTATTTTATAATTTAATATATATATATATATATATGTATAATGGAAAAAGAAAATAAATTTACTAGGATTTTTTCTAAAATTTCTAAATTGGCAGGCATATTTACTATGCTTGTCGGTGTATTGGTTTTGGTTGGATGGGTATTTGATATTACTTTTTTAAAGAGTATTTCATCGAACTTTATTGCTATGAAGGCAAATACCGCGCTGGCTTTTGTCTTGGCTGGTTTAGCGTTGTTATTTGCACAAAAAGATACAATAAGGCCATGGAAACAGAATGTTGGAAGGCTGGCATCAACACTTGTGGCATTGATTGGTTTGGCTACATTGAGCGAGTATATATTCGGCTGGAATTTGGGCATTGATCAATTGCTTTTTCGGGAGTCGGCTAGCGCTATATTGACGCCTTATCTTGGCAGAATGGCTCCGGCAACAGCTTTCAATTTTTCACTGCTTGGCATCGCCCTTCTCTATATTGGACACAATCGCCATTTTAAATGGGCTCAGTATTTATGTTTTTTTGCTTTGATACCATCCCTAATGGGGATAATCGGTTATTTATATAGTGTCCATGAGTTTCGAGAAATTATTTCTGCTTTTACTCCGATGGCGTTGCATACCGTGTTTGCATTTTTTATTTTGTCTTTAGGTGTTCTTTTTTCTCGTCCCGATTCTTATTTCATAGGACTTTTATCTAGTGAAGGTATGGGTGGCGTTATCGTTAGATCTCTGATTCCAATAACAACCATCCTATTTATATCATTGGGATATTTCCAAGTAGTTTGGCAAGCGAACGATAGTGAGGAATATGTAAATAATACGACGGGATCAAGTGATTTTTCATTACATATGGCGATTTTTGTAGTTTCGGCGATTATTGTATTTACAATAATTATTTGGCTAGTAGCCATCATAGTTCACAAACTAGATGAAGAAAGGGTGTCGGTTACGGAGAGCTATAAAATCGAGAGGGATAAAATACAAACCCTTTTGCAGAGCATCGGCGACGCTATAATTGTAATAGATAGGAGCTGGAATATTATTTTATTTAATAAAGTAGCTGAGAAACTTTCCGGCTGGACTGATAAGGAGGTGGCTGGCAAGCCCCTATGTGATTTTATTAAGTTAATTAAGACCAGAGACCGCAGTGAAAATATTCAATTTATTGAAAATGCAATGGTTATGAAACAGGTGAGTACCTTAAAGAATCACACTATTTTGATTAAAAAGGACGGTGAAGAAGTATCTGTGGGGGACAGCGCCTCTCCAATTCTAAATGAAAAAGGCGAGGTGATGGGCGCAGTAATCATAATGCGCGATATTTCAAAGGAAAGAGAAGCCTCAATGCTAAAAACCGATTTTGGTTATGCCTCTCATCAATTACGCACCCCGCTTAACAAGGCGATGTGGTTGTTGGGCTCTATTTTGAATTCCGGAGATCATGAGAAAACAATAGCCAATGCCAAGATTGCATATCAGGCACTGGAAAGCGTACAAAAGCTGACTGAAAAGCTTATTGATGTGTCGGAAGTTGACCGCGATACAATTGTTGTAAAAAAAGAAGCGGTAAAGTTATCTGATTTGCTTGATAATATTTTGAAAAGTGTTGAGAAGAAAGTTAAAGAACGAAATATTAAAATAATGACTTCGCCAGTTTCCGCTACGGCAAGCATCAATACCGATCAACGATTATTAGAAAAATCATTAATGGAGGTTTTAAACAATGCAATTGCTTATGGTCCGGACAAAGCTAAGATAGACATAAATTGTTCGAATCGAGGAAAAGATGTTTTGTTTGAAATTCAAGATTATGGTATTGGAATTGCTGAAGAACACCAACCATTAATATTTACGAAGTTTTTCAGGGGAAGCAATTATGATACAACAGAGATCGTGGGCGCCGGTCTGGGGCTTTTTCTTGTGAGAGAATATATTAGACGATTGGGGGGTAAAATTTGGTTTAAGTCAGAAGAGGGTAAGGGATCTGTATTTTATGTATCTTTGCCGTTAGATGGCTAGTGGTTTTATGGTCAGTTTTTTACAAGCTCCAACAATGTCTTGTCTTTGCGTGTAAGTGAGAATTTCATTTTCTGGCGGAGGGGAAGAGATTTGAACTCTTGATACCCTTTCGGGTATGCCACCTTTCCAAGGTGGTGCACTAGACCACTATGCGACCCCTCCATATGTCTCAATATTCTAAAACAAAACAGACTTAATTTCAATTCTTTGTACATATTATCAGGCTATCTTAAGTAATAAAAAAAGAGTATAATAGGTTTATAGAGAATTAAAATTAATTTGTTATCCGCCACGGTGGTTGGAGACAGTCAAAATATGAAATCATTAAAAATTATTGCGGTATCAATGTTGGTTTTGCCGATTATGGCTTTTGGCCAGAGTGCAACTACTACATTGCCGGATCCGGGCTTAACACCGGATAGCCCGTTTTATTTCTTAAATCGCGTAGGTGAGGCATTGCAGGAATTTTTTACTTTTAATCCGGAAGCAAAGGCTCGTTTACAGTTGGAATTTGCAGCGGAGCGCATTTCTGAGATTAAGGTGATGATTGTCAGCAAGGGAGCGACTTTGCCCGCAATTGATGTTGCAAGAACTCGTTTGACTGAAAATCTTTCTAGGGCGAGCCAGGCAGTCATAAAAGTGAAAATTTCCGGTAAAGATGTGGCTGAATTAGCCAAAGAAGTAAGCGAAAGGATTAGTTCTCAAAAATTAATTCTTAGAGGTGTTTTTGGCGAAGAGCTCAAAAATATTTCTGAAAAGGAAAAGGCCTTGAAAGAAAAAATAAAAGAAGCTGATAAATTAGCCGAAGTTGAAAAAGCAAAAGAACTTGTAAGAGACCTCGATAAATTAAACAGCGAAAAAGAAAGTATAAAAAAACATGAAGACGAGAGTTCTCAAGATTTTGATATCGAAGACGACAACGTAGATAGCGCCCTTGAATTAAAAGACCAGGCGCAAAATGCCATTGATGATGCAAAGAAGGCGCGCGCTGAATTATTAGTTGAAATACCGGAACTTACTGCTACCGACTTAGAATTAGTAGATAAAGCGATTGTTAGTGCTGAAGATCTTTTTGTTAAGGAAAATTTTCAGGCCTCTAAAGAATTAGCTCATCAGGCTGAAAAAGCTCTTGAACGGGCAAAGGAAAGGGCCGAGAGAGAAGATGAAGATGATAAAGAAGAAAGTGAATTGATTAAGAAGTATAAGGAAATTCAAGATGAATCTGTTAAAAAACTGGAAGAGATAAATAGGGAATCTTCTGAGAAGTTAGAAGAAGCTAGTCGGGAATCAGCCCAGAAACTAGAAGAGATCAATTCCGAGGCTGCTAAAAAATTGGAAGAAATTAACCGTGAGAATGAAAAGAAACAGTTAGAGCTTAACAATGAAATAGAAAAGTTTTCAGAAGAGCTAGAAAATTCTACGTCTACGGAGGATTAAAAAATAAAATCTAAAATCTAAAATCTAAAATAGACACCCATAACACAGCGGGGTGTCTATTTATATTGTGGCATAATGTTTCCGTGATTTAAGGTTGATCTTAAAAGATAGTGCCATAGTGATTGATTTTGGATATGGTCGTTTAGGCGGAAAATTAAGCAGTGATTGCTTTGTGTGTACGCCCCCTTTATTTTTTACCCGTCATACAGACTTAATTCTCGTTAAACTTTATGAAATATCTCCGGTAAACATAGGGATTCCTATTCGCTTTCTTTTTGTTTCCCCTTTAAATAAATCGATTTTTCTTTGTGCGTTGTCGCCCCTGTCGCCCTGATGTGCTCCGTATGTGTTGGCGGTCATGCTCGATGCTAAATATACCTTATGCTTGCCGTATTTATCATTTATTGAATCAATTACGTTGTAGAGTTTCAGAGTTTCTTTGGTTTGAGCCACTTTCCCAAATAAATCCAATTGATCAACAATGTTATTTTCTAATTTAGACAGCACTACGCCGGTGGATCGATAAAGTTCATTACGATTATAAAATTCTTTCAAATGCTCTTCGGCCATGCCGATCATGTCTGACGGTATGCAGGTGGATCTGGTAAATTTTACTTTTACTCCAGTGTGGCTAAAATCCTGTTTTTTGAAAAAGAAAACAGCTTCTTTGGCCGCCAAATTATATCTGCGTATTTTTATACATGCATTTTCTATATTTTTTGAAAGTTGAGAAAAAAGAAAACTCTTGTCGCTAGACGGGGGAGTGAAGGTTTTCACTTTTTGTACAGATGAATAGGTTTGTTTTTCTTCCATGTTCAGTTTAAGAATATATTCACCCCGGAGTTCTTTCCATATTTCAATGTGCGGTTTAGTAAGATTATGTATTACCCACGCCTCATCTTTTCTGGCAAAATCCAAGACAGTCATTACTCCTAGCTTTTCTAGATATGCCTTAGTTTGTGAGCCGATGCCCCATATTTTATCGAGTGGTAAATTAATAAGAAATTTATGAGCATCGTATCCGGGAATTACGGTGAGGCCGGATGGCTTTTTCCATTTAGAGCCTAGTTTAGAAAGAACTTTATTCGGTGCTAGTCCGATAGAAAAAGTAAATCCTAATTCTTTATCAAGATCGTTTTGTATTTTTTCCGCGATTTTTTCATAGGACATATGGAACAATCTTCTTAGCCCTGTAATGTCGGCAAAACATTCGTCTATTCCATATTCTTCAACTTGCGGCGTATATCTGCGCACGATATCAAAAAATCTTTTTGAAAGCAGACTATATGTTTCATAGTCTGAGGGTAAAATTATAACTTCCGGACACACCCTTTTTATTTCCCATAAAGGCATGCCCCTTTTAACGCCCTTGGCTTTTGCTTCGTAACTCATTGAAGAGGCAATACCGCGTTCCTTTCCCGTAACCACCGGCCTTCCTTTGAGTTTAGGATCTCGGGCTTGTTCGCAAGACGCAAAAAAAGCATCGCCATCGATGTGTAAAATCGCATTAGGAAAATCTTCTAAAGTAAATGATTTATTAATCATGAAAATACTTTCGAATGACCGCGATTACGACAGCGGCGATTTTCAATTCTTCGGTTGGTGTAATTGTTTTATATTTTTTATTACCCGGGCGGAGAGTTACTTGGTTATTTATTTTTGAAAGATATTTCATTGTCCATTTTCCATCTATCTCTGCTATTACAATATCGCCGCTTTGAGCAGTTTTACTTCTATCTACCAAAACCATATCTCCTTCCATAATTCCGGCTTCAATCATGGAGTCTCCTTTTATTTTAAGCATATAAGTAGCTTCTTTATTTTTAATAAGCCACTCATCAAGGGTCATGGTATCTATCAATTCTTCTTCGGCGGGGGAGGGAAATCCCGCCTCTACGGTGCCGAGAATTTTTACCTCTCCAAATATCCTTTTCGGTATTAGAAAGCCCTTAGAGTCCTTTTTAATGAAACCCTGACCCTCTAGCCGACTAACTAGCTTGTAGACGCTATTTTTAGACTTGTAGCCTGTAAGTTTCATTATTTCTGTATAGTTGGGCATACGGCGATTTGTCTTGTAAAAACTTGTAATTTTTGTTTTGTAATCCATATACCTAGTATAGGTGAACACTTGTTCACCGACAAGTGTATTGAATTTTTTGGGAGATTGAAATTTATTATTAAAATATTGGTATGCTATAAATGATTAGTATTTTATAGCGTCATGGTTTAAAATGTTTCTATGATTTAAGATTAATCTTAAAAATAAGCAACAATTTTGGTGGTGAAGTATTGCGACGCGATTTAAGATATATCTTATTTTATGTTCCTAATTTTGGGGATTGGTGGGGCGTGATATTATTAGGGTATGAAAAAGATCTTATATATAGATATGGATAATGTGCTTGTGGATTTTGAGTCTGCGTTTTCAAAGCTGGATCAAAAAATTCTTGATACCTATGAGTCTAAGGAAGAAATTCCGGGAATATTTTCTTTAATGGATCCTATGGAGGGATCTATCGATGCCTTTGTGGCGCTTTCGGAGATCTATGACGTATATATTCTTTCTACCTCGCCTTGGGGCAATCCTTCTGCCTGGACTGATAAATTAGAGTGGGTCAAAAAATATCTTAGTGATGTTGGGTATAAGCGTTTAATTCTTAGTCATCATAAAAATCTTAATAAGGGTGCGTATTTGATAGACGACCGCACCAAAAATGGAGCTTCTGAATTTGAGGGGGAATTGATCCAATTTGGTTCTGAAAAGTTTCCGGATTAGGCAAGTGTTTTGAAGTATTTGGCACCGTAAGGCAAATTTATTATTTAATAACCGTGCTTTAACGCGTTAAAGCACGGGGTTTATATTTTATATAGACCATAAAATTTGATAAAATATTAAGTGTACATTATTTTTATGAAAAAAGAACAAAAGTTAAATAAACAAGTGATAATTTATCAGACAAAGTCTGGGGCGTTGGAATTTAGAAAAGATTTAAAGAACGAGACTCTGTGGGCGACCCTTGATCAGATTGCTGATGTTTTTGGACGTGATAAGTCGGTTATTTCTCGCCATCTTAAAAATATTTATAATGAGGGCGAGCTGAATGAAAAAGCAACTGTTGCAAAAAATGCAACAGTTCAAATTGAAGGCGGACGTCAGGTGGAGCGAGCTATTGAGTATTACAATCTTGATTCAATAATTTCAGTGGGTTATAGGGTTAACTCAAAAACAGCCACTTTATTCCGCCAATGGGCAACCAAAACCTTAAGAGAACACATTACAAACGGTTACACCATCAACAGATCTAGGATTGTTCAAAACTACGGCAAATTTATGAAAGCCGTTGGTGATGTTAGGGCCCTTCTTCCAGCTGGATCCAATATAGGCAATGAAAGCATTTTAGAGCTCATAGGCCTTTTTTCTGATACCTGGCTTTCTTTGGATGCCTATGATAAAGAAACACTCGCGACAAAAGGGGCAACCAAAAGATCTGTAAAATTAACAGTTGATAAAATTATTGATGCAATAAAACTATTGAAAGTTTCTTTTGCCGAAAAAGGCGAAGATACGAATATTTTTGCAACAGAACGAGAGCGGGGGAATTTAGCTGGAATAATAGGCAATGTAATGCAGGTTTTAAGCGGAGGTGAAGTATATCCAACCCTGGAAGAAAAAGCTGCGCATCTTTTCTATTTTATGGTAAAGGATCATCCATTTGTGGATGGCAATAAAAGGATCGGAGCCTATGTTTTTATTTGGTTCTTGCGCCAAGCCGGTATTTTGGATATTGCGCGTATCACGCCCTCTGCACTTACAGCTCTCACGCTCCTTATTGCTGAGAGTGATCCGAGATATAAAGAAAAAATGATTCAGCTGGTTTTGACATTGCTTACTAAGAATAAAAAGAAATAATTTTGTTTTATGATCCAATCTCAAGCGCTCTCTATACTTAAAACCGGCGTGAATGTTTTTTTGACCGGCGAGCCGGGATCTGGTAAGACACACGTAATAAATGAATATGTGGCATATTTGCGCGGGCGCGGAATTGAGCCGGCGATCACGGCTTCTACGGGCATTGCCGCGACACACATAGGTGGAATGACTATACATTCTTGGAGCGGTATAGGCATTAAAACAAAATTAGACAAGCATGATCTTAACAAAATAGTTTTAAATGAATATGTGTCAAAACGCGTTCGGCGGGCGAAAGTTTTGATCATAGACGAGGTGTCTATGTTGTCTCCCAAAACACTTGCAAATATTGATACGGTTTGCCGCGAGATCAAAAACGATCAGAGATCTTTTGGCGGCATGCAGGTTGTGCTTGTTGGGGATTTTTTTCAATTGCCCCCGATCGAAAAGAAAGATCCAGAAACCGAAGAACAGATCGAACTTCTTGCCCAGCAACGGGAACGATTTGTTTATTCTTCAGCGGCTTGGAAAAATTTGGATCCGGTTGTTTGCTATCTCACCGAACAGCATCGACAGGATGACAATGATTTTCATTTTGTGCTTTCCGCAATACGCCAAAATATTTTTTGCGACGAGCATTTGCGCTGTATTGAAACCAGAAAAATTAAACATAACGCGGCGCCAAGCGGAGCGCCGAAATTATTTTCGCATAACGTCGATGTGGATCGTGTTAATAATGAAATGCTTACTAAGCTGCCGGACGCATCAAAAGTATTCACTATGACTTCTCATGGCGCGGATAAAATCACTTTTGCTCTTAAAAAGGGATGTCTGTCGCCGGAAGAACTTTGTCTTAAAGTTGGCGCGGCGGTGATGTTTACCAAGAATAATCCAAAAGAAGGATTTGTGAATGGTACGCTTGGAGTGGTTTTGAGGTTCGATGAATATAGCGGCAATCCTATAGTGGAAACGCGAAATGGAAAACAGATCGAGGCTCAACCGATGGATTGGGTGGTGGAAGAAAACGGAAAGATACGCGGGCGAATCGCGCAATTGCCCCTACGTCTGGCTTGGGCCATTACAGTGCACAAGAGCCAAGGAATGAGTTTGGACGAGGCAGTTATGGATCTGAGCGATGTTTTCGAGTTCGGGCAGGGTTATGTCGCTCTTTCGCGTGTTAGGCGATTTTCAGGATTGCATTTGCTGGGTTGGAATGAGCGGGCGTTTCAAGTGCATCCGGAAGTTATCGTTAAAGACGAGGATTTTCGTGCGGCCTCGGAAAAAGCTCAGGAAGAATTTTCAAAAATTTCGGCGAGCGAGCTTCAAAAAAAGCAATTAGATTTTATCGTTATGAGTGGCGGGAAAAATATTGTCGGCCAAACAATTCCCAAAACATCAAATGAAAAGGGAAGTGGGGCTGGGGTAAATTTGGAAAAGATCAGGGAGACGTTTCCCAATGCATATCGGCCGTGGGATGAAACGCTGGATAAAAAACTGAAAGAAGATTTTATAAATGGATCCAGCATTGCGGAACTTGTAAGAATATTCGGCAGAAAAAAGGGCGGTATAAGGTCGCGGTTGGTCAAATTAGGGCTTATTAAGAAATAGGAACGCGATTTAAGATATATCTTATGCAAAGTTCTAATGTTGAAATGTAGAATTTATGAAAAAAGTTTTTAAAAACAAAAAGTTAATAAAGATCAATAAGTTTGATATTCCAAAGTTTTGGGATTGCGGTTGGAGGCGGGTGTCGTGTGGAAAGAAGAGCTGTCTTTTATGCGGAAGGATCTTGCGTGATCGCAAAAAACATATAGATAAGGGCGAGGATCCTGATAATATAAAAAGCGTTTTTGAAGATGTCGGCAGTTCGTTGTCCGAAGCGCTGGCAATGATCAAAAAAGATGCCGAAAGCAAGGGTATAGATATAACAAATATTAGCGGCATTAAAGAGCCGCCGCGGCCAAGCTCTTTTTCTCTATATAGAAAAGTTTCAAAATGGAGAGATCTGATAGAATCTATTGCCAAAGAGGCTATTGCATCTGGCAGTTTTTGGATCGAAACCGAAGCTGCGGCCGATCTTTTGTGGTATAGAAATACGCTTGCGGCAAAAACGTATCGGCAATTATGTAATCGCTGGCACATGGATAATGGCGACGAATACGGCGATTTTGACCATGAATATACAAAATATGTTTTGGGGGAGTGTTTGTCGATCTTAAAAAGATCATTGCGAGAATTAGCGGTGCTGATGTCCGAGCAGAAAGGCGAATTGACGCTGGCCGCGGCTTATTTGTACAAATTGGAAAAACAAATTCTAGAAATATAGCCGTGATTTTTTATTATACGTTATTTAAAATGTTGACGTAATTTCAGCATATGCGGGATTTATGTAAACAATTTTGGATTGGGGTAAAAGGTTAAAAATGGAGCTTCTGAATTTGAGGGGGAATTTATCCAATTCGGTTCTGAAAAGTTTCCGGATTGGGCTAGTGCGTTGAGGTATTTGGTGCCTTAAGATAAATTTTGTGGCTTGATTGGCTAGATCTATCATGATCTAATTACTACATGTCAAAAAATAAAGAACACGGAGATAGGGGTGAATTAGAAATTATAAATCTTGTACCTTGTCCGAATTGTAGTAAAAAATTAATGGGCTTGCCTAAAAATTATCCATTGTATGATGTTCAATGTACCGGATGCTCTTTTCGTTCACAGGTAAAAACAAGCCACACAAAACCTAAAAACGTTATTTTGGGCGCTGGATGGGATATTATGGAAAAAGTATTAAAATCAGGTTTTATTACCCCATCCATTTTTACTAATTTTAAGTGGTTAGAAAAAGGTATGGATAAACAAGAAATTAGATTTTATCCCTTTGTACCAAAAATCAATCTTAGAAAATATCAACTATCTTCAGTTGCGCGACGAGCTAATTATAGAATGTTTAATTATATTGGATTAGATAAATTGCCTCATTTTGTTGTTTTTAAAAAATAAAATAGTTTAATTAATTTAATAATGCTAGAATACTTTTGATATATGGAATACCCAATCAGAATAAATAAATATTTGAGAGATATGGGACTTGCCTCAAGGAGGGAGTCGGACAGGCTCATTGAGAATGGGTATGTTTTGGTTAACGGAAAGAAAGCCACACTAGGAATGGTGGTAAATGCAGGAGATGCCGTAGTGGTAAATGAAGGATCTAAAAAGAAAGAATTGGTTTATTTGGCATATTACAAGCCATGGGGCATAGCTACGCAGGGACTTAAGAATCAGCCGAGCGTTATTACAACATTTCAGCCTAAGGGTATTTTTCCTATCGGCAGACTAGATAAAGAGTCCGAAGGTCTTTTGATTTTGACTAATGATGGGAGAGTCACTTCAAAGATTTTGAGTCAACCCTCCGTCGCTTCCGGGGGCGAAGCTATGGCGGGCAAGGACGATAGACTCGAAAAAGAATATATTGTGGAAGTCCGAGAAAAACTCCGCGGTGGTATTCCGGCAATTTTTGAAAAGGGGATGCATACAGATATTGGAGATCTTTTGCCTGCTAAAGCCAGACTTATGACAGACTATCGATTGAATATAGTTCTTCGCGAAGGCAAGAAGCATCAGATCCGCGTAATGCTCAGCGAGCTTGGTTACACTGTTACCTTACTTAAACGTATTCGTATTGGGCATATAAAGCTTGGTAAATTGGAGCCAGGAAAGACTCGTCCGCTTACTCAGGCGGAAGTTGATGAGTTGTTTGGGATTCCTAAAAAGAAATAGCCCCTTTCTTTTGTTTTGTTTTGTCATATCCCTCATTCGCGCGAATGAGCGAATGAGGAGGGTGTTAAAATAAAATATTGTATAATATATTTTATGAAGGAACTGGAAAAAATTTTCAAAGCATTCGCAAATCGCCGCCGCTTAGCCATCATTTTTTACTTAAAAAATAAAAAGGAGGCGGCAGTCGGAGATATTGCAGCAAAAATAAAATTGTCTTTTAAAGCGACATCGAAACACTTAGGTGTTCTTACGGCTGCGGATGTTATAGACAAGGAACAGCGCAGTTCCCAGATGTTTTACAGGCTATCAGACGATCCAAAGCCAACAATTAAACACATCCTTTCAGGTCTTTAATTTTCCGACTCTTATATCCCTTATTCGTGCGAATGGGCGAATGATAAAAAACAATAAATTTAAAATGAAAAAAGTATCAATGATCGTGGCGGTAATGATGGTTTTGGTGGGGATATTTTTCGGATATAAAAATATTTACAACGAAAAAGAATATTTTGTTGATCAGGATATAAGTTGGGAAAAAGCGCAAGAATTAGTTTCGGGGTGTCGGGCTGAAAATGTTTTTCAAACTCATTCGCTTGAGGTGACCGTGGTTTTAAAAAATGGAGTTAAGCTAAAAGCGATCGAACCCAGAATTGATGATATTATGAGTATTGCTGTATCAGCCCTAGAAAGGTGTGGAAATATTGTGATAGGGACAGAATAGTTTTTTTGCGATGGTATAATTACTTTAATTAAGATTTAGAATTATGATTTCTGGATCCCGGCTCTTGGGACGGGATGACAGAGGGTCAAAATTAAATTAAAAAAATGAATAAAGAAAATTTAATCTTTTTAGACACAGAAACTACCGGCATTGAAGTATTGAAAGACCGCTTGTGTCAGGTTTGCTACAAAACTCCAGAAGGATTTTTTACGGAATATTTTAAGCCACCCGTTCCTATCTCTGTGAAGTCTATGAGCATCACTAATATCACCAATAAAATGTTAGCAGACAAAAAGCCATTTTTAGGAAGTGCTATGCATAAGACCCTCCAGGAGTTGCTTTCTAGGGGAGTTTTGGTGGCCCATAATGCTAAATTTGATATCGCTATGCTTACGGCTGAGGGAATGAATGTCCCCCGCAGTATTTGCACTTTGCGTGTTGCCAGGTATTTGGATCCGAACAATGTGATCCCGGAATACAACCTACCATTTTTGCGCTATTACTATGAGCTGGAAGTTCCGGACGCTCCGGCGCACGATGCTCAAGGCGATGTGAAAGTTCTTTGCGCTGTTTTTGATAAATTATTCGAAAGAATGAAAGAAGAATTTCCGGCATACAGCTCCACCGACGCCAAGGCTATGGCGGACAAGGAAGAAGAATTGATCGATAAAATGATCGAAATATCCAGCAAGCCTTCGCTGTATAAAGTATTTAATTTTGGAAAATATAAAGACAAAAAACTTGAAGAGGTGGTTAGGTCCGACAGGCGATATTTGGATTGGTTGCTTAATCAGAAAATGACCGATGGGGGCCAGGATGAAGATTGGATATATACACTGGAACATTACTTAAAAAATGGAAATTAAAAACGCAAGATTTATAAGGGGCGTAGTAGGTCCCGATGACTTTTTGGAAAAAGATATTCCGCAGATAGCTTTTATTGGGCGTTCCAATGTAGGCAAGTCTAGTGTGATAAATTCTTTAACTCATCAAAAGGATCTGGCTATCACCAGCTCTCTTCCGGGAAGAACCCAGCAGATAAATTTATTTTTAATAAATGAATCAGTTTATTTACTTGATTTGCCTGGCTATGGCTTTTCACAAGATTCTCAAGAAGGGCGAGAAAGGCTTCAGAAATTAATTTTTTGGTATTTATTTGATTCTAGCTACAGACAAAGAAAAGTTGTGCTTATTATGGATGCTAATGTCGGTTTAACAGAGAGCGATCTTAATACGCTTAAATATTTAAAAGAAAAAGAAAAAAATATCGTGATCGTGGCAAATAAAATAGATAAAATGAAAAAATCTCAACACGTTAAAACACTTCAAAAAATAAAAGATTTGGCTGGGGGAGTAAAAATAATTCCATATTCGGCTAAAAAAAAGATCGGCGTGGAAGAACTGACTAGGGAAATTATGACGGGTTAATTCAATCTATTAAAATCAAAAAGTCCTGTTTGCACAAGACTTTTTGATGAGAATAAGTGGTTTTATCAATCTGTTGCAATTGAGCGACTTTCCCTTGCGGTACGATCTATCCGACCCCAAACCTCACCTTTATTATAACCCCTGCGTTCTTTATTGTGCAAATTAAAAAAAGGGGATAACTTTTTGATTGCCATTGCTTTATTATTAAAAATGGGTCATGATTCATCAGTAATCTAGAAAACTTCTGGATGACAAAGGAAACAGAGTCGAGTTTCTCGAAACAAAAACTATAAAAAATCACATGGACGGAACAATCAAAACTCTTACACAAAAAGGATTTGGATTCATTACTCGCGAAGGCGAAACTAAGGATCTTTTCTTTCATTCTAAAGAATTGAGCGGCGTTATGTTTGACGAATTGAAAGTTGGCGATAAAGTCACTTTTGATGTTGTTGATACAGAAAAAGGCCCAGCTGCAAAGAATGTTAAGCGCGTATAATATACTGCTTATAAAAAAATCCACCCTCTGGGGTGGATTTTTTGTTTCAATAAATATTATGTTCTATAATGTATAGGTATTTAAATTAAATTTTATATAACAGGGTAAATGTTCAAAAGAATTTATTTGGGTTGGCCTATAGTTTTATTGCTTTCTTTTATACCCGTTTTACTTTGGGTACAGGCGCCATCTTTTTCTTCGAGATTTATTTCTTTTTCTGCTGGAATGGCGGATCTGGGCCGATTATTTGGTTTAGTTGGCGCTGCTATGTTCTCAGTAAATTTGATATTAAGCGCTCGCCTTCATTTTGTAGAAAAATTTTTTAATGGACTAAATAAGGTATATATAAAGCACGCCCTTGTTGGAAAAACAGCCTTTGTCCTAATGGTGCTTCATCCATTATTTTTATCGGTCAGATATTCTGGAGGAACTTTTTCTGGGGCAATTAAGTTTCTATCATTTGGTCCATTTTTACCAAAAACCTATGGACAAATTTCTTTGATAATTTTTATTGTACTCATAGTTCTTACTTTGTATCTGCGTCCGAAATATAATATTTGGAAATGGACTCATAAATTTATGGGCATGGCTTTTTTCTTTGCGTCTTTGCATATTTGGTTTATACCGAGCGACGTGGCTCGATATATGCCGCTTAGAATATATATGCTTGGTTTGGCCGGCGTTGGTTTGGCTGCTTATCTATATCACACGGTATTCGGCTGGCTTTTAATAAGAAAGTTTAAATATAAAGTAGTAAACGTAATTACTTTAAATAGTAATATTTTTGAAATAAATATGGAGCCCGTAAACAGGGTAATGCAGTTTATCCCAGGACAATTTATTTTTATTAATTTTTTAGATAAAAATATCGGCAAGGAAAGTCATCCATTCTCTATTACTTCCCTACCCGAAGATAAAAAGCTTTCAATTATAAGCAAAACTCTTGGCGATCATACTTCTATGCTTGGCAATGTTTTGCCGGGAACAATAGCAAAAATAGAGGGTCCGTTCGGGGCTTTTAATTATAAAAACGCTAAGTATAAAGATCAGATCTGGATAGCCAGGGGAATTGGTATAACGCCATTTTTGAGCATGGCCAAGTCTTTGAAAAAAGAGGATGGCTACAATATTGATCTTTATTATTGCGTAAAAAATCAAGGCGAGGCGGTGCATTTAAGCGAACTGGAAAATATAACTATAGTTCTAAGCAATAAATTCAAGGTGATTCCTATTTATTCTGAACAAGGCGTCCGCATTGACGCAGAGGCAATTAAAAAAACATCTGGACGATTAAGCAGTAATAACGATATTTTTATTTGCGCCCCGCCAGCTATGATCAAGGCACTTAAAGAACAGTTCGCGGCTAAAGGTATCAGTAAAAAATTGATACATTCAGAAGAATTTAATTTTTAATGAAAAAAATAGCTAAAATTGTTTCGGTTTTATTTATTATTGGAGGGGGTGTTTTAATATTTGGAAATAGTGATTGGTTTCCGGATTTTTATAATCCTGTTTTTATGGGTTCAATGAGTTTTATTTCAGCTTTCCTAATTGTATCTCCGAGAGTATTTTTGGAGCCTAAAAATCAGCAACAAGAAAAAGCTGTAGATATGATCCAGGCTGGTATAGTATTTGCCCTAGTGATCGGAGCTCTCGGCACGCTGGGGCTATATCAGCTTTATAAAGTTAATTTTCAATTTGATAAATTTGTTCACTTTGCGAACTCTTTTATTTTTTCAATTGTTATTATTAGATCATGTGAGGGTTGGCGAGGTTTTAGTTTTGGAAGATCAATTTTTTTAGCAGTAACAATAATATTTTTGGGCGGGATAGCATGGGAGATATATGAGTTTCTTGGAGATAATTTATTTGGCACACAAATGCTTGGGCATTATGGAGAATTTATAACTCACGATACTATTTGGGATCTAATTATGAACGGACTTGGTATGATTTCCGGCGTGCTTAGTTTATATTTTTTTGAAAACAAATAATATTTAAGTTTTAAAAAATAATTTGTCGACCAGTGAAATAAAAAAGAGCCCGGACATTTTATTGTCCGAGCTCTTTGGATCTTAAAGAATCCCTTCTTCTGATTCTTCTCTGCGCATCGATGTGGAACCGACATAGTAACAACGGCCGTCGTCCCACCAGGCCTGTATCCGAAGTCCATCTTCTTTGAATGGTCCGATGGTTACGCGCCTGCCGCTTAAGTCTAATTCTGCACATCTGGCCATGCCTTCTTTGAACATTCTTTCTCCTGTTTTCAGGAAATGTCCCAGGGCGGCATAAACAGCTACGCCTACAGGCGCAGGATCGTTTTTGTTGCCGAACTGAGCCAGCTGATATACCCATTCGTAGTTGAATGAATTAGCCTCAGGGTTTTTGCTGATGAGATACCAGCCTACACGTCCCTCGGTCCAGGAAAATCCGTGCTTTTTGAACCACGGCTCCTTTTTTGGATTATCGAGACCGAAAAGATGGCAAACTAACTTATTACCAAACATTTCAAGTATCGACATGGGAAAGCGAGCTACTAAGACATGCGTATTTTTGCAGGTCCTGAGAGTCGCTTCCGAGAAGGGAACTTCTGACAGCATTGCGAGCTGAGTTCTGGATGGACGTATTTTGAAGTGCTCCGCCGCATCTTCAATGCCAAAGTAATTATTTCCCATAATTTCGTTGGCGGCTTTCTGGCTCTTGGTTGGCTCATATACGCCGTTGCTGGCTACATATATCATGTCTTCGGCTACTGCGTTTCCTTTCGATTCTATTATTCTTTGGGCGACTTCCGGTGTGCATCCCGCTGATTCAAGCCTTAAAAGAACTTCATGTCCCTGATGCACGGATAGCTTACGTTGAGGCGCCTTAGGAGTAGGTAGTATCGATTGGATTATTTGGCTCACGATATTTTTCATATCGCATACCTCCTATCTATCGATTTTTACTTTGTTAACGAACTTATATATTAGACCAAATAATATGTCATAAGTCAACTTGCGCGTTATGGCGCCCCGATATTTTCCACTTATATTTATTGACTCTTACATAGCGAAAAATAATATTTATTTTGTGATATAATTTTTTATATATAAGTAAATATTAATTAATCTAATTTTAATCAATTTGATATGAAGAAATTTTTATCTGTAATATCAATTCCGCCAGTTGTCGCTATTTTAGGGGCTTTATTTACGGAGTATGTTTTGAAGATCGGAGTCTTGGGTACGGCCAATTTTAAATATTTTTTGATGGCAGCCGTTGTTATGGCTATTTTGGTTTTTATTTTTTCTAGAAAAATGATTTTCGCTATTCCTGCCGCTATCGGTATCATATTGATTCCCTACTTTGTCTTTCTTATCGGCCAAATAGATTTTTATATGATAGATGCAAACCTCGCCGAAGGAATTACGGTCGTGGAGGTTCGACCGACTATGGATACAATTATTTTTGGTTCCGATAAGGGTGAAGTGACTGTTTGGAAAGGACCACAAACACTAAAGCTTCATCCCGGAGATAATAGGGTTAAGCTTGGCAGATTTGATATGCCGGCCGGTACATATGAGGGCGGTACAGTAAATATTGGAGATATCCAGGTAGATATAAAAGCAGATATGGCGGTTATGAAAAATCCAACTAATGGTCAAGCAATACCGGCAGATCAATATGCCTCAGTTTTTGAACAAATAAAATCTAGAATGACCGGCAGTGTGGGCGGTTTTAATATAAAGATCGTAGATTCTTCTTTAGCCTCTAATATAGGCAACTTTACAATAAGTGTAGGCACTATGACTCAGCCAATTCCGATTCCACAAATAACATATCCCGGAATGGGCGGACCGGATATAACGCTGGATATAACTCTTGATGAAATGGGCAAGCCGGATCCATCGAAGATCAAGGCCATAGTAGATATGCCGCCGGGCGTAGGCGGAGCTTTTCCGACTTTGCCGGGGGTGGAATTTAAATAAAACTATTTTTAAAATTAATATAAAAATGAATAAATCATTAAAAAAGTTTCTAATTATAAATTTAAATTTAATAGTTTTATTAAGTCTTAGCGGTTTGCCGGTTCTAGCTCAAGATGCAAGTCAGAATGGTCCAAGCCAGGCTGAAATTGATGTAGAAAAAGCAAAAAATGCTCCAAGCCAAGAGCAGATACAAGAATTTGAGAAAGAATTTGGCGGACCGCCGGAATCATTTCCTACGCCTTCAATTCAAAAACCCACCTTTGAACAGCCGGGTACAGTTTCGGAAGAAGTAAAAAAATATGTTAGCGATAAAGATCTAGTGTCTGTATATTGTGCCATGACTCGTTGGAGGAGCGGAGACTTTTTTTCTGCTATGGATGCGGTCAAAAAATATGTCATTGAGCCAAGCCAGCAGATAAAGTCTGATTTTGGAATTGATTTTGAAATTCCGGATATTGACGCGCTTAGAGCCGAGGGAGCTAAAAGGACCGATGGTATTTGTAATGCTTCGACTGTAGCGGAAGCGGAACAACTGGCCGGTGATTTTTATAATTGGGGTCAAAATCAAACCCAGGGAAAATTTGATGCTATGAGAGTTGATATGCAGGCCAAACTCACAGAAAAAGGCAATGCGCTTAAGGACAAAATAACAAAAGAAATCCAACCCTTTATTGATGAGCAAAAAGCCGGCATTGAAGATGAAATGAAAGCGCTGGCAGATCAGATCGTAGAAAAAAAGAAATCCGAGATACAAGCCAGATTGACCGGGGCTAGATCTGCTCCAGATGTTAATGCCTTGAAGGCCGAGATAACTCAGGCGGTAACTTCTGGTATAAATTCAAAAGTTGAAGAAAAGAAAGCTCAACTTAAATCTATAATTCAGAACAAGGTAAATGAATTAGTTGGATCCGAAAAAGCTAAGTTTGAAAAAATTGGAGAAAACTTTAAGAATGTTGAGCAGAAAATATATGATTATATAAAAGACAACAGATCTCAGTATGATAAATATAAAACAGAGGCTTTTGCTTTGAGAAAGAAATTAGTTCTAGATATTCTGGACAAAAATTTATCAGAAGGACTTAAAAAACTCGATGCCTCAGAAGCGGATTTGGCAGATGCAAATAAAAACGATCCTTCTGTGAAAACTACCGGGCAATTAAAAGCTGAACTTCAGCAAGACAGAAAAGATTTGGAAGCCAAATTAGACGCTGCTTTAGAGGCTGGCAATGAAACTGCTTTTCAGCAGGCACTAAATGATTTCAGAGCGAAGTGGGAAGCTGTAAAGGCCAATGGCGAAAAAGCAATGGAGCAGTCTGTTTCTAAAGTTTGTACAATTGCTTTGGCTCAATTTGATAAAGCTAATACTCAGATGAATCCAGGCATAAAACAAATTGAAACTTTACATAAAAAGTGCGCAAATAGCGTATTCGAGGAATGTTTGAAAACCAATGAATTTTCTTCTCGTTTTGAAAGTGTTGTTTCTAAATCCGCTGATCTAAAAACTGAAATGGCTCTGGCTACGCAGATGTGTCAAAATCCGCAAACTTCCGACAGAAAAAATTTGATCGCTTTAATGAAGAAGATCCAGTCTGATGCTGAAGATTTTAAAATTTACGGGCAAGCCCTAGAATCTGAAAAAGCTAAGGTTTTAGTCCAAACCGCTGAGGCAATTTGCGCTCAGGCCTTACCCGAGTTAAACGCAGCTGAAACTGAAATTAAAAAGAATGATCTAACAGTTTTGCAAAATAACATAACTAGATGCCAAGGCAAAACTTCTGAAGAATGTGCTGTAGTAAATAAACTTTCCGGCGGAGTGGCCAACTTAAAGGCGGATATTTCTTCTTTTACTACTAATGTTCAAAAGGTAAAAACTTTATGCTCAAAGCCTCTTAGTGAGGAAGATTTTAAAACTCTTTCGGATACTTTAAATTCTTTAAAATCGGAGGGGCAAGATTTGCGCGCTGAAGCAAAAGATATGCAAGTTCAGCAAGCTGAGAAAATGAGTGGGAAAGCTTTGTGCCGAGCCGTGGTGCCACAAATGGAAGGCGCCAAACAGCAAATTTCCAGCGGCTTAACGGAAATGAATAAAATAAAGTCAGATTGTTCCGGTAAAACCGATGAACGATGCAAGGTGATAAATGCTAATAGCGCTAAGTTTGACGCTTTGTCTGGTCAAGTTCAAAAAACCCTAAAGATTATTTCTGATATAAATGCCAAGTGTGATACTGCCTCAGTTGATAGTCTGGATCAGGGACTAATTGATCTTTTGGATGGCATGAAAAATGATAAAGAAACAATTGATAAGATGATCAAGGATATTAAAACTTTGGAAGCTGGAGCTGGAAAGGGTGCGGGCATCACAATTGAAGCAGAAAATGAATTATCCTCGAATCTTCTTCCGAGATCTGAGTCTTGGCATTCTTCAAAGGGAAAGAGCGGGGAAAGTTGGAGGCCGCCGGTGTTTGGCACGGGCTATTGGTATTTGTCTCGCGGAGGGGAGTCTCTAACTTATAATTTTTCTGCGCCAAAAGACGGGACTTACAATGTCTGGGTCAGGGATTATGTAGATAATTTCCAAGCAAGAGGAGTAAGGAGAATTACAATAAATTTTGACGGAAAAAATTTTGGTACTTTTGGAGAAACTAGCGCCTCAGTTCCATCCGGAAATAAGATCGGAGTTTTTGCCTGGCATAAAGTTGGAGCCGGAGTTAGTTTGAAAGCCGGACAACATTCAATGAAAATTACAAAAGAGGCTACTACCGCGGGGGCTGCAATTTTAGACTCCTTCTACTTAACTACCGGCAGCGAAGTGCCGTCCGAAAAATAAACCAAAACAAAAAAACGCCCTCCGTCGCTATCTCATAGCTATGGCGGGCCAAGTAAAAATATGAATAAAGATAATAAATTTTTAGTTAGAGGTTCTGCTGGTTTGATAGCTGTTATTGTAGTCGCGGTTTTGGTAATTAGCGGAGGAGCATATTTTACAATGAAAAAAACTCCAGAACAAAAATCTGTTCGGGTAGAACAGGCCGCATCGGATGTCGGCGCTTCAATTCCAAGTTTAGATTTTTCTTTGTCATCGCTGCCAGACCTAGAAATTTCTTCTTTGAATGTTTCTGCACCGCAGGTATCAACCGGAAATATTTTTTCTGCGCCATCTATTGAGACAGATTTTTCTTTTAGCGCTCCAAGCATTGATATTGCTACGCCCTCTATTTCTACGGATTCTTTCCAGTTTAATATGCCTTCGATTCCAACCGGTATTAATATTCCAACTATTCCAAGTGGCAGTGGTAGTTCTGAGCCATCCACCGGCGAGCCAACAGCACCTCCTACGGGGACATCAGGAGCGCCAACAATTGACTGTTCTTTATTTGCTATGGTGCCGAGTTGTTCATATGTTCCAGCTGGCCAGGGTCAGGATGCCTGTAAACAATGCTTTCCAAATAAATAATTATTAAATTTTCACTACCTGGAATGGATAATTATCCGGAATTAGAGAAAAGAGATCTGCCCGAAGCTCCGCCTTGGAAAAAAGCTCTTGGAGTCGGCGTTGTAGTAATGGGCTTGGCTATAGGAACGGGCGAGTTAATTTTGTGGCCGCATTTAATAGTTAAATATGGCTTAAGTTTGTTGTGGCTAGCTTTAATTGGAATAACTGCTCAATACTTTATAAACCAAGAAGTGGCTAGACACGCCCTTGCTACCGGCGAGGGATTTTTTACCTCATCCTCAAGGGTTTTTAAATGGTCGGCTATTTTTTGGCTGGTGCTTGCTCCACTTTTATATATATGGCCGGGATGGGCAAGCGCTATAGGAACGATTTTAAAGGAGCTATTTGGTTTTGGAAATTATTTATATTGGGCGTGGGCAGCACTTGGCTTGGCATTGGTCTTAACTTTTAGCGGAAGGGTAGCTTATGAAATGCTGGAAAAAACTTTGAAAATAACAGTGCCTACTTTTTTCGTAGTGCTTTTAGTTATCAGCTTTGGAAATATAAGTATGCCGGTTTTAAAACAAGCTTTTGCCGGACTAATGAGTTTTGGATCTATTCCAAGTGGAATTGATATGAATGTTTTATTGGGTGCTGTTGTTTTTTCGGGTGCCGGAGGAATGCTAAATTTATGCGTTTCACTTTGGTATCGTGACAAGCAAATGGGTATGGCTCAATACGTTGGAAGAATAAAAAATCCGATAACCGGAAGTTATGAGGCGGTTGAGCCAACGGGCTATACATTTGAGATCAATGAACCGAATCTTAAAAAGTGGAAAGATTGGATGAAGTATGTACGAATTGATCAAGGGATTATATTTTGGCTGCTTGGCTTTATAACCTTATTTTTACTGAGCGTAAATGCATTTGCTGTTTTGGTACCGCTTGGAATAGTGCCGGAGGGTCTTCAAGTGGCAGTGACGCAGGCAAATATCTTTGGAGAAAAATGGGGGACATTTGGTTTTAAATTGTTTTTAGTTATGGCTTTTCTGATGCTGTTTTCGGTGATGTGGACGGTGATTGATGCCCTGACCAGAATGATCAGCGATATTTTGCATACTAATTCGCGTACAGGGCCTTTCAAAAAATACCTAACGTGGTTTAAAGATGTTTCTTTGAGCCATTTTTATTATTTTATTATTACCCTGATTATTTTAATTGGAGCCGTACTTATACCGCTTGAGCAACCCTTAACGCTTTTGGTGATCTCCGCGGTGTTTGGCGGATTGACTATGGCTATTTATACACCGTTTTTAATTTATCTTAATAATTATCGACTACCCAAAGAGCTTAGGCCGGGATTTATTACGAACATCGCTATGGTTTTAATATCGTTATTTTTCATGTATTTTGCAATAAGAATTATTGACCTGCATTTATTCTAAAAGCAGAGAAAGAAAAACCCCAGTTTAAGCGGGGGTTTATTGTATAGACGATCTTTGTCGGGAGTTTGAACTTTCCAGTTTAAAGTTAATTCCAGCTCGCCGTGATAGATCATGGTGAGAAATAGGAAATGGAATTTTTTTCGATTAATGTCGGAAAAAGCCGTCCTAGTTATAATGTATTTATATATTACTGCTTCGTCCTGTGGCTTTTTGCAGATCTTAACAACTATCGCTTTTAGGCTCCCGAGATCTTTTATATTCATAAATTCTCCTATTTCTGTGCATTTTTTGAAATTCTTATTTTCCATCTCGCCTTGAGATATTTTCTTTTGACAAACCTTGAGTACGGCTTTTTTTATTCTTTTTGCTTTTTCCGGATTCATAGATCCCTCCTTATAAAGTTACTATTTATAAATATAGTGTTTTAAATAATAAATACAAGGTTTGTATCTTGCTGTGATATAATTTATATGTAAAATTTAAAAATTTATGATTAAAAAACAAAAAAATATTAATAAATTAGTCGGTGATTATTTCGAAAAAAAAGGTTTACCGTCTCGACCCGCGCTTACATTTGATGATGTTCAGATCATTAATAATATTTCTGATATTTCCAGCCGTTCTGATATTAAAAATCTTAAAACTCAATTAAGCAAGAATTTTTCTTTGAATATTCCTATTGTTTCCGCCAATATGGATACCGTGACGGACGCCAGAATGGCGATTGGCCTTGCGAGGCTTGGCGGTTTAGGTTTTATACATCAATTTTTTCCATTGGAACAAAGAATTGCTGAGGTAATGAAGGTGAAACGCGCAGACAATGCCCTGGTGGAGCATCCGTTTACTATTTTGTATTTAGCAAGCTTTAAAGAAGCTAAAGAAAAAATGGCAATGAACGGAGTTAGCAGTTTGCTAGTAGTAGATGAAAAAAACCATCTCAAGGGAATATTTACTTCGCGAGATTATCGTTTTAGAACAGATGGAAGTTTACTAGTTTCAGAAATTATGAAAGCTATGCCGCTTATTACGGCACTTCCGGGAATTAGCAGAAAAGAGGCTGAGCGAATTTTAGAAGAAAATAGAATTGAAAAATTGCCGATAGTTGATAAGAATGGACTATTAAAGGGGCTTATAACCGCAAAAGATATTTTAAAAGAAAAAGAATTTCCAAATGCAATTAAAGACACCAAGGGTAGATTATCTGTAGGTGTTGCTTTGCGTTTAAATAGTGATTATATGGACGAGGCGAAACAACTCGTTGCTGCCGAGGCGGATGTTTTGCTTTTAGATACGGCTCGCGCCGGTTCAACAATGGTGGGTGAAGCGGTCAAAAAAATAAAAAAAGCTTTTCCAAAAACAACTTTAGTTGTGGGAAATATTGATACTCCGGAAGAAGTTGAATTTTTAGCCAAGGCCGGAGCAGATTGTTTGAAAGTTGGAATTGGGCCCGGAGCTGCTTGTAAAACCCAGGAAGAAACCGGGATTGGTTTGCCACAGATATATGCAGTATCGTCTTGCTCGGCTATGGCCAAAAAACTCGGGGTTTATATTATTGCTGATGGCGGAATAAGAAACGGCGCATGTTTGGCAAAGGCATTAGTTGCCGGAGCAAATGCGGTTATGATCGGAAGCTTGCTTGCCGGTACAGATGAAGCGCCCGGTATTTTATTTAAAAAAGGAAATCAGTTATGGAAAGTATATCGCGGTTCTGCTTCTTTTGAACATCAATTAGACAGAATGAAGACGGGCAGTTTGGATGCCATAAGAAACCCGGAAGGCGAGTCTGGGCTTATTCCTTATTCCGGTTCGGTTAAATCAGTATTGGATGGGCTTACTGGCGGACTTCGTTCTTCAATGAGCTATGTTGGCGCTAGAGATCTCGGCGAATATTGGAAAAAAGGAAAATTTGTTTGGAGAACTAATGCCGGAAGAGATGAGGGAAGGCCGAGGGTTTAAACCTATTAGCTAATCGTTAGTATCTAGAATAAGAGAAATATAGACAATTTTTAGTATTGCATAAGTTCAGATACATATGAGACTTTTCGGCATATCGAAAAGTCATGCAACAATACAATAAAACAAAGGGCATCAAAGGCATTGTAAGTGTATATAACGATGCGCTACGCTTTCGGGATATGATTACTAATTCAGCCCAAGAGCGAGTCCGCATCCTCGTCTTTTGGAAGAAGCATGGAGATATAGCAACTAAGGAGGCATTCAAAGCTTCGCGCCCCACTCTATTTCGGTGGCAAAAAGCTATTATTGAAGGAGATGGAAAGCTTGAAGCTCTCAATCCCAAGAGCACGGCGCCCAAAACAAAGAGAAAGCGCATTATTCCCGATGAAGTAAAAAATCTCATCATAGAAGAGCGCTCTCATGAAAAAATAGGCAAAGAAAAACTAGCCAAGCTTCTCAAAGAAGATGGCATCGCAGAACTGTCTAATTCTACTGTCGGTAGAATGCTGACCGACCTCAAAAATAAAGGTCAATTACCTAATCCGGTAAAGTATTCTTTGAATGGCAAGACCGGAAACATGATTGAGAAAAAGCCCAGAGAATCTAAGCCAAAACTGCGCAGCAAGGGACATACCGGACAATTAGCCAAAGCTGATTCAATCATCAGATTCACTGATGGCATTAAGAGATATATTTTGACCGGTATTGATCTGGGATCTGAATTTGCTTTTGCCTATGCCTATACTTCTCATTCTTCAAAAACAGCCGCTGAGTTTATGCAAACATTCAAACAAGTCGCTCCCATCTCTCTTACTCACGTTCAGACAGATAACGGAAGCGAATTTGCCGATCACTTTGAGGCCTATTGCGGCAAAGAAGGCATTGTCCATTTCCATGCCTATCCCAGAACTCCAAAAATGCAAAGCGAAATTGAAAGATTCAACCGAACATTGTCAGAAGCCTTCATTTCCAGAAATAGGCATCTTCTTGCTTATGATATTAATGAGTTCAACAGAAGACTTATGGAGTGGTTGTTATGGTACAACACCAGACGTCCGCATTGGTCGATTGGACTTATTTCACCGCTGCGTTATATTTGTAATAAATTAACCGCTGAACAGTCTCATATGTTATGGACGAGTACAAGTATTTGACAAACCTCGTAATTAATTATTTAATTATATTAATAACAAGCTATAAATAACCATGAAAAACCCTGAATTCCTCAAGAAAAAATATGATCTGCACAATGAGGTTAATGAAGTTAATGACAAAAAAATAAATCCAGTGGAGAGGGCAGCTAAGCGCACTCAAGAGCGTACGGGCGAAAAAGTATCTCAAGATCCCGAAGTCCGTATCCAAAACTATCTCAACCGTCTAGAACGCTTAGTCCTAGATCCCAACAAAGAACAGCAAAAGAAAATGTATGGTTCAGAAACACGCCCCAGAGCCCTTTCTTTACTCAGAGAAATGGTCATGAATAAATAATATGTTCGTCAAAACAAAGAAGCTCTAGCCCAAGGAGCAAGAAGAGTAGAAGAACGAGCCGCCAGAGACATGGGCGTAGAAGCTCATTACGAACAAGAGCAACTGGAAGAGCGGGGCAATATAGCCGTAGAAGACCTAGAGAAATCACTTGATAACTGGATCTCCTATCTTTCCGATGCCAACGAGCCATATCCAATGTGGTTCCGTTATTATGCTTTCAGAAATATCCTTGACCTTGGAGATTTTGATAAAGACAAAAAAGAATTTACAAAAAGATCAGAAGGAACCGTAAAGCTATTTCCCGATATAGACAGAGGAGCTTTGGCGCACATAGAAGAAATGATTGAAGCCGGAAAAGACCCCGCCATACTTGAACATCTTCAAAAAGCACAGAAAGAATCTGCCAATGGAGATATTCCACAAAACGAACTGATCACCAAAGAAAAAGTGGCTAACTTCGCTAAGCTTTCATTTGCTAAGCAATACGCCGAAGCCATAAAACAGTCCGGAGAAATAACTCCAGAAATGAGAGAAGAAACCAGGGGTAAGTGGATAAAATATGGACAAGGCACAGATCCAACGGCTCTATGGTCATCTCTTCAAAACAAGGGTACGGCATGGTGCACCAAGGGTTTTGGCACCGCAGAAAGACAGCTCAAAGGCGGAGACTTTTATGTCTACTACACCCTAGACAAACAAGGCAACCCGACTATTCCTAGAATTGCTATCCGCATGGAGGGTGAAAACATCGGCGAAACAAGAGGAGTGGCTGATAACCAGCAAAACCTGGAAGGCAATATGACAGAAATCGCCGAAGAAAAAATGAGTACGCTTCCCGGAAAAGAAAAGTATCAGAAGATCTCAGGGGATATGAAGCAGATGACGGCTATCTACAAGAGAAGTTTTCAAGAAAATAAAGATACCGCTGAAAAAACCTATCTCAACCCGAGTCTTACCAAAGAAGAACTCACTTTCCTTTACGAAATAAACTCAAAAATCGAAGGCTTTGGCTACAATAGAGACCCGAGAATAAAAGAACTCTTAGACCAAAGAGATCCTAAACAAGACGCTCCTGTTGTTTTTGACTGCCAGCCCGAACAAATTGCTTATACAGAAAAAGAAATATCAAAAGATACCAAGGCCTACATCGGTATTTGGAATCCGGATATTCTAAAAAATTTACCTAAAAACATTGAACACATCTATACCAAATTTCCGGACCAAAAAGTCTTCTTGAAAGAAATTATTCCGGACAAAGAAATTACTTCAGCTAAAACCGCTATTAAAAAACTTGAAGCTGAAGGGCATCAAATCAATGATTATACTAAAGATTTGCTCACCAAAGTAAATTGGAAGGAAAAAGAAAAACTAAAAAACTCCTACGAAATAGTTTCTTTTTCTGTGGGAGAGCTTTTTGGAGATACAAAAGTACATACTTATGCTGAGATCAAAGCCAGAGCCCTAAAAGATGGTCTCGAGCCTATTCCAGCCGCCCTAGCCCCAGAAATCCGTTCCACTTATGAGAAGGGTGGTCAATGGACAATCCTCGCCATGGAAGCTATACGCGACCGTGTTGGCAATCCGTCACTTTTCTATTGCCACAGCGTTGGTTCTAAGTCGTGGTTGAACGCACCTCTACGGCCGCGACGACAGCGAGTGGGACGAGGACTATCGTTTCTTCTTCGCGCGCAAGTAACTTAGAACTTATATCTTAAACTTTTAACCCTATCCCTTAATCCCTTATAACTTAATTCTTAATTAAAAACTAAGGCAAAGCCTTAGTTTTTAGATTTTTTGATTGTTTTTTTATTTTATATTATTTAGGTTAATTTTTTGGTATAATAAGTTTAATTAAATCCGCCTCTGCCAAAGCTACGGTGAGGCATAGTAAAAATATTATGGATAATACTAAAACTTCACCAAAAGATTTTTTCTTGCATCTTTTAGCAATAATCGCTCTATATATGAGCGCTGCAAGTTTAATGACATTGCTTTTTCAGTATATTAACGTTTTGTTTCCTGACCCATTAGCTTATTCAAACTATTCGGGGATCACGGGCGCTATTCGTTATGCTATGGCCACGCTCATAATTATTTTCCCTGTTTATATTTTTGTTTCGAAAATGTTAAACAGTGAATACGCCACAGCGCCGGAAAAGAGAGAGTACAAGCTTAGAAAGTGGTTGGTTTATTTTACTTTGTTCGTAGCTGGCATAACCATCATTACAGACCTAGTTGTTTTAATCTATAATTTTTTAGGAGGAGACTTAACCAGCAGATTTGCTTTAAAAATATTAGTTGTGCTTTTGGTAGCGGGAGTTGTTTTTTGGTATTACCAAAAAGATTTGAAAAATCCTCTTTCAGAAAAACAGATAAAGAATTTGGCTTACGGAGTTTCATTGTTTATTTTGGCGAGTATTGTAGCCGGATTTTTTACGGCCGGGTCTCCAATGAAGGCTAGGCTTTATAATTTCGACGCAAGAAAAGTAAATGATCTGCAGTCTATACAATATGAAATTATGAATACTTGGCAGAGAAAACAGGTATTACCGAATAGCTTGGGCGACTTAAATAATACCATTTCTGGTTTTAGAGTACCTATAGATTTCCAAACCGCCAAGGGATATGGGTATGCAGTAAAAAATACGACAGTTTTTGAGTTATGCGCAGATTTTAACTTGCCGACTAATTTTGGGGCCGTCGGAAGAAGTGTTAGTGCTTATCCAGTGAGTGCATACAATGAAAATTGGAATCATGAAGCCGGCAGGCAGTGCTTCGAAAGAACCATTGATCCGGCTCTTTATCCGAAAATTAATGTAGAAATGCAGACAAAATTTTAATTAATCCGCCTACGCAAACCCGCGCTTCGTCAAAGACTTCGGCGAGGTAATGGCTACAGCGAGGCACAGTAAAAAATGGACATATTTAGCGAATTAAAAGAAAGGGGATTAGTTTTCCAAACCTCCAACGAAGAGGCTGTAAAAGAATATTTATCTAGGAAGGGCGGAAAATTTTATTTAGGTTTTGATCCAACTGCTGAAAGTTTACACGTTGGAAGTTTATTGCCAATTGTATCTATAAAAAGATTACAAAGAGCAGGGCTCAAGCCAATTGTTTTAGTCGGCGGAGCTACTGGCTTGATCGGCGACCCAAAGCCGACAACGGAGCGTCAGCTTTTGGAGCTAAAAACCGTTAAGAGAAATGTTTGCGCTTTAAAAAAACAATTATCGAGATTTTTTTCTCCCTTCGGGAGATCCGCCTTTGGCGGAGATTTTTTCGGATCATTTAAATTCAGTGGAATTATTTTCGTAAATAATTATGATTGGATAAAAAATATATCGCTCATAGAAGTTCTTCGCGATTTTGGAAAACACTTTACAATAAGCGAGATGTTAAGCAAGGAGTCTGTTCAAAAAAGAATGGTCACCGGAATTTCCTTTACGGAATTTACGTATATGATCTTACAGGCCATTGATTTTTTGAATTTATATAAAAAATATAATTGTGTATTACAAGTTGGCGGAAGCGACCAGTGGGGTAATATGATCGCCGGAGTTGAATTAATTAGAAAAAAAATTGGCAAGGAAGGATTGGTGCTTAGTATGCCCCTAGTTACAAAGTCTGATGGTACAAAATTTGGTAAAAGCGAAAGTGGAGCGGTTTGGCTAGATGCTGAATTAACTTCCCCTTATCATTTTTATCAATTTTGGGTAAATACTGATGATGCTAGCGTAATTAAGTATTTAAAGTATTATAGTTTTTTGACAATAGAAGAAATTAAAAAATTAGAGGAATTAGTTGCTAAAGAGCCGGAAAAGCGTGTGGCGCAACAAACGCTGGCTAAAGAAATGACAGAATTTGTTCACGGTAAAGAAGCGGCTGAAACAGCCGAAAAAATTTCAAAGCTTTTATTTACCGGAAAAGTAAAAGAATTAGGTAAAAATGAGTTGAAAGAGGTCTTTTCTGGCGGTGCGATTAAGGAATTCGGCAAGTTTGCCGAACTAGGAGTTGCCGAACTACCGATTGCCGAATTCTTAGTCGGGGCTAAGGTGGTTGATTCTAAAAGACAGGCCAGAGAGGACGTGGAAAATAAGGCTATTGAGATAAATGGAGAAAAAGTGTCAGATTTGAATTATAAGATCAATAAGAAAGACGCGATGGCGGGAAAATATATTTTGGTTAAGAGGGGAAAGAAAGATTATCACTTTGTAAGATTAAAGAATTAACGAGTTAACGGATTAACGAATTAGAAAAAAATATGGAATTGAAAGAGTTTCTTTCTGAGGCGCGAAAAAATACATGGGCTGGCAATTTAGGAAAAAATGAATCAGGACGAACAGGGTCCGAGGGCATTTTTATTTTTGAAAAAGATGGTTTGAGATATGAGGATGAATATTTTGGCAGGGCAAGATTTCAGGGCGAAGAGATCGTTTATTTTCAAGACAAGCCTATTTGGGGAATGGTTTATTGTGGCGGTATTCCATTTGGTGTAGATGTTAACAAAACAGAAGAGTTTGATTTTTTGAAGAAGGCGCTACTTGAAAGATCTGATACCGCAAGAATTTCAGGAAAAACAGAATTTCAAGATCCTAAAAGAACTTATTTATGCGAGATCAAGGGTGATTTGGATAATTTTAGCGGTAAAGAAATAATTAAACACAAAAACGTCATTACCCACGAAGTAATTTTTTTAGGTGGGAATATAAAATAAATTTATGGACACTCAACTTTTAGGACAGCTTTACCAAATAATAGTTTTAATTTTTTTGGTAATTATTCATGAAGTCTCCCATGGTTTAATGGCTTATAAGCTGGGGGATAATACCGCCAAAGAACTAGGAAGATTAACTTTGAATCCAATTAAGCACTTGGAATTTTTTGGCTCATTTTTGGTGCCATTTCTTTTTATAATTACCGGCAGTCCGTTTATTTTAGGCTGGGCTAAGCCGGTCCCTTTTAATCCCTACAATTTAAAAAATCCAAAAAGGGACGGAGCGCTTATTGCTTTAGCCGGACCAGTTTCAAATTTACTGATAGCAATAATATTCGGATTGATTCTAAGGTTCTTGGCTATTTTTCCGTCAGTTGCATTAGATCCTGTTTTATTAAATATATTTGGACTTTTAAATATTGTTATTTTTGTAAGTGTGCTATTGGCTTTTTTTAATCTAATACCAATCCCGCCTTTTGATGGATCAAGAATAGTTTTTGCTTTTCTATCCGGCAAGGCAGAGAGATTTTGGCTTCAATTGGAGCAATATGGAACGCTTTTAATAATTCTTTTATTGTTTGGCGGGGGGTTGAGTTTTTTGTCTCCATTGGTTATTTCCGTTTATCGCTTGATAGTCGGACCGGCGGCTATTCTGTAGGGCTTGCTTGCCCCGTGATCGCTTAGCGATTTTACGGGGTTTATTTTTATGCACTTGCAGAGTTTTCTGATAATGGTCTAATTAAGGTAAGAACATTGAAAAATTAAGATCGATCTCACATAGGGTGAGAAATCTAAGAGAAAAGGGTGGGTTATGAAAAGGTTGATGGCAGTGTCGTGCATAGTATTTCTGTTTTCCGGCTGTGCTTTAGTCGGTAATAAGAAATCTTCGGCAATACCAGCCGCTCAGTTGTCTGAGCTTGGGGGCGGTACGGTTAATGTGGTTTATTTGCAGAGATCAACAACAACGGAGAATGTAGTTGCCGTGGTGTCAATTTCTGGGGGAATAAGTGATGATTCCGGCATGGTTGAAGATACTAAGCTGATGCTTGGTATTGCGCGCAATGATCATCGCGTAAAAGCGGTGATCTTGAAAGTTGAAAGTCCGGGCGGAGGGGTAAATGCTTCGGATCTTATTTGGAATGAGGTGATGAAGTTTAAAAAGTCCGGCAAGCCAATTGTCGCTTTTTATAACGGCATTGCAGCTTCGGGCGGGTATTATGTTTCTGTTCTCGCGGATAGGATCATTGCAACTCCCGAAACTTGGACGGGAAGCATCGGCGTGATCATGCAAGTGGCGGATTATACCGGTAAGATGAAGAAAGAGGGCGTGAAGGTCACAACCATAAAATCGGGACCAAGAAAGGACATGCTTTCGCCTTATAAGCAGGCCGAGAAAGCTGATATTGAGATCATGCAAAGGATCATCGACAGCGCGTATGAACGTTTCGTCCATAAAGTGGCTCATGGCAGAAATATGAACGAATCAATAGTGCGTATTCTGGCCGATGGCAGGATCTATGATGCCCAGCAGGCATTGGAAAACGGTCTCATTGATCAGATCGGTTATTTTGAAGATTCTTTCGAGGTTGCGAAGGCGCTTGCTCATGTAAGCGATGTCTCCCTGATCAAATTCGAAAGCAAGAGAAGCGTCATGAACTTTTTTATAATGGGCGTAGAGATCCCAAGAAGGCTTCCGGGATTATATTATCTGTGGATGGTTGAGGACTTAAGTCCAAATGAATAGCAGTTCTTTTTAAAAAAGCGCTAAAGACATTATATGTCCCGGCGCTTTTTATTTTTATGCACTTGCAGTGTTTTTTAATAGTGCCAAACTTATTATATAAGCACATTAAAATATCGGTTGGGGGGAACGAGGTGTTATGAAAAAGTTAATGGGAGTGATAGCATTTTTTCTTTTAATGAGTTGTTCGAGCCTGAATGTATGCTTTAGCGAGGAGGCTCCGACCGTGGAAGAAAAAAATGAAGAAACGGAAATTCGCAATGAGGTAGCGAAATTGCCGGTCACTAAAATAGCCCTGGCTCTATTTTATATCAAATTTTTTTATTATAAAAAAGTTGATATTGATAGGTGCCTGGATCAAATAATGAGCGGTGGCATTTCGGCTTGTACTGATAAATATAGCCGTCTTATTGACGGCAAGGGCGCAGAAAAAGAGGATACTGAGCGAAATGGATTTTATAAAGGCATCGGCATTGAATTCCAAGTAATAAATGGAACAGCGTCAATTGTTTATGTTTATCCAAATTCTCATGCCGGATCATCTGGAATGAAAAAGGGCGATGTTATCACGGCTATTTCTCCTACGGGAGTTGAAACCGATCTAGTTCCTGTCTTCGGACTTGATCAGGACAAGGTTGCGGATCTTTTAGACGGAAAAAACTCGAATAGGCTGATTATTTCTATAAAAAGGAACAATAAGCCGATGACTTTCCGAATTGAAAGAGGGGCCGTAAAAACAGATTCGGTATTTTTTACAAAACCGGACAAGGGTGTTGGATATGTAAAAATTACCAGCTTTATAGATACCACCGCAGATGATTTTGAAATAGTCGTTTCCAGCTTGAATCGTAATGGCGCCAAGGCTCTAATAATTGATCTTAGGGATAATCCCGGAGGGTCACTAGAGTCGGTTTTAAATATTCTTGGTTTTTTCCAAGCCAACAATGATCCTGTTATTTATACTCAAAGCAGGGGCGAGGAGTTTGATCCGAAACTTTCGGGATCAAAAAAGAAAGGCGTTTTCAAGGATCAGAAAGTGATCGTATTGATAAATAAAAATACTGCAAGTGCGGCAGAAATCATGTCCGGGTGGCTTAAAGAAGAAAAAGAAGCTGTTGTTATCGGCCAATCTACTCATGGAAAAGACTTGATCCAGACATTGTTTGATCTTCCGGATGGATCCAGGCTTCATTTGACCACTAGCCAATATTTTATTGGCAGTAAAAAAGTAAGTATTGGCAAAGTAGGGGTAGAACCGACAATAAAAGTAGAAGCCTCTAAAGATCCCAAAGACAAGATAGACCATCAATTAAGCAAGGCGATAAGGATCGCTTTTAATAAGGCGGTTTGTTCTTTTTAAAAATGTTTTTATAAAAGCGGCCACGCAAATGGCCGCTTTTTCTATTTTATTATAAAAATACACAAGTATGGGATTGACCCCGCACTTTTGGAGAATAATATATACTATATCCCCAATAAATTTATGAAATATATACTTTTAAGTATTATGAGTGGTAATTTTGAGTTTTAAACTTTGTTTTTCGCTAACTCTTCAAAGGTGCGGGGTTGACTAAAAAGCATTTTATTTGGTATATTATAGAAACTAAAATAAATCAAAATTAAATAATCAAAAATCAAAATTATGAAGTCTTGCAGAATGGGACTAATTCATAGATTTTACACTTTGATATTTCAATTTTAAACATGAAACATGCCGACAATAAGACAACTTGTTAAAAAAGGAAGAAGTCCAAAAATTACAAAGACAAAATCTCCGGCGCTTTTGCGTTATTTTAATACAATTCAAAATAGACCAAAAGCAACAGCGTCTCCATTTAAGAGGGGCGTTTGTTTGAAAGTTTTTACAACTACGCCAAAAAAACCAAACTCAGCTCTAAGAAAAGTTGCTCGTATCCGTTTAACTAATGGCATGGAAGTAACTGCTTATATTCCAGGAGAAGGGCATAACTTACAAGAACACTCTGTGGTAATGATAAGGGGTGGAAAAGTAAAAGACTTGCCAGGTGTTCGTTATCACATAGTAAGAGGGGTGCTTGATACAGGCGGAGTAGACCGCAAGCAACAAAGAAGTAAGTATGGCGCTAAGCGTTCAAAGTCAAAGTAAACAACTCCGACGCTCGGCAGGGCCGAGGATCGGAGCTCCGACTGAAACGTCGGAGCAGAGATCAAAATACGGAGCCAAAAAAGCAAAAAGCAAATAAATAATTTATTCAAATGAGAAAAAAGAGAAATTACACAAGAGAGCATTTACCGGATTATAAATTTAATAGCGTTATTATTGGACGCTTCATTAATTATTTAATGGAAGATGGTAAGAAAGTTGTTGCTGAAAAATTAATGTATGATGCATTAGATTTGGTAAAAGAAAAAACCAAGGGTGATCCTATGGTTACTTTTGATAAAGCTTTTGAAAATGTTTCTCCGCTCGTTGAAGTGGGTACAAAAAGAATCGGAGGCGCGAACTATCAAATTCCTAAAGAAGTCAGACCGGAAAGAAAGTTTACTTTGGCTAGCAGATGGATCATTGAAGTTGCCAGAAATAAAAAAGGAAAGTCTATGTCCGAAAAACTAGCTGAAGAATTTTTAGCCGCAGCCAACAACGAAGGCGCTGCTGTTAAGAAGAAACAGGATACTCATAGAATGGCCGAAGCAAATAGAGCCTTTGCTCATTTTTCTAGGTAATTTTTTTATGAATAAGGAGGAGGAACCTAAACATCAAGAAGACGTTAAAAAGGACCTCCTTTTTGTTTTGTCGAAATTATTAGATCTTAAAAAGAGTTTTGAAAACAAGCCGGTATCTTCGCCCGAATCAGTACCGGGAGGGGGATATATACAAGACACGCCAGAACAAATAAAACAAGTTGAAGAATATAAAAAAAGTAAGTTTAGAGTTAATTGGTTTTCTGGACTTATTTCTTATAGCGAAATGCTCAAAAATTATTCTAAGAAATTTGCCGAAGATCAGGAATTCCAAAGTTTAACCGAAGAGGTTAGCGCTCTGGATAAAGACTTGAAGGAATTAAGAGCCGGAGAAGATAAGCCAATTCCAAAGGAAATGGTAGATAGGGCGGATAATTTACTGGACAAGATGATTAAAAAAATACCTAAACTTATTAAATAAAAAATATGGCTACACCAAATTATTCATTAGAAAGGACAAGAAATTTCGGAGTCGTTGCGCACATTGATGCGGGTAAAACTACGACCTCAGAAAGAATTCTTTTTTATACCGGAGTTTCTCACAAAATTGGTGAAGTTCATGAGGGTGAAGCTGTCATGGACTGGATGGATCAGGAAAGAGAGCGCGGTATTACTATTACCTCAGCTGCTACTACTTGTTTTTGGACTCCAAGCTATAGACATGGAGATAAAGCTTTTGAATATCGCTTCAACGTTATTGACACTCCGGGACATATTGATTTTACCGTTGAGGTAAAAAGATCTTTGCGCGTTTTAGACGGTGCCGTTGTTGTATTTGATGGAGTATCCGGTGTAGAACCGCAATCCGAAACAAACTGGAGATATGCCGATGAATACGGAGTGCCTAGAATTTGTTTTATAAATAAAATGGATCGTTTGGGCGCTAGCTTTGAAAACAGTTTTAAATCCATTAGAGAAAGGTTAAATCCAAATGCCGTGGCTATTCAGCTTCCAATTGGATCTGAGAGTAATTTTGAAGGAGTTATAGATTTGCTTCGTATGAAAGCCTATAGATTTGAAGGTGATAAAGGTGAAAAAATTGTTGAATCCGAAATTCCGGAAAATATGAAAGAAGAGTCTGCCAAGTGGAGACACGAACTTATTGAAAAAATTGTTGAACAGGACGATAAACTAATGGCCGATTATTTAGAAGCCAAGGAGCCTTCTTTGGAAGACTTAAAAAGAGTTTTGAGAAAAGCATCTCTTGAAGTTAAAATTATTCCGGTATTGACCGGATCGGCTTTAAAAAATAAAGGTACACAACTTATGCTTGATGCGGTTGTTGATTATTTGCCGTCACCATTAGATCTTCCCCCAACTAAAGGCATTGATTTTAAAACAGGCGAACCAGTTACAAGAAATCCGGACGATAGCCAGCCCTTGGCTGCATTGGCTTTTAAAATTGCCGCCGATCCATTTGTCGGTAGCTTAACCTATTTCAGAGTTTATTCCGGGGTTATGAAAAAAGGAAGCTATGTTTTAAATTCCACAAAAAATAGCAAAGAAAGGATCAGTCGTATTGTAAGAATGCACGCCAACCACAGAGAAGAAGTCGATGAAATTACTGCGGGAAATTTGGGCGCCTTAGTTGGTCTTAAAAATACTACCACCGGAGACACTCTTTGCGATGAAGAAAATCCGCTTATTTTAGAAAAGATTATTTTTCCAGAGCCAGTTATTTCTATTAAAATTGAACCAAAAACAAAAGCTGACCAAGAAAAAATTGGTATTGCTCTTAGAAGACTTTCCGAAGAAGATCCTACATTTAGAGTCAGCGGGGATCCGGATACAGGCGAGACAATTATTTCCGGCATGGGCGAATTGCACTTGGATGTTTTAGTTGAAAGAATGAGAAGAGAATTCAATGTCGAATCAAACGTTGGCAGACCGCAAGTTGCTTATAAAGAAACTATTAAGAAAGAAGCCGAGGGTGAAGGAAAATATATTAAACAATCTGGAGGTCGCGGACAATATGGACATTGCCGTCTCAGAATTGAACCAAATGAAAAAGGAAAAGGCTACGAATTTATCAATGATATTAAAGGTGGCGCAATTCCAAAAGAATTTATTTCGCCTATTGAAAAGGGTGTTGTTGAAGCTATGACCAAAGGTGTTGTTGCTGGCTTCCCAATGGTAGATATAAAAGTTACCTTGTACGATGGATCTTTCCACGACGTAGATTCTTCAGAGGCTGCTTTTAAAATTTCAGGATCTATGGCTTTCAAGGCTGCCGCTTCCAATGCTAAACCAATTCTTCTTGAACCGATCATGAAGGTTCAGTCTCTAGCCCCAATTGAATACATGGGTGATATAACCGGAGACTTCAATTCTAAGAGAGGTAAAATTGAATCAATGAGCGATAGGGTAAATATTAAAGTTATTGATGCGATGATCCCGCTTTCTGAAATGTTTGGTTATGCGACAAAACTCCGCTCTATGACACAGGGTAGAGGAAACTTTACGATGGAGTTTGATCATTATGCTGAAGTTTCAGCGAACGTCGCTCTGCAAATTGTTGAAGGGAAAAAGTAGAATCTAGGAAATAGAATTAAAAAACGCTTGAACTTTTCCAAGCGTTTTTTAATAAAAAATCAATAATAAGCTTAACAGCTTTGACAGATTATGCGATTGTATTATATTTAAATAATAATATGCCTAAATTACCAGAGCAACCAAGCCAAGGGAATCAAGAAAGCAATAAAGAAAAGATCGCTCAGCAATCTATTGAACAATCTGCAAAAGAAAAGCTAGATCCTTGCTTTGATGGAGAGGGGCGATCTAAAAAATTCTTTGAGCAAATAAAAACATTAGAAATTTTGAAACAAATTGTGGATTGGGAAATTGGCGGAAAGGCCGAAGGAGACACGTTTTTTAATTGGCATTTGATGCAGGTATTTAAAAATCTCGAACAAAAAAAAGAAGTTTTGGAAAAATTAAGACCATTGCTTTATCGATGGCTCGAAGAGATTAAGACATGGCCGAAATTAAAACATGTAGGTGAAGAACTTGGTAATGAGTATCAACAGGAACTGAAAACCTTTTTGGAATTATGTGACTTACTTGAATTTGATAAGCCGTTAGATCTTTTTTATATCCATGACTTAGTTTTTAATAATTTGAATTTATTAAATTTATTGATGCGGGCATTGAGATTTAATTTAACTCGAACGCCTTATTCCGAGTAAGTTTATGATTGTTGTTTTTTATCATTGTGAGTGTTGTTGAGTCAATTTAGTTATGTTTTTTGTTATTTTCTCACCACTCACATTTTTTAGGAGACACACCCCCCTTGACGTTTTACCCTATTTTCGTATAAAATAAATAGACTGTTTTACTGTTCGTTAATTGGCGGACAAAAAATAAATAAAATTAAAAAAATAATAAACCCCGCACCTTTTGAGGATAACCAGTTTGTAAATCATTCTAAGTTATATTAAAAAGTGTAAATGGGATCCACGTCGTTAAATTAATAAATAATTAAAATTAAAAAGCCTCAATCCTCAAAAGGTGCGGGGTAAATAAATAAAACTATGGCTGAAAAAGAAAAATTTGCAAGAACTAAACCACACGTTAACGTTGGTACTATTGGACACGTTGACCACGGCAAAACAACTTTAACCGCAGCTATTACCCACGTTCTCTTTTTGAAGGGTTGGGCTAAGAAAGAAGAAGGTGTAGATCAGATCGACAACGCCCCAGAAGAAAAGGCTCGTGGTATTACAATTGCCTTGCATCACTCTGAGTATGAATCTGAAAAGAGACATTATGCTCACATCGATGCTCCTGGTCACGCTGACTATATCAAAAACATGATTACTGGTGCTGCTCAGATGGACGGAGCTGTTCTTGTAGTTTCTGCCGCTGACGGTCCGATGCCTCAAACCAGAGAGCACATTTTGTTAGCTTACCAAGTAGGCGTACCAACTCTTATCGTTTTTCTTAACAAATGCGATATGGTAGATGATCCGGAACTTATTGATTTGGTTGAATCTGAGGTTAGAGAACTTCTTACTAAATATCATTTTGATGGAGCCAATACTCCGATTATTCGCGGTTCAGCCGTAAAGGCTTTAGCCGTTAAATCTGCCGATGAGCCAGATGCCAAACCAATTATGGATCTTATTAAAGCTTTGGATGAATATATTCCTACTCCAATCAGAGAAACTGGCAAGCCATTCTTAATGCCAGTTGAAGATATCTTCTCAATTGAAGGAAGAGGCACTGTGGTTACCGGAAGAATTGAAAGAGGAACTGTTAAAGTCAACGAAGAAATTGAAGTTATTGGTCTTAAGCCAACTCAGAAAACTGTTGTTACTGGCATTGAAATGTTCCAAAAAGTTTTGGATGAAGGTACCGCCGGAGATAACGTTGGAATTCTTTTGAGAGGTCTAAAGAAAGAAGATGTTGAAAGAGGACAAGTCTTGGCCAAACCAGGTAGTGTTACTCCTCATACCGAATTTGATTCCGAAGTTTATGTACTTAGTAAAGAAGAAGGTGGCAGACACACCCCGTTCTTTAAAGGATATAAGCCACAATTCTATATCAGAACCACAGACGTGACCGGTGAAGTTACTTTACCAGAAGGAATGGAAATGGTTATGCCTGGCGATACAGTTAAGTTCAAAGTTAAATTAATTTCCCCAGTAGCTTTAGAAGAAAAACAGCGTTTTGCTATCCGTGAAGGAGGTAAAACAGTTGGCGCTGGAGTTGTTACCAAGATCACATTGTAAGATCCTGGTTCTGATTACTCGCACTTAAAAAACTTATGATAAAAAAAGACATTGAAAAAGAAAAACTAAGGTTAAGGATTCAAGCTTACGACCACAAGTTGATCGACAACACTTGCAGGCAGATCATCGAGACTGCTAAAAGGCAAGATGCTGAGATTGTGGGGCCAATCCCTCTGCCAACGGAGATCAAGAAGTATACCGTTAATCGCTCAACTTTTATTGATAAAAATTCAAGAGAGCAATTCGAGCTGAGGGTTCATAAGAGGCTTTTAGACATAATGAATCCAAACCAAGCAATTATCGAATCGCTTTCTAATCTCAACTTGCCATCGGGGGTTGAAATTGAAATTAAAATGGTGTAGTATATGCTCACTGTTTAAAAATGATTCGAGATTATCTCGAATTATTTTTTTAGATAAACAATATGGAAAACGAAAAAACAAAAGGAACGAAAATTAAAATGACTCAGGTTTTCAAGAACGAGATTGTATATCCGGTCTCGGTTATTAAGCTTGATAAAAAAGAGGAAGTTGAAAACTTTAAAGAAGAAGAATTATTAATTATTTCCGGAACTACAAAGGGACATGGCTGGCAGGGCGTAGTTAAGAGATATAGTTTTGGTGGTGGTCCCTCAACTCATGGTCAAAAAAACAGACAGAGAGCCCCTGGTTCTATCGGTAGCACCGCTCCTCAGCGTGTTTTGCCGGGTAGAAAAATGGGTGGAAGAATGGGCGGAGTTAGAAAGACTATCAAGAATCTTAAAGTTGTTTCCGTAGATAAAGAAAATGGATTAATTTTAATTCTTGGATCTTGTCCTGGAAACAACAAGAGCAAGGTTGAAATTAGAAAAGCAGTTATTGCTAAATAGTTCGGCAAGCTCACTATAAATATAAAATTATGACAACAGCTATTAAAATCTACAATCAAAAAGGTGAAGTGAAGGGGGAGATGGAGCTTCCAAAATTTTTACAGGTTGAATGGAACCCACTTTTGGTTAAACAAGTTGTTGATTCTATAGTTGCCAATTCCAGACAAGTTCTTGCCAATACAAAAGGAAGAGGAGAAGTTTCGGGTGGTGGTAGAAAGCCATGGAAACAAAAAGGTACCGGCAGAGCCAGGCAGGGATCAATCAGATCTCCAATTTGGAAGGGCGGCGGTGTTACTTTTGGACCTAAGAAAGAAAGAGATTTTTCAAGAAAGATAAACAAGAAAATGATGAAGAAGGCTTTATTTGTTGTTTTGGCCAGAAAAGCCAAGGACGGCGAATTAAAATTAGTTGAAAATTTTGACTTAGCTTCTTCTAAAACAAAGGCTGTAAGCGGCATGATCAAAAATATTACAGGCGGAAAATCTGCCTTGCTGTTAATAGACAAAGCAAACAAGAATGCTAATTTAGCTACCAGAAATTTAGTTAATGTTAGGAATTTAATGCCGGAAAATTTGAATGCTTTTGAACTCATGAATCGTAAAAATGTTTTAATGGAAGTAAAAACTTTAGAAAAATATGGCAAATAAATTTTTAATAAAAAACCCAATAATCACTGAAAAAGCTATTGCCGGCGGTGCATTAGGAAAATATATTTTTTTGGTTGATAAATCTGCAACTGTAAACGAGATTAAGAAGCTTGTTGAAACGCAGTACAATGTTAAGGTTGAAAAAACCAATACTATCAATGTAAAAGCAAAAACTAAAAGAACAGGAAGGGGTACTGCGACTAAGCCAGGATTCAAAAAGATCATAGTGACTTTGAGAAAAGGACAAAAATTAGATATACTACCACAATAAAATTTTATGAAAAGCTTTAGACCAACTACTCCATCAAGGAGACACATGACAGTCGTTGATTATAGCGCTCTATCAAAGAACGGTCCTTTGAAGTCTTTAACCAAGAAATTACAAGATTCTGCGGGTAGAAATAACCAGGGTAGAATTACCATGCGTCATCAAGGTGGTGGCAATAAAAAGCTCTATAGAATGATTGATTTCAAACAAAACAAGCTTAACGTACCAGCTAAAGTGGAAACCCTTGAATACGATCCATATAGAAGCGCTTTTATCGCTTTAGTTTTGGCTAAGGACGGAGAAAGGACTTATATTTTAGCTCCCAAGGATTTGAAAGTTGGAGACGAAATCGTTACCGCTGAAGTAGCTCCTTTTACAACCGGTAATAGAATGATGGTAAAAAACATTCCGATCGGTTATTTGGTTTACAATATAGAGCTCGCTCCGGGAGAAGGTGGAAAAATGGTAAGGTCTGCCGGTGCTTTTGCTGAAATTTTGGGACAAGAAGGTAAATTTGTTAACTTAAAACTTGGTTCTGGCGAAGTCAGAAAGGTATTAGCTACCTGTCTAGCTTCAATTGGACAAGTTTCTAATCCCGACCACAGTTTGACTGTTATTGGTAAGGCTGGACGATCCAGGCATATGGGTATTAGGCCAACCGTTAGAGGTAAGGTTATGAATCCGTGCGACCATCCATATGGTGGTGGTGAAGGTAGAACTCAAAGAGGAACAAAGAGACCTAAAGATATTTGGGGTAATATTACCGGTGGTCGTAGAACTCGTAATAAAAAGAAGAGGTCAAGTAAATTTATTATTCAAAGAAGAAAGAAATAATATAAAAATATATGTCTAGATCAAGCAAAAAATCTCCGTTCGTAGACCCAAAATTATTGAAGAAGTTTTCTAAAATGAAATCAGGTGATAAGACCGTTATAAAAACATGGTCTAGAGATTCTGTTATTGCTCCTGAAATGGTTGGTTATGTACTAGGAGTACACAATGGAAGAGTTCACGTAGAGGTATTTGTTAAAGAAGAAATGGTTGGACATAAACTTGGTGAATTTTCTCCTACTAAGAAGTTTACAAGGCACGGTGGAAAGATGCAGCGCGATTTGGAAGCCGCAGCAGCCGTTAAACCGGCAGCCACTCCAGCCACAGGTGCTAAAAAATAAGATTAAAATAAATAGCAACAAATAAAAATTATGATTAGAGAAACTGTAAAATTAAATCATCTACATATAGCCCCACGAAAAGTGAGGCTTGTTGCTAATCTTATAAAAAATCTTTCAGCCAACGAAGCCGAAGCTCAGCTTATGGTTTTACCAAAAAGATCGGCTGGTCCTGTTTTGAAGCTTTTAAAGTCTGGTGTTGCCAATATGGTCAATAACAGAAAATTAGATCCGGAAAGATTAGTTATCGAAAGTATTACCGTAAATGAAGGCCCGACTTTTAAGAGGTTTTTACCTCGATCTATGGGTAGAGCTACGCCACTTTTAAAAAGAACTTGTCATGTGACAATTGTTTTGAAAGAATCTTCGGGTAAAAAGAAAGCTAATAGATTTAATACCGCAAAACCAAAGAAGGACAAAGAAGCGAAAAAGATCATAAAGGCGGGTGAGAGATCTTCGAAAAAAGAAACTAAAGAGTCAGAAAGCAAAGAAGGCGGGGCTATTTCAAAAGAGAGCAAGGGTTTTGCAAAAAAGTTTTTTAGAAGAAAAAGCGTATAATATCCTAAATAAATTTAACTAATTATGGGACAAAAAATAAGACCAGATTCATATAGAATAGGTATAACCAGGGGATGGAATTCTCGTTGGTTTCCTAAAAAGAATTTCAAAAATACTTTGGAAGAGGATGTTTTGATTAGAAAAATTATTAAGGAAAAAATAAAATTAGCCGGTATTGATAAAATCGAAATTGAAAAAAGTAATAATAATTATAGAATTTTTATAAAAGTTGCTAAGCCAGGTTTGGTTATCGGCAGGGGCGGAAAAGGAGTTGATGAATTGCGCAAAGCTATCGAGGAAGCTCTTATTAAAATTTTCAAAATTAGAAAAACCAAAGAAGATTTTTCTGTTAGTTTAAACATTGAAGAATTAAGAAGAAATGATGTTTCTTCAAATTTTGTTGCCCAGAGCATTGCGTGGGATCTTGAAAAAAGAATGCCTTTCAGAAGAACAATAAAGAAATATATTGAGTCTGTTATGCAAAATAAAGAAGTTGAAGGCGTAAAGATCAAGCTTTCCGGCAGATTAGATGGATCCGAAATTGCTAGAAGGGAATGGCTTGGCAAGGGCAAACTTCCACTCCAGACTCTAAGAGCTAATATTGACTATGGGGAGGGCACAGCTTTTTGTACTTATGGAGCAATTGGAATAAAGGTTTGGGTCTATAAAGGAGAGGTGCATATTTAATCTAAAAAAACATTATGTTAATCCCGAAAAAAGTAAAACATAGGAAGTGGCAGAGAGGAAGATCTAAAAAGAGAATCGTTGAAACACGCGGTCTTAAAGTTTCCTATGGTTCAGTCGGGCTCAAAGCTATGTCTCCGGCTTGGATGGATGGAAAGCAATTAGAATCCGCCAGGAAAACTATAACAAACTTTTTAAAGAGAGAGGGTAAGGTTTGGATTCGTGTTTTTCCAGACAAACCGATTACCAAGAAACCAGCCGAAACCACTTTGGGTGGTGGTAAAGGCGAGGTAGATAAATATGTAGTTATTATTAAACCGGGTAGAATACTTTTTGAAGTTGATGGCGTTCCAAAAGAAACCGCAACTAAAGCTTTAAAGTTGGCCGGATATAAATTACCCGTACGAACTAAGGTGGTTTATAAGGATTAGCGTTTAATATTATTTCGATGGGTTGAAAAAATACCGGAAATAATATAAGATATTCAAACTAGCTCGAAAACATTATGAAAACCAAAGATACAGAACAATTAAAAAACAAAGTAGAATCAGAACTCTCAAATGAGATTAAGAAAAGCAAGGACAAGCTTTGGGAACTTCAGGTTGATTTGCGAGCAGGAAAATTAAAAAATGTTAGTGATATAAAAAAGACTAAAAAGTTAATCGCCAGGATAAATACTATTTTAACTGAAAAGAAAAATAAAAAAGCTTAATTTATGAACGAAATTCAACACAGAAAATTAGAGGGAGTCGTTGTCTCAGATAAGATGGCTAAAACTGTTGTGGTGGCAATAGAGAGATTGAAATTGAATAAAAAGTACAAGAAGCAATTCAAAGTTACTACAAAATTCAAAGCACACGACGAGAACAATGAATATCATCCGGGAGATAAAGTTGTCATTGAAGAAACTAGGCCGATTAGCAGGGATAAAAGGTGGAAAGTTATAAAAAAGATTTAAAATATGATTCAAGAACGATCTATATTAACAGTTGCTGATAATAGTGGGGCTAAAATAGTCCGCTGTTTTAGAGTGCTCGGTGGTTGCAGAAAGAGATATGCAGGTATCGGCGATATTATTATAGCTTCCGTTCAAAAGTCTGAACCGAGAAAGGCTATAAAGAAAAAAGATATCGTTAAAGCTGTTGTTGTTAGAACAAGAAAGACCCAGCACAGAAAAGATGGATCCTATTTCCGTTTTGATGACAACGCAGTTGTTATCATTGATGACAAGAAAGAACCAAAGGCTACCCGTATTTTCGGACCAATACCAAGAGAGATCAGAGAGAAAGGCTACGAGACTATATTTACGATGGCTGAGGAGGTAATATAAATCAACGAATAACGAATTAGTACGAATTTACGAATAAATATAAAACTGATATGAAGATTAAAAAAGGCGATACAGTAAAAATATTAGCTGGAAAGGATAGCGGCAAGACCGGCAAAGTTTTGGTTATTGATCCTAAGAAAGAAAGAGTCCTCGTGGAAGGTTTGAATATGTTCAAAAAGCATAAACGAGCTAAAAAACAGGGAGAAAAGGGTGAGACTATCAGTGTTTCCAGGGCAATGGACAGTTCGAATGTTTCATTGGTTTGTCCTCGTTGTAGTCAAACAACAAGAGTTGGTTATAAAATCGAGGGAAGTAAAAAATTAAGAAGCTGCAAAAAATGCAAAAGCACGATTTAAATAATAAATTAGAAAAAGTTGTTGTAAACGTAGGAATTGGTAGGCTTACTACCCAGCCTAATTTTGAGTCTAAAATTTTGCCGGATATTATCAAGGAGCTCACTATTATTACCGGTCAAAAACCATCTCAAAGGCCAGCTATGAAATCTATTTCTGGTTTTAAACTTCGTCAGGGAACTATTGTTGGTTTAAAAACTACCCTAAGAGGAAAATATATGAATTCCCTGATCAGTAAGATTGTAAATGTCACTCTTCCTCGTGTTCGTGACTTTCGAGGTATTAATAAGGAGGCTATAGATAAAAATGGCAATCTTAACATTGGCTTAAAAGAACATTTGGTATTTCCAGAAATTTCTCCGGAACACTCCAAGGTTAATTTTGGAATGCAATTTACATTAGTTCCAATGATACCAATAAAGGATGCTAAATTAGCAGTCGAGTTTTATAAAAAAATAGGAATTCCTTTTAAGAAATAAATTATAACTATGGCAAAGACATCCGTTATAGCAAGATCAAAAAAGACACCAAAATTTTCTACCCGTATCGTAAGGCGTTGTTTTAGGTGTGGAAGAAAGCATGGTTATATGAGAATGTTTGGAATTTGCAGAATTTGTTTTAGAGAATTAGCCGGTCGCGGAGAGATTCCTGGAATTAAAAAGTCTTCTTGGTAGTTCGACGGGTCTACAAAAAATAGGAGAAATATAAAAATATGTATACAGATTTATTAGTAAAAATTAAAAATGCTCAAGCTGTAAAAGGTGATACCGTAAAGGCCACTTATTCAGCAATGGATAAAGCTATTTTAGATATCTTAGAAAAGAAGGATTTTGTTGGTGCAGTACAGGTAATGGGCAGAGTTCCAAAAAAAGTTTTTGAGATCACCTTGAAATATAAGCAAGGCGAAGGAGTCATTCATAATGTTAATATTTTAAGCAAGCCTTCCAGGCATTTATATGTTGGATATCAGGATATTCGTGCGGTAAAGCAGGGCTTTGGTCTTTTGGTTATGTCTACTTCAAAAGGAATAATGGATGGTCAATCTGCCAAGAAATTAAAATTAGGAGGAGAAATGCTTTTCGAAATTTGGTAATTCGACAAGCTCACTATAAATAAACCAGCTAATAAAGAATTTACGAATAAAATTATGTCTAAAATAGGAAAAAAATTAATTACACTCCCAGAAAACGTCCTCGCTAAAGTCGAGGGTGGTATTTTAGAGATCTCTTCAAAAGATGGAAAAAAAGTATTGAAAGTTAAAATTTTATCTAATGTAGAAGTAAAGATAGAGAATGGCCAGATCACTTTTTCTATTACCAAAGAAGATTCTCAAAGCAGAGCTAATTGGGGAACAATGAGAGCATTAACCCAAAATGCTGTTACTGGGATAAATACAGATTTTAAAAAAGTATTAGAATTTCAGGGTGTGGGTTTCAGGGCCGCTGTTGAAGGTAAAACTTTAGTTTTGAATATCGGATTTTCTCACCCTGTTAAATTTGCTATTCCGGAGGGAATAACGATTGTAGTTGAGAAGGGTAATATCACTATTTCCGGAATGGATAAATATTTGGTAGGCCAGGTTGCAACTAAGATCAGGGCATTTAAGAAACCAAATCCGTACAGAGGAACAGGTATAAAATATAAAGATGAAATAGTTAAGAAAAAAGCCGGAAAGAAAGCAACTAGCGGAGCGGGAACAGCTGCATAGGAATCAATCATTTAAAAACGACAAAAAATATTATGTCCAAAATTATAGAAAAAAATAGAAAAGAAGAAAGGCGTCGTATTAGAAATAGAGCTACTATTTTTGGTACCGCCGTAAAGCCAAGACTTTCAGTTTTTAGGAGTAATTTATATACTTATGCCCAATTGATCGACGACAATGCCGGCAAGACATTAGTTTCGGCTTCAACTAAAGAATTAAAATCTAAAAAGATAAAAAAGACCGAGCAGGCAAAGGAATTGGGCGCCTTGTTAGCCGAAAAAGCTATTAAACTAGATATTAAAGAAGCGGTTTTCAATAAAGGTCCTTATCTTTATCATGGCAGAGTAAAGGCTTTGGCTGATGGCGCCAGAGAAGCAGGAATTAAAATTTAATGGTTCGACAAGCTCACCATTAACAAACTCAATCAAATTTATTTTATGAACAATCCAAGTAATTCAAATAATCCTAGCAATCCAAGTACGCCAAGTACTCTGGGTACCAGCAATCAAAATAGAGGCGGCGGACGACGTCCACCGGCTCGTTTTAGTCGAAGAGAAAAGCCTAAAATGGATGATTTCAAGGAAAAAGTTTTAGATCTTAGGAGGGTTACCCGTGTGGTAGCCGGAGGAAAAAGATTTCGTTTTAGAACTACCTTGATTATTGGAGATGAAAAAGGAACAGTGGGAGTTGGTCTTGGAAAAGGAGTTGATGTACAGGCTTCTATTGAGAAAGCTAAAATTGACGCCAGAAAACATTTGATCAAGATTAAGTTGAAGGGCAGAACCATTATCCATGAAGTGCAGGCTAAATTTAGTGCTGCTCATGTAAAAATCAAACCAGCCGATGAAGGTCATGGACTTAAAGCGGGCGGAGCCGTCCGTGTAGTTCTTTCTTTAGCTGGTGTTAAGGACGCCACTTCTAAGTGCTTAGGCAGAACGCCGAATAAATTAACCAATGCTATGGCTACTATAGAGGCGTTGAAACAATTAAGGGGTTAAATAAATATATGCAGTTACATAATTTACCTATACAAAATAGACAAGAAAAAAGAGTTGCTAGAGGAGGCAAGAGAGGTACTACTGCCGGCCGTGGAACCAAGGGGCAAAAATCTCGTTCTGGACATCGTATTCGTCCGGCCCAGAGAGATCTTTTGATTAGAATTCCAAAATTAAGAGGTTACAGGAACAAACCTAAATCCGATTATAATTTAGTTTTAAATTTGACTGATTTATCAAAAATGAAAGCGGAGGTTATAAATAGAACTGCATTAAAGGCTCATTTTGGAAAAGATTTCAGAAACGAAATTAAAATTTTAGACAAGGGAGAAATAACCAAGGCTGTTAAAGTTGAGGGCGTAAAAGTTTCTAAGGGAGCTAAGGTAAAAATTGAGAAAGTTGGCGGAAGCGTAAAATAAAAAACAGCGATTAGTAGTTAGCGATTAGCGACTAGGAAATTCAAATATTATATACATGGAAAAATTAATCCAAATCTTTAAAACTCCAGACTTAAGAAAGAAAATTCTTATAGTAGCTTCCTTGCTATTAGTTTTTAGGATTTTTTCCGCTATTCCTATTCCAAGCGTTAATCTTGTGGCGCTGAAGGGCTTTTTAGGATCTAGTCAATTATTGGGTTTTTTGGATTTATTTTCCGGTGGTGCTTTAGGAAAACTCTCAATTGTAATGCTGGGCGTTGGTCCATACATCACAGCTACTATTATCATGCAGCTCTTGACCATGATCTTTCCGCGCCTTAAAGAATTTTATTATGAGCAAGGGGAGATTGGTAGGGCTAAATTTAATAGAATTTCCAGATACATAACTGTGCCTTTAGCGGCATTGCAAGGCTACGCATTTTTAAATCTTTTGCAGTCTCAGCAGATCTTAACGATTACTTCAAATTTTGATATTTATAGAAACGTCATAATTGTCACAGCTGGTTCAATGTTTTTGGTTTGGCTAGGAGAGCTTATTAGCGAGCAAAAGATTGGTAATGGCGTATCCTTGTTGATTTTTGCCGGTATAGTTAGCAGTCTTCCGCAAACTTTTAAGGCCCTTTTCTTAAACTATAGTCCAGCTCAAATTCCAACTTATATAATATTTTTGATTCTAAGCATTGTTGTAATTGCCGGAGTTGTATTTATTAATGAAGGCGAAAGAAAAATTCCCGTCTCTTATTCCAGAAGAGTAAGGGGTAATAAAATGTACGGAGGAGTTTCAAGTTATTTGCCATTAAAAGTAAATCAAGCCGGGGTTATTCCTATAATCTTTGCTATTTCTATTTTACTTTTGCCACAATTTTTTGCTCAAGCTTCAGTTATAATATCCCAAGATTTTTCTACAAAATTAACAAGCATTGTTAATAATATTATGAATGACCAGGTGATCTATTCTATAATTTATTTTTCTCTTGTTTTTGTATTTACTTATTTTTATACCGCAGCAACTTTTGATCCAATGGAGATCTCTAAAAATTTGCAGAAAAGCGGAGGATTTATTCCGGGCATCAGGCCAGGCGAGCACTCCGGCCAATATTTAGCGAAAGTTATAAACCGCATCACTCTTTTCGGGGCGTTGTTTCTTGGTGTCATTGCTGTACTTCCAAACTTAGTAAGAATTTTTACCAATATTCAAGCTCTAACATTGGGAGGAACTAGTTTGCTTATCGCAGTATCGGTTGCTCTAGAAATTAAAAAGCAGATTAATTCTCAGATGGTGATGAGAGAATACGAAGGCATTTAAATTAAATAAAGTAATTAACCCCCTCACTCATATCAGAGTGAGGGGGTTTTTGTTATAATAAGTACATTAATTAAGTTGCATATATTATGAAAAAAGTAATTTTAATTTACGGAGCGCCGGGAGCAGGAAAGGGTACTCAGGCCGATCTATTATCAAAAAAGATGGGCTTTTATCATTTTGATACCGGTAAAGTTATTGAGCAGACTATAAATGATGCGGAAAATTTAAAAGATGAAAATATGAGAAAAGAGAAAGAGCTTTTTGATTCCGGCAGATTAAATACTCCGGCTTGGGTTTTAAAGGAAGTCGTTATCAAAAAAACCGAAAATTTGGCCAAGGTGGGCGTGAGGTTAGTTTTTAGCGGATCGCCAAGAACTCTTTTTGAAGCTTTTGGAGATACTGAAAATACCGGGCTCGTAGATGTTTTAGAGAAACTATACGGAAAAGAAAATATGGGCATTCTTTATATAAAGGTAAAACCGGAAACTTCGATTTTTAGAAATAGTAATCGCGCTGTTTGTTCGGTTTGCGGAACCCCAGTTTTATATCAGAAAGATTGTGCTGTTATTTCGTGTCCTCTTTGCGATGCCCCTTTAAGAAAACGAACCCTGGATAAACCCGAGACCATTAAAATTAGGCTTGAAGAGTATGAAAATAGGACGCAGCCTATTTTAGAAAAACTTAGAGAGCGGGGATTTGAAGTTAATGTTATAGACGGCGAGCCGGCTCCATTTAAAGTTTTTGAAGAAATAAAGAAAACCATTTAATGCGACGGCAATATTTGTAGCCATTCGTTATTATTCGCAACATTCGTAGATTGGTATATTTAGTATTATTGTTATGTTGATAAAAACCCAAGAACAAATTAAAAAGATAAAGGTCTCCGGAAAGATATTGGCTAGCGTGGCAAAAGAGCTTAAAAAAAATATCTTTGAAGGAGTTGTGCTGAAAGACTTGGATCTATTGGCCAGGAAATTAATTCGAGAAGCTGGTGCTGAACCGGCTTTTTTAGGCTACCAACCGCATGGCGCAAACCATCCGTTTCCCGCCTCTATCTGTGCTTCTTTAAATGAGGTAGTTGTTCATGGAATTCCAAATAAATATAAATTAAAAAACGGGGATATTTTAAAGCTTGATTTCGGAGTAAGTTACCAGGGATTTATTTCTGATTCGGCATTTACTGTTGGAATAGGAGAAATTTCTAAAGAAGCTCAAAAACTTATGGATGTGACGAGGCATTCTTTGACGCTTGGCATAAAAGAATGCAGACCAGGAAAAACTTTGGGAGACATTGGGTGGGCTATAAATGATTATGTTCAGAAAAATGGATTTAAAGTAGTAAAGGGATTGTGTGGGCACGGCGTTGGTATTGAGCTTCATGAAGAGCCGTCGGTATTTAATGAGGGACAAAAAAATACCGGTCTGCAATTAAAACCGGGAATGGTATTGGCTTTAGAGCCAATGGTCAGCGCAGGGGATCCATATATAATTCAGACAGATCAGGAGAGTTATGCCACAAGAGATGGTAGTTTGTCCGCTCATTATGAGCATACAGTTTTAATTACCGAGAGAAATCCGGAGATATTGACAAATTTCTAAAAATATTACATTATAAATTTAGATCATTGAAGTAAGATCTGAACTTAAAACAAAATAAAATGGAGGTGTGCTTATGAAAAAGCATGCTAATGACTGGGTGCCGGAATCTCCGACGCCTGCTCAGTTGAAAGAGTTCTTCGCGCAGATCGAGTGCGGTAGGATCACTAAATTACGATTGCAGGTTTTTTTGTGTGGTGAGCAGGCGCTACCTGTGTCTGGTCACTTATTCGGCTACCTCAAGTTCGATAAGGCTAAGGAGGGTTGGATACTCTTTGAAGATGTTCCGTTCTACGAGAGGGAGTTCGCTCCCGAATTCCTGAAATTCTTGAAATCAGGCGAGACAAGTGTCAGTGGCGGTATGATGAGATTGAGGGCAGAAGAGCTTGGCGTTAATACTGGCCAGCACCACGCTGAATACTTATTGGAGCATCAGGATCGGATTCCCAAGGAATTACAGGGTAAGTATCTTATTTTTCCGAGAACCGTTTGGCTGGACGGCGATGACGTGCGCGGCGTACCGTGCCTCGACTGGGACGACGGTAAGTGGTACCTGTGCTTTCGTTGGCTAGCGCGCGACTGGGGCGACAATGGTTTGTTGGTCGGTTTTCGCGAGTAGTTTCCAACTGGCAAATTAGGACCCCTTGGTCCTTTGGAACAAATCCCTCTTCGACTTTGGTCGGAGGGGGATTTTTTTATTTCAGAGCGAAAAAATTATTTTTTTGGTATAATATGAATAGTAGTTAGCCACTAGAAAGTTAGTGGTTAGCAATGAATTATTTTTTCTTCACTAATTTACTAGTCGCTAGTGGCTAGTTACTAATTTATGTCTAAACCATTTTTATCAGTAATAATCCCGGCTCATAATGAGGCTAGTAGTTTACCGCTTACTCTGATCGATATTGATAAGCACTTGGATGAACAAGAATATTCCTATGAAATTGTTGTTGTAAATGACGGATCAACTGATCATACGGCTGAAATAGTCAGAAGATTTTTGCCTTTAATAGCCAATTTAAGGCTTATTGATAACGAAGAAAATAAAGGAAAGGGAGCTGTTGTCCGCCAAGGAATGTTGGAAGCTAAAGGATTGTGGCGTCTTTTTATGGATGCGGATAACTCTACTTCGATCGTGGAATTCAATAAGATGATTCCTTATTTCAAATCCGGCTATGATGTGGTTATTGGTTCTCGCGGCGTGAAGGGTTCCAGAAAAATGCCCCCACAGCCATTTTATAAAGATATTTCTGGAAGACTTGGAAATCTCGTGATTCAGTTATTTTTACTTCCCGGCATTTGGGATTCCCAATGCGGTTTTAAGTGTTTTTCTGAAGATGCCGCAAAAAGGATCTTCTCTTTAATTAAGATCGAAAGATGGGGTTTTGATGCGGAATCTTTGGTTTTGGCTAAGACTTTGGGCTATAAAATAAAGGAACTTCCCGTGTTTTGGATGAACGATATAAGGACAAGGGTCAAATTTAAGGATTATTTGCATGTTTTATTTGAAACTGTTAAAGTACGCTGGTGGTTGTGGCGAGACGCCTATCGTATAAAGTGAAAAATGTAAAGATCCCTGCCTGCCGGCAGGCAGGAAAATGAAAAATGACCCCAAGCAGCAGAGCGAAGCTCGCTACGGGGCGAGCAGAAAAAATGTTAAAATTAACTAAACCTAAAGTTAACAAAAATTATTTATATGACAAAACAATATTTAACAAAAGAAAAATTAGAAGAGCTTAAAAATGAACTTAATGATCTTAAAACAGTTAAGAGAATTGAAGTTGGCGAGAAATTAAAAAGAGCCAAAGAATTAGGCGATCTTTCTGAAAATTCAGAATATTTTGAAGCTAGAGAGGATCAATCCAGAGTTGAAAGCAGAATTTTCGAGCTTGAAGGATTATTAAAAGATGTTGAGCTTATTAAAAAGCATCCTGGCGGCGGTGAGAGGGGTACTGTGAGAGTTGGCTCTTCTGTAGAAGTTTCAAAAGCCGGAAAAAAGATGAAGTTTTGTATTATCGGATCAAATGAAACTAATCCGGACGAAGGATATATTTCAAATGAATCTCCATTAGGAAAAGCTTTTTTGGGTAAAAAAGCAGGTGATAGTGTTTCGGTGCAAGTACCAAGCGGTAAAGTAGAATATAAAGTTTTGTCCGTTGATTAATATATTGGTATTACAATATGTTAGAAGATCTTATCAATGAACGTTTAAAGAAAAAAGCAAATCTAGAAAAAGCTGGGGTTGATTGTTATCCGGCTAAAGTTAAAAGAGACCATAAAATTAAAGAAGTCTTAAAGAACTTCTTATTTTTGTCTTTATTTAAAAAGAAAGTTGCCATTGCCGGCAGAATTCTTGCCTTAAGAGGCCAGGGCGGGATCATTTTTATGGATCTAAACGATGGCAGTAGTACTATGCAGGCCGTTGTTTCCAAAAAGAATTATTCCGCCAAAGGCGGATCTCCCGAAGGGAGAAAAGACACCTTCAGTCTCTATAAAGAAAATTTAGATCTGGGAGATTTTATTTCCGTGCAGGGAACTGTTTTTAAAACTAAAGCGGGACAAAAAAGCTTGAAAGTGACCAGTTTAACTTTGGCTACAAAGAGCTTGAGGCCAATTCCAAGCCAGTGGTATGGAATTCAAGATTCAGAAGAAAGACTGCGAAAAAGATATTTAGATGTTTTATTGAATCCGGAGATCAGGGATATGTTCGAGAAAAAGGCTAAATTTTGGAACGCAATCAGGAATTTTTTAATTAAGCGTGATTTTATGGAGGTAGAAACTCCGGTATTAGAAAATACACCGGGCGGTGCAGAGGCAAGGCCATTTATTACTCATCACAATGCCTTAGACCTAGATGTTTATCTTAGAATTTCTCCGGAACTTTGGTTGAAAAGGCTTATGGTTGCCGGCTATCTTAAGGTTTTTGAAATAGGAAGAATTTTTAGGAACGAAGGAATGGATGCAGAGCATTTACAGGATTATACCCAGATGGAATTTTATTGGGCTTATGCAGATTACAATGACGGAATGAAAATGGTTGAGGAAATGTTTAAATTTATTGCGCAAGAAACTTTTGGTACATTTAAGTTTAAAATAAAAGATTTTGATATAGATTTTGGAAAGAAGTGGGAGATTTACGATTTTACAGAAATAATAAAACAAAGGACCGGCATCGATATAGCAAAAGTAGAGGTAAAAGATGTTGAGGCAAAATTAAGAGAGCTTGGAGTTGAATATGACAGCCATGGTTTTAATTTAAATCGAGGGATTGATAATCTTTGGAAATTTTGCAGAAAAAATATTGCCGGCCCCGGATTTTTAATTAATGTTCCGGTTATGATGGAACCATTAGCAAAACGATCCAGTAAAGATAAAAATATTGTTGAAAGATTCCAGGTAATTGTGGCTGGTTCGGAATTAGGAAAGGGATTTAGCGAGCTTAACGATCCGATAGATCAGCTCGGCAGATTCAATGATCAGGCTAAACTTAGAGAGGCTGGAGACGAAGAAGCTCAAATGAAAGACGATGAATTTGTAGAAGCTTTAGAATATGGAATGCCTCCAACTTGTGGCTTTGGAATGAGTGAGCGGGTATTTAGCTTCCTAATGAATAAAACTGTCAGAGAGTGCCAAATTTTCCCATTAATGAGGCCTAAGAAGGAACAAAGTTAAAAGTTTCATAAGTTAAAAGTCAAAAATTTAACCAAAAAGTCAAAATTAAGTAATTTATAAATGATTAATCAAAGAGGTATTGGGGCTATAGGTATTATTTTGGCGATATTTGGTTTTTTGATAATTGGTTTGGGATCTGGGGTGGGTATTGGATATTATCAAGATAAAATATTAAAAAAAGCCGATACCCAAATTTACAACAATAAAACTCAAGAATCTACTACTACTCAACAAGTTATATCAATAAATGATTGCAATACTATCCAAGTAGAAAACGACAAAAATTCCTGTTATGTAAAAGTTGCTATTAAGGAAAAAGACTTAACAACCTGTGATAATATAACTAATCCCGTAGCAATTTTTCCTTGCTACTTTAGAGTTATTGGCGCGAATAAAGATCTACCCGTATCTGCCTGTGATAAAGTATCTGACAAAGACGCGTGTTATTATCACTTTGCAACTATTAGAAATCTTGATATTGATAAAAAAGATTTGTCTGTTTGCGACTTAATACAAGATAGCTCTTCTAAAGATAGCTGCTATCTTAATGTTTTGGCAGAAAATAAAGATATAAACAATTGCGATAATATTAAAAATTATGAAGACGGAAGATGGTTTTGTTATCTTATTGTGGCAGAGAATTCAGATGATTCAAAGATCTGTAATCAAATTCCAATTCAGGCTTATAAAGAAAAGTGCTTATCTGAATTAACAAAATAATTTTTTTCATTGCGTTTAGTTTGTAAATTATAAATTTAAAATTCTAAATTAAGACATATGCTTGATATAAAATACATAAGAGAAAATAGTGAAAAAATTAAAGAGGCTATAAAGAATAAGAACATTGATCTGAATATCGATGAGCTTTTGGCTATTGACGATAAAAGACGCTCCTTGCAAATGGAGATAGACGAGGTAAGAGCTAAAAAAAATAAATTGGCTGATGCCGGAAAATCCGGAAAGCCAACCAAGGAGCAGATCGAGGAAGGAAAATTGCTTAAAACAAAAGTTGTAGAAATTGAGGCCGAATCAAAAATTGTTCAGGAAAAATATATGGCGCTCATGGTTAAGGTGCCAACTATTCCCGCGGATGATACTCCGATCGGAAAAAGTTCAGAAGACAATATTGTAATTGGAGAATGGGGCAAAAAACCGGAATTTATTTTTAAACCAAAAGACCATATTGAGATCGCGGAAAATTTGGATTTAATTGATTTTGAAAGAGGCGCGAAAGTAGCCGGCTATAGAGGTTATTATTTAAAGGGAAGAGGCACTCAGCTTGTCATGTCTTTAATGATGTATGCTTTAAATAAAATGGCAGAAAAGGGCTATACTCCTTTTATTCCGCCAACTTTAGTAAAGGGCTTTGCTTTATTTGGCAGTGGATATTTTAAAGGCGCTGAATACAATGGCGATGTAGACGAAATTTATCAGATCGCTACTTCGGACAAGGAAGTTGATGGTTCCAAAATTAAAGAACAGAAATTTTTAGTTGGTACAGCTGAGCCTTCGCTTTTGGCTTATTATTCCGGTGAAACTTTAAAAGAAGAGGATTTGCCTATTAAAATTTGCGGATTCAGTCCGTGCTATAGGAGCGAGATAGGCAGTTATGGAAAAGATACAAAGGGACTTTATAGAGTTCACGAATTTATGAAAGTTGAGCAGGTTGTTATTTGTAAAGCCGATATTGAAGAGGCAAATAAGCTTCAAGAAGAAATGGTTGGCATTTCAAAAGAAATGCACGAAGATCTTGGTTTTAATTATCGCCAGCTTAGAATTTGCACCGGAGATATGTCTGCCGGAAAATATAAGTCATATGATCTGGAGGCTTGGCTCCCGGGCTCTAACAGATGGGCGGAAACCGGCACGGCCAGTAATTTTTTAGATTGGCAAGCCAGAAGACTGAATGTTAAATATATTGATAAAAATGGCGAAAAGAAATATGTGTATATGTTGAATAATACAGCCATGCCCTCGCCGCGTCCTTTTATGGCAATTTTAGAATCTTTTCAGACTGAAAAGGGGACCGTTAAGATTCCCCAAGTTTTGCAGAAATACACCGGCTTCGATGAAATAAAGAGATCTTAAATTTTATAAAATATTGAATAAAAAATCGCCCAAGGTTTTTCCGAAGGCGATTTTGCTTAGAGCAGATACAGCTTTAGGGTTATAAGGTGCAGGCACATGATAAGTATTTCAATAATCAGCCAGCACTTAACCACTTTTTCGTATTTGCCCAGCATTATTATCACGGCAATTATTGTTCCGAGCACGGCATGGATTACCAGCCAATTATTAAGACCGATCGTTTTATGGGCAATTAGATTTAAAGGACCCACTTCGTAAGCCCAGCCATTGGTTATCCAGATATATGTTGCTATTCCGTCCAGATAACTCAAGATCAAGGCAATTAAAAGCATTATGAAGATGCTTTTTTTCATTTTACTCACCCCCCCGTTTAACTATCAAAGTGCACTTATACTTTTAGTGTAGAACTGTGAAAATAAAAGTCAAAGCTCATTTTAATAAATAAATATAAGCTTTCGATCTATGCTTCGCGACGTTTATAAAAAAAACCGTTTTTTCATTTTACCTCTCTTTTTGGTAAGATTATATTAAGCTTCTAATTCTGGGATAGATACTTAAAAAATGCCTCCCAAACTCTTAAAAACTTGGATCGAAATAAATAAAAAGGCGGCAATTAAAAATGTTAAAACATTTCGTTCTTTGGTTTCAAATAAAACTCAAATATGGGCCGTGGTAAAGTCCAATGCTTATGGCCATGGTTTGGTTATTTTTTCAAAAATAGTCGACGAAGCTGGTGTTGATGGGTTTTGTGTGGACAGCGTAAAAGAAGGAAATAAACTTCGAGAAAATAATATTACTAAGCCTATTTTAGTTTTGGGTCCAACCCTCCAGGGTTTATTAAAAGAAGCACAAGACAATGAAATAACAATTACTATTGCCAATAAAGAATCTTTAAAGGAATTTTTGAAAAGCACCGCCAAGCCAAACTTTCATTTAAAAATTGATTCCGGAATGCATAGACAGGGTTTTTATCCGAAAGACATTCCCAAAATAATTTCTTCATTAAAAAAAGTAAAAAATAATTTTAAGGGAGTTTATACTCATTTTTGTTCTGCTAAGGATATTAATTATCCGACGTATACAGAACTGCAATTTAGTAATTTTAATAAAGCTTTGGTTGTGTTAGAAAGGGCCGGTTTTTCCGCCAAAGGCGGATCCGCCTTGGGAGGAAATAATTTGGTTAAACATGTAGCTGCTACCGGCGGAACTTTAATAAATAAAAAATATCATTTAGATGCAGTTCGTATTGGCATAGGTTTGTATGGTTTGTGGCCATCAAAAGAATTAAATATTTATTTTTCGAAAATTAAACTTGCACCTGTTTTTTCTTGGAAAGTTTTAGTGAGCGATGTTAAACGAATTAAAAAAGGTGATTATATCGGCTATGATCTCACTGAGCGAGCCCTCAAAGATGGTCAAATAGCAATTTTGCCGATTGGATATTGGCATGGTTTTTCAAGGGTTTTTTCTTCTTTGGGCAGTGTTTTAATAAATGGAAAACTGGTTAAAGTTCTTGGCAGGGTATCTATGGATATTATTGTTGTGGATGTCACGGGAATAAAATGCAGAGTTGGTGACGAGGCGGTAATTGTAGGCAAACAAGGAAAAGCCGAGATTGCAGCCGGGGATGCGGCCGGACAGATCGGAACTAGTCATTACGAATTGATTACAAGAGTAAATCCTCTCATTGAAAGAATTGTTAAATAATCATGGGTCATTCGTAAACTCGTATTAATTCCTGCCTACCGGCAGGCAGGCGTTATTTGTTGATTATATGGAAATTTATTCCGATAAAAAAAGAATATCAAAAAAAAGAAGATTTCTTAGAATAAAGATCTATCTCGTCTTTCTATTATTAGCACTTTTAGCGTTTGGATTTTTTTATTTCATTACATATGCCTCTTTATTTAAAATAAGAAATATTATTATTGAAAATAATAAGTTTTTAACAAACGAAGAAATTTTGACAAATCTGAAACAAAGAGTTTTAAGTACTTCTTTTGGAGGGCAGGCCGGTTTTGATAGTATATTGGCTTGGCCAAGCGGAGAGATTGAGATATATGATCCCGCTATTCTAAATATAAATATTGAAAAGGAATGGTTTAAGAGAAATGTAATAGTACGGGTAAATGAAAGGGGGAGGTTTGCTATTTGGTGCAATTCTCAGGCAAATAATTGCTATTGGATAGATAAAGAGGGCTATGTATTTGCTGATGCTCCGGTAACTGAAGGATCTTTGGTTTTTACTATTTTTGATACAAGTGATTCAAATTTATTTCCGGGTTCAAGAGTTGAAGAAGATAGGTTCGTGGGTAATTTAATTTCTATCTTGGAAAATTTCTATAAAACCGAATTTGAAGTTAAAAAGATCACTTCAGATAGCGCATTAAAAGAAATTCGCATTACGACTACAGAGGGACCAACTTTTATTTTTAGCACCAGAATTGACTCTTCAAAGAATCTTAGTTTAATTAAAGATCTTGATCTAAATAAAGTAGAGTATATAGACCTGACAGTTGATGATAAGATCTTTTATAAGAATCTATCTCGATAAAAGATCTAATCCAATTTATAAATAAACATAGAGGCACCAACTTTGTAGTTTGGAGACATAGGATCTTTAAGCCATAGATATTCGTCTTGCGGGTTTCGGTCAAAATTATCAGCTTTTTTTGCAACTGCGTTTTGAAGTGTATAGTTTGAAATTGCCAGCCATTTTATTTCGCTTTCAAGTGGAGTGCCCATAGCAGAATTCCAATCCTCAGCTTTGTCGCCTAAATAATATTTTACACTTCCTCCGCCGAAATAATCTACGGCTATTTTGTCTATTTTTTTAGTATCTATAAATTCCTTAAGTCGTTTTAAATCTTGACCCCAATCAAGATTTGAATCCGAGACATATTTATATCCGTCGAAATTTCCACCGAAAAATTCATTAAAGCGGGAGAGGTAGTAGGGGTTTGTACTTATTGTGCCAACTATAAGCCAAATCAAAAGTCCGGTTAAAATAATAGATTTAATTACTATGTTTAATATTTTATGTAGCGTGTTTGTAAGTTTTTCGCCTAAATTTTCGGAAGTATTTTGGGGTACGATATAGAATAATTTTTTGATAGCTTGGATAGATAAAATATAGATAAATGGAAGTGTGGGCATAATATGTCTAAACCCGATGTTTAAATTGCTATTCATGCTGTATAGCCAATATCCAACAATGAAAATCAACATCGAGAGTTCTGAAAAATTCGTTGTGTAGTATTCAAAGAATTTATTTTTTATAGTTTTACCGCCCCTAGAAATTGTTTTTAAAATACCCCAGAACCCCAAAATAAAAGCAATAAAAATAATAATTAGATTTGGCAGAGTTTCTTTCATTACGAAAATAATAGGGAAGTATAGGGGGTTTCCTTGGTTGGAGACTTCGCCTAAGAAGTAATTTATGCCTCCTTCTGAGGATCTTTTAATCACCATTAAAATGCCTAGGAAATATTCACCAAGGGGACGAAGAAGTGTGTTTTGGGACATTGCTAAAACCATATCTACTAAGGGGCTATTTGTAAAAGATGCCAAGATAGCGTTGGTATCAGAATATTGTTTTTCTATCGGATAATTTAGCGTGAATAGGCCGTAAATTAGATATATCAATGCTCCGCCAATTATAAATATTAAAAAAAGCCGGCTAAAATCAACATAAAAAAAAGTAAATATTTTTTTAAACTTATTTTCTACAACCGGGCTTTTTATTTCCCTTAAAGCTTTTTCTATGAACGAGACTAAAACTATAAGTATAAAAAATGGAACTAAAAGGACTGCTGAAAATTTAAGCAATTGAGCTAGTCCAAAAGCAAGTCCAGCCATCATTAAATTTTTCTTTGATGGATCGTAGATCGCTTTTAGAAAATAATAAGTAGAAATTAAAATACCCAGAGTTGCTCCTATATCGGTTGCAACATAGTGTCCGTGTGCTAGAAAATTTGGAGAAAAAGCTATTAGAATAGCCGGTAAAAGCCCCCACCATTTTCCAATAAGTTCGCTGGCCCAAAGATATGTAAAGCCAATAAGAACTAGCAATAAAAGCATTGGCACGATGCGGCTATAAAAAATTATTTTGTCGGCATCGTTGCCGGAATTATATAAAAATTCTTTTCCGATTTCCCACTCAGGATTTACTTGGTTTTGCCAATTATTACTATCAATTGGAAATTTTAGATCTAAAAATAAAAGCGGTATAGCAGATAGAGCTTTTACTAGCGGGGGGTGTTCTGGATTTAATCTGTGGTCTAAAAATTTAACATATGAATAGCCGGCCGGGATATGGGCGAGCTCATCCATAATAGCCGAGTCTTGCTTGGCCGATTTAAGCATCAGTAAAAAAGAAGATATAAGTATTAGAGACAAAAATAATTTTGGAAGATGATTTTGTAGCTTTATCATGATTGTAATATAATAATTATACAATTTTACAATAAATAAACACATGATTTACGAAAGACAAAAATATTTTGAAGCAGTTAAATTGCAACTAGAAACCAATATGCTTTTCCATTCTTTAGCTCTCGAAGCTTGTATGGGCGGAATTTATGATTATTTAAAATCGCAAGGGCAAATAAGCGACCGAGAACCAAAGAGAGAAGACTGGTTGTCAGCGGGATTATTACATGACATAGATTACTCAGAAGAATTTAAGGATTTTCATCCAACTAAAATCATGGAGGTGTTGGCGAAATATAATTTAGAATTATCAGACGAAGTAAATCAAATTATTAGAGCCCATAGCCCTAAACAAAGCGGGGTTCAACCGATGTCAAAGGCGCAGTGGGCGATTTTTTGCGCTGATAGTCTTACCGGATTAATAACGGCTACTACATTTGTATTGCCATCAAAAAAGATAGGTGATGTGAAACTGTCTTCTGTTGTAAAGAGGTTTTTGAAAGAACCAAGATTTGCAGCTGGTACTAGAAGGGATGAAGTGGCGACGTGTTCAAATCCTGATGGATTGAATATTCCTTTAGAAAAATTCATTGAAATTTGTTTAGTTTCGATGCAAGGTATTGCGAGTCAAATAAATTTATAGATGAATTAAGTAAGGAAGAAAAAATGATCTTTTGACCTCCGAGGACCGAAGAGACTTGCAATATTTTAGTCCTCGGAGGTCAAAAAATAATATTAAAATATGAGTTTTGGACTTTTACGGTTTCCTAAAAATGATAGGCATTTTCTTTGGACAGATCATTCTAAGTCAAAGATGATCCAGTATTTTATTTCCGAATCAAAAATACGGGGCATTATCAAGAAATACGACAGAATAGAGACGGGAATAGTTCCTAATACTGTTGCGGTGATGAAAAGGAATGATAAGGTGATGAAAAAATCAGCCTCGCCAAAGGCGGGCGAGCCTCGTCCCACTCGTAAGAATGGGCGGGAAGAGTTGTGGGTGATGTATCAAAAAATAGGTAACAAAAAGATTGGAGAAAAATTAAATATAATTTCAGTTTGGCGTTATCCAGGCGTGAGCCCTAAAAAAGAAATTCCTATTCCGGAGGATGTTTTATTCGAGATAGAAAATATCTAATCTTACGACCGCGTCGGTCGTAAGATTAGAAATCGAGCCCTTTCTTTTGGGGAAAATTTTTCAATGGCATAGCGCAGCATAACTCTTGGCATTTTGTGAGCGTGCTCTTCTAAAAACTTAATTTCAATTTGTTTATTTCTTTTGCCAATTTCACGGAGCATCCAACCAACGGCCTTATGGATCAGGTCGTGTCTGTCTTTCAGGAGCATTTCAGAGATCCTTAGAGAATCTTCAAATTTATTTTCTCTTATAAACCAAAATGTGGCTAAAACAGATATTCTTTTTTGCCAAAGTTTTTTAGATTTAGCTAGTTTGTATAGAATTGATTTGTCTTTGTTTAATAAATATTCCCCAACTATTTTCGGTGCTGAAACATCAACTAGATCCCAATTGTTTATATTCTTGGCATTTTTAATATAAAAATCAAAAATCTTTTTCTTTTCTAAGTCGTTGGCCTTCTTGTATTTTGAAACCAAGATAATCAAGGCGCAAAAACGATGCTCGTGTATTTTACTGTTGAGTAGTTTTTGAATATCGCTAAGGTTTAGGTCTGCGTATTTTTTGGCAATCTTTCTTTGAATTGGAACCATTATTCCTAAGAAAATATCACCGTGCGCATATTCGCCAGGGGCGGTTTTAAAAAATCTTTGCAGTAGCTTTACTTGTTTGGGATTTGCCACGTGTTTTAATTCTTGTTGTAGTTGAGAGAATTTCATTTTTTAATAATATCATTTATATTATTTATTTATAACCCTGCTTTAACGCGTTAAAGTAATGGATGCGCAAGGCAAGTGCGGGAATGACAGAGCTAGATACTACACCGTGGTGTAGTGGCAGTAAAAATTATAAAATATAATTTAGAAATAGCCACTCTAATACATAAGGGTGGCGAAATAAATTACGAGTTAAATGTAGTGATCAAGGATATATTTAATTTAAAAAATAGTATAAAATATATGCATGAATAAACTATCTTTAGGTATTGTAGGACTTCCAAATGTGGGAAAATCAACACTTTTTAAGGCTATTACCAATAATCCGGTAAATATAGCCAATTATCCTTTTTGTACTATAGATCCAAATATAGGCGTAGTTTCAGTGCCAGATGAGAGGCTCGAGAAACTCAATGAAATGTCTAAGTCTAAGAAGAAAGTGTCTGCCGTGGTTGAATTTTACGATATAGCCGGCTTGGTAAGGGGTGCTAATAAGGGCGAGGGTTTGGGAAACCAGTTTTTAAGCCATATCCGAGAAACTAATGCCATCGTTGAAGTTTTGCGTTGTTTTAAATCGGCGGAAATTATTCACGTTGAAAATTCAGTTGATCCAATAAGAGATATGGAAATTATCAATGCTGAGTTGGCTTTGAAGGATTTAGATACCGTTGAAAAAGTTTTAAAGAGTTTGGAGGCCGAAGCGCGTTCCGGAAAGAAAGATGCCCAAAAAGATTTAGAAGTAGCTAAGAAGGTTCACGAAAGACTTTTGAAAGGACAGCTTTTAGTTGATCTAAGGCACGAACCGATTGTTAAAAAACTTCAGCTTTTAACTGCTAAGCCACAGGTGTATTTATTAAATGGTAGTCCGGAAGATGTTCCAGCTGGACTTGTAGAAAAAATAAAAGCTTTGGGAGCGGATTACATTATAAAAAATATTGCAGAAGATCAGGATTTAGCAGAATTGATCAGAAAGTCTTATGCGGTTTTAGATCTGATAAGTTTTTTTACTACAGGAGAAGACGAAACTAGAGCTTGGACAATTGTTAAGGGCGAAAAAGCCCCGCAGGCTTCAGGAACTATTCATACTGATTTTGAAAAAAGTTTTATCCGCGCCGAAACTATTAGCGCGACTAAATTACTGGAAATTGGCAGCTGGTCAAAGGCTAAACAAAAAGGCCAAATTCGTTCTGAGGGAAAAGAATACACAGTGCAAGACGGAGACGTAATTGAAGTAAAACATGGATAAGTTGTCTTGCCAAAGTAAAATAAAAATGGTATAATAAAATTATATGAAATTCGGTGAACAATTCCTCCACAAGAAAGATACCAAGCTTCACACCAGTAAAGCGGTAGAGTTGGAAATGGAAAGAAAGAAAATAAGAGGCGAAGAAGTTTCTCAAAAACCAGCGGAAAAAATATCCGACTGGCTTGAAGTCATTGAAAGAACGCATACAGGCCACAGAGAGGATCCGGAAGTAATGGAAAGGATAAAGAATTATTACCATAAGGAATATGTAATAAAGTCCGAGGATATTCCGGAGTCGGCCTATCTTTTGGAACAGCGCATTGCCAGAGAAGCTGGCCATGGAACTATAGAGATCACGGATGAATTCAGGAAAAGAAAACAAGAGCAGATCATCAATGATCAAACGCATAGCCTAGATAAATGGCTTGATTATCTAACATCAGAAGATGCCAAGTATCCTACCTGGGCTAAATATTGGGCTTTCAAGTCCATCGTAAGCATGGGCAAGTTGGAAAAAGGCGAAGATGAAAACGGCCAGGAAACCGCTCGTTTTGCCCCCAGAGCTAAAGACACAACAGCTTCGTTTCCGGCTCTTAATCAGGCTGCACTGGCTATGACTATCGGTGCGCTCAGATCTAAATTGGAAGAAGAACAGAAATCCAAAGACGAACGGCAGCCAGTTGAAAATATCAGCAAGAAACTCAAAGACGAAGAATTTCAAAAATTACTCACAACCGAGAATTTTTCTAAGCTATACAAACAATTTCTTTTGGAACAGCCGATGTATTCAACCGAGGGATTAAAGGAAATCCGCGGTAAGTGGATCACGTATTCTCAAGGCTCTAAACTAGAACAATTGGTAAAATCATTAGAAGGATACCCTCTAGAATGGTGCATCAGAGATATCGGTACGGCCAGAGATTATCTGCAAGGCGGCGATATGTACGTTTATTATTCTGTAAACGAGGCC
>Ga0082335_1000746_pt1 | contig 77476 bp, 72 predicted proteins | sample Subgrocontami58m_FD_72375 | JGI IMG/M metagenome (GOLD analysis project Ga0082335, IMG submission 72375) | Subsurface groundwater microbial communities from S. Glens Falls, New York, USA - GMW37 contaminated, 5.8 m (SPADES assembly) (version 2) ... | reverse complement strand
GCGTCGCGGTGGCGGTTTGGGTGATGGGGGGCGTGGCGCTGGGAGCGGCGGGCCGCACCGGCGCAGGGTTGAACGCCGTGGGCGTGGGCGGCAGCGTGGCCGTGGCCCCCGGCACGCGCGTCGGCGAGGCTGTGCGCGTTTGGGTGAAGGTGGGAATGGGGATGGGGACCGGAGGCGTGCCAGCATCGTTGCCGCGGGACAGGATGGTCACGATCCCTGCGATCCAACCTGCCGAGGCCATGACGAGCAGCAGCCCGACGGCCCCGTACAATGCACGTTCCCGGCCGGTAAGGTCCGACCACCACTCGATCAGGCGTTCCACGATAGACCCACTATAGCAGCACTGGGCTCAGGCCGCCGCCCGCCGTCGCAGCAGGCTACGGGTCAGTATGACGAGTTCGGGGCTGCGCAGCGCCGCCGCCACCGCCACGAACACGGCGCCGCCCGCGATGGTGAGCGCCGCCAGGGCCAGCAACGGCGGCAACCCGGCGGCAACCGGTTGTAGCAAGCCTACCACCAGCGCCATGGCGAGCGTGGCCGCACAGGTGGCTTGCATTGACCCCGCCAGCGACTGCCAACTCCAGCCGGGGGTGCGCTTGGCCACCACCACCAGCAGGCCGCCCGCCTCCAGCACCGCGGCCACCGACATGGCGAGCGCCAGGCCCGCCACCCCCAGCGGCTCGCGCAACGCAAGGCCAAGTGCCAGGTTCACCACCGACCCGGCCAGCGCGAACGCCAGCGGGGTGCGCGTGTCGGCCAGCGCATACGACGCACGGCTTGCGATCTCCAGCGTCACATGGGCGAATAGGCCGAACGAGAAGCAAGCCAGCGCGGCCGACGTCAGCAGCGTCGCGTCCGCAGCGAACTCGCCGCGCTGGAACAGCAGCGCCACCAGCGGTTGGCCCACCAGCGCCAGCCCAGCGCTGGCCGGCAGCGCCAGAAACAGCATCACCCGCAGGCCGCCTTGAAGCGTGCCGGCGTAGGCCTCCCAGTCGCCGCGGGCGGCGGCGGCGGCCAGCACCGGAAAGGCTGCGGTGGCGGGCGCCATGCCGAAGAGGCCGAGCGGCAGCATCGCCAACGCCCAACCGTAGTTGAGCGCTGTCACGCTGCCGGCCGCCAGCCCCGAAGCCAGCACCGTGGCGGCCAGCCAGTTGAATTGGGAGGCGCCCAACGCGAACACGCGCGGCCCCATCAGGCGCGCAACTTCGCCCAGACCGTTGGTGCCGGGGCCGGCAGGCGCCCACCGCATGCCGATGGCGCGCAGCCCCGGCAGTTGCACTACCAAGTGCAGGAGTGCGCCCGCCGAGACGCCCCAGGCCGGGGCAGCGATGCCGAGCGCCGGCGTGAACAGCAGGGTGGCCACAATAATCGACAGGTTGTAGAGCCAAGGAGCGATGGCCGGCAGCAGAAAGTGGGAGCGGCTGTTGAGCACGCCAGTGATCATGCCGGAGGTGCAGAACAGCGCAGTGGAGAACAGCATGATCTGCGAGAGCACGATGGTGGTGCGCTGCTGTTCGGGCGGGAACCCCGGCACCGTCAGCGGCACCAGCCACGGCGATGCCAGAAATCCGCCCAACGCCGCCACCACGCCCAAGCCGGTGAAGGTGGTGAGCGCCGCCGAGGCCAGGCGCCAAGCCGCGGCCTCACCCTCCCGGGTGTACATGCGGGTGAAGGTTGGCAGGAACGCACTGCCGAGCACCGCACCGACCAGCAGTTGGAACAGCGTGTCGGGCAGGCGGAAGGCCGCGAAGTAGGCGTCCAGTTCCGGGCCGGCGCCAAACGCCTGCGCCAACACCACATTGCGCACCACGCCCAGGACGCGCGACCCGAGCAGCCCAGCGACCAGAATAAGCGATGCAACCCCAAGGCGGGAAGCCGTCATACGGTCACCGCCGGCGGTGGTTATTGGCGGGACAAAGGGTCAGTTGTGGGAGGCCTCGACCGCGGCCAGCTTGTAGCGCTGCACGCCACCGGGAGCCACAACCTCCACCTCGTCGCCGGCGCTGCGGTCGACAATGGCCTTACCCAGCGGAGACGCTACCGAGAGCTTGCCGAGCGAGAGGTTGGCTTCGTGCGAGTGGACGAGCGTAAAGCGGATTTCCTCGCCGGCCTCAATGTCGTGCACCACCACGGTGCTGCCGAGCCCGGCACGGGTGGTGTCGGCGCCGCCGGAGCCGTCCATGACTTCGACCCGCTTCAGAATGGCCTCCAACTCGCGAATGCGGGCCTCCAAGTGGGCCTGCTGGTCGCGGGCGGCGTCCAGCGGGGCGTTCTCGCGAAAGTCCTTGTCGGCCATGGCCAAGTGCAGGGCTTCGGCGATGTTGGGGCGCTGGGCCTTGTGGCTCTCGAGTTCGGCCACCAGGGCGTTGTACCCCTCCCGGGTGAGGTGGGCCTTCTCCACAGCCATTGCGCGCGACGACGCATCGCCGTTGGAGGAGTGGGACGACTTCTTGATACGGAGGTTCACGCCCAAGTTGGTGACGGTGTAGCCCTCCTTCTTGGCGTAGGCAAGGAATGCCTTCACGTTCTCAAGCCGCTGGGTGAGGTCGGTGGCATTGCCCAAGCGCTCGGGGTAACTGGCGATCTCGTGAGAGGTGACCGTGTCGAGCGTGCGGGTTCCGCCTAGCCAGCGGATGAACCGGTTCAGTTCCTGCTGGCTGCGGTTCCGGCCTTCGGGGCTGAGCTGAGCCATGTAGCGGGTGACCGCATCGGAGAGAGAAACAGACCCAGAGACCCCTGAGGTCATACGGTGGACTCCTTGGGCGCCTACACGATGAGCTAGTACTTATCCACATTCTAGGGATTGCGTTCCTACTATGTCAACGAAACCTTATTTCGCTGAAACATTTTCAGCCCCTGGCGCTGTACTGGCCAGGCGCATCTCCTGAAAGCGCTGGGAAAACGGGCGGGACTTACGGTGTTTGACGCTCGTGGCCGCCGATGCTGCGGGAGCCCAACACCCCCAGGCTATCGCTTCTCAATTACGCCTACGCCCGCAGGAGGCGAGATTTGCACCCCATGGGCACATCGGAGGTAAGTGCTCTTCGGGGGCGCTTCCGGCAGGAGCGTGAAGGGAGGGCGGCAAGCCCTCCTTTCCAGGGAGCCGAGGGATGTGCCCTCGGCTCTTCCGAAAGGAGTTTTGTGGGCGGGCGGGCGGGATATGCCGTAATGGGATCCATCCTCCACCCGCTCCTCTGGAACTCCTGGTTGGGGGACACCCTTCGTCAAGCTCAGGACGGCGCCCCCAAACCCCCGGCAGCGAAGGCTCGCCGCCCTCGCTGCACACTCCCACTGGAGGGTCGCGCTTACCCCTTGTCAGATTACGATGCGACTGCCCTGCCAACACCCCGGCCGGCGCAGGCAACGCCAGGGCGCCTGTGCTAGGCTAGACACAGATACGCGTTATGTTGTTCAGGCTGTTCCCCCTGCTCGAGTACTCGCCGCTGGCGTTCTTCATGATGCTGACGGCGATCTCGGGCGCGCTCCTCATTGCCGTCACCGTGCACGAGGCCAGCCACGCCTTTCTGGCCCGCTGGCAGGGCGACGAGACGGCCTGTCACGCCGGCCGCTGCTCGTTCAACCCCATCCGCCACCTCGACCCTATGGGCACCGCCATGATGTTCCTGGTGGGGTTCGGCTGGGGCAAACCCGTGCCGGTGAACCCCAACTGGCTGCGCAGCGGCCCGTGGGTGGGCGGCGCTATCGTGGCGTTGGCAGGGCCCGCCTCCAACCTGCTGACCGCGCTGGTGGTGGCCACTCCGGTGCGGTTGGGCCTGCTGCCCTGGCGCAGCCCCGGGCGCCTCTCCACGAGTCTGGACCCCATGATATTGGTGAGCGAGGCGGTGGGGTTCATCGTGTTCTATAACGTGGCGCTGGCCGTCTTCAACCTCATCCCGCTGGCCCCCTTGGACGGCTTTCGGGTTGCGTTAGGCATCCTGCCCCGGCGCGCCGCCATCGCCTTCGCCCGGCTGGAGCAATACGGCCCCGGCATCCTCATGCTGCTGCTGATGATGAGCTACTTCGACTTTGTGCCCTTTGGCCTTGGCGAGCTGTTGACGCCGGCCGTCACCTTCGTGGTGCGGCTGGTGACGGGGACCGCGGCGTGACGCTGGCCGGCCGCTGGGCATACCGCGTCCGCCAGTTCAACAAGGTATGGGCGGGCGGCATCAGCCTGGCCGAACGGGCGGAGGCCGCCACAGTACTGGCATCCCCGTTGCTGCCGCTGTACCTCGGCATGCGGCCCGAGGCCCAGCGCCACGCGTTCGACGTGTATGCGGCGCTGCGCCGGGAGGGTTGGGACGACCCTGACCTGCTGGCGGCGGCGCTGCTGCACGACGTGGGCAAGGGCCGCCTGCACGTGCTGCATCGGGCGGCCTGGGTGCTGGCCGGCGCGCTCTCCGCAGGCGTGCGCCAGCGGCTCGCTCTGCATACCCCGCTGGGTGTATGGTTTGGCTTACGGGTGAACTACCTGCACGCTGGCGTGGGAGCAAACGTGCTGGCGGCGGCGGGCGCTTCGCCCCAGCTAGTGCGGCTGGGGGCCCGCCACTACGCTCCGGAACCCGACGACGCAAAGCTGCGTGCCCTGCAACGGGCCGACGACGACAACTAACGGGAAGTCCATGGACCGAATCGTCATCATTGGCATGGGGCTCATCGGTGGGTCAATGGGCATGGCGCTCCGAGCGGCCAAGCTCAAGAACATCGAGATCATGGGTACCGACGTCGACCGCGGCGCGCTGAACGACGCCAAGCGGTTGGGCGCGGTGGACAGCACCGAACCCAACCCGGTCAAGGCCGTCGAGAAGGCCAGTCTCGTCATCGTAGCCACGCCCATTCTGGCGTTCCCGGCGGTGTTCGAGGCGATTGCCTCGCACCTGCCCGACAACTGCGTGGTCACCGACGTGGGCAGCACCAAGACCCAGGTGATGCGGTGGGCGCAGCAGTACCTGCCGCCCAACATCCCGTTCATCGGCGGGCACCCCATGGCGGGGCGCGAGGTGGCAGGCATCCAGGCGGCCAGCGCCGATCTCTTCAAGGGGAGCACGTACTGCATCGTGCCCGCACCGAACGCCACCAAGGAAGCGGTCGAGTTGCTGGTGGGCGTTGCCGCCCAGATCGGCGCCACCGCCTTCTTCACCGACGCCGAGGAGCATGACGTGCTGGTGGGCGGCATCAGCCACCTGCCGCTGGTGCTCTCGGCCGCGCTGGTGGCCACCGCCTCTCGCAGTCCCGCCTGGCGCGAGATGTCGATGCTGGCGTCATCGGGCTTTCGCGATACCAGCCGGCTGGCCTCCACCGACCCGGCGCTCAGCCATGGCATCGGCCTCACCAACCAGGCGGCGCTGCTGCGTTGGATCGATGGCGTGCAAGAGGTGCTGAGCGAGTACCGTGTGGCCCTGCAGGAGGACCCCGCCCTGTTCGTCCAGGCGCTCGACGCCGCTCGGGAGAGCCGGCTGAAGTGGCTGGCCGGCCGCGAGGGCCAGGGCGGGAAGGCCAAAATGGAGGTGCCGAACCCCGGCGAGCTAATGGGCGACCTGTTCTTCGGCCGGGGCGTGCAGCAGTTCCTCAAGAAGCAGGAAGACAAGCTGACCGAGATGGAGCGCCGCGCTCAGCCGCCGCAGGACCGCCCAGGTGACCGCTAGCGACGGCACGGCGCCGGCGGCCACGGTCACCGCACCGGTACTGGCCCCCAAGGGGCCGTTGCTGTTCGTGTTCTCCGGCCCGTCGGGGGTGGGCAAGGACAGTGTGGTGGAGCGCCTGCGCGGACCCGGCCGCCACTTTGTGGTGACGGTGACCACGCGGGCCCCGAGACCCGGCGAGCAGGACGGCGTGCACTACCACTTCCGCACCCGCGAGCAATTCCAGCACCTGTTGAGCCACAACGAACTGCTGGAGTGGGCCAAAGTGTACGACAACTTCTACGGCACGCCGCTGTTCGAGCTGCGTAAGGCGATGCAAGCCGGCGACGACGTGGTGACCCGCGTCGACGTGCAGGGCGCGGCCGCCATCAAGCAGAAGGTGCCCGAGGCCATCCTGATCTTCATCGCTCCCGAGTCATTCACTGACCTGGAGTCGCGGCTACGCGACCGCGCCACCGAGAGCACCCAGGACCGCAACCTGCGGCTGGAGACCGCTCCGCAAGAACTGGCGGCCATGGCGGAGTTCGACTACGTGCTGGTGAACCGCGCCGGGAGCCTGGACGAGACGGTGAAGAGCGCCGAGGCAGTGATGCTGGCCGAAAAGCTGCGCGCGCACCCCAACGTGTTCCGCCTGCCCTGAATGCAACCTGCAGGCGTATGCACCTTGAGTAGGCGTGCGTGTTAGGGAACCCCATGAACCGCTGGTTGAGTTGGGCGCTGCTGGCGGTGGGCGCCATGCTGCTGGTGGGCAGCGGCGGCTACTTCGGCTTGGTCGCCGTCTCGCGCTTCCAGGCCGGCCAGTTCCGCAACGAGGCGTTGCCGGTGGAGCAACGCCGGCCCGTACTCCTGCCAGCCGCTCCGCCCGCGGTCAACGAGACCACTCCCCCCCTGACCCGCGAGTGGCGGGCCTTCCTGCCGCCCGATCACGTCAGCATCCCCAGCATCGGCGTGGACTCCCAAGTGGTGCCGGTAGGGGTGGTGGTGAATGCTCAGGGCGAGCTGGAGTGGGAAACGCCGAAGAACGCCGTTGGCCACAATGCCGGCACCGCCAACCCCGGCTCCCCCGGCAATATGGTGCTGTCGGGCCACATCAGCAGCCCCATTCGCCACGAGGGCAACGTATTCAACCACCTGCCCGAGGTGAAGCTGGGTGACGAGGTGCTGGTGGGGACGCCTGAGGGCACGTACATCTACCAGGTCATCAGTCGCCGGGTGGTCGAGCCGACCGAGGTCAGCGTAATGGACCCCACGCCTGAGCCGGCCGTCACGCTCATCACGTGCTACCCGGACCTCATCTACACCCACCGTCTCGTGCTGCGCGCCGAGCCGGTCGCCTTTCAGCCTGCGCCGCGATAGGCGAGAGGGCGGGGTGCGAGCTACAATGATAAGAACTGGATAAGAACTGGTGTGCGGCTTTCCCTGAGGAGCGTTCGATGAAGCAACTCAAAGTGCTGCTGGTGGTGCTGCTGATGGGCTCCGTGGTTACCACGGCGTTCACCACGGGCTATGCGCTGGCCACCGCCGCGTCCGGCGCACCTATCACCTCACCGGTGGCCGGCCTGCTGACTGGACGCGGGTCCCAGGCGGCACGCGCCACCGACACCCCCAAGCAATTCGCCATGCTGGGCGAGATATGGAGTGTGCTGAAGCGCGACTTCGTCGAACCCAAGGCCCTTGACGCCGACAAGATCGGCAAAGCCGCCATCGACGGGGTGATCGCCGCGCTGGATGACCGCCACACCACCTATCTCGACGTGGAGACGCGCAACGAAGAGAACAACCAGATCAAGGGCTCCTACGAGGGCATCGGCGCGCATGTGCAGATGAATGAGGGCGGCGTGATCATCATCGTGGCGCCGCTCCAAGGCTCGCCCGCCGAGGCCGCCGGCATTCGCGCGGGCGACCGCATCCTGGCAGTCGACGGTGTGAACACCCAGGGCATGAACCTGAACGACGCCGTGACCAAGGTGAAGGGTCCCCGTGGCTCCAAGGTCACGCTCACCATCCAGCACGACGGCAGCACCGACTCCGTGCCCATCGTCATCACGCGGGATGAGATCAAGACCGAAAGCGTCAGTTGGAAGATGTTGCCCGACAACATTGCCCACGTGCGCATCGCCCAGTTCGCCCAACGCACCGCCGACGAACTGCGCAAGGCCATGCGCGACGCCATCGGCCAGGGCGCCAAGGGCGTGGTGATGGACCTGCGCAGCAACCCCGGCGGCCTGCTGGACGTCACCGTCGATGTCACCAACCAGTTCATGGAGGGCGGCCTGGCCGGCTATCAGGTGGACCGCAACGGCAAGCGTGACTCGCTGCCGCTCACCGGCAAGGCGGAGTTCCCGGATATCCCCATGGTGGTGCTGGTGAACCAGGGTTCAGCGTCGGGCAGCGAGCTGTTCTCCGGTGCGCTGCAGGACCGCAACCGCGCCAAGCTGGTGGGCACCCGCACCTTCGGTAAGGGCAGTGTGAACCACCTGCGGGAACTCAGCGATGGGTCGGCGCTCTACGTCACCATCGGCCGGTGGCTCACGCCCAACGGCCGGCTCATCGAGGGCAACGGCCTAACACCCGACTTCCCGGTGACGATCACCGAGGACGACCTCAGAAGCCAGCGCGACCCGCAAATGGACAAGGGCATCGAGGTGCTGCACGCCGCCATGGCTGGGCGCTAGCCCCTTGCCATCCGCGAAGCCCGCCACGCCCGTTCGCACCGACTCGGTGAGGCCAATGGCCACCATCAAAGACGTCGCGGTCAACCGCAAGGCCTTCCACGACTATGCCATTCTGGAAGGCATGGAGGCCGGCGTGGTGCTGACCGGCACCGAGATCAAGGCCATCCGGGGCGGCAAGGTGGACCTGCGGGAGGGCTACGCCCGTATCGAGGATGGCCAGGTGACGCTCTACAACGCGCACATCGGCCGCTACGACCCCGGCAACCGCTACAACCACGAGCCGGAGCGGCCACGCCGTCTGCTGCTGCACCGCGGCCAGATCAACGACCTGATCCGTAAGACGCAGGGCACCGGGCTCACCCTCATTCCCCTGAAGCTGTACCTGAAGGACGACCTGGCTAAGCTGGAACTGGCGCTGGTGCGCGGCAAGCGCGAGTTCGACAAGCGCCAAGACCTGGCCAAGCGCGACGCCGACCGGGACATCGCCAGGGCGATGCGCCACCGCGTGTCTGTGGGCGGCGACTAGCACAGGGCCGCCGGCAGGTCAGTCGCGCTCACCCTCCAAGTACCCGGCCTGCACTGCGGCCCGCAGGATCTCGTCCACGCAGTCGGACAATGACCGCTCCGCGGTATCGACCACCACTTCGGCGTGGTCGGGCTCCTCGTAGGGGGCGGAGACACCGGTGAAGTCGGGCAACTCGCCACGCAGCGCCTTGGCGTAGAGGCCCTTGGGGTCGCGCCGCACACACTCCTCAATCGGACAGCGCACCCACACCTCGACGAACCGGTCGATCTGGGCCCGCGCCGCATCACGCACGTCGCGGTACGGTGAGATAAGCGGCACAATGACGGCAACGCCGTTCCGCGCCAGCAGCTTGGCCACAAACGCGACCCGCTGCGCTTGGCGCCGGCGATCGGCGGGCGAGAACCCCAGGTCGTTGCTGAGGCCTTCGCGAATCTGGTCGCCGTCGAGCACCTCGACCGGGTGGCCGCGCTGAGCGAGCGCAGTGTGCAGTCCTTCCGCAAGGGTGGTCTTGCCGGAGGCAGGCAGGCCCGTCAGCCAGAGCACGAAGCCTGCTGCGGGACGTTGAGGGTGGGGTAGCGCGCAAGTCAAAGACGGGGACTCCTCATCGGCGGTCGAAGCAACCGCTTCCGGTCATGGTTAGGCGCCTGCCACGGCGCCGCTGCTGTACTACCACCTTTGGGTGGTGAAAGTTTCATCAGGATGTGCATTCCAGCACTGCTCATCAACAGCCCGCTGGGTGGGGCTGTCTATGCGGGATGTCACATGCTATGGATATACATCCATTCGGTCTCTACGACGTGGTATACTCCAAGGCATCCCCTTCTGTGTGTCATCTGATGGTGAACACCCTGTGAATGCTTCTACTCCCTGGCAGTCCTACCTCGCGCCGTTCTCCCCCCTGGAGCACCCGGTGGCGGTGGGTGGGGTTACCTTTGGCGATGGCCGCCTTGGGCTCATTGCGGGCCCGTGCAGTATCGAGTCGGAACACCTCTGCCTCACGGTGGCCGAGCGGGTTGCGGCCGTGTGCGCCCGGCTGGGCGTTCCCTACGTGTTCAAGGCCTCGTTCGACAAGGCCAACCGGACCGCTGCCGGTTCGTGGCGCGGCCTTGGCCTGCAGGAGGGCCTGCGGGTGCTGGAGCGGGTGCGGGCGGAGACCGGAGTCCCGGTGCTGACCGACGTCCACGAGAGTGACCAGGTGGCCACCGTGGCGGCCGTCGTCGACATGGTGCAGGTGCCGGCCTTCTTGTGCCGCCAAACCGACCTGCTGCTGGCCTGCGGCGCCAGCGGCCGCCCAGTCAACGTCAAGAAGGGGCAGTTCCTGGCCCCCGAGGACATGCAGTTCGCCGCCGGGAAGATCGCCTCCACCGGCAACCGGTCCATTCTGCTCACCGAACGCGGCACCATGCATGGCTACCGCGATCTGGTGGTCGATATCCGCAGCCTGGTGGTGATGCGCCGGCTCGGTTACCCGGTGGTGTACGACGCGACGCACAGTGTGCAGCAGATGGGCGCCGGGGCGGGAGTGTCGGCGGGCCTGCCGGAGTTCATTCCTGCGCTCACCCGCGCTGCCGTGGCCGCCGGCGTCGACGCATTGTTCATCGAGACCCACCCTGATCCCTCAGTTGCCCTTTCCGATGGCGCCACCATGATCCCGTTGGAGTACCTTGCGCCGGTGCTGGAGTCGGCGGTGGCTGGACACCAGGCGTTGCGAGGCTCGCCGATGTTGGGCGCGAGCGCGAGCTGAGTGCCGGAGCGTGAACGGCCGGCGCCGCTGCTGGTAGCGAGGTGTCCGCTGCACCCCGGGTACGGCAGCCCCCTAACGAACGCTGCACCATGGCACGGTACGCTATGAGGGTGCTGTTTAACCTGGGGGAACCCGAGCAGATCCGGCTGTTCCGTCCCGTGTTGCGCGAGTTGGTGGCACGCGGCCACAGCCTGCAGGTGGCCTTCACCGACCCGGACAAGGGCGACCTGCCGGCCGCGACTGCGGCGCTGCGTGCATTAGGCGCCGTGGTAGAGGCCACACCATTGCGACGGGATGACCCGGCCGGCGCCTGGTTTCGCGCCGTGCGGGGAGCGATGGACTATGTGCGCCTGCTGCACCCGCGCTTCCGCAGTGCGCGTGTGCTGCGGGCGCGTATCGCCGGCCAGTTTCCCCGGTGGGCCCAGCCGGTTGGCGCGCTCGCGTCCCTGCCGGCGCCCGCCGTTGCGGGGTTGCTCTGCGTGCTGGGGTGGTTGGAGCACCGAGCCGGCAGTCACCCCGCCATCGCAGCCCGCATTGCGGCTGCCCGGCCCGGCCTGGTGGTGGTCGCGCCGCTGGTGACGCCCGCAGCGCCCCAGGCCGACGTGTTGGCGACATGCCATGCCATGGGCATACCCTGCGCCGCTGCCGTCGCCAGTTGGGACAACCTGACCAACAAAGGGCTCATCCACGGCGATCCCGACGCCGTGCTGGTATGGAACGCCCAGCAACAGCACGAGGCAGTGCACTTGCACGGTGTCCCGGAGGGCAGGGTGCTCGCCGTAGGCGCACCGGTGCTCGATGCGTGGCTGGACCGGCATGTCACCCGGTCATCCGCCGAGATTGGCATGGCTTTCGGCCTGGACGCCGGGCGGCCGTATTTGCTGTACGTATGCTCATCGCACCACATCGTTGCTGACAAGGAGCCCGACTTCGTGCGAAGCTGGATCACGGCGTTACGGAGTTCGGCGTCGCCGGCGGTGCGCGCAGTGCAGGTGGTGGTCCGCCCGCACCCCGATAACATGGAGCATTGGTACACCGGCGCATTGGCCGGCATGGCCGATGTGCAGGTCTGGCCCGAGGCGTGCTTGCGACAGGATGAGCCCGGCGAGCAGTTGTATTTCGACGTGGTGAGCCGCAGCCGCGCCATCGTGGGCATCAACACCACTGCCATGCTGGAAGGCTCGCTGACGGGACGGCCGGTATTCACGGTGGCGGCGCCGGAGTTTTCCCGCACACAGGGGGCGCTGCCCCATTTCGAACACCTCACCGGCGCTGGGTTCGTCTCGCTGGCGGCCACCATGGCGGAGCATGTTGCGCAACTGGCGTTGGTGTGCGCTACGCCGGACACCTGCAGCGGTGGGCCGAACCCGGCGGCGCTCGCCTTCGTGCGCTTCGGAGCCGGACCCGCCACTACCACCTTTGTCGATACCCTGGAACGGCTGGCAGCGCAGCCTGCATAGCGCTCCCAACCCGTTCCGCTCCCACAGAAAGCGATGTCTATGATTCGGACTGTGCTGGCCGCCATGTTCATTGCCGCGCTCCTGCTGACGCCTGCCCTCGCCGGACGGCCCGCCCGCACCGAAGCCGCCACGTCGTCCTTTGGCATCATCTTCAAGGGTGCGACCACCGCGGTCGCGTCCAACGCGCTCACCAAGCTCGGCATCAACTGGTGGTTCGACTTTGATGCCACCGGCGACGGTGTGGCGGGGTCGAACAAGGTGGAGTCCGTCAGTCTGAGTTCGGGCCTGGAACGCGCTGACGTGGTTGCGAGAGCAGGCCGCAATCCGGGCGCTTACTGGATCATCGGTAACGAGCCGAACACGCCGGGCCAAGACCTCAACCCCAAAAAAGGCATTGATGGCCCTGCCGCCGCCGCTTCCCGCTACAAGACCTATACGGACCTGATTAAGGACGTAGACCGCAACGCGAAGCTCGTGGCAGGCAATATGCTGAACTGGGACAGCACTTGCGGCAATCCAGACTGCATTACCCCCGGGCACCAGTGGATGGACGGTTTCCTAGCCGCGTACCAAGCGCTGAGCGGTGGCAATTTGCCCCAGCCGGACGTCTGGGGCATCCATACGTACTTCATCGACTGGGGCAACACCCCCATGGTCAACTGGCAGACCCCCAGCGAGGACCTCACCGCGTTTCGTTCGTACCTGAACGGCAAGGGATATGCGGGAACCCCAATCTGGGTCACGGAGTTCGGCATCATTTACGCCTACACATCCCCGGCCCTGCCTGCAGAGGACGGAACGTGCAAACTCCTCACAGGGTGCTCTCAGGCCGTCGGCGTCTTTGAACAGGCGTCCGTCAACGGCTACCTGACAGGCTTCGTTGGGTGGCTCAAGGCCAACGGCCCGGGTCTCAGAATCGATAAGTGGTTCCTCTACGCTGCCTACAGCGACCCGGAGCCTTATATCAACAAGTTCACCGGCATTGCGGCCTTGGATGGCCCCACAGCCGCCGCCAGCCTCAGCATCTCGGGCGAGGTGTATCGGTCGCTTGCGCTGGCAGCGGAGCCCACTCCCGTGCCCACGGTTCCGCCTGCGGGTGGCGGCGGGGGCGGGGGTGGTGGCGGCGGCGGAGGCGGTGGCGGGACGCCACTTCCAGTTCCCACAGTGGCGCCTACACCCGCGCCCACACCGGTGCCAGCGCCCGTTCCCACCGGTACCACCAAGGCGAGCGTTGGGTCCGGCCCGCAGTCGATTGACGTGGCGGGCGGCACCGGGGCCGCGGGTGGGATTACCATCGTGTTCCCCGCGAATGCGCTGGGCCAGAACATCGATTTCAGTTTCAGCATGGACGGAAACGCACCGCTCGGTATTGCCGCTCCCAGCGGCTCGATCCTGCTGGGCCGCACCATCGACATCAAGGGCTCCACAGCGGTGACGCTGCAGCGGCCGGTGTCGATACGCGTACGGGTGCTGCGCGAGGAGCTGGGTGGACGGCCGCTGACATCGGTGCGCGGCGGAGTGGTGAACGGCGCCACGCTGGAGCCCAAACCCACCGCGGTAATCGACCAGACCAACAACATCATCGGGTTCGATGTGGACCACTTCTCGCAGTTCGGCCTGTTCGTCACCACCACTGCCAGCCCGGCGCTCGTCTCGCCGGCCTCCGGCGCCGTACTGCCGGGTCTGGGTACCACGCTCACGTGGTCGAACCCGCTCGGCGCGGTGCAGTATCAGTTGCAGGTGGTGCCGTTCAACAACGATGGACCGGGCATCAACCTCATCCGCAATGCAGAGGAGTCCTTCACCGTCAATGCGCCCAGCTTTGGCAGCGCCGACGCCAACTATGTGATGCTGCCCGACCTGACCTACACATGGCGCGTGCGCACCACAGCATCGCCCGCCGCCCAGCCCGATGAGAGCGAGTGGTCGGCGTGGTCGGTGGGCGCCTTCCACACCGGCCCGGTCTCCAGCCGCACCATCCAGGTCATCAACCCGCCGGATGGCGGCGACGCCACCAGCATCACCCCGCGGCTACAGTGGACGAACAGTGACCCCGCCGTGTTCTACTACGAGTTCCAGTTGAGTAAGGACCCCAACTTTGGGCCCAACGCCTTCCTGTACTTCGAGCTACGGCACGGCGGCGCCAGCGCTCCGCCCAACAGTTACGCGGTGCCCGACCAGTTCCCGTTGGAGCACCAGACCACCTACTACTGGCGGCTGCGTCCCCGGGTGCAGGGCGATGGCGTTCCGCTCGCTTGGAGCAAGGTTGCCACCTTCCGCGCGCCGTAGCCGGGAGGTGCGCGTTCCCCGCCGGTGGGTGGCGCTGACGGCCCTCGTGGTGGTGCTGGCGGCGTGCGCCGGCCCAGCGGGCGTGCCCGCTCCGGTGGCAGGCCCGCCTAGCGCTACACCGTCGCCTGTCCCGGTTGCGCCGGTGAGGCCATCGCCGGAGCCATCGCCGCTCGCCACTACGGCCGAGCCTACCGCGACGCTGGCCCCGGCGCCCGAGGCCGTCGCTCCTCCCGTCGCTGCACGGCCGGCCGTGGCGGCGCCCACCGCGAACCTCGACCGGTTCGGGGTGGTGGAGCCCGAACCCCGGCAGGCAGCGGCGTCTATGGCGGCGCTGGGCTTGCGCTGGTATATCGATTACTCGTACTCCACCGCCAACATCCCCTCCGGCGCCCAGAAGGCGCTGAAGGTGCTGACGCGGAAGCGGGCGCCCGCCGCCGACCTAGCAGCCGCGGCGCGTGGCCACCCTGGCAGCGCCTGGCTCATCGGCAACGAGCCGAACGTGCCTGGGCAAGACGACGTCTCGCCCGAGGAGTACGCCGACGCCTTCGAGTATTACGTCACCACCGTTCGCGCCGCCGACCCCAGTGCGATCATCGTCGCGCCCGAGATGCTCAACTTCAGCTTCACCTGCGAGGGATGTGGCGGGTTCACGGCTGGGTCGGCCTGGGTGGAGCGGTTCCGCAAGGCGTACCTGGCGAAGTACGGTGCGGAGCCGCCCATCGACGTGTGGAGCATCCACACCTACGACCTGAAGTGGAGCCAACTCCCCCAGGGCGACTTCGCACTGCAGACCGAGCAGATCGCGCAGTTCCGCACCTACCTGGAGAGCCTGCCGGCACACCGGGGCAAGCCGATCTGGCTCACGGAGTTTGCCGTGGTGTGGGGCTACGATGATGCGGACTTTGACCAGACCGGCAAGGAGACGGTGGTGCGGCCCGCGGGCGCCTTCCGCACCGACCACCTGCTCTCGTATATTCAGTCCATGGCCGATTGGTTGAGCAGCCGTTCCGCCGCGCTGAACATCCAGCGTTGGTTCATTTTTGCCACCCACGCGCCCAAGGAGCCGTGGGCCAGCGCCCCCTCAGGCATCGGCCTGCTCACCGGCGACAATCGCCTCACCGAGTTCGGGGCGCTGTATCGCACGCTGGCCAACCGGAACTAGCTGGCCGGCGCCGGTTTTCTGGCGCGCTCCCCGCCAGCGGCCCGCACCCAACGCATGCTTACCAAACGCCGAGTCATCCTTGCCGTGGCCCTGGTGCTGACCGGCTACGTGAGCCTGGCCGGCTGGCACGCGGCGCAGACCATCGGCCTGGCGGTGCAGTTGCAGCGGCTGGCCGACGGCAATGCGGGCGTGGCGCCCGGCACGGCCGTCGAGACGCTGCGCAGGGTGCATACCCTGACTACCAGCCTGCGTGGAGAACTCGGGGCATTGCAGCCATTGCTGTGGCCAACGCGGCCGCTGTGCGCGGCATCGGCCGGACTGCCAGGCGTGGGGCCAGACCTCGCCGCACTGCCGGCGCTGCTCGATGCGGGTGTCCAGGCGCTGGACGGCGCGAACGTGGTGCTCGCGGCGGCGGAGCGCACCGTACAGGCGCCGGGCGGTTCGGGCCCGCAGGGGCTGGTGGCTGCGCTCAGCGCCGAGTCCGCCTCCTTCGAGTTGGCGGCGGCCAACTTCGCCGCAGCGCAGGCCGGGCTGGAGCGAGTACAGGCTGGTCCGCCATTGAGCGACACCGTGGCCAGCCTGGTGGAGAAAGGCGTAACAGTAGCCCGTATGGGCAGAGGGGCGGGCCTGTTGGTGGCGCGGGCGCCGCAGGTGTTGGGCACGCCCAGCCGCCGCACCTACCTGCTGATGGGACAGGACGACGACGAGATCCGTGGCACCGGGGGGTTCGTGGGTACAGCAGGGGTGCTGGCAGTGCAGAATGGCGAGGTAGCGGACTTGGACTACCGGGATGCCTACGATTTCGATAGCCGCAACCCGTCGCTGGTGCTGGCGCCACCCGCCCCACTGGCCAAGGCCATGGGGTTGGAGATCTGGCGGCTGCGCGACAGCAACTGGTACGCCGACTTCGCCACCTCGGCCCAATTGGCGCAAAAACTGCTGGCTTCGGAAACGGGAAAGGACGTACAGGGGGTGATGGCGTTCGATAAGTCCTTCATCGAAGAGGTGCTGCGGGCCTGGGGGCCGGTGGAATTGCCCGCGTTCGGCGTCACCGTCACCGCCGGCAACGTCCGGCGCCTCATCGAGCAGTACACCTATGGCGACGCTGCCGGCGTGCTGCGCGACCCGCTGCACAAGCAGTTCACCGCCCAGCTCGCGGCCCAATTGATGGCGCGCACCAAGACGGCGGGACCCAACGAACTGCTGGCGCTGGCGTCCGGCGCGGCACGGGCGCTGTTGGAGAAGCACCTGCTGCTGTACTTCAACGACACGGCTACCCAGGAAGCCGTGCGGCTGCTGCGCTGGTCCGGTGAAGTGTTAGCCTACTCCGGCGACGATACGCTGATGCTTACCGAAACGAACGTGGGCTACGGCAAGAACACCAAGGCGGTGCAGCGCACGGCCACCTACACCGTGCAGAATGAGGGCAACCGCCATCCAGTCACCGCCACGCTAGATGTGCGCTACGTGAACACCCGCACAGTGGACACCGGACCGTGCGACCTGAATGTGATCGATACGACTTACAGACTGGACAAAGCCTGCTATAAAAGCTACGTGCGCGCCTATGTTCCCAAGGGCGCGCGGCCCGTCGCGTCCAGCGGGTTCGTCCAAGGTCTCAATTGGTATGAGGAGGGCGATGCCACGGTATTTGGAGGGTTCATGGTGCTGCCGGCGCGGGGTGACCAGCACATCAGTATCAGCTACGTGTTGCCGCTCAGCGTAACCTCCGTGAGCGGCCACTACGTAGTGCACGTACAGAGCCAGCCTGCCGCCCCCGAGTACGCCCTGACGGTTCGGGTTGGCGCCAGCACTGCCATCGCCACCGTTGACCGTGATCTTTTGCTACGATTACCCCTACCATGAGCCTTCGCACACCCGCCATCCTACCGGCCAGCGTCCCGGCCACCATCGCTCCCGCCGAACTCCCTAGCGCTGTGAAGCAGGTGTCGGTGGTGTTGCCGTGCCTCAACGAAGAGCGGACCATCGGGGCGTGCATCACCAAGGCGCTGTCCACGCTGGAAACGCTGGGCTTCGACGGCGAAGTACTGGTGTGCGACAACGGGTCCACCGACGGCTCCGCCGCGGCGGCGGCCGCCGCTGGCGCACGGGTGGTCAGCGAGGTGCGGCGCGGCTACGGCATTGCACTGCGTCACGGCATCGAGGCGGCTCAGGGCGAGTACGTGCTGATGGCCGACTCCGACGACACCTACGACCTCTCGCAGATCGGGGACTTCATCCGGCCGCTGCAGGCGGGAGCGGACTTTGTAATGGGCAACCGCTTCGGAGGGCGCATCCACGCCGGTGCCATGCCTGTGCTCAACCACTACCTGGGGAATCCCGTACTGACGCTGCTGCTCAAGGTATTGTTCGGTAGCCCGTTCTCCGACGCTCAATGCGGCATGCGGGCCTTCCGGCGCGACGCATACCACGCCATGCAGCTACGCACCGTGGGCATGGAGTTCGCGTCCGAGATGGTGATCAGCGCGCTACGATTGGGTCTCCGCACCGCGCAGGTGCCCATCGACTACTACCCGCGCCACACCTATTCGAAGCTGCGGCCCTGGCGCGACGGACTGCGCCACGTGCGGTTCATCGCCGCGTTCTGCCCGCTGCGGCTGTTCCAGGTCCCGGCCCTGCTGGCTGGCCTGGCAGGTCTGGTGCTGCTTTTCTTGCCTCCTGCCACGGCGACGAATGGCGATTTTGCCGGACACCAGGTGCTGGGATGGCTGATGCTCATCAGCGCCTTTCAGTTAGCGCTGGCGGGCGTCGTGTCCAAGACCTACGCCCTGCTCAGGGGCTTCGAGCACAGCCACCGAGAGTTGGAGTGGTTCTACGAGCACTTTGCGCTGGACCGCGGCGTGCTGGCCGGACTGGTGATTGGGGTGGGAAGCATTGTGCTGCTGACGAACCACTGGCCGGGCACGCTGGAGAGCAGCTTCAAGCTGCTGGGGAGTGCCCTGTTCGCCATGGCGTCGGAGGCCGTCTTCTCGTCGTTCACCCTCAGCCTGCTGGGCGTGCGCATCGCCAACGACGAGCCGCCGGATGCCGCCGCCGATGCCTGACCCTGCGGCTGTCGCCATAACCGTCATCATCCTCAACTGGAATGGGCGGCAGACGCTCGCCCGTACGTTGGAAGCCGTGATGGCGCAGACCTACACTCCGCTGCGGGTGACCGTGGTCGATAACGCCTCCACCGACGGCTCCCCCGACTTGGTGGCGGAACGCTACCCTTCCGTCGAGCTGGTGCGCCTGCCACAGAACCTGGGCTTCGGGCGAGCGTACAACCAGGCCATCGCCGCTGCGTCTACCGGTCTGGTGGCGCTGCTCAACAACGACGCCTATCCCGCCCCCGGCTGGCTGGCCGTGCTGGCGGATGCGCTGGCCGCCGACCCACGCGCCGCAGCGTGCACCAGCCGCGTGGTGCTGGCGGGCGCCGGGGCGCTGCAGCACACAGGCGGCACGTTGACCTACGTTGGAGGGGCATGGGACACTGCGTTTGGCCTGCCCGAAGCCGCTGAGGGAGGCTGCGCCGCCGGTCTCGTGGGCGCCTTCTCGGGCGCCGCGGCCCTTGTGCGGCGGGAAGCCTTTGTGCGTGCCGGTGGGTTCGATGACCGGTTCTTTGCCTATTTGGAGGACGTGGACCTGAGTTGGACCTTCTGGCGCATGGGCTATCGGGTGCTCTATGCCCCGCAGGCGCTGGTGCACCACGAGTACGGCCACAGTGGCGGCGGCCGGTTCGCCGGGTTCCGCATCCGCCATGCTGAGCGCAACCGGATTGCCATGATGGTTAAGCACGTCGACGCCATCGACCTTCCCCTAGCGGTGCTCTGCACGCTGGGGTTCGACCTGTTCCGCACCGTCTCCTACGCCCTCCGCCGCCAGTGGGGTCTCATCGGCGCCCTGCTGGCCGGCACGGCCGAGGGCCTGCGCGACCTCCCGTCGAGTCTCACCCGCCGTCGTGCCTTGCGCCGCATCGCCACGGTCTCCAACCGCGCACTGCGGCAGACCGGTGTGCTGGTAGGTCCCTGGAGCGCCGCCCGCGAATATCTGCGGTTGGAGGCGGTGGGCGACCGGGTAGCGCCGCGCCCGTCCCTCTGAGCCATGCCTGACGTCAGCATCGTGCTGCTCACCAAGAACGCCGGGCCCGGGTTCGAGGCAACGCTGCAGGCGGTGTGCGCTCAGCGCTTCGACGGCGCATTCGACATCGTAGCCATCGACTCCGGCTCCACCGACGGCACGCTCGATCTGTTGCGGCGCCACGCCATCCGGGTGGAGACCATCGCACCGGAGCGGTTCGGTTTCGGGGCCACCAAGAACCTGGCGGCGGCGCTGGTGTCCGGCGATGTGGTGGTGTTCCTGAGCCAGGACGCCCGCCCCGCGAGCGATGGGTGGCTGGCGGCGCTGACCGCCCCGCTCGCCGAACCCGGCGTGGCCGCAGCGCATGGCCGGCAATTGCCCTGGCCGCACACCACCCCCATGGAGCGCTTCTTCCTCGACGCCACGTACCCCCCCCAGCCCTCCCGGCTCACCGGTGACCTGCCACCCTTCGGGGTGGCGCTCTCCAACGTGAACGCGGCGCTGCGGCGAGAGACGCTGCTGGCCCATCCCTTCGGCGAGGCCCTGGTGATGAGCGAGGACCAAGCCTGGGCGCAGGAGATGCTGCGGGCCGGATGCACCATCGTATACGAGCCCGCCGCCGCGGTATTCCACGCCCACCAGTACTCGCTCGCCGGCGTGTTCCGGCGGTCGTTCGATAGTGGCATGACCCTGCGCGGGCTGTTGCCCGACGGGCGAAGTCCGTTGCGGGCGCGGGGCCTGAGCTACCTGTGGCACGAGCTGGCGGCGGTGCTGCGCAGCCACGGGCCGGCCTGGGCGGCGTACGCGCTGCTGTACGAGGCGGCGCGGGCGGCCGGCTACGCCATCGGCAGCGCCGGCGCAAGGCTGCCGCTGAGCCTTGTGCGCCGCCTGAGCGCCCACCCACAACTCTGGCAGCGCCGCCGGGCTCCGGGCGCCGGTCCGGCTGCGCCGGTCCCCGCCGTCGCCCCCGCGGCCGGCGATCGGCCATAGGCGCTGCGATGACAGCGGTCGTATGCATACCGGCGCGGCTGGCGTCGTCGCGCTTCCCCCGCAAGGTGCTCGCGCTGCTCGACGGCCGGCCCATCCTACAGCACGTGTACCAGAACGCACTGGCGTCGCGCCTGGCCGCCCGCACCTACATCCTGGCCGACAGCGAGGAGGTGCGGACGGTGGCCGAGGCCTTCGGCGCCACCGTGCTCATGACGAGCCCCGACTGCCCATCGGGTACGGCCCGCATCGCCTCGGCGCTCGACCGCATCGATGGCGACATCATCGTGAACGTGCAGGGCGATGAGCCGCTGGTGCAGGCGGCGGTCATCGATGCGATGATCGAGCGCCTGCAGCAAGGCGACGCCGGTGTCGCCACCCCCATCGTCCGCATCAACGACCCCGCCGACCTCGATAACCCCAACATCGTGAAGGTAGCGCGCACGGCCGCCGGGCGGGCGCTCTACTTCTCGCGGAGCGCCATTCCCTACGTGCGGGACGTTCCCCGTTCCGAGTGGCTGGAGCGCGCCGACTTTTGGGCGCACGTGGGCCTGTACGCGTATCGGTGCGCGGTGGTGGCACAGTACGCAGCGCTGCCTGAAGGCCGCCTGGAGGCGCTGGAGCGGCTGGAGCAACTCCGATTGCTGGAGGCCGGTATCGCCATCGACGCGGTGGTGGTGGAGACCCTAGCGCACGGCGTGGACGTGCCTGAGGACCTGGCGGTGGTGGAGCGGCGCTACTTCTCCGGAGCGCGCTAGACGCGTGCTAGACGCGCGCACCTGGCTGCACTCACAGCCGGACGGGCTCACGAGGCCATGGCTCATCCTGGGCAAGGGGCCCTCGTTTGCGCTGCGCGACCGGTTCGATCTGTCCGCCTTCAACACCCTGGGGCTCAACCACGTGGTGCAGGAGATGCCCCTCACCGCGCTCCACGTCATTGACCTGGAGGTGGTGCACCAGCGGGCCGACGCCATTCTGCGCAACGCCGGGTTCCTGGTGATGCCCCTCTATCCCCACGAAGGCGGCTTTGAGACCGGGGCGAGCCTGCGCGAGCTGAGCAGCCGGGTACCGGTGCTGGGGCAACTCGAAGCCGAGGGACGGCTGGTGTACTACAACTTGGTGCCGTCCGGACGCCCGCCGGATTCCGCTGCCCCGACCGCGGAGACGCGCTCGTTCAGCGCTGTGGCAGCCCTGCACCTGCTGGCAGAGTGCGGCGTGCGGACGGTGCGGACGCTCGGCATCGACGGCGGCCGCAACTACAGCGGCGAGTTCAAACGGCTGGAGGAGACCACGCTGCTGGCCAACGGCCGCGCCAGCTTCAACGACCAGTTTCGCGAGTTCCCCCCGTTGCTCCGCCGCTATGGCGTGGACTTCGCGCCGCTGGACCGCCCCGCCCCGATCCGAGTGTTTGTCGGCGCCAGCGACCGCGAGTGGCTGCCCGCCCGCGTACTCGAACACTCCATTCGCCGCCACGCCACCCGCACGGTGCAGGTGACGGCTATGTTCGACACGCCCGTCGCGGCAGAGATTGCAGCGCGATCGGCGGGCACCTCGTTCTCTGAGTTCCGGTGGGAGGTGCCCAAGCTGGCGGGCTATCAAGGCCGGGCGATCTACCTGGACAGCGACATGCTCGTGTTTCAGGACATTGCCAACCTCTGGGATATTCCACGGGACGGTGTTGCCACGCTGATGCCCATCGGGAGTAACAGCGCTGAGCCCGTACTCAAAGCGGAGTCAGTGCAGCTTATGGACTGCAGTCACCCAAGTTGGGTACCGCATGTGGAGCAACGGCCAGATGTGTTCGGTACGAGGCGTGGCGGGTCGGCCAAGAACACGCTGCCTGCAGAGTGGAACCACCTCGACATCTACCAGCCCGGCCGGACGGCGCTGCTGCACTACACGAACGTACCCACCCAGCCGTGGCTGAGCACGGCGCATCCGCTGGGCCCCCTGTGGGTGCAGGCGCTGCTCGACGCCATCGGTGACGGCACGATCACGCAGGCTGACGTGGCGCGCGAGGTGACCGCCGGGCACGTGCGCCCGTCGCTGCTGTACCAGATGCGCCAGCGCTTTCCCGACCCCATCGCCCTGCCGTCGGCCATCACCCGCCAGGACGCCGCGTTCCTGCCGCCCTACCTCGCCCGCGGCGACCTTTCGGGCGGCCGCCGGCTGATGCGGGTGGCCTACGCCCGCGCCCTGTGGCAGCTACAGCGCACCCCGCTCTACCGTCCACTGGCCGCCGTGGTGCGCCACGCCCGGAACCGCACCTGGCTGTACGTGTTGCGGGCCCTCGCCAAACGCGCCGTGCGGACCGTACGGGGAAGACCAGCGTAAGGTCACCCGATGGCCGCATGTAGGGGCAATGCACGAATTGCCCTCCGGCCGCACCGGCGGATAAATCTGCGTTTACGCACCGCTGCTACCGCGCGGGCTCCCATTCCGGTATCCCCAGCCGCCGAAAGAACTCCAACGGCTCCGGCAGTTGCTCCCAGCCCTGCCACGGCTCGTAGGCCAGCAGGTCGGGCAGTGGATGGCCGCCGGTGGCCACGACCACGGTGCAAGCGCCGATGGCCTTACCGCACGCCACGTCGTGGGGCGTGTCGCCAATGACGGCGATTTCGGTGGGGTCGAGCCCCGCGCCGGCCAGATCGCAGGCGATGGCGAGCGCGGCGTAGGCAACGGACGTGCGGTCCGGGGCGTCCTCGGCAAAGGCGCCGTGCTGGAAGAAACCGGCCAGTCCGTAATGGGTGAGCTTGGCGTGGGCCCCGGCGCGGGTGTTGCCGGTGAGCAGGATGTTAACGAGGTCGGGCCGGCGGGTCGCTGCCGCCAGCACCTCAGGTACGTTCGGCATCACCTTGCCCTGTTTCCTGGGCAGGCTCGCGGGCAGGCCGGCCTCGTAGCAGCGGAGCAGCCGCTGCGCTGTGGCTGGGTCGGTGGCGCCATCGCCGTACGCCGCCACCAGCTTTTGGCTGATGTCGACGTCGGTGAGGCCGGCGGTCGGGAAGTCCATCAGGTCCACCGACACCCCCAATACCTCACGCACCGCGTCCTCGAAGGCGAAGATGCCGGCGCGGCCCGTCGAGAGCAGCGTGCCGTCGATGTCCCAGCAGAGGACCCGGATCACAGGCCGATCGCCATTTTGATGCGGGCGGCCACGCTGGCGCCATCCAGCTTGTGGTGGGCCAGCACCTCCCAGGGGGTGCCCCACTCCGGGTACTCCTCCAGGCCGAACTTGGCGAGGCGCCGGCCGTCCATTAAACCTTCCTCAGCCATGGCGTTCAACAGGCAGTCGCCCAGGCCACCCACCACCGAGTGGTCCTCCTGCACAAACACGTGGTGCATGTCGCGCACCATGCTGTTCAACCAGTCCTTGTCCACCCGATTGAGCCAGGGCATGTTGACCACGCGCAGCTTGAACCCCTCTTGGGCCAGCAGTTCGCCCGCCACCAGCGCCTCGTTCAACATCACCGGGCCATAGGCAAACAGCACGGCATCGCCGCCCTCCATCAGCGTCACGCCCTTGCCGAAGGTCAGAGCGTAGTCCTCCGGCAGCGTTATGGTGCGGGGCGATGGGCCGATGACTAGCCGCAACATGCAGTTGTCGGTGGCGGTGTCCACGCAATACTCCACCGCCTGGCGCGCCTCGGCCGAGTTGGCGGGCTGCAGGATGATGCAGTTGGGCAGCGCGCCGAACAGCGAGATGTCGCGCACACTCTGGTGGCTGTTGCCCGGGCCGGCCGGGATGAGCCCGGCGTAGTGGCAGGCGTAGATGATCTTGGTGCCCTCGGTGGCGTTGGTGTAGATCTGCTCGTTGGCGCGGCTGGCCAGGAAGCTGGCGAAGGAGTTGACGATGGGCAGCATGCCCGACAGCGCCAGCCCGCCCGCCGTCGACGCCATGTCCTGCTCGGCGATGCCGCACTCGATGAACTGCTTGGGGTGGATGTTCTCGAAGTTCCTGATGCGGCAGTCGGCGGCGAGGTCACCGTCGAGCACCACCATGTTCGGGTGGCTGGGCGCCAGGTCCACCAGCGCCTGCCCGTAGGCCTCTGCCACGAACTCGCGGGTCACGCTGCCGCCCGGCCGCTGCTCCGGCGGCACCTCGTCGATGGCCACCGTCCCGAGCCCCGCCCTGCCGAACCGGGCGTTGATGCCCGCGATCACCTCGGTGTAGGCCCGCTCGTAGCTGACGTCATCGGGGGCGCCGGAATGCCAGCGGTACAGGCCGCCGCCGTCCTGCAGCGCCTGCGGATGCTCCATGAACGAGATGCCCCGGCCCTTGATGGTGTCGGCAATCAGGATCTTTGGCTGGCCCTTGGCGGCCCGCAGCCGCCCCAACGCCGCCGCCACCGCCCGCATGTCATGGCCGTCGCAGCGCTCCACCAGCCAGCCGAACGCCCGGAGCTTCCCCTCCATATCGCCCAGACTGATGATCTCCTCGAGCATCTTGTCCGACTGCAGCTTGTTGTGGTCGGTGATGACGATCATGTTATCCACGTGATGCTGCGCTGCGCTGCCGAACGCCTCGTAGTTCTGACCTTCTTGCAGTTCGCCGTCGCCGGTCAGCACGTACACGGTGCCGCCGTCACCGCGGATGGTCTTGGCGTGGGCCATCCCCTTGCCCTTGGAGATGCCCATGCCCAGCGAGCCGGTGTTGGCCTCAGCGCCGGGCGTGCGCACATCTGGGTGGCCGTCGAGCCCGCCGAAGCGGCGCAGGCTCATAAGCTCTGTGGCGCCCAGAATGCCCAGCGAGTGCAAGATGGCGTACAGGCCCGGCGCATCGTGGCCCTTCGACGAGAAGTAGATATCGCGCGCGCTGCTATCGAGCCCCACTGCCACGGTGTTCATCTCGCGATAGTAGAGCAGCACCACAATGTCCATAGCGCTGAGGCTGGAGCCGAGGTGGCCGGAGCCCGCCCGCTTCACCGATGCCAGCGTGTTGGCGCGACACATATCGGCGATGAGTTGCAACTTGTCCCACTCGTCGATCTGCGTGGTCTGCACGCGCTGGAACTCCGACTGTGGGATGACCGTGATGGTAGGGGGCATGGACTGAACTCCTTGACGTATGTGTGGTTGATTGAAAGGCAGTGGTAGCTGCGACCCGCAGGGACAAGACCGCCTACAGCTATGTCATGCTGAGGAGCCGGACGACGAAGCGCCGTCCTGAGCTTATCGAAGGGCATCCCTTTCCTGGCTCGTTGTGCACATGCCCATCGGTCGAAGGGATTCTTCGCCTCGGAGGCTCAGAATGACATTAATGCTGGGCAACCCTCAGCAGCACGGTGTCCAGAAGGCCACTACCGTCCAGGTTACGCTGGCCGGTTGATGGGCGGCAGCTTCGCCTCACCCGCCGCCACCAACTCTTCGGCCACCCGCCAGTCGATGGGCTGGTTGATGTCGAACCCCTCAATGTCGGTGGTGAGGAACGGGGTGAGCACCGAGCCCGAGATGTTGCGGTCGTTGAAAATGACCCGGCTCCAAGCGATTTCCAAGCTGGCGTTCTGCACGTAGACCTCGGGCAGCGAAGGGTACTGGCAGCTATGCCACGGCTGGATTAAGCCGTTCAAATTGTTGACATAGGGCAAGACCGGCGTCATGTACTCGCCGCGAATCACCCACATTTTCCCGGGGTGCTGGCCGCACTTCTCCACCGCCCGCAGCGAGTCGACGCCGCGCAGGCCGCTGAACTGCTGCCATGCCCGCTGGATGGTCTCCGACGTCCGAAACGGACTGGTGGGCCGCAGGATGGAGAAGCAGTCGTAAGGGCGGCCGTTGTCGCTCAACCAGTGCAGCAGGTGGTCCAGCCACTCGAAGTCGGGCGACGTGTCTGTGGCGAACCGGTCGGGCCGCAGAAAGGGCACCTCGGCTCCGTAGTGGCGGGAGATCTCGGCGGTCTCCTCCGAGTCGGTGGAGACGATGACGGTGTCAAACACACCGCTATCGAGCGCAGAACAGATGCTGTAGGCGATGAGCGGGTGGCCGGCCAGCGGGCGGGTGTTCTTGCCCGGCACGCGCTTGGAGCCGGCACGTGCCGGAATGAGGCCGATCGCACGAGGAGTGTCGGACATGGTGCGCAAACCTTCCCGGCCGCCTGCCGTGCATGGTGCGGGGCAGCGGTGACGTTAGTGTGTTTGGTTTTACCAGGCGGTGAAGCCGCCGTCCACCATCAGGTTGATGCCGGTGACGTAGGACGAGGCGTTGGACGCCAGGAACAGCAGTGGCCCCCGCAGGTCGTCGAACTCGGCCATGCGGCCCATGGGCACGCGGGCGCAGAACTTGGCCTTGAAATCAGGGTCCTGGCCCCCCTCCACACCGCCCGGCGAGAGCGCATTGACCCGCACGCCCAGCGGCGCCCAATGGGTGGCCAGGTACTTGGTCAGGTTCAGCAGCGCCGCCTTGGACGCGCCGTACGACGGCGGCTTCACGAACGGCGGCTCTCCCGGCATGTGGTCGTAGAAGTGTGCGTCGGGGGATACCTCGGAGTAGAGCGAGCAGATGTTGATAATGGAGCCGGCGCCCTGCCGCAACATCGCCTCGCCAAACACCTGTGCCACCTGGAAGGCGCCGTGCACATTCACGTCGAACACCGCGCGCGCTAAGTCGGCTGGTATCTGGTTGATGGTGAAGCGGGCCACGTTCGGGTCGGGCGGTTGGTCGATGCCGGCGTTGTTCACCAGCACGGTCGGTGAGCCCATCTCGGCGATGCAGGCGTCGCGGGCGGCCACCAGTGCGTCGCGATCACGCACATCGGCGCGATACACCCGCAGGCGGTCACCCCAGGTGCGCTGCAGGTCGCCGAGAAAGGGTTGGAGGTCGACGTTAGGACGATCGATGCCAGCCACGCTGGCGCCCGCCTCCAACAGCGCTCCGATCCACACCGGGCCGAGGTTGCCGCCCGCCCCGGTGACGACCGCAACCTGACCGGCGAGAGTGAAGCTACCGGCTACCGTCATAGGCGGTGCTAACGAACCTGCTGTGCTTCGGGCGCGGCCTCCAGCATCTCCATGGTGAACGCGGTCTCGCAGTCCACGCCGCGGTTCAGCCGGAGTCCGATGATGCGCTCCAGGTTGTAGGGCGCCAGCTTGCCGCCGGGCGACTTCCACATGATGTCATCGGCGGTCAGCACGTGGCCCACCGGGAGGTCGCGCTGTGCGTACAGCGACTTACCCATCTTGCGCACCGCTTCGTGCTCTTCGGGCAGGCGTTGCTTCACGCCGTTGCCCAGCGCCTCACGGGCCTGGCTCAGCGCCGACACCATCTCGGCCATGTGGCCCGGCTCCAGCGAGAACTTGTGGTCGGTGCCCTTCATGGTGCGATCGAGCGTGAAGTGCTTTTCGAGCACCCGTGCGCCCACCGAGTAAGCCGCAACGGCCAGCATTGTGCCATCGTCATGGCTCGACCAGCCGGCCACCACGTTGGGAAACTCCCGCTGGTACGTCTGGATGACCCGGATGTTGAGGTCCGTGGTCTTGGCCGGGTACTCCGCCGTACACTGCAGCAGACACAGTTGCGCATTGATGGGCATGATCGCGTCGTGCGCTCGCCGCACGTCTTCCAGTCCAGCGCCGCCCGTGCTCACCAGCATCGGCTTGCCCATACTGGCGACGTACTTCAGCAGCGGGATATTCGTGAGGTCTCCCGAGGCGGTCTTGTAGGCGGGCGGATCGTAGCGTGCCAGGAAGTCGACGGACGGCAGGTCGAAGGGGGTAGCGAAGAACAGGATATCCAGTTCTTTGGCTAGGGCAGTCAGTTCATCCCACTCACTGGCGCCGAACTCGAGGTAGTCACGATGCTGCCCGTAGGTGGGGGCATACGCGTTAGGACTGACGTACGGTTCGTCGTACATCTCGCGGGTGTAGAGCACGCGATTGTCACGCTTCTGCAGCTTGACAGCCTGCGCACCGGCCTTCTTGGCGGCATGGAACAGCTTCTTGGCCGTTTCCAGCTTCCCTTGGTGGTTGTGTCCCACCTCGGCGATGACGAACATCGGGCTGTCGTCGTTCACTACATGGGACCCAATGCGCAAAGCGGACATAACTATACTCACCCTGGGCGCCCGGATTAGCCTGACGATACGTTACTTATCCACAGAGTGTCAATGCGGTATCGCACACCTTGACAAGCGCAGCGGGTGTGGGCGAGTATCCCACGGTACGCTCACACCCGCCGCCTGCCGGATCGCCGTGCGTAGGCAGCTTCTCCAGCCTTGAGGATTCTGTGACAACGACGCTGCGCGCCCTGCTGGTCGCCCCCCTGCTGCTGCTCGCCGCCTGCACCTCCCAGGCCGCCGCCACGCCACCGCCGTCCGTGGCAACCCCTACCACCACCATCGCGCCACCCACAGCTACCAGCATCGCAACGGCCACCCCGCTGCCTCCCACACCCACCCCCACGGAAGAGCCCACCGCCACCCCCGAGCCGCCACCGCCACCGGCGGCAGCCCCGGCCCCTGCTCCCGCCGCGGCGGCCGGCGGCAACGCCGCAAGCGGGCGGCAGTGGTTTGCCGTGTTCGGCTGCGCCAACTGCCACGGGGCCACCGGCGGCGGGCTCATCGGACCGAAGGTCGCCAACACAGCACTGTCGTTCGGCGAGGTGCTCAGCCAGCTCCGGAGCCCCCGCCAGAGCATGAGCCCCTTCGACCCCTCTGTGCTGAGCGACAACCAGGTGCGCGACATCTACGCGTTTCTGAAAACGCTGCGCTAAGCGCCTGCACGCCGGCGCAACTAAAGAGGACCGGCAGCCTTTTGGCTGCCGGTCCTCTCACTTCCCGTCGAAGGGCGCTTAGGCGAAGTTGGCCTCGGCGAACGCCCAGTTAGCGATGTTGAACCAGGCTCCGACGTAGGCCGGGCGCAGGTTCTGGTAGTCCAGGTAGTAGGCATGCTCCCAAACGTCGCAGGTGATGAGCGCCTTGTTGGCGCCCGTCAGCGGGGTGCCGGCGTTGCTGGTGGTCTCGATGTCGACGCCGCCATCGGCGGTCTTCACCAGCCAGGCCCAGCCGGAGCCGAACTGGCCCACGGCCTTGGCGGTGAACTCGGCCTTGAAGGCGTCGAACGAGCCCCACTTGGCGTTGATGGCCGCTGCCAGGGCGCCCTTGGGCTGCTGGCCCTTGGTGGCGCTCATGCTGTTCCAGTAGAAGGTGTGGTTCCACACCTGAGCGGCGTTGTTGAACAGGCCGCCGGCGGGCGCCTTCTTGACGATGTCCTCCAGCGAGGCGGTGGCGTTGTCGGTGTCCTTGATCAGGTTGTTCAGGTTGTTGACGTACGCCTGATGGTGCTTCCCATAGTGGAAGTCCAGGGTGTTCGACGATATCTCGGGGGCCAGGGCGTCCTTGGCGTAAGGCAGCGCAGGCAGTTCGTGGGCCATGTGAGTGTCCTCCTTGAGTTAAGGCAGTAATGATAGAGCAGACGCCGCAACCGCAGGCGGCGCGCGCGTAGGTTACCCGTTCCCGCGAAGGGCAGTCAAGGCGAGTGACGCCCGCAGCACGATGTGCGTCAGGCGGGCGGTGGCTCGGCCAGCGCCGGGTCGAGCAAGGCCGGTTGCGACGACGTCTGGGCCCGCAGCAGCAGCGCCGCCAGCGGCAGGCTGGCCACCGACAACGCACCCAGCAGCCAGAACACGGCGCTGATGTCCGACACCAGCAGCAGCATGCCCATAAGCCCCGGCGACACCGTTTTGGCGATCTGCTGCACCAGCCGGTCGAGGGCGATGACCCCGCCGAGGGTGCCGGCTGGCGCGTTGCGGGTCAGCAGGCTCTTCTGCTGCGGCGAGATCATGCCGTTGCCCAGGCCGTAGACGAACAGGCTGACGCCCACCAACACCTCCGACGGCAGAAAGGGGATCGCCAGCACCGAGAGTCCGTCGAGGGCGAACCCCACGCACACCAGATGGGCCGGGTTGCGCCCGCGGCTCAGCCGTCCCGACTGACTGGCTGTCACCATCGCCCCCATGGCGAAGCATGCCAGCAGTCCGCCCACCACCACCGGCGATGTGCCGCGGGTCAACACGAGGAAGATAGGCAGGTACGTGAAGTAGCCGTAGTCCAGGAAGAAGCGCAGAAAACCGGCGGCGAACGCCACCACCAGCGGCGGGCGGCCCGCCACGCCCCTGAGGGCGCCCAGATACTGCCGCACCCCGCCGGTGCTGTCGCCGCGATGCTCAGGCGTCCAGCGCAGGCTCAGGAAGGCGATGGGGATGCTGAGCGCGAACAGGTAGTACGCGCTGTTCCAGGCGACGGCGGCCAGCACGCCCGCCAGCACCGGCAGTGCAGCGGTGGCCAGCCGGTCGGTCACCACCTTGAGGCCCTGAGCACTGGTCTCCTGCTCGCCGTCCAGCAGGTCGCTCAACAGCACGATGGTGAGCGGGAACAGCGCGCTGGCGCCCACCCCTTGCACGAACCGCATGGCGAGCACCCACTCCAGGGTGGACGCGAGGCCCACACCTGCACCCGCTGTCCCGAACAGCAGCAGGCCCCAGAACAGCAAGAGCTTCCGTCCGTAGAGGTCGGCCAGTATGCCGGCGACCGGTGACAGCAGGATGGTGGGGGCGCTGTACACCGTCATCACGAGGCCGATGGCGCTCTCGTCCACCCCAAGCTGCTGCATCATCGGCGGCAGCACCGGGTAGATGAGGTTCACGCCCATGATCACGGCGACACTGGTGGCATAGGCCACCACCAGCGCCCGCTGCACGTCGGCGGTTATGCCCGCCAGGCCAAAGGCTCTTCCCAGCATCCATCGACATCCTTTCCACTGCGGGTTTTACGGAAGCCGGGTTTGCGTTTCCCGTAAGCATAGCCACTGGCCGTCAGAAGGCAAGACGCCCCAGTCACGTGGCCCGCACCCCGACTCACGCCTGCATCGCGGCCTCGCTATACTGTGAGACAAGGACGGCGCCCCAGCCGTCCACGCTACAACCACTACAACGCCCTCACCGCATGGACCTGTCCGGCCTGTTGCCTGCCGTCCAGCGCGCGGCAGCGCCTGCCAGCGCGGCTTCGGCGCGCCCGTTGCGGTGGACGGTGCTGGAGGAGGCCAAGCCGGCGTACCTGGCCGCGGTGGCCAGCACCGGCGCCGCCACGCTGCTGGTGCTCACCGCCGGCCGCACCGCCGCCGTGCAACTGGCCGACCAGCTTGCCGGGTGGCTGGGCCCCCACGCCGAGGTGCTGCTGTTCCCGGAGCCCGACGTGCTGCCCTTCGAGCGGCTGGACCCGGACGCGCGGGTGGTGCGGGAGCGCCTGCGGGTGCTGCACCGCCTGAGCACCCGCAACCCGGACGAGCGCCTCGTCATCGTGGCGCCTGCCGCAGCGGTGGCGACGCCAACCATTCCCGCCAACGCCTTCGCCGATGCCTGCACCGCCGTCACGGCCGGCCAGAAGCTGCCGACGCGCGACCTTGCCGCCCGGCTGGTGCACGCCGGCTACGAGGCGGTGACCACGGTGGAATCGCCCGGCGAGTTCGCCCGCCGCGGCGGCATCATCGACTGCTTCTCGCCGCAGGCCGACCTGCCGGTGCGCATCGACCTCTGGGGCGACGACGTTGACAGCATCCGCACCTTCGACGTGGGCACCCAGCGCTCGCTCGACCTGGTGGAGTCGGCCAGCATCATCCCTGCACGCGAATTGGTGGGAGCGCCGTGGGTGCAGCCCACCGCCACCGCCTCCCCCAAGGCCGCCACCGACGCCGCCATGCGCTTCACCGAGGACGTGCGCCGATTGGCCGAGGGCGAGTGGGTGACCGGCGGTTGGCTCTACGCCCCGCTGTTCAACCACGGCTCGCTGCTGGACTACCTGCCGGCCGCCGCGCTGGTGGTGGCCGACGAGCCGGCCAGCATCGAGCAGGCGCTGGCCGAGCTGGCAAAGGAGGCGGGCGAGTTGCGCGCCGAACTGCTGGCGGCCGGCGAGTTGCCCGAATCGTTCCCACCGGCCCTGCTGCCATGGGCGGCGCTGCGCGACCGCGTGGGCGCCACGCTGCACCGCTGGGGCGGCGTGGACGACGACGACGAGACGGCGCCCTTCGACCCGGCGCCCGGCTACGGCGGCCGGTTGCGGCCCATGCTGGCGGAGCTACGCCGGGTGCAGCAGTTGGGCACCGCGGTGGTACTGGTGTCGCTGCAATCGCAACGGCTGACCGAGGTGCTGCAGGACGAGGACGCCATTGTGCGGGCCGCCGAGGGTGTGACCGCGCCGGTACCGCCCGGCTCGCTGACGCTGGTGCACGGGTCGCTGTCCGGCGGCTGGTCGCTGGGAGGCGTGGCGGGCGAAGCGGCCGGCCTGCTGCTGCTGACCGACGCGGAACTGTTCGGCTTCGTCAAGCAGCAGCGGCGGGTGGCGCGCAAGGCCACGCGGCGCGAGAACCCGTTGCAGGGCCTGGGCCCCGGCGACTTTGTGGTGCACGTGGAGCACGGTATCGCCCGTTTCATGGGCACCACCACCATGGAGGCCGAGCCCGGCGTCACCCGCGAGTACCTGCACCTGGAGTACGGCGGCGGCGCCCGCCTGTTCGTGCCCAGCGAGCAACTGGACCGCATCACCCGCTACATCGGCCCCGGCGACCACACGCCGCAGCTCAGCAACCTGGGCACCCAGGAGTGGGAGCGGGCCAAGGAGCGCGTGCGGCAGTCGGCCATGGCGGAGGCGCGCGGTCTGCTGGACACCGCGGCGGCGCGCCAGGTGTTGCAGGGCATCGCGTTCCCGCCCGATAACGCCTGGCAGCAGGAACTGGAGGGCTCGTTCCCCTACGTGGAGACGCCCGACCAACTGCAGGCGGTCCACGATGTGAAGAACGACATGGAGGTGTCGCGCCCCATGGACCGCCTGATCTGCGGCGACGTGGGCTACGGCAAGACCGAGGTGGCGGTGCGGGCGGCGTTCAAGGCGGTGCAGGGCGGCGCGCAGGTGGCCATTCTGGTGCCCACCACCGTGCTGGCGCAGCAGCACTACAACACCTTTGCCCAGCGGCTCAAGGCCTTTCCGGTGCGGGTCGACGTGCTGAGCCGCTTCCGCAACGACAAGGAGATGGATGCGGTGCTGGAGGACTTGGAGGCCGGCAAGGTCGACATCATCGTGGGCACCCACCGCCTGCTGCAGAAGAGCGTGCGCTTCAAGAACCTGGGGCTGGTCATCATCGACGAAGAGCAGCGCTTCGGCGTGCTGCACAAGGAGTACTTCAAGCGCCTGCGCCACGAAGTGGACGTGCTGACGCTGACCGCCACGCCCATCCCGCGCACGCTGCACATGGCGCTGGCCGGGGTGCGCGACATGAGCGTGATGGAGACGCCGCCCGAGGAGCGTCTGCCTATCAAGACCTACGTCATGGAGTTTGACGCTGGCACGGTGCGCCACGCCATTCTGCGCGAGCTGGAGCGCGGCGGCCAGGTGTTCTTTGTGCACAACCGGGTGTACAACATCGCCCACCTGGTGCGCGAGCTGTCGGAGTTGGTGCCCGAGGCCAGCTTTCTGGCGGGCCACGGCCAGATGCCCGAAGAGACGCTGGAGCAGGTGATGGTGGACTTCGGCGAGGGCCGGTGCGACGTGCTGGTGTGCACCACCATTATCGAGAGCGGCCTCGACCTGCCCAACGTCAACACCATCATCATCAACGAGGCCGACAAGCTGGGGCTGGCGCAGCTCTACCAGTTGCGGGGACGGGTGGGCCGCGGCGCCAGCCGGGCCTATGCCTACCTGCTGTATCCGCCCAACCACGCACTGACCGAGCGGGCCACCAAACGCCTGCAGGCGGTGTTCGAGGCCACCGACGTGGGGGCGGGCTACTTCATCGCCATGAAGGACCTGGAGGTCCGGGGAGCGGGCAACCTGCTGGGCACGGAGCAGAGCGGCCAGGTGGGCGCGGTGGGCTTCGACCTTTACACCCGCATCCTGGCCAGCGCGGTCGAGGACGTGAAGGCCGAGCGCGAGGGCCGGCCCGCCCCCTCCACCATGCCGCTGCCACCGCCCGTCAGCCTAGACCTGCACCTACCCGCCTACCTGCCCGACGACTACATCCCCGGCCTGGACGAGCGGCTGGACGTGTACCGGCGGCTGGCCATCACCCTCAGCCTCGACGAGGTCGAGGACCTGGAGCAGGAGCTGTACGACCGCTTCGGCCCGCTCACGCCGCCGGTCGAGCACCTCCTGTATGTGGTGAGGCTGAAACTGCTGGCCACCCGCGCGGGGGCCGCCAGCGTGCAGCGCGAAGGCGACGAGTTCGTGGTGCGCCTGCTCGACGGCCTGCAGGTGCGCGCCGGCCTGCTCGACGGCCTCACCGGCGTCCACCCCGGCCGCACCCTCATCCGCGTCGACGCCCGCGGCGCCCCCGCCCGCTGGCAGCCCCGCCTGGAGCAGGCGCTGGAACGGTTAGCGGGGTAGGCAGATGGTGCGGGGGTCTCAGAACCCTCGCCCCTCGCGGGAGAGGGCAGGGTGAGGGGGAGCCAGGAGGCCGCCAACCGGTTCCAAGGCCCACGACGGCCCCGATGTACACTGTCACCAGCAGCCCTCGCAGCCCACTCCGGGAGGCGCCCAATGCCCCTACAGCACACCATCAAAGCCGTAGTACGCCGCGGCGACACCCACTACGTCGCCGAATGCCTCGAGATCGCCGTCGTCACCCAAGGCCTCACCCTCGACGAGACGCTGGCGAACTTCCAGGAGGCGGTGGCGCTGCACCCAACAAACTTGGTCAGCATGGAGTAGAACCGGCCCTTGCCCTAGACTGGGACCACACCTCAGCTCATCAACGATGAACTCTTACGTTGCGCCAAGGCCACCGTCAGCGGAAGACTCATGCAGCTACCCTTGGGGGGGTTATGCCATTTCAGGAGTGGGACCCCGACGACGCTTCTCGGTTGCACTGTCGTAGGTGTGGCCGGGTGGCGCTAAGTATTTCCTCTGGCGACTGCGAATATTGCGGCCTACCTTGGGGGAGTCCGTATACGCATTACGACGCACTGGATCCCCACAAATACTACCCCGGACCACCTGCACTAGGACCTGCATCTAGCACCAGGGAGATTACGAGGGCCTACTTAGCAGCACGACAGCGTTGCGGTGATGTCGACGACGAAACACTCAGTATTGAGGCCGCATATGCGGTGTTGGGCAATCCGGTGCAGCGCGCTACTTACGACATGAGTCTGCACTTCTCACGAGACGATATTGCCAAGCAAATAGCTGAACCCTTTGAAACGCGTCGCAGACTGTTTAGTATTTTTGGTTGGATAGCGCTCTTGTGTTTTTTCCTGCCTGGTGTTGTTGGGCCTTACGCTGGGAACACAGACGCCGGCCGAATTCTTGGAAGCAGACTCGCCCCTGATTACTCCAGTGAGCGGGAATATGAGGGATGCCAAGGATCCGATTCAATTTGCCGAGACGGAAGCTTCCTCAAGGTTGTGTACCATAGCAGCAGCGAGGCATGGGGATCATTCCTCAACAGCAGACTGGCTCCCCTGCTGATGGCTTTTCTGTTTGTGGCCTTGGGGTATTACGGTGACCTAATCATTGGAAAAGCGGCAGGTGCCACCATTGTGTGGCTGCGGTTTGAAGGGTATCCCGACACGGCGGGCTATTTGCCTTGGGGAGTGGTTATGTATGGCGGTGCAGGTATGTTGATTTGGTTCCTCTTTAGTTCCTCATGACCTTTCTTAAGGATTGGTAACTATTCACTCCCTCATGAGTAGTACAGTACCTGATGAGGAGCTATTGACCACTGGCTATAGGGTACGAGTGATAGGCGAGGACGCTTGGGGGATCAACGGTAAGCTAAATGCTTGGCCTTGAGGGGGAAGGAATGCGCTTCGTCATTTGTTCGAGCCTGAAGCTATTTGGTCTGTCCAGTTGCAGTAGCGCCCCATCTATTGCGCCCTGAAGTATTGTTCCCTCAGCGGAGGCAAGCAAGTGGGTGGGTAAGGCAACGACGATTGAAGTCAAGCGTGGTAACTGCTCCTACCAGCTGGGAACGACCGGGTTCGCCCACCTTCTGCAACGACAAGGCCTTCCCCAATCACGATTTCACCTTTGTGGTTTGGGGCAAAGATCGTCTGCGTTGGAGCCCAGCGCCCGAAACGTGGGAACCCAGGTTGTAGCATGTTGAATCGCCGGAAGTCGCTGTCATTGGCGTTGCGCGGGTTGCGCGTCGATGCAACTCACCAGTAATGCCGTGTGTGCGCCTGATCTCGAGGTCCATTGATGGATAGCATAAGGTCTAAGGAAACAAGCGCCTTCCTAGAGGAATTAGGAGCATTGCATCGGCAACTCGCAGCGCTACCCCAAGACTACGACTTCGACTCGCCGGCGTTACTGTCCCACGTGCTCCACTTCGCTGCGCAACCTCAGCGGCTAAGGGACTACGCCCGAACTGCCATTCCCGCCCGGATTGCCATACTTCACCACTCTTGGACAATGACCACCCAGAGCCTCATTGATGCTTTCCTGACAGGCATGGAGCACCGCAATCCCCATTCTATATTGCTAGCCGCACGCGCTCAATTAGAACTCTATGCATTAGTTACAACGGTAATTAGGGTAATAAAGTCCAATGCAGGACTTCATGAAGACAAGTTTATTGATAGGGTTTTAGCTGTCGATGAGGCGCTCATAAATGCCACATTTGGGACCAGATACCCCGGCGCTAAAGAGCAAGCATCACAGCTCGGCATGAGTAGATTACGTAAGCCAAACGAAGCTGATATGAAGCTCTTTGATGCCATCAATATCATCACAAGAATAAAGAAGGCTGCGGTTGGAAGCGATTATCCAACTCTGTTCCAAGACTACGAACTATTGTGCGAATTTGTGCACCCTAACTGGGGAACGAACACGCTACTCGTAGTCCCCAGTCCGTTCGGTGAACCATTCCGTCGTTTCTCGCTCACGTCGCCAGCACCATTCGAGGGCGCATTGGGCCTGGCGGTGGGTCCCATGTACCGAGGTGCCCAAGGTATTTGGTCAACGACTCGAAAGGTGGAGCCGCCCTTCGGGTGGTCAGATCTCGTCCAGCTGGTGAAACATCGGACAATCGACCTTCCCAATCGGGCGACTCGGCGGGCAGCGCGGCGCAAGCTCAAATAGAAACCCGCCGCGCCGCGTCGTCCCGGCCCTACCCCAACCGCTCCACCTCAAACACCGCGTCCTTATTCAACCGGCCGCGGATGTGCGGGAACAGCTCGCCGGCGGTGGCGGGTTCGTATTTGAGGGGGGCGTCGACTTTGGTGGGGTCGATGTGGAGGATGAGCAGGCCGGTGCGGCCGGCGTAGTAGCGGTGGAGCACGCCCGCCACCTGGTGCGCCTCGCTGGTGTGGATGAAGTGCTCTTGGGCGAAGGCCTCCGGCTCGTAGTCGTCTAGAGTGGCGCAGCGCTCCCACTCGGCCGCGGTGGTGACGTGGTACAGCACGTGGGTGGTGTCGGGCACGGCCCGCAGCAGCGGCTGCGCCCGCCGCAGTGCGTCCAGTGCGGGCGGCGTCAGCGTGGCGATGCGGAGCGCATCCACCAGCGGGTACCAGCGCAGCGCGATGCCCTCGGTCAGCGCAAAGTCGTCGCGCAGGTCGGGCCAGGGGTACCAGAACACGGTGCGCGGGAGGGTGTGGCTGATGTCCGGTCCCTGCTCGCCGATGCGGCGGATCCGGCCCGGCTCCAGCGCCACGCCCAACTCCTCCTGCACCTCGCGCACCCAGGTCGCCACCGGGTTGCCGCCGTCCTCCGGCTCGCTGTGGCCGCCGAACAGGCTCCACAGGTCGGGGAAGGTGGGAGCGTCGGGGCCGCGCAGGTGCAGCAGCACGCTGGCGGTGGCGGCGTGGTAGAAGAAGCCGGCGGCGACGTAGTGGGTGGGGGTGGTGGGATCGGGCATGGAACCAGGGTAGCGCGTCGGGGCTGGGGCGGCACGCGCTTGGGTGCGTGGCGTGGCTGCAGGTTTGGATCCCGTCGCGGCCTATCCCGCCCGCCCACCCTCGATCTGGCCTAAATTGGGGGACACCCCCAAACCCCTGCCAAAGAGGGTTGCACCCTCTCTGGACTTACCCGCCACAGCGGGACGGGGTACGCGCAGTGGCGTAGCTGCCGGGGTTCGGGACTGTCGGGTAACACGGATGGTTCAGGAATGGGTAGACCGTCTTCGCGAAGACCGTCGAGGTGAAAGGCAATGGCCTCTCGAATCGCACGTTCGGTAGCAGCCCGCGATCGAGCGGTGGCCACGCAACCAGGAAGGTCCGGCACATAGGCCGCCCAGTTGCGTGGCGCACGCTCAAACACGACGGCATAATCGTCCGGCGTTGGCTCAGCGGCCATCGGGTAGAGTGCCTCCAGAGGCCCCTATGCGAACTTCGGGGGGCGTTTCTCCAGGAAGGCGCGGACGCCCTCCTGGTGGTCGCCGGCGGTCTGGGCCAGGGCGAAGGCACGCTGGGCCTCGAAGAAGTGCTCGGTGAAGGTCTCGTGCTGGGCCTTGCGGGCCAGCAGTTTGGTCATGGCGTGGGCGTAGCTGGAGCCGCGGGCGATCTTCTGGGCCAGTTCTAACACTGCGGGCAGCAACTGTTCGTGGGGGTACACCTTGCTGACGAGGCCGGTGCGCAGCGCCTCGGTGGCGTCGATGGTGTCGCCGGTGAGCTGCATGAGCATGGCGTTGCCGGTGCCCACAATGCGCTGCAGCGTCCAGGCGCTGGCGTCGCCGGGCGGGATGCCCATGCTGACGAAGCTCTCCTTGAAGGTCGCCTGCTCCGACGCCACCCGGATGTCGCAGCATAGCGCGGTGCCCAGCCCCAGGCCGGTGGCGGGGCCGTTGACGGCGGCGATGATGGGCTTTTGCGAGGCCATCACCTTCAGCACCAGCTCCCAGGTGTGCAACTCCTGGCGGCGGCCGGTGGTGGCGGTGGTGAACGCCGGGTCCAGCCGCTCCCACACCCGCTCCAACTCGGGGTGCCCGCCCGCCTGCTCCAGGTCGTGCAGTTCGGCGGCGAACTCGCCCACGTTGAAGCCGGAGCAGAAGGCCGGGTCGGCGCCGGTGAGCACCAGCACCTTCAGGCCGGGGTCGTCCTCGAAGCGGTCGAGTTCGGCCAGCACCTCCTGGGCGAGTCCGCTGGAGAGCGAGTTACGGGTGGCGGGGTCGTTGAGCGTCAGCACCCGCACGGCGCCGTGGGTGTCGGTGAGTACGTACCGGGGCTGAACTGCGGGTGCGGCTGGCGATGCCGGCACATGCGGCGTGCGGTGCAACGGCAGCCGGTCCAGCACGGCGGCCAGACGGTGGCGGGTAACCTGAGCGGCGTTCGAGAACATGGGGCCTCCTAGCCGGCGGGCCGGCACTCACACTCCCTACAACATCCATTACCAAGCGTAGCACCAAGAGATACAGCTATCAGAGATACTCGTCACACCATCACGTAATTCTCATGGGCAAATGCGCGAGCGTCTGGGCCCAGGTTGGAGGGATATGGCCTTGCTGTTGCCTGAGCCCCGTCGAAGGCATCAGCACTGGTCGCTTCGACAAGCTCAGCAAACAGTGCTAATGCCTTCATGCATCTCGCCATCGGCGTGCGGTTGGGTATACTGGCAGCCAGCATGCCGGCACCAGTGCCACGGAGGTCACCATGTTCCGTCAGGTCCATCACATGGGCATCGTGGTCGATGACCTGGAGCGCGCCCGCAGGGTGCTGGGCGACGGCTGGGGCCTGCGGGTGAATGAGGATCGCACGCCCGGCCCGGAGGGTGCGCTGGACGCCACCATGAACGCCCGGGTGCTGGAGTTCCCGCTGGGGCAGGCGTTCATCCGGGTGTTCAAGCCGCTGGACGCGACCAGTCCCATGGGCCAGTACCTGGCGACGCGGCCCGGCGGGGGCGGCCACCACATCTCGCTCATCTCCGACACCGCGGAGTTCGACGTGACGCGGCTGATGGCCTCGGGCATCAAGCTGTGGCTGCCGCCCGCCAAGCGCGACTGGGACGGCAAGAGCCCCGTCTACTTCGACCCGGCCACCACCGGCGGCGTGGTCGTGCAGCTCTGGCCCGACGACGGTTACCAGGTGAGCCCGCAGTACCAGGGCGAGGGCGTGTTCAGCAAGCTGCACCACTGCGGCGTGGCCATGGGCTCGGTGGACGCCGCCCGCGACCTGTGGGTGGGCAAGGTGGGCTGTCCGGTGGACCACCGCCGCTCGCCGGTGCAGACCGGCCGCACCGTGGGCGCCGACTACGACCCCGACAAGCCGGCGTCCGACCCGGTGCAGATCCTGGACATGCCGGTGGGCCAGACGGAGATCGAGGTGAGCGTGCCGCGCGACATGCGCAGCGGCACCGGCCGCTTCGTCGAGCGGTTTGCGGCCCAGGGCGCCGCCATCCACCACATCTGCCCCTACGCCCCCGACCCCGAGCGGGCGGTGGCCTACCTCAACGCCCACGGCCTGCAGCAGATCGGCGTGCTGCCCGAGCGCGTCCCCGGCCGCTCCCGCGTTTCCTGGTACCACCCCAAGAGCGTGCTCGGCGTGCTGATGGAGGTCTGGCACGACGTGCCCTTCGATGCGGAGTAGGGCGAGTGATGGAGGTGGGAATCGGGAATCAGGGCCTGGGCCATCGGTCTGCCAACGAGCAACGTCGGGGGTGGTAAGGGAGGGGTTAGGGGAGGGTCTGACAGACTGTCTAGCACCACTTCATGCCGAATAAGGTCCCCGCAACCGCCGTCCAACGACGCACCACCAAACAACCTCAAGGACCACCCATGACCGAACCCGACCCCTTCATCTCCGCCGAAACCCGAGCCCTGGTGGGCGCCAGCACGCCCGTGGGCGACCCCCGCCTGGTGGACCGCAACACCATCCGCCAGTTCGCCGACGCCATCGGCAGCGCTAACCCGGCGTTTCGCGACGAGGCGGCAGCACGGGCCGCCGGCTTCGGCGGCATCGCTGCCCCGCTCAGCTTCCCCATCTACAACGTACCCAACGGCATCGACCGCGACTTCGACCTGAAGCTCTCGGTGCAGCGGCGGGTGCGGGGTGGCGACGAGTGCGAGTTCCTGCTGCCCATCCAGGAGGGCGACACGCTGACGGCGCAGACCACGCTGACCGACGTGACGCACCGTAAGGGCGGCACCGGCGACCTGGTCATCAGCACCTTCGAGACCCGCTACACCAACCAGCGGGGTGAGGTGGTGATGGTGAGCCGTGCCACGGGGGTGTGGCGATGAGCCCGGCCACGCACGTTTTCGGCGAGTTCCATGTGGGGCAGGAGATTGCGCTGGGCAGCCGCGGGCCCATCACCACCGAGATGATGGCGCACTGGGCGGCTGGGTCCGGCGACTTCAACCCCATTCACTACGACAAGACCGAGGCGCTGCGCCAGGGACTGCCCGACGTCATCATCGCCGGCCCCATGAAGTTCGCGATGCTGCTCGATTGCCTCACCGATTGGGCGGGCGGCCAGGCATTCGTGAAGCAGGCCCGTACCCGTTACCTGGGCATGGACACCCCCGGTACCGTGTTCACCTTCACCGCCAAGGTCGTCGCCGTCGAGCCCCTCGCCGGCGGCGGCCGGGTCATGCTCGACGTCACGGTCACCAACCAGGAGGGGAAGGTCAACACCACCGGCTCGGCCACGCTGGAGTTGCCGGCCTAGGCCGCCGGCGCCGCAACGCACCGGCAGCCAAGCACCGGCGCCCAACCCTGCTCATCACGGGGACTGTGGGCGCCGGTTTGGCTGTGGCCGTGGCTAGACTGCGCGGGTTAGCGCGCCCAGAGTGGGACTTGGACGGCCTTCGTCTTGGGGGCTTCCGCCCAATCCGGGACGCCGGCAGGCAGCATGGTGTGCCCAGCGTGCACCCGGTAGACCTCGGGACGCGACGTGGTCGCCGGCTCCTGCCCCTCTTGGAGCTGGCTCGCTTCCTTCAGCAGGCGGCGCCGCATCTGGATGATGCCGATGTCGCTCATACCCAGGTGCTCGCGGGTGCGGTCCACCACTGGGCCCATGCCCTCCTGCACCGAGAAGTCTTGCTCGCCACCACCGGCGATGCCGGTGAACGTGAGCGTGCGCTGTTCTTCCCGGTCGAGCAGGTAGTTGTTGCGCTTGTTGCGAAGCGGAGTATGGCCCGCTCCCGGCAGCAGCGGCACCGTGCCGTTCCTGCCGGACCGCATACCGGCCAACTCCAGCGAGGTCAGGGGCGCCTCCGCATTCCACCAGAACACCCAGCGGGTGCAAGTCACGTCGTCGAGCGGGGTGAAGGCATGGGCAAACGCCCCGCGCGGTTGACCCGGCGGCATGGTGTAAAACGGCAGCAGGAACTGATTGAACCGCCAGTAGTCTTCGCCCTCATTCCCCGGATACTTGCCGCCGATGAGCACGCCGTAGTCGGTGTCTTTGGCGAAAAGCTGGGGCGGGTTGTCATTGGTGCGGAACTGCATCTGTGGGCTGTTGGTGCGCTTGCCCTGCTGCTTCCACTGCTCCAGGTTATGGTGCGAGTCCACCGTGCTGTGCAGGTACACCGAATGCGCCGTGTCGATGCCGCCCTCGATCGCCTGCGCGAAGTTACACTCCTGGATGCTCCAGGAGACGTGGATATGCCCCTCGGGCGCATGCATCCAGTCGAAGTCGGGCATGGCGGGCGTTTTGTCGGGCGGACCCATGTAAGCCCACAGCACGCCGGCCTTCTCCTGCACCTGGTAGGCCTTGAGATGGATCTTGCTGGCGAAGTCGCTGCCGGCCGGCTCGGTGGGGGCCTGCACACACGTGCCGGTCACGTCGAATTTCCAGCCGTGATAGGTGCAGCGCAGGCCGTCTTCCTCGTTGCGGCCAAACCACAGGTCGGCCAGGCGGTGGGGGCAACCCTGGTCCACCAGTCCCACCCGGCCGCTGGTGTCGCGGAACGCCACCAGTGCTTCACCCAGCAGCAGCACCCGCACCGGCTCACAGTCCGGCGCCGGCAGCTCGTCGGCCACCAGGAAGGGTATCCAGAAGCGGCGCATGTACTCGCCCATGGGGGTACCGGCGCCAACGCGGGTCAAGCGTTCGTTTTCTTCGAGGCTCAGCATTGTGGTTGGTCCTTGGTAGGAGCGCAGCACCTGCGGTGGCGCAGCGCTCCACTAAACTCGTGGGGCCTAAGCGGACGATCGCCCGGCGCTAGGCCAGGAAATCTGTGACCGCCTTGGAGAACTCCTCGGCGTTCTCGTAGTGCACTTGGTGCGCGCCGGTTTCGATGATGTACAGGCTGGAGCCTGGCAACAGGGCGGTCAACTCATCCACCTTCTGGCTGGTCGGGTCGCCGCGGCCAATGAGGAACAGCGTGGGTACTTCGATGTGCGGCAACCGGCGCAACAGGTTGAACCGCTTGCGGTTGGCGCCATCGGCCATCGTCTTCATCATGTCGCCGTACGCGTCGGCGTAGCCCGGTTCGTTGAGCTTCCGGACCTTCTCCTGTACCAACGCGTCGAACTCGGAAGAGCTGGCGGCCGTCATCATCGGGGCAAGCGCCTGCCGCACTTTTTCCTCACTGGGCACCTCGAAACTGGCCAGGCGAGCGTTGGCGGCGCCGTGGAAGCCGGGGTTGCCCGTCATCACCAACTTGTCCACCCGGTTTGGGCTCTCGTACGCGAACAGGCCGGCAATCCAACCGCCCATGGTGGCGCCCACGATGTGACTGCTGCGCAACCCCACGGCGTCCTGGAACTCGCGGACAACCTCCGTCATGTCCGGGAACGCGTCGACGGTCGGGTTGTCCCGAATGTCCCCCGGCGGCCAGCCGATGAAGTCGGGAGCCAGCACCCGGAAGCGCTGGCTCAGGAACGGGATCGCCACCCTATAGTCGTCGGCGCCGCCCATGACGGAGGCTCCGTGCAGCAGGATGACGGGGTGTCCTGTTCCGGCTTCCAAGTAACGGGTCTTCCCATGGCTCAGCGTGACTTCTCTGGTTGTGACCGCTGCTGTCGTCGTCATAAACCCTCCTCCGGGCGCGCATTCGTAAGGCAATGCGGACTCTAGCAGCCAGCACTGGGCATTGTCAAAATCTATACAGCGGCCCGTCGCGCCGCTGTCGTTCTGACGGTTGCGCCGGTACCGGTGACGAGCCCCCACGCCTCAACCGAACCGCCTATGCTGAACACACAGCCGCGTAGGTGGCCATGAAAATGGTGGGCGTGGCGCCTTAGGGTGCGCTGGCCGGCCGCTGGCCGAGACGGGTGCGAGGCCGGTCCTTCTAGCGCGAGACGGCATTGCCGGTGAGGTGCGCTGGCCACGCTCCGCCTCGCGTTGACACCTCACGGGCCGCTGGGTAAGCTCGCGGAGCGCTCGCGCGTGCGCAGCATCAGGCACGGCGGGCCGACCAGAGCACCTCAAGGAGACCCTATGGACCTGCAACTCAACGGTAAGGTGGCGCTCATCGCCGGCGGCAGCCGTGGCATCGGCAAGGCCATCGCCACCCAACTCGCCATGGAGGGGGCCGACATCGTGCTGGCCGCCCGCACCAAGGACCGGCTGGACGCCGCCGCCGCCGAGATCGCCGGCAAGACCGGCCGCAAGGTCATCGGCATTGTGGTGAACACCGGCGACGACGCCTCGGTGAAGGCCATGGGCGAGCAGGCGATCGCCGCGATGGGCCACGTCGACATCCTGGTGAACGCCGCCGCAGAGCCGGGCGGCTATGCCCCCGTACCAGCGCTGGCCGACGTCAAGGGTGAGTTCGTGGACGAAGAGATCAACATCAAGGTGAAGGGCTACATCCGCTGTGCCCAGGCCGTGGTGCCCAGCATGAAGTCCAGCGGCTGGGGCCGTATCGTCAACATCAGTGGGCTGGCCGCCCGCCAGACCGGCAACATCGTGGGATCGCTGCGCAACGTGGCGGTGTCGTCGCTGAGCAAGAACCTAGCCGACGAACTCGGGCCCTTCGGCATCAACGTCACCTGCGTGCATCCCGGCACCACCTTCACCGAGCGCACGCTGCCGGCGGTGGAGGAGCGGGCCAAGCGCCAGAACAGCACCACCGAAGAACTGCTGAAGCGCATGGCCGACAACAACTCCATCAAGCACATCGTGACCGCCGAAGAGGTGGCGAACGTGGTGGCGTTCTTGTGTTCACCCGCTTCCATCGCCATCAATGGCGACACCATTGCGGCGGGCGGCGGCGTGCCGCGGGCGATCTACTACTAGGCGGTCAGAGGGAGTCGGGAATCAGGAGTCGCCGATCCCCTCTCCCTCTGGGAGAGGGCTAGGGTGAGGTTGCAGCCCGCCCCCTTCCCCCTTCCTGATTCCCGACTCCCTCATGTCCCCACTCCCAAGGAGGCTCCCATGACCACCACCGTCACACCCGCCAGCAAGTTCGTTGACGTGAACGGCCTGCGGCTGCACTACCTGGACTGGGGCAACGAGGGCGCCCCGGTCATCGTATGCGTGCACGGCCTCACCGGCCACGCGCACGCGTTCGACGGCTTCGCCCGCCGCTGCGCGGATCGCTTCCACGTGCTGTCGCTGGACGTGCGGGGCCGCGGCGACAGTGCGTGGTCCCCAACCGGCGAGTACACCATGGCAGCCTACGCCGCCGACCTAGTGGCCTTCATCGATGCGCTGGGCCTGAAGCGCTTCACCCTGGTGGGCACCTCCATGGGCGGACGCATCAGCATGCACTACGCCGCCACCCACGCCGGCCGCCTGGAACGGCTGGTCCTCAACGACATCGGCCCCGACTCCGAGGCCGGTTCCGACCGCATCACCGCGGTGGGAGCATCACGCCCCTCGTCCTTCGCGTCGCTGGATGAAGCCATCGCTTACCGGGCCAAAGCCATGCCCGCCATGGCTACCGCGCCCCTCGATGCGCAGCGCGAGTCCGCGCTCTACGCGCTGCGCGAGGGCGCCGATGGCCGCTGGGCGTGGAAGCACGACCCGGCCATCGACCAGCAGCGCGCCGTCGGTGGCGCGCAGGGTTACCCGGCGTTGTGGGGTGTGCTCGCGTCGTTGGAGTGCCCGACGCTGCTGCTGTGGGGCACTATCAGCGACGTGCTCTCGGAGGCGCAGGCCCGCAAGATCGTGGCCACGCTGCGCCACGGCGCCCTCGCTCCGGTGGCCGGTTCGGCCCACGCCCCCAGCCTCAACGAACCCGACGCTGCGGCGGCGTTGGAGGCGTTCTTGAGTACACCGGTCGCGGTGTAGCGGAAGTTGGGGGGACATCTGTGGCCCTCAGAACCCGCCGGCGGTCGATCAGGCTTGCCTCATAATGACTATGCTGCGAACGGGTTTTATTTCGTCACGGTCGTCACCCATGGGCGCTTACCCTGCTTGGGTACGGTTGCGGATGACTCCGTCGACCTGACGACTGCCGGAGCGATCGTTGAGGGGGTGTGGCGGAACGTCGCCGAACAGTTCCAGTTCGTCAGCCTGGACGCGTTGGTTGTGATGCCTAATCATGTGCACGCCGTCCTGGTCATCGAACGGCCAGCCGGAGGCGTGATGAATCACGCAGCTACGAGAGGCAGTGACGCGCGTGTGCTCGACGTAGCTGCGCAATTCATTGCGCCCGCCGCGTCGCCCACGCTGGGCAAGGTGGTAAGGGCACTGAAGGCCTCATCCACCCGCTTCATCCGTCAAAACGGACTGGAGGACTTCGGGTGGCAACCGAACTATTATGAGCACGTCATCAGGACCGAAGAGGATCTAACCCGCATACGCGACTACATCGATTCCAACCCAACGCAATGGGCGCTCGACCCTGACAACCCAGCCCGATAAACCACAGGAGGAACCAACAATGCCCATCCACCCCCAGGCCAAGGCGTTCATCGACCGTATGCAGGGCGGCGGCCCGCGGCCACGCGGCCCAATGACGGTGACGGACATGCAGGCGGTGCGTCCCGACGGCGGGACGGTGCCGGTGCGGGCGTATCACCCCGGCGGCGAGAGCCTGGGCGCCATGCTGTACTTCCACGGCGGCGGGTTCACCGCCGGCTCCATCGACGCCGGCGACATGCGCTGCCGGGTGCTGGCCGATTGGGCCGGCATTGTGGTGGTGAACGTCGGCTACCGCCTGGCGCCCGCCAACCCCTTCCCGGCGGCGGTCGACGACGCTTACGGCGCCACCAAGTGGGTGCACGACCAAGCGGCGACGCTGGGCGTGGACCCCACGCGGGTGGCGGTGGGCGGCGACAGCGCCGGCGGCAACCTGGCCGCGGTGGTGACGCACCTGGCCAAACAGCGCGGCCTGCCACTGGCGTTCCAATATCTGGTCTACCCAGGCGTCGACCGGGCCGGCGACACCCCCTCCAAGCGCGAGTTCGGCGATGGCCGCTACGGCCTGAAGGTGAGCAACGAGGGCCCCGACCACTACCTGCAGGGCCACGACCCCAACGACCCGCTCGCTTCGCCGCTGCGCAACACCGACTTCCGCGGCCTGCCCCCCACCTTCGTCGCCACCTCGGAGTTCGACCCCCTGCGTGACGAGGGCGAACTGTACGCGGAGAAGCTGCGGGCGGCCGGCGTGCCGGTGCAGCACAAGCGTTACGAGGGCATGACCCACTTCTTCGCATCCGCCTTCCGCGACATCGATGGGGCGGTCATGCTGTCATTGGACTCGGCGCGAGCGCTGCAGGCGGCCCTGAGCCCGGCGCCGGTCGCCGTCGGCTAACAGGAGGCCAGCGATGCCGATAGACCCGCAGATCCAACACTACCTCGACCGCATGGCCGCCGCCAACGCGCCCGCCCTCTGGGAGGTGCCGGTGGCAACGGCCCGCGAAACCACCGATGCGCTCCGCCGCATGGCGGTCACCGACCGGGCCATCCCCGGCCCGGCGGGCGACATCCCGGTGCGCATCTTCCGCCCCGCGTCCGCCGGTCAGCTGCCGTGCCTGGTCTACTACCACGGCGGCGGCTGGGTTACCGGCAGCCTCGACAGCACGGACATGCGCTGCCGGGTGGTGGCAGAGTGGACGCCGTGTGTGGTTATCTCGGTCGACTACCGCATGGCGCCCGAGTACCCGTTCCCGGCAGCGGTCGACGACAGCTACGCCGCAGCGCAGTGGGCCACCGCCAACGCCGCGGCGTACCGCATCGACCCCGCACGCATCGGCGTGGGCGGCGACAGCGCCGGCGGCAACCTGGCGGCGGCAGTGGCGCTGAAGGCCCGCGACGAGGGCCTGCACCTGGCCCTGCAGTACCTGTGCTACCCCGTCACCAACCCCCTGGCCGACTCCGCATCGCGGCGCGAGTTCGCCACCGGCCACGGCCTCACCCAAGCGTCCATGGACTGGTACGAGCGCCAGTACCTGCCGGACCCTACCTTGGCGGAGCACCCGCACGCAGCCCCGCTGCGTGCCCCCGACCTCACCGGCCTGCCGCCCGCCATCATCGCCATCCCCGGCAACGACGTGCTGCGGGACGAAGGACTAGCATACGCCGAACGGCTGAAGGCAGCGGGCGTGGCGGTGGAACTGCACGAGTACCCCGGACTCATCCACGGCTTCTTCGGCCAGCCCGGCGAAAGCGACGCGGCGAAACATGCCACCGTCGACTCCTGCAAGGCCCTGCGGGACGCCTTCGCCCGCGCCTGATCCGGCCACCAGTGAAGCGCCGCCGACCGCCCCAAGAGGGCGGCCGGTTCGATTACCACAGAGCGTCATGGCACTGGCACAAAGCGAACCATAGTCGTCATCAATCGTTCATTCACGGATTCCTCACATGCCGATCGTGCCGAAGCCTTGAACAAATGAGTGTGCAGAACAGCAATGTGGCACTGATCCATTCAGAATTACTAACATAACCTGCCACTTGCATTGATCGTATCGATAGTTTTAGGATGGCTCACACAAAAGCGGACATACGCTCTCTAGGGAGGCCATCATGGTGCGGACTTGGCGGATGATGAGTGGGGCAGCGGCGCTGTGCCTGATGCTCAGCGGCTGCGGGCCGTCTGCGGCGGCGCCCGCGGCAGCAGTGGAGGGTGAGTGCCAATACACCACCCACGCCGACGCCGAAACCACTGGTGGAAAAAAGGTGGGCGGGCCCAGCGACCCGGTCATCAAGGGCTACATCCTCAACACCGATAGCAGTAAGGTCTACTACCTCCCAGGCGCCCAGGCCTACAAGCGGGTCAAGCTCGACACAAGCAAGGGCATGAAGTACTTCTGCTCTGAGGCCGAGGCGCAGGCCGCGGGCTTCAAGAAGTCGACCGTCTAGCCCTCCCCAGCATGCCATAGGCAGCGCCCCGGCCGGCTCGGCTGGGGCGCTGCCGTGTCCGGTGCGGCTTCGCCCGGCGGCAGGTCTGTCCAGCGGCGGCGCCTTCGACAAGCTCAGGCAACGGCGCACACCACATTGGCAGCAGGCGGGAGGATAGCCTTCCACAGCCCGGGAATGGCCGTACAGTCTTGGGGGGTTCAGCCGCAACCAACGGAGCGCAACTCCCGAAGACTGAGTTCTTACACCTGCGGCCGGACTTGACCCGCAAACCCCTGCGGCGATACGGTGGCAAGCACGAGTAAGCGTTTCGTAAGGAGCGGCTATCTATGCAAACCAAGATCCCCTGTGTATTGATGCGCGGCGGCACCTCGAAGGGCCCCTATTTCCTCGCGTCGGACCTGCCGTCCGACCCTGACCTACGCGATAAGGTGTTGCTGGCGGCCATGGGCTCACCCGACATTCGCCAGATCGACGGCGTGGGCGGGGCAGACCCGCTGACCAGCAAGGTCGCCATTGTGTCCGCCCCCTCCACCCGTCCCGACTGCGACGTGGACTACCTGTTCGCGCAGGTGGTGGTGAATGAAGCGGTGGTCGACATCTCACCCAACTGCGGCAATATGCTGGCCGGCGTCGCACCCTTCGCCATCGAGCAGGGCATCTTCCCCGCGGTGGACGGCGAGACGGTGGTCCGCATTCATATGGTGAACTCCGGCGACAAGGCCGTGGCCCGCGTGAAGACCCCCGGCGGCCAGGTGGAATACGAGGGCGGTACCCGCATCGACGGCGTTCCGGGTAGCTCGGCCCCTATCCTGATCGACGTCGAAGAGACCGCCGGGTCGTTCTGCGGTGCGCTGTTCCCTACCGGCAACCGCATCGATGTCATCGACGGCATAGCGTGCAGCCTGATGGACAACGGCATGCCCGTGGTCGCCATGCGCGCCGCCGACCTGGGCCGCACCGGTTACGAGACGCGCGACCAGCTCAACGCCGACGAGGAGCTGAAGGCCAAGCTCGAATCCATCCGCCTGCAGGCCGGCCACAAGATGAACCTCGGCGACGTCACCGACAAGGTGGTGCCGAAGATGTTCCTGCTCGCCCCGCCGGTCGCAGGCGGCACCATCTGCACCCGCTCCTTCATCCCGAAGGTGGCCCACGCCAACATCGGGGTGTTGGCGGCCGTCACCGTCGGCACCGCCTGCGTGTTCCCCGGCACCACCGCCTACGACATGGCCAAGGTACCGGACGGCAGCCGCAAGCTGCTAGAGCTGGAGCACCCCACCGGCTACTTCTCGGTGGAGGTCGAGGTCTCCGGGTCAAAGGACGAACCGAAAATCGAGCGGGCGGCGTTGTTGCGGACTGCTCGCCGGCTGTTCGAGGGCAAGATCCTGGTCCCCAGCTCCGTGTGGGACGGGCAGCAGAAGGTTCTGGAAAGCGCCAAGGCATAACCCGGAGGAACATCTCGTGACCACCAGACTCATTGCGGCGCCGGACCCGAACCCCATCAAGCCGGGTCTCAAGCTGCCGCCCGGAGCATGCGACGCGCACTGCCACGTGTTCGGCCCCGGCGACCGGTTCCCCTACCATCCCGACCGGGCCTACACCCCGCCCGACGCCTCGAAGGAGACGCTGCGCAAGCTGCACGACTTCCTTGGCATTGAGCGGGCGGTGATTGTGCACGCCAGTTGCCATGGCCCGTACATGGACGCCACGCTCGACGCCATCGCCTGGTCCAACGGCAGGTACCGCGGTACCTCCATCGTGTCGCCCGACATCACCGACGCCGAGCTGCAGCGCTATCACGCGGGAGGCATCCGCGCCGTGCGCTTCAACTTCGTGAAGCACCTGGAGAGCGTACCGGACCCGGCGACGGTGCAGCGCATGGCCGAGCGCATCAAGCCCATGGGCTGGCACCTGGTGGTGCACATCGATGCACAGGACATCATGGAGTTGTCGCCGCTGCTGCTGGGCCTGCCCATCCCGTTCGTCATCGACCACATGGCGCGGGTAAACGCGGCGTTGGGGCTGGACCAGCCGGCGTTCACGCAGTTGCTGGAACTGATGAAGCATGAGTCGGCATGGGTGAAGGTGACCGGTCCGGAGCGCGTCTCAGCCCTAGGCCCGCCGTTCACCGACGCCATCCCCTTCGCGCAGGCCCTCATCAAGGCCGCGCCCCAGCGGGTGCTGTGGGGCACCGACTTCCCCCACCCCAACGTGAAGCACATGCCCAACGACGGCCACCTGGTCGACCTGCTCGGCCTCATGGCCCCCGATGAGGCGACCCTCAAGACCATCGTGGTCGACAACCCCACCAAGCTCTACTGGGCCAACTAGGCAGCCATTCTTCGTAGCTGCGCAATTCATTGCGCTCCGGCCGGAGCGCAATGAATTGCGCAGCTACGTTCCTTGCTTCCGCTAATACCGCGGTAGGGGCGGCATTCATGACGCCCGCAGCAGCGGCAGAACATCGGCGCCACGCCCACACAATCCCGCCGCTGGTCGACCCGCCGCGGCTGCGGGCGCAATGAATTGCGCCCCTACGCGCCCCACGGCCGTCGCATCGTACTGCCGGCCTCTTGCCACGACGCGCTGGCGCTCTGGGCTCCCGCCGACATCGGCCAAACCACCCGTAGACGCCAATCCGCACCCTGCGCTACACTGCGCCCACCACTCACCCCGTACAACAACAGCCAATGCCCCAGCCCACACCCCCCCAACCACCGGGCGATCCCGCCGCCGGCGCCGCGGCCCTCGCGGTGCTGGAGCGCTGCGGGGAGGACACGCCTCCGCTGCTGGCGCAAGCGGCCACCCAGTTCAACGCCGGCCAGTTCTACGAGTGCCACGAGACGCTGGAGGTGCTGTGGCGGGCGGAGACCGGCCCGCTGCGGGACCTGTACCAGGGCATCCTGCAGGTGGGCGTGGGCTGCCACCATGCGCTGCGGGGCAACGCCAAAGGTGCGGCCAGCCTGCTGGGGCGCGGCATCGCCCGGCTGCGGCCGCTGCCGCCGGTGTGCCGGGGCGTGCGGGTGGCCGGCCTGACCGCCGTCGCCGAGCGTTGTCTGGCCGCCGTCGAGGCCGGCGAGACGCTGACGCTCACAGCCTGTCCCCATGTGGAGTTTGCCTAGTGGCCCGTCCCGTCATCTATCACGACGCCAACGCCGCGGTGGCCGGTATTCCGGACGGCGCCAGCATCATGGTGGGGGGCTTTGCCGCCCGCGGCGTCGCCACCGACCTGCTGGTGGCGCTCATGGCCGCAGGTCCCAAAAACCTCACCATCATCGCCAACGGCATGCAGGAGCGGGCCGACGGCAGCATCGACACCGGCCTGCTGGCAAAGAACGGCCAGGTAGGCAAGGCCATCGTGTCGTTCCCGGTCACCATGGCCTCATCCCGGGTCAACAGCTTCGAGCAGCAGGTGCGAGCGGGCCTCGCTGCGCTGGAGACGGTGCCCCAGGGCACACTGGCCGAGCGCATCCGGGCGGGCGGCGCCGGCATTGGGGCGTTCTTCACCCCAACCGGTGTCGGCACCCCCTTCGCCGAGGGCAAGGAGCACCGCGACTTCAACGGCGAGACCTCCATCCTGGAGTACGGCCTGCGCGCCGACTACGCCTTTGTGCGAGCGCATCAGGCCGACGAGCTGGGCAACCTGGTGTACCGAGTGACCGCCCGCAACTTCAACCCGATCATGGCGGCAGCCGCCACCATCACCATCGTGGAGGTCGATGAGGTGGTGCCCATCGGCACGCTCGACCCTGAGGGCATTGTGACACCTGGCATCTACGTCGACCGCATCTTCGTGAAGGGGCGCTAGCTATGGCGCGTAAAGTCATCTGCGCCAGCTTCGCCGAGGCGGTGGCCGGCATCTCGGACGGCGCCACCGTGATGATCGGCGGGTTCGCTGGCTACGGCGTGGCGCGCGGCCTGATGGAGGCGCTGCGCGACCGCAACCTGAAGGACCTCACCCTCATCTGCAACGACACCACCAACCTGGCGGCCGGCAAGCCCAGCCCGTCGATGCTGGTGGAGTCCGGCTGCGTCCGCAAGGTCATCTGCTCCTTCCCGGTAGCGGGCTCGGCATCCGGCGGGCAGGCCCCCGCCGAGGCGCTGTACCGCTCGGGCCAGGTGGAGGTGGAACTGGTGCCCCAGGGTACCCTGGCCGAGCGCATCCGCTGCGGCGGGGCGGGCATCCCGGCCTTCTACACCCCCACCGGGGCCGGCACGCCCTTCGCGGCGGGCAAGGAAATCCGGGTCATCGACGGCGAGGAGCAGCTATTGGAGACGGCGCTCACCGCCGACTTTGGGCTGGTGCGGGCCGAGACGGCCGACACGCTCGGCAACCTCATCTACCGCCGCACCTCGCGCAACTTCAATCCGCTGGTGGCAACCGCCGCCCGTATTACCATCGCCGAGGTGGCCCGCATCGTGCCGGCCGGCGACCTGATACCCGACATGGTCCACACGCCCGGCATCTACGTCGACCGCATTGTGCAGCGGCCCACCGCCTGAGGAGGCATGATGCACACATCGGAAAGCCAGCCGCCCCGGCGGGTGAGTGCAGAGAGGGGCGCGCCCCTCTCTGCCAGGGGGCTTGGGGGGGTGCCCCCCCCAAAAGGACAGTTCGAGGGTGGGCGGGCGGGATACGACGTTACGGGATTCATCCTGCAGCTTGCTGGGCTGGCACAGAGAACTCGACCTGGAACCTGGGTGCCTGGTCGGACCAGTGTCCACAGACACCGTGCATCACCCATCCTAGGAGGCACACATGAACAAGGAACGCCTAGCCCGCGAGATCATTTTGATGCGGGTGGCGCGTGAGCTTGAGGATGGAAGTTATGTCAACTTAGGTATCGGCATGCCCACCCTGGTGGCCAACTTCATCGGCCCCGACAAGCTGGTGATCATCCACTCCGAGAACGGCCTGCTGGGCACCGGCCCCAGCCCCGAGCCCGGCGAGGAGGACCCCGACCTGTGCAACGCCGGCGGCCAGCCCGTTACGCTCATCCCAGGCTCGGCCATCGTGCATCACGCCGACTCGTTTGCGCTGGTGCGCGGCAAGCACCTGGACTGCGCGGTGCTGGGCGGCCTGCAGGTGAGCGAGCACGGCGACCTGGCCAACTGGATGCGGCCCGACCGCGGCGTCGGCTCCATCGGCGGCGCGGCAGACATCGCCCGCGGCGCCAAGAAAGTGTACGTGGCCATGGAGCACACCACCAAGGACGGCGAGTTCAAGGTGGTGAAGCAGTGCAGCTACCCGCTCACCGGCGCCCGCGTCGTCCACACCATCTTCACCGACGTGGCGGTGCTGCGGGTGACCCCCGAAGGCCTGGTGCTCGAAGAGGCCGCCCCCGGCTGGACCCCCGCCGACGTCCAGGCCGTCACCGAGCCCACCCTCATCGTCAGCCCCACCTTCTGCGAGATCTCGCTGTAGGAGACAAATATGGCTTTCCAAACACCACTCACTGTCCAAAAGACGATTGATAATATCGTTACCAAAAAATACTTCTTACCGGCGATTCAACGGGAATTTGTCTGGGACACGGGTCAGATTGAGAATCTATTCGACTCTTTGCTTTCAGGTTATCCGATTGGATCATTTCTGTTCTGGCAAGTCTCCGAAGACTCCCGAAAAAGATATGAATTCTATGAGTTCATCCAGAACTATCACGAGTTGAGTTTTCACCATAATCCAAAGGCAAACACTTCTGGTCAGCAAGACGTTGTAGCCATATTGGACGGGCAGCAAAGGCTCACTGCACTGCTTATCGGGTTGCGGGGCACTTATTCGTCCAAAGTGAAGTGGAAGAAAAAAACCACGCTCAGGGCTTTCCCTGAACGCAGATTGTATCTAAATTTAGCAGGACCGGCGGGAGAGTTCGGCGAGAATTTTGAGTTCCAGTTCTTAACGAAAGAAGAAGGCGCCGACCTGGACGAGGCGCATGCTTGGTTTCGGGTGGGAACAATATTGGATCTGGAGGGACCGCAGGCAGTCTGGGCTTACTTAGTAGACCACGGCTTGAGCGGCAACAAATTCGCTGGAGACTGCTTATTTCGGTTACAGGAAGCTATTTGCAAAAATGGCTTGATTAACTATTACCTTGAAGAAGACCAAGATTTCGATAAAGTTCTCAACATCTTCATCCGGGTCAACAGCGGCGGCACGACACTCAGCTACTCCGACCTTCTCCTCTCAGTGGCGACCGCGAAGTGGTCAGACTACGACGCGAAGGAGGAAATTACTAGCTTTGTAGATGAGCTTAGCGAAATAGGTGAAGGCTTTCGTGTAACCAAAGACTTGGTGCTTAAGGCCTGCCTGGTGTTATGTGACGATATCGGGGATGTTAGATTTAAGGTCGACAACTTTGATGAGAAGAATGTCAAAACGATCGAAGCTCAGTGGCCTTCAATAAGGCATTATCTCCGACTTGCAACTAGCCTCGTCGCCAGTTACGGCTTCGGGGCGCACAACCTGACGTCCGTGAATGCACTGATCCCAATTGCATATTACCTCGGTAAGCGCGGAGTTCAGGAGAACTACATTCTCTCTGCAACCCACAGCGAAGATCGCACCAAAGTTCGGCGCTGGCTCACTGCCGCTCTCCTGTCCGGGACCTTCGGCTACGCCGGTGACACCATTCTGAGTTTGCTTAGAACGGTCATAGGGGCGCAAGTCAAGGGGCCAAATGACAGTTTTCCAGCGGAGCAGATCAACCAACGTCTGGCGAGCGCCAATCGCCCTATAGACCTGACGGAGGAGCAGGTGTCCGGCCTCCTCGATTATAAGTTTGGAACACCGCAAGCTTTTCTCGTCCTGTCTCTGCTTTACCCGTGGCTCGATTACTCGAACAAGTTCCACGAGGACCACATCGTACCAAGAAGTTGGTTCACTCGATCTCGGCTCCACAAGGCCGCACTTTTAGGACCTTCTTTAGACGAAGCCTTGGATCGACGCGATCGACTCCCAAACTTGCAGCTCCTGCAGGGAACGCCAAACATGGAAAAGTCTAACAAACCATTCGACCAATGGCTTTCAGAGGTGTGCAAAACTGCCGACGAGCGTTCGACTTTCAAAAAGAACCATTTTATCCCTGAGGAGACGGCCACTTTGGAAAGCTTTTTGGCCTTCTACGACAAGCGACGGACCGCTATGGTCGATCGGTTGTGTGAAGTCTTGGGTATCCCGAGCATAAAGGAGTCAGTCCAATGCTAATAACCGACGGTCAGTGCCACCTGTGGGACCCGCCGACGCCGGAACCGCCGCACTGGTGGAGCGCAGCACGCCCCAGCGTGAGGGCGGGGTGCCTGCCGACCAGACGGGCCGCGCATCGCTAGCGGTGGCGGGGCGTCCTACCAAGGCCTTGCGATTGGCCTGCAGGCTGTAGCCTGTCCCGTGGAGCAGGCCCCCCACCTGCGGTGGCTAGTCTGAAGGCCTTGCCTAGCGCATAGCCGCCGGCGTACCGGCAATCCGGCGCTAGGCCCGCTGCAGCGGCAGGTCCTCCGCCTGGTGCGTCCGGAAGGCCTCGCGCAGCGCCTTGGTACCCTCCAGCCAGTCCACGTTGTTGGGCAGAATGGTCCAGCCGGTGCGGGCGCGATAGATCGACGGCTCGTCTACCCCCGGTGGCAACTGACCCTGGTCGCGGTGGGCCTGGGCAGCGCGGATCAGGCGGCTGCGGGTGCGGATGATCATCCAGTCGCTGGTACCCAGGTGCTCGTGCGAGCGGCGGTACACGCTGCCCATGCTCTCGGTCACCGCCTGGTCCTGCAGGAAGATGGTGGGGATGCCGGTATACGTGTCGATCTTCTGCGCCTCGCGGTCGATGCAGTAGTCGTTGGCGCGGTTGGCGCCCAGCCGCCAGCGGCCCAGCCAGTCGCTGGTGTTCGGCAGCGGGCCGTGGCCCTGACGGACCACCCGCAATGGCGCCTGCTGCGACCGCATCGTCGACCGGACGCTGACGGGAGGCGCCGGCTCATTGACCGGGCGGCCGCTCACCGTCCACACCAGCGTGTTCTCGTCGTCCATGGGCACCCAGGCCCGCACCATCATCTGCACCCCCAGCATGCCGCTGGGGATCATGGTGTAGAACGGGAACAGGAAGCTGGCCAGCCGCCAGTACGACGTGTCCTCCTCGGCAGGACTCTGCGCGCCATAGAGGGTGCCGAATGCGGTGTCGGCGACGACGAAGCGGGGGGCTACCGTGCGCTGCCGGTAGTAGTCGGCGGTACCGGGCGTGATCTCGCCAAGCGTCACCGCACCATTGTGCAGGAAGTTGCTGTGCACGGTGTCGATGTCACCCTCCAGCGCCTGCATGTAGTTGCATTCCCGTAGGGCGGTAACGATGGTGGTGGTGAACTGGCCAGGCGGCAGCATGGTCGACTCGAGGTCGGGCAGCGCAGGCGGTTGGGAGCGCTCGCCCATGTACACCCAACCGATGCCCGAGCGCTCCACGCAGGGATAGGCGGTTGCCTTGATCTTGTGCCGAAAGTTGCTCTCGGCAGGCTCGTTGGGCATGTCGGTGCAGGCGCCCATCACATCGAACTTCCAGCCATGGTAAACGCACCGCAGACCGTCTTCTTCGTTGCGGCCAAAGAACATGCTGGCGCCCCGATGCGGGCAGGCATTCTGCATCACGCCCACCGCACCGCTGCTGGTGCGGAACGCGATGAGGTTCTCGCCCAGCAGCCGCAGCCGCAGCGGAGCGCCGTCGGGGTCGGGCAGCTCGTCGGACCGGAAGGCCGGCAGCCAGTACTCGCGCATCATGGCGCCCATGGCCGTACCGGGGCCCACGCTGGTGAGCAGTTCGTTGTCCTGGGGACTCAGCATCGGTGTCTCCTCCCAGCCGCCGCGGGGACGGCCGGCCGGTCTGCCGGGTGATTTAGCGGGCCGCCTTGATGTTGTACACGTGGGTGAACGCACCGCTGTTGTAGCCGCCGAAGATGTAGTCACCCACGATGACGGGGTTGTACATCACCTCCACGGGGTTCCAGAAGAGCGGGATGTGCTTGTGCTGGCTGAAGTTCACCTCGCCGACCTGGCGCCACAGGTCATCCTGCTTCTTCTCATCGAGCGTGTTGGCGACCTGGGCGAGCAGGCGGTCAGCGTCGGGCAGCTCGGCGCGGTTGCCGCGCGGGCCCAGCGAGCTGCCGTGCGCGGAGTTGCCGGTCCACATGTACGACGCGGTGCCGGTGAGGCTGATGGTATTGGAGAACAGGAACTGCCGGCGCATCAGCAACTGCTGCGTCGCGTCAATGTTGATGAGCTTCACGTCGATGCCGGCCGAGCGCCAGTAACCGGCCAGCGCTTCCAGAATGTCCTCGCCGCCCGAGTAGCCGGCCACCGGCAGCAGCAGTGCATTGGTCTTCAGGGGGTTGTTGGGGCCGTAGCCGGCTTCGGCCAGCAACGCCTTTGCCTTGGCGGGGTCGTAGCCGTACTCGTCCTGGAACCGCTTCTCCCACTCGGGGTTCCAGCCGGGGCGGGTGGGGTGGAACACATTCAGCACCATCAACTGGCCCTTGCCGCCGAAGAACGCCTTGTTCAGTTCGTCGCGGTTGATGGCCTTGCTCAACGCCCGCCGCACCCGCACGTCCGCCAACGGATCATCGGGGTTCATATACCCCTTTGCGTAGTCCTTCACGTCCTTGATAAAGCAGCACATGGCGCCGGCGAAGACCCGCAGCGCCGGCACCTTGCCCTGCGCCACCTTCATGCCCTGGCCCGACGCTTGCTTCATGAGGTCCTCGGGCAGGTTCGCCAACTGCACCTCACCCGTAAGAAGCCCGGCGAGGCGGGTCGAGGCCTCTTTGACGAAGCGGAACTCGAACTCGGGAAAGTCGGGCGTCATGCGGTAGTGCTTGTAGGCAGGGCGTTCGTAGCGGATGTAACGCCCCTGCTCGGCTTCTTTGAACTGGTAGGGGCCGGTACCGGCGATCGGACCAGTCTGGAACGTGCCGGGGCCGGTCTTGTCGAACTGCGCTTTGCTGAACGGCTCCACACCCCCCGACATCTCCGACATGGTCGACAGAAAGTTACCGTCCGGCCGCGTGAGGTGGAATACCACGTCGTAGTCGTTCACCACCTCCACGTCCTTCACCGACTCGCGGAAGAACGGCGAGTTGCCGTGGAGGGAATCCTCCTTGATGACCTCCTTCCACGCGATCACCACGTCCTTGCCGGTGAAGGCTCCCATCTCGTGGTGCAACTGCACGCCCTCGCGCAGCTTGAAGTCGAACGAGACGCCATCAGGCCGCAGCGACCACGACGTTGCGAGATAGGGGCGGTTCTTGCCGTCGGTTGGGTCCACGCCGATCAGCGCGTCGTACATGGGGCGCAGCGGCATGAAGTCTGCCGGGCTCAGGTTGCGCAGCTCCATGTTCTCGTGACCGGGCGGCTCGGTGGCGAACACCACACGGTTCACCTTCGGAGTCACCGCACCATCGGCGCTTGACGCCGGAGCGGCCGGCTGGGCGCTGGTGCAGCCGGCCAGCACCAGGGCCGCCGCGGCCAGCGCAAGGCCGCCGCCAAACCGGCCGTGCCCACTGGCTCGGCCCACGGACACGGCCGCAAGCGGCGCAGCACCCACGTCCCCACGACGTCCGTTAAATCCAATCCACCTGACAGCCATTGCTCATCCTTCTCCACGATTGCCCACCCATAAACAGTGCCCGCAGTGTACCACCACTCATGAACATCGGGTGCGCGCCAGCAAACACCGTTCGGTCAGCAGCGTGCCCCAAGGAGGCGGGCCGTCTGCCTTCACCTGTAGGGGCGATTCGTGAATCGCCCCTACCACAAGGGCTGCCTGGGGAACGGCGCAACCACCATTTTCACGAAAGGAGGTTTGCGGGCGGGTGGGCTGCGACGTGAACGGATCACTCCTCTAGCTCGGCCCGCTGCCGGCGAAGCCACGCAAACCCTCGAACTGAGGACGTACAGCTATCTCCATTCCTTTACATGCGTCACTACCGGTTCCTATACTCTGATGAGAGCATCACGTCGCGTAACGGCGTGGGCGAGGCGGCCCCCTGCCACCTCAGCAGGAGGAGCGATGCCCGGCGCGTCTCTGGACGAATACCTAGAGGCCGTGTACATCCTCGAAAGCGAGGGGATGGCGGCCATAGGCGCGCGGCTGGCAGAGCACGTGGGCGTGCGGCCACCGTCGGTTACTGAGGCGATCCGCCGCCTGGAGAAACAGGGCTGGGTGAAGATGGACGAGCACCACGTGGTGCAACTCACCCCCGAAGGCCGCAGCCGCGCCGAGGGGCTGGTGCGCCGTCACCGCATTGCCGAACGTTGGCTCACCGATGTGCTGGGCCTCGACTGGGCCCAGGCCGACCTTGAAGCCGCCAAGCTCTCCTTCGCCTTTTCGGACGACGTGGCGAACCGGCTGAGCGTATTGATGGACTCGCCCAGTACATGCCCGCACGGGAACCCCATCCCCGGCACCGGCAGCGCTCCGGTGTTCGAGGGGCAGCGCCTCGACTTCGCCCCAGCGGGGGTGGAGTTGGAGGTGGAGCGCGTCGTGGAGCACGCCGAGGTGGACCTGAAACTGTTGCGCTACCTCTGGGGGCAGGGGCTGGTGCCCGGCGCACGGGTCACCGTGGTCGACCGGACCCCCGGAGCCGGCACCATCACCATCCGCCGCAACGGCGAAGAGGTCGCCATCGGCCTCGCCGCCGCATCCAAAGTGCACGTCAGGCCCATCATTGTTCCGTCTGCACACTCAAGCTAAGCGCCCAACGCACCAACTCCGCATGTTGGAGGATTCGTCATGCCTATCTACACCTACCAGTGCGACTCGTGCGCTACCCGCTTCGAGTTGCGCCAGGGCTGGGACGCCGAGGCCGTAGCCCCGTGCCCTGCGTGCCAAACCCAGTCGCGCCGCCTTCTGGTGGTGCCCAGCGTCATCTTCAAGGGCCAGGGGTGGTACTCCACCGATAGCCGCCGCTCTTCGCACCACGGCCTGGTTGGCGGCAAGGACAGCAAGGACGGCAAGGAGGGTGCTGGCGGCCACGGCGACGGCGATGGCGGCCACAGCCATGGGCCAGATACCCACTCCCACGGCGGCAGCAACGCCGACAGCGGCTCTTCCGGCAGCAGCGCCTCTGGCAGCAGCGAGAGCAAGGCCGCAGCGCCGGCCGACTGACACCCCACTGAAGGCTCCCGCCCGATGAAGGCGGTGCTGCAGCGGGTCCGCTCCGCCTCGGTCAGCGTTGGCGACGAGGTGGTTGGAGCCATCGGGCACGGCCTGCTGGTGTTGCTGGGCGTAGCGGCCGACGACACGGAGGCCCATGCCGACCTTCTGGCAGACAAGACCGCCCGGCTGCGCATCTTTGCCGATGCCACCGGCAAGTTCAACCGCTCGGTCATCGATGCAGGCGGCGCCGTGCTGGTGGTGAGTCAGTTCACCCTGTTTGCCGACACCCGCCACGGCCGCCGGCCCGGCTTCACCGCTGCCGCTCCGCCCGCCTTGGCCGTCCCCCTCATCGACCGCTATCAGGCAGCCCTGCGCGCCGCCGGTCTCCAGGTGCAGAGCGGCCGGTTCGGCGCCCACATGCTGGTCTCGCTGGAGAACGACGGCCCGGTGACCATCAACCTCGATAGCCACACCTGGCTGTGACCCAACCTCAGGGCCCGACCCTCGCCGCCAGACTGTTACGCCTGGGCGGTTTCGCACTGGCCACCAGCGCGGCCGGCCTCACGTTTGCCATGTTCACGCTGTCGGAACGGGCGGCGCGCAGCATCGTATTCCCGCCGCACGTGGTGGACGACCGGACGCCCGCCACCGTCGGACTCAGCTACCAGGACGTGGCGTTCCCGAGCACCGATGGTATCGCGCTAAAGGGCTGGCTCATCCCCGGCAGTCCTGCCACCGTGGTGGTGGCGCACGGGCACGGCGGTAGCAAGAGCCAGGTACTGGACTACGCCCGCTTCCTACGCGAACAGGGCGGCTACACCGTGCTGCTGCTCGACTTCCGCGCCTCGGGCCAGAGCGACGGCGAGAAGTCCACGCTCGGCTTCTACGAGCGGCAGGACCTTCTGGGCGCACTGGACTTTCTGGGCCGGCAGCCCGGCGTCGACGCTCACCACATCGGCGGCCTAGGACTCTCCATGGGCGCAGCCGCGCTCCTGCTGTTGGGGCCCGACGCCCAGCGGCTGCGGGGCATTGTGGCCGACTCCTCGTTCATCGACGGCCACTCGCTGGTAAGCCACTTCGACCGCTGGTTCCGGCTGCCATCCTGGCCCTTCTCGGTGACCGTGCCCTGGGCCATCGAGCGGTTCGCAGGGCTGGCGCCGCGCGACGTGGCCCCGGTGAAGGCGGCGCCGTTCATTGCGCCCACCCCGCTGTTCATCATCCACGGCGGCGCCGACCAGGGCATCCCCGCCACCGACGCCATCGCCATTCACGCCGCGGCCGGCGAACCCAAGCAACTCTGGATCGTGCCTGGGGCCGAGCACGGCGCAGCGCTGGCGGTGGCAGGCGAGGAGTACAAACAGAGGGTGCTGGCGTTCTTCCGCAGCACCCTCTGAGTCAACCTCTATGGTAGTGGGGGGCAGTCAACCCCACACCCCTTCCTGAGGGGATACCCCCTTCGACAACGCGTCTCCGGCCGTTAGGCCGCCGTTGTGACGCGGGGTTTCTCCGCCACTTGGTCCTTCCAGGCGCCCGGCGGCACCACCAGCACCGGCCGGCCGCACTGCCGCACAATCTGGTTGGTGACGCTGCCCAGCACCGCCCGGCCGATGCCCGAGCGCCCGTGCGTGCTCATCACCACCATGCTGCCCGGCGTGCCCTGCGCCAGGGCCACCACCTCGTCCACCGGCGAACCCAACTCCGCATAGCCCTCAGCCGCCGGCACCCGCTGCCCCAACCATCCGGTCACAAAGTCGGTGTAGCGGCGGGCCGCATCAAGCTCCACCGTTGCGCCCACCACGCCCTGCTCCACGGGCAGGTAAGGCACCGGCCGCACGGCCCGCAACACAATCACCTTGCCGCCCATCGTCCGAGCGTAGTGCTCGGCCTCCGGCAACGCCTTCTCGGCAAGGTCTGACCCGTCGAGCGGTAGGATGATGCTCGACAGTGGGGCGGGAGACCCCTGAGCTTTGCACGCCCGCAGCAGCAGCACCGGCCGGTCAGCTAGCGTGAGCACCTGGTCGGCCACGCTGCCCAGCGCCCAGCGGGCGAACCCCACCCGCCCATGCGTGGCCATGGCGATGCAGGCAGCGTCGCCATGGCGGGCCGCCTGCACAATGGCTTCCGCCGGCGCCCCCACCTCCACATCGGTGTGAACGGCGAGCCCGTCCTGCGCCACCCGCTCCGCCTGCACCCGCAGGTACTGGCGGGCGTGCACCAAGTGCCAGTCGAGCGCCTCATCCACGTACACGGTGTGGCCCTCGCTGCTAACGGCATCCACGATCTGCGGGTCGATGACGTGTACCAGCAACAGGTCCAGATGCCCCTGACGCGCCAGATCCGCCGCGTACGGAATGACCGTCTCCGATGCTGGGGTCCCATCGAGCGCAACGACAATAGTCCGGTGCTGAGCCATAATGGCGCCTCCTTCACCGCTGCCTTGTGAACTCATGGTCCCACGGTAGCCTGCGGCCTATGAAAGAAGCGTGAAGCGGCAGCGGTATACATGAGAAACCCGTGAGGCGCTGGCTTGGCAGAATTCGGTGTCCACTGCGCTGCCAGCCCGCACAGGGCCGCCGATAGTGATGAGGGGATGCACCCGTGTGCAGCCTGTGTTGGGAGCGGGGCCGGGGATGCAGACGTGTGCGCTCAGGCGCTCCCACTGGAATGTGACACCACGCTCAGGAAGGTGCTCTCAGTGACCACACCTATCGGAGAAGCGAAGCTCTCCCAAATCCCCTGTGACATCTACACGCCCAACACCAGGAGCCGCGGGTTTCTGAGCACGTTCCATCAACGCTTCTCCGACGCGTTGAACGCCGCGGACCAGGACTTTCTGTTGCTGCGGAACACACACACCGTCAGCCTCGGGGATGATGCGCTGGAGGCTAACGCTGCTTCGGCGCTGGTGCGGAAGGATAGCGTGGTGCTCGCCATCCCGCACGACAGTCAGGACACCTTCGAGGTAGCGCCCGAGCGTCAGCGGCTCTATGTGCACAAACGGTCCACCGCCAGCATCGTCGAGGCAGCGCCCTTCGTCATTCGCGGCACGCTGCACATGCCCGCTGCCAACGACCTCCTCCAACACGCCCACGATCCCTTCCGTCTCTATATCCCCATCACCGACGCAGAGGTCACGCACAACACCGTTTCGTCGCTGCGCTTCCACGCCCCGTTCCTGCTGCTCAACCGCCGCTACGTTGAAGTGATGGTGGAGACCGAGCAACTGGACCGCATCGATGAACTGGAGGCCGATGAACCACCGCTGGCGCCCATGGAAGTGGATGCAGCGCACGCCGCTGCGGTCTTGCTCGGCACGCCCATCTTCGCCAAGATCCCCACCAAGGCGCTGGAGGTGGCGTGCGCCCAAATGGCCGTGAACGGCAGTCTCACCAGGTTCGGTGCCAAGGCAGACACCGAATTGTTCCGCCAGGGCGACGTGGGCAAGGCCATTTACGCCATCGAGGCGGGTGAGCTCGCCGTCGCGCGCAAGCACGCGGTCACGGGCCAGATTGAGGACCTTGGGGCCATTGAGGCGGGGCAGATCGCCGGCGAGATGGTGCTGGTGGGCGATGGCCGCCGCACCACCACCGCCAGGGCCAAAGGCGACGTGACGTTGCTGGCAGTGGACATCGCCGCGGTGAAGGCGTTGATGCATGAGTTTCCCAGCGCCGCCAGCAGCCTGCTGCGCATCATGCTCGACCGCGAGGGCGGCATCGACATCTCACGGCGTTCGCTGCCCCACGAAGCCCGTGCGGTGAAGGGCACGCCGGTGCGCGGGCTGCTGGCCCGCAGATAACCGGCACGAATGGCTACGCCCGCTGTGTGGCCGGTTAGCCTGGTCGCTAAGCGAGCTGGTAACTCAGCTCCAGGCTGATATCGAGCGCCTTATACGAGTGGGTGAAGGACCCTGACGAGATGAGGTCGACACCCGCCTCGGCCACGGCGCGAGCGTTCTGCACGGTGATGCCGCCCGAGGCTTCGAGCTTGGCCCGGCCGGCCACGCGCTTCACGGCGTCGGCCATCATAGCGGGCGACATGTTGTCCAGCAGGATCCAATCGGCGCCGGCCGCCACGGCCTGGTCCAGTTGCTCGAAGTTCTCGACCTCCACCTCCACCTTCACGGTGTGGGGCGCCCGTTCGCGGGCCATGCGCACGGCATCGGCCACGCCATAGCCGGCAAGGGCCAGCGCCTCCAAGTGGTTGTCCTTGATCAGCACGCCGTCCGACAGGTTCTGCCGGTGGTTGTGGCCGCCGCCGACCCGCACCGCGTACTTCTCCAGCGCCCGCAGGCCCGGTGTGGTCTTGCGGGTCTCGGTCACCCGCACAGGGAAGCCACGCACGGCCTCGATCAGCTTGGCCGTCTCGGTGGCGACGCCGCTGAGCCGCTGCACAAAGTTCAGCGCCAGCCGCTCCGCCTTCAGAATACTGGCGGCCGGCCCCTCGACAGTCCCGATCACGTCGCGTTCTTCCACGCTCGCGCCATCCGGCACCAATACCGTGAAGGTGATGGCAGGGTCCAGCCGGCGGAACACGGCAGCCGCCACCGGCATGCCGGCCAGCACTCCACGCGACTTCATCAGCATCGAGCCTGACGCCCGCCACAGCGGGTGGATCAGACTATCGGTGGTGACATCGCCCATCGCAAGGTCTTCGGCCAGCGCGTTATCAATGATGCGCGCCAACTCCGAGTCCAGAACCGGGAACGGGATAAATGCAGCTTCGTTCATGCGTTACTCGTCGGCCAATTGGCGGTGGGCGGCCAGAATAACGTCCACCGCGGTCTGGGTATCGATGCGTCCGGTATTCACGGCAATGTCATACACCGCCGGATTGATCCAATTGGTCTTGTAATAGAGCTGAAAGAACTCGCCGCGGCGCTTGTCATCGTCCCGAACCTTGGCTTCCGCCGCTTCAGGCGAGAGATGCTCGAACTCCTGCAGCCGCTGCGTCCGCACCTTCACTGGGGCGCAGACAAACACACGGAAAATGCCCGGCAGGTCGCGCAACACCACCGATCCTCCGTGCCCCACGATGACTGCGTCGGAGTTGGCCACGGTGCGGTGCAGCACCTGCTCGATCAGGCTGCGGTAGGTGTCGGACGTGAGGCCCGTACCGCCGGCGCCGCCCTCCATGCTGAAGTCGGTGAGCGGGTCGAAACCTCCGGCATGCTGGCCCAGATACTCGAGCATCCGCTCGATGAACGTGGGCGCCTTCTCGGCCTCATCCACGCTATCCGGCGCAACACCGGCCGCGGCAGCCGCCGCCTCCACAATCTGGCGCTCGATAAGCGGGACACCCAACGCCTGCGCTACCGCCGCGGCAATCGCATCACCGTTGCTGCCCAGTTGCCGGGTGACAGTAATGAGCGTACGCGCCATGGTCTGCCTCCTACCGGAAGAGTACCCGCTGCGGGTGCGGTTCATTGTGAGCCAACCCGCTGGGGAGCGCAACCATACGAAAGGGCATTAGCCAAACGGTCCAAAATCGGGACGCCGGTGGCAGCGGGCCGGCGCCGCAAGCGGCTAGCCGGCCACAAATACCAGGTGCCGCAACCACGCGTCGGACGGATCGGGGAAGTCGGTGCGGTAGTGGGCGCCGCGGCTCTCCTGGCGCAGCAGCGCGCCCTCGGACATGAGGCGGCCCAGCAGCACCATGTTCGCCAGCTCCAGCGCGGGGCGCTCCAGCGCAGGCGTGAAATCGCGCTGCCACGCTGCAAGCTGCCGGGTGGCCGTTAGCAGCGACTCGCCCGACCGCACGATGCCCACCTGCGACCACAGCAGGTCTTGCACCGCCGCCAGCGTGGGGGCCGGGGCCGGACCACCGCCGGGTACTGCAGGCAGCCGGCATAGCTCATCGTCGCGCTTGAGCACCGCCTCGGGCGCCGCATCGAGACTGGCCTGGAGTGTGCGTTGCAAGATGCGCTTCCCGAACACCAGCACCTCCATCAGCGAGTTGCTGGCCAGGCGGTTGGCGCCATGCACCCCAGTGCACGAGCACTCGCCGCACGCGTACAGGTGCGGCACCGTGGTCTCCCCCCACAGGTTGGTCCGCACACCGCCCATCATGTAGTGGGCCGCTGGGGCAACTGGGATGGGCTCGCTCGTGAGGTCCAGCCCGTGTTCCAGGCAGAACTTGTAGATCTGCGGGAAGCGCGCCTGCAGCACCGGCCCGGGCCTGTGGGTGGCGTCCAGGAACACGTGGTCGCTGCCCGTCAGCCGCATCTGGTCGAACACGGCGCGGGCCACGATGTCGCGCGGCGCCAGCTCGGCATCAGGATGGTAGGCGGGCATGAAGCGCTCGCCGTGCACGTTCTTCAGCAGGCCGCCCTCGCCCCGCATCGCCTCGGTGATGAGAAACGCCGCCACGCCCGGCAGGCGCAGGCTGGTGGGGTGGAACTGGAAGAACTCCATGTCGGCGATGGCGGCTCCCGCCCGGTACCCCAGCGCCACACCGTCGCCGGTGGCCACCTCGGGATTGGTGGTGTGGCGGAACAGCCGCCCCGCCCCGCCCGTCGCCAGGATGATGTGCCGTCCCTCGAACTGCGCCAGGCCCAGGCTGCGGGTGTCCAGCGCTTCGATGCCGTACGCGCCCTGCGGCCCCACCAGAATGCGCGTCACCTGCGCATGCTCCAAGATCACGATGTTGTGCAGCCGCGCCAGTCCGCTGAGCGTCAACTCGATGTGCTCGCCCGTCGCATCACCGCCTGCATGCAGGATGCGGTTGACGCTGTGTGCGGCCTCGCGGGTCAACGCCACTTCGCCATCATTGGTATCGAACGGCACGCCGAACCGAATGAGGTCGGTGACACGGTCGGGCGCCTCGTGAGTCAGCAGGTCGACCGCAGCAGGGTCACACAGCCCAGCGCCCGCCACCAGCGTGTCCTGGGTGTGCAGCGCGGGCGAGTCGTCGGCGCCGATGGCGGCGGCGATGCCCCCCTGCGCGTAGCGGGTGTTCGCCTCCTCCAGCCCGCCCTTGGTCACAATCAGCACCCGGCCATGCTCCTGCGCCAGCAACGCGGTATACAGGCCCGCAATGCCCGACCCGATGATGACGTAGTCGTAGGTGGAGGGTGTCATAGCTTAGTCGATCAGTCCCTGGCGGCGGAGTTCGGCGAAGTAGTCGTCTTTAGTCTTGGCGCCGTCCACAAGCTCGTAGAGAAATAGGCGGTTGATGCGCAATTCACGCGCCATCTCCCGCACCATCGGTTCACCAATAGTTCGATGACCCGTGCCGCGAGATGTCTTCGTCCTTAGTACGAACCGCCCCTGGTGATACAGGACGAACCAGCGGTGGTCGCCAGCCTGCTCTGCAAAACCCAGCATGCGCAGCAATCGTTCGACGTCTCTCCGCTCAATGGGCATGGAATCCCAGGAGACGGCGCAATTGCGCCAAGTCTTGGAGCAGTGCCTTGCCGAGGATGGTCTCGTGTTCGGTCAGCCAGACCAATTTTTCTCGCCATTCGTCAAGATATTCTTGGAGGGCGGCCGCCGGAGTGTCGCCAGCTCCAACCCCGATGTGCTTGTTGTCTACAGCGACCCAATACTCAACGGCGGGGTCCCACAACACGCGCACGGTCACCGGGCGCGTCAGGTCGTGGTACTCGCCGTCGGCCAAGCGGACGCGGCGAAGGGTGAAGCGGGCTTCGGTGAGGTCGCCCACCGCGCTCAGCGCATCCGTGAACCCGAGTGGTTCGGCCTTGGGTTTCGGGGCCCGTACAGTCGCCATCCAAGTGCTCCTTCCAGCCGGGTTAGTGCACCGTCAGCATGCGGTCCAGCGCCACCTTGGCCCAGCGGGCCGTTTCGCCCTCCACGGTGAGTTGGTTGCGGACGCGGCCCGCCACCAACTCCTCCAGCACCCAGCACAGGTACGCCGGGTGGATGCGGTACATGGTGGAGCAGGGGCATACGACGGGGTCGAGGCAGAACACCGTCTTGTCGGGGTTCTCGCGAGCGATGCGGCTCACCAGGTTGATCTCGGTGCCCACCGCCCACACGCTGCCGGCCGGAGCATTGGTGATGGCGGCATGGATGAACTCGGTGGAGCCGTTGCTGTCGGCGGCCTGCACCACCTCCAGTTTGCACTCAGGGTGCACGATGACCTGGACCTCCGGGTACTTGGCCCGCGCCGCCGCGATCTGCTCCACGCTGAACCGCATGTGCACCGAGCACCAGCCGCGCCACAGGATGATCTTGGCCGCCGCCAGCGCCGCGGGCGTGTGTCCGCCCAGCGGTAGTTCAGGGTCCCACACCAGCATCTCGTCGAGCGGTACGCCCAGCTTGTGGCCGGTGTTGCGCCCCAGGTGCTGGTCGGGGAAGAACAGCACCCGCGGGCGCTGCGCGAACGACCACTGCAGCACCGCCGCCGCGTTCGACGACGTGCACACGATGCCGCCGTGCTCGCCGCACAACGCCTTGAGGCTGGCGGTGGAGTTCATGTACGTCACGGGCATGGTGCCTTCGGCCAGGCCCAGCGCCTCGAGTTGCGCCCAGCAGTCGCGCACGTCGTCGGGGTCGGCCATGTCGGCCATGGTGCAGCCGGCCGCCATGTTGGGCAGGATGACCTTCTGGTGGGGCTGGCTCAGCACGTCGGCGGCCTCGGCCATGAAGTGCACGCCGCAGAACACGATGTACTCGGCGTCGCGCTGCTCGCCCGCCCACTTGGCCAGCTTGAACGAGTCGCCCTTCAGGTCGGCGAACTGGATGATGTCTTCCCGCTGGTAGTGGTGGCCCAGAATGATGGCCCGCTTGCCGAGCGCTGCCTTGGCCGCCTGCACCCGGTCAATCAGCTCGGGCCCGCGCAGGCTCCAATACTCCTTGGGAATGTCCTTCTGCCAGAGCAGGAAGCCGGGCTCAGATGAGAGCGGCTCGGTTTCGAGGCTCACGGCGGTCTGACAGGCGATGTTATCGATCTGCCACTTCAGCTCGGGCTCTATGAACCGCATCGTCGCCATGCTGTGTCCCCTACTCTAGGCTGCCGTCATGGCTAGCCAACCGATACCAGTTCGCCTTGCAACGACCACGGGCTGGTACTGGTGATGCGCACCGTCGCCAGTTGGCCCTGCAGGGCCAGCGACGGTGCGGTGAAGTGCACCACCTTGTTGGTGCGGGTGCGGCCCTCCCAGCGGCCGTCCTTGTGGTGCTCGGCCAGCACTTCCAGGTGCTGTCCCAGCAGCGGCTGGTTCAATTCGGTGGCAATGCGCTCCTGCAGGTCCTCCACCCGGTGCAGTCGCTCCCGCTTCACCTCGGCGGGCACATCGTCGGCCATGGTGCGGGCGGCGATGGTGCCCGGCCGTTCCGAGTACATGGCCACGTGCACCACGTCGAACCGCACCTCCTCCATCAGGTCCAGCGTGTGCTGAAACTGCTGCTCGGTCTCGCCGCAGAAGCCAACGATCACATCGGTCGCCAGCGAACCGCCGGGCAGGCGCTGCTTGATGACCCTCATGCGGTCCCGGAACTGCGCCAGGGTGTAGCCGCGGTGCATCAGCGTCAACTGCTCGTCGTCGCCCGACTGCACCGGGATGTTGATGTGCTCGCACACCTTGGGCAGGCTCGCCACCGTGTCGATGAGCTTGTCGGTGACGCCCAGCGGGTAGGAGGTGAGGAAGCGGATGCGGTCGACGCCCTCCACCGCGTGCACGGCGTGCAGCAGGCCGGCCAGGTCCATGTCGCCGAGGTCATGGCCGTAGGAGTCGACTTTCTGCCCCAGCAGCGTCACGTCCCGCACGCCCTGCGCCACCAGGCCCTCGATCTCGGCCACGATCTCGCAGACCGGCCGGCTGCGCTCGCGGCCACGGCGGTAGGGCACGATGCAGAAGGTGCAGAAGTTGTCACACCCGTGCACGATGTTGACGAAGGCAGTTGGCCCGGTGGCCTCCAGGCTGAGTCCGGCGGGCAGGCAGCCATCACCCAGCGGGAGGGCGCTGGTCAGGTCCAGCAGCGGAGCGAACTGCTGCGGCCGCATGAACATATCGACGTGGGGGAAGCGGCGCTCCAAGTCCTCGGTGCGGGGACCCACCATGCACCCCATGAGGGCGATGGTCTGCTGGGGCTTGCGCATTTTGCCGGCCCGCAGTGCCGAGAGCTTGTTGACGGCGCGGTCTTCGGCCTGCTGGCGCACCACACAACTGTTCACCACCACAATGTCGGCGTCGTCGGGCGACTGGACAACGGTATGGCCCTGGGCGGCAAACTCCGCGCCGAGACGCTCGGCGTCGGCCACGTTCATCTGACAGCCGACGGTCCAGATGTAATAGGTGCCCATGGTGTCCAGTGCTTCTTAGACAAACACCCCTGTGGGCGGTAGACGACCCACAGGGGCGGCATTGCAACGACGAACTGGCGGAGGGGGAGGGATTCGAACCCTCGACCCCGGTTACCCAGGGTAAGCGCTTAGCAGGCGCCCGCACTAGACCACTATGCGACCCCTCCAACCGATACTCCGGTGCGGTCGGAGTGCCTCTGATCATAGCAATCGCAGGCATGGGTGCGCAAGCACGGTGGAGGTCAGCGGATGGTCAGCGGTTACCCAGAGTTCAGGGGCGTGGCCCCGCGGATGGGCACGCGGGGCTGCAGGCTTGGACCCCATCAGTCGCATCCCACCCCCGCCCTCCAACACTCCTTACCGAGGGGACACCCCCTTCGACAAGCTCAGGACGGCGCCTCGGGCTCCTTGGCAAGGAGGGCTGGCCGCCCTCCCCCTACACGCACCCCCTCGAGTGTGCGCTGTCTCGCGCATGATCAGGGGATGCCCGAGGAGCCGGTGGGCGGGCGGCGCGGCGTGCGTGCTACACTCTCGCTGCCCGCGATTCACACCGCTTGAAGGGGGCTTGATATGGGCATCAACGCGTTTGACCATTACACATTGCGCTCGGCCGACCTGCAGAAAGCCTGGAAGTTCTACGAGGAGGTGCTGGGGCTGACGGTGGTGGCCAGGCCGGGCACCCAGATGCCGGCGGCCATCGTGTCGATTGGCGACGTGCAGGTGGTGCACATGTTCCAGGCCACCGCAGCGCAGGACGCCATCTTCGCCCGCATGGCCGCCACCGACGACGAGACGGCGCAGTGGCGCACGGGCCGGCTGCACCACGTGGGGTTCTGGGCCACCGGCGTCCCCGCCTTCCGCGAGACGCTCCAACGCCACAGCGTGCCGTTCCGCGAGCACACCCTGCCCGACAAGTACCAGTTCGTGTTCCACGACCCTGACCAGATCGAGATCGAGGTCAACTTCCCGCTGTCGGAACGGCCGGCCGGCACGTAGCGGTGGCGCGGACCGGCCGGGTGGGCGCAGTCGACAGTACTTAGCGGAGTGACGCGCATGAACAAGGGTTGGCGAGTTCGAGGTCTCTTGGCCGGCACGGTGCTAGGGCTCTTTGCGTTGAGTGGGGCGGCATGTACCGCGCCGCAGCCGGCGCCGGTGACCGGGGGCGCCGCCACCGGGCCGCGGCAGGGCGGTGTGCTCCGTCTGCGCAGCACTACCGACCTGACGGACTTCGACATCAGCACGGCGCCCAAGACCAGCGCCCGTAGTATCGCGACGTACGTCTACAACCGCCTCCTCACCAACAAGACGGGCGAAGGCGTGAAGTACGAGAGTTTCACGCTGGAGCCGGAACTGGCCGAGCGCTGGGAGATTGGCCCTGACGCGAAGAGCTTCACCTTCCACCTGCGGAAGGGGGTGCGCTTTCAGGATGTGGCGCCAGTCAACGGCCGCGAGTTGTCGGCGGCAGACGTGCAGTGGAGCTTCGAGTACTGGTCGCGCGGCACAGACTTCCACGGCAAGAAGCTGCCGGCCAGTCAGTACAGTTGGCTGTTCGAGAACCTGGACCGGGTGGACACGCCCGACCCGTTGACGGCGGTGGTGCGGTTCAATCAGCCGTTCGCTCCTTTCGTGGCGTACGCCGCCTCGCAGTCAAATCCCATCGTCCCGCACGAGATTTTTGAAGCCGACGGCGACCTGAAGTCGCACGCTGTGGGCACCGGGCCGTTTATGCTGGATAGCGCAGCGTCGCAGACGGGCAGCCGCTGGGTGTTCAAGCGGAACCCTGGGTACTGGAAGCAAGGGCGGCCCTACCTGGACGGCCTGCAAGAATTGGTCATCCCGGCGGACGCCACTGCACAGGCAGCGTTTCGCACCGGCCAGATGGACTATCTGGACGCCCCGAGTTGCCGCGATGCGGAGGAGATGCGCAAGGCCTTCCCCGCCGCCTCCTACTTCGAGGGCGTGAGCGTCGCGCCCATTAACATCTACATCAACACCCGGGTGGCGCCGTTGGACGACGTGCGCATCCGCCGCGCCTTTGCGCTGGGTATCAGCCGCGATGACATCATCAAAACCCTGCAGTGCGGCAAGGGCGAGTGGGCGCTCTCCGGTGCGCTGGGCGATACCTTCAGCCAGGACGAACGCCACAAACTCCTCCGCTACGACCCGGCGGAGGCCAAACGCCTGGTGGCCGAGGCCGGCTTCCCGGCCGGCGTTGATGTGGACTGGCTGTACACCAAGGAGTACGGCGACCTCTATGAGAGCACGATCACCCTCATCCAGTCGCAACTGAAACAAGCGAACATCAACCTGCGCTTGAAGGCCACCACCCGGGCCGACGTGCAGGCGGTGCGGCGCACTGCCGACAAGCACATGCTGACCGCCACCACGAAAACGCTGGAGCCCGACGCCGAGTCGTTCCTCTACCAAGTGTTTCACCCGAAATCGACCAACAACTACGGCGGCGTCAACGACCCGAAGCTCACCGGCCTGATCGAGGGCCAACGGCGCGAGCCCGACGTCACGAAGCGCCGCAACCTCATTCGCGACGCCGTCAGCTACATCAACGGCGACATGGTGTACGGCCTGGCGCTGACCTACGACCTGGACTACAAGTTCTGGCACTCGTACGTGAAGGACCTCTCGCCGAACTTCTGGGTGGGCCAATACGGCCTGACGGTGGATACCATCTGGCTCAACAAGTAGCGGTCTTTGCCTGGGGAGCAATCCCAGAGCACCCCCGGGAGTCTGGCCAAGGTGCGCCGGGCCTGCGCGATACTCACCATGACATCCGGCAGGTAGCGCCGGAATTCCCAAAGAGGTGAACAAATGCTGACGAAGCAAGACAATGCACTGCTGTGCGAGACGGGGGCGGGGACGGCCATGGGCGAGCTATTCCGGCGCTACTGGGTGCCGGCCATGACCTCGGCCGAGCTGCCGGAGCCGGACGGCGCGCCGGTGCGCATGAAGCTGCTGGGCGAGCAGTTGATCGCCTTCCGCGACACCAACGGGGCGGTGGGGCTGGTGGCGAACGCCTGTCCCCACCGGGGCGCCAGCATGTTCTTTGGCCGCAACGAGGATGCGGGGCTGCGCTGCGTGTACCACGGTTGGAAGTTCGACATTGAGGGCACGTGCACCGATATGCCCAACGAGCCCGCCGAGAGCAATTTCAAGCATAAGATCCATCTCGCCGCGTACCCCGCGGTGGAGCGGGGCGGCGTGGTGTGGGCCTACATGGGGCCGGAGGGCGAACGGCCGCCGCTGCCCGAGCTGGAGTGGATCACCGTGCCGGATGAGCAGCGCTATGTGTCGCGCCGGCTGGAGGAGTGCAACTGGGCGCAGGCCATGGAGGGTGGCATCGATAGCAGCCACATCTCGTTCCTGCACCGCGACCGGCGGCCGCCCACCGACGGGCAGGCCCGCCAGTTCAGCCGCGGCACCCAGTACGTGACGGCCGACCGCTCGCCGCGCTTTGAGGTGGCGGGCACGGACTATGGACTGCTGATCGGGGCGCGCCGCAACGCCGAGCCGGGCCACTACTACTGGCGCATCACCCAGTGGCTGGCGCCCTGGTACACCATGATCCCGCCGTTCGGCGATGCGCCGATTGGCGGCCACGCCTGGGTGCCGGCCGACGACGAGACCTGCTGGACGTGGAGCTTCGACTGGCACCCCACCCGGGTGCTGAACGAGGACGAACTAGCGAACTACCGGACTGGCGGCGGCATCCACCTGGAGCTGGTCCCCGGCACCTTCAAGCCGGCGTCCAACCGCGAGAACGACTACCGCATCGACCGGACGCTCCAGAAGAGCGGCTACTCCTACACCGGCATCCGCGGCATCGGCGCGCAGGACAACGCGATGCAAGAGAGCATGGGCGTGGTGTACGACCGCAGCAGGGAGCACCTGGGCTCGTCGGACACCGCCATCATTGCGGCGCGCCGGTTCCTGATGCGGGCGGCGGCGGCATTGCAGGGGCACGGCGCGACGCCCCCAGGCCTCGACACCGCGGCGCAGCGGGTGCGCTCGGTCTCCATTGTGCTGCCCGACAGCGTGAGCTGGCCAGAGGGCGCCAAAGCGGCGCTGACCGCCACGCCGGGCACGTACGTCATCGCGGTTTAAGCGCCGTTCATCCAGACAGCAACCCGCCGCAGGCAGAAGCCTGCGGCGGGTTGCTGTCCGGACCGGGCCGGGCGGCCCCGCCTAGGTCTTGGTACCGGAGAGTTCTCCGGCCACGATATAGGCCTCGCCCATCGACTTGTACATGTCGCGCTTGCCCTTGAACTCGACAGCGTAGTTGAAGCGCTGTCCGCCGCCGGCAAGCTGCTCGGGTACCTCCAGCACCTTGGCGGTCCCGTTCGGGCCCTCGACCTCGGTGACCAACGTGTCCGTAGTAGCCATGGCTCCCTCCTAGCAGGTGGTGTGCGCCGTTAGGTTAGCCGCGCGCCTGTGAGGGAACCGTGAAGCGTCAAACGGCGGTGTGAGGATTCCGTGAGGGCGGCGCTAGCGAGCGTCGTTGCGGCCTTCGTGGCCGATCTGCTCGTTGACGGCGCGCCGGAAGTCGAGCGGGTCGGCGATGCGGGTGAAGCGCTCCTGGGTGCCGCCGGTGCCGCTGATGATGACCGTGCCGTAGTTGACGATGCGGCCCAGGATGTCCTGGTCCACACCGATGCTCTCGACGCCGTGCAACACCATTTCGAGCGAGCGGCGCTGGATGAGGCCGGTCTTTGCCATCACCCGCTGGTCGGTCACGCCCAACTCCGTGGTCTGCCACTGGAAGAGGGCCGGAATGAGGAAGCCAAGGCCGGTGGCGGCCAGCACAAGGCCGGGCCACACCAGCCAATCGTCGTAGGGCCGGGAGGCAGCCATAATGGCGAGGCCGAGTAGCAGGACCACCAGAGGTTTCACGAAGACGATGCCGTGGAGCCGGGTCTCGTGCATCAGCTTCTCGTTCGGTAGCAGGTTGTCGGTCAGGTAGCTCATCGCACCCTCCTCAAGGTGGTGGGATAGTACCCTAACCGGAAGCGGACGCCAAGTGGTGGGCAGCGGCGGGGCTTATGACTGCGGCGTCAGCCTTGATGACGGTCCGGCACCCTCACCCTATCAGTAAGAGACCTGCCAACGGCGGACATCGAAGCCCGCCGTTGGTGATCGTTCGTGCGCTTGGTCCCTAGCCGGTAATCCAGCCGGTCAGCGCGTGCCAAACGCCCTGCAGGAACTGGAGCCAGGGTGGTGGTGCGGTGACGCTGCCGGGCGCGGGCGCCGAGGAGACCTTTGGTGTTGCGCTAGGCGGCACCGGCGTATTGGTGGCGGGCACCGGCGTGTTGGTGGCGGGCACCGGCGTGTTGGTGGCGGGTACCGGCGTGTTGGTGGCGGGCACCGGCGTGTTGGTGGCGGGTACCGGCGTGTTGGTGGCGGGCGC